>Ga0207773_100720_pt1 | contig 11576 bp, 7 predicted proteins | sample TtaePargueraPR_2_FD_187281 | JGI IMG/M metagenome (GOLD analysis project Ga0207773, IMG submission 187281) | Aerobic enrichment media microbial communities from Bioluminiscent Bay, La Parguera, Puerto Rico - Tt and M1 (3) (SPAdes) | ecosystem: Environmental > Aquatic > Marine > Unclassified ...
GTCGGCCGAAGGCGAGGTGGCCGGCGCCCAGCCGGCCCCGTCGGAGCCGTCATCCGGCAGGTAGATGCGGATAACGGCCTGAAGCGTCCCCCCATCCGCGCCAACATAAAGGGTGTTCTCGGCCCGCTTTGATGCATCCGACGGCGCGTCCTCGGCGACGATCTGTAGCGTGTAGCTGCGTGCGTCGCCGAGGCGATGAGCGCCGACCCTGAAGGGATTGGTCGAGCCGGCGTCGGGCACAATGTCCGGCCCGCCGAGGTCTTGGCCAATCGACACGAAGGTGTTGTTCTCGGCCTTGTAGAGCGCGAGCTTGAAATAGCGGGCGCGCGGAAACTCACCGCGTAGGGTCAGGGTGCTCCCGGCCGGCATCGCGAGCCGGCCGAGGAAGTAGGTCGACTGCATGTCGGGCCACAGGTTGGGGTTCTGGATCGGCCTCGGGTGTTCGAGGAAGTTCCAGTAGTCCCAGCCGCGCGGCCCGAGGAACAGCCCATCGGCGCCGTAGCGCTCGTCGGTGCGGATCACGTTCTCGAGAGACTTGTCGCCCGGACGGAAGACGTCGAGCGGCTTGCCGGCGGCATTGGCGGCAATCGGCAAGATGGAGAGGACCACTGCCGCAGTGACGACGAGCAATCTCATCGTAATCTCCAGTTGTCTAGTGACGGACCGTCGAGTCCGACCGAGCCGGTCGTCCTGCTTGTGCCTAGAGCACACCCGGGCCGCGGAGGCCGACGCCGACCCCGTGATAGCCGAAGCCGACTCCGCCGCCCGGACCGATCCAGTCGATGAACACGGTGCTTGCGCCGCCGGTCTCCGGCATCGTGCCGTCGAGAAGCTTGTAGGTGTAGACTATGTCCTTGCCGTCGATGACGGGATTGCTGATCTCGACCACGGCCAGAGTGTTTTCGTCGTTGTTGGCTTCGTAGACGGAAAGCGTTGCGTTGGGCGGATCGCTCGCGAAGTTGTCGCTGCCCGCCTTGCTCGTCCACTCCTCGAGATAGTCCGCCATCTTGAGGTGGCCGGCGAGGCGCTCGGGTCGGTCGGAAAAGTAGAGCACCTGCTGGTTCACATTGACCAGCCGCAGCGTGCTGGCGCCAGGATCGGCCTTGAGGTCGTCCGCCGAATGCACGAACATGAACATCGGATCGCTCTCGTCGGCCTTGGCTATCGTCGAGAATTCGAACGGCAGGCCCGACGTCGCGGCCACCAGTGCGGCGGTAGCCAGGAGAGTTGCGCGACGGGTTGCGCCGGCGGGCTTGTGTTTCTCGCTCATTCCATTTCCCTTCATCTTGAGAAGAAGTCGCCTCGTCAGGAGCCAAGCGTCATTTCGCTGCCGGAACGATGCCGGGTGGGCTCCACGTTCCGGAACCAAGCGGAAAGACCGACGGCGGTTCAGTCTTCGGCCAGTAGAGCCGCATCACCAGGAAGATCGGACCGTCGGGGGCCGGCAGCCAGTTTGACTCCTTGTCCGTCCCGGGGGTGTCCTTCTGGATGTAGATTGTCAGCGAGCCGTCCTCGTTCCTCTTCAGCGTGTCGAGCATCGGCGAATTGATCAGGTAGCGGTTGATCGGGTTCTTGATCAGGAACTGGGTCTTGCCGTCGTAGATCGTGATCGACCAGAAGGCGTTCACCGGCGGCAGATCGTTGGTTCCGAAGGTGATCGTGTAGTCGCTGCTGCTGCCGTCGAGAGGCTGTTTGTCGCCGTCGCTTCGCGTATAGGGATAGGTCGCTTCCTCCGGGTCGTTCCCGTAGATGCCGAGCTTGGCGCCGGCGGCGCGGAGCGCCCAGTTGCCGTCGAAGAACTGACGGCTGCCGGCCGCCGCGCCGATCCGCCACCCGTTGATCTCGGTGCCAACCGAGTCTGCCGTTGCCGCAATCTTCGCGGCGGCGTTCTTGAGGCCCGCCTCGAGGGCCGCGCTGACCTGCGGGTCGTTTATGTCGAGATGTCGATCAGAACCGACACCGATTCTAGCGAACCGCGCCCGCATCGGTTTTTCGACTTCGGCGGGCCCGGTCGGCGGGCAGAACTGCAGGACGAAGGTCAGGTACTTGACGAAGTCGCCCTTCATGGCGTCCGCCGATGGCTTCAGCCAGTCGATGTCCGGCGCGGCAGGCGGCGGCGGCGTACCGAGGAACCCCGACAGCGGCTGGACCTTGTAGCCGGCCTGGATCTTCTTGACGTTGTCGATGTCGGAGGCGTCAAACAGCTGCGTCCGGTACACGGCGAGGCTGAACTCGGTCTCGCTGCGGAAAACCTTGGCAACCCCGTCGGGAGTCTCGCCCGTCCAGCTCGGCCCGGCGACCATGTAGCAGCCCGCGCCGTTCCCGGTCGTGCGGCTGCCTAGGTAGCCATAGTTGAAGGTGTACATGTCGACCAGCTGGACCGAGTAGTACCGCTCCTTCTCGATCTCGGGCATGCACAGGACCATCGGCTCCGCCCGCAGGTCCATCTGCAGGATCGAGTAGGGCGTATCGCTGTTGGGCGTGGTGATCGCGGTGTCCTGATAGGTGTAGACCCGCGCTTGGTTCGAGATCTGATTGAACGGCGCCTTGTACTGCGGCGAGGACGTGTCGACGTTGTACTCGTAAAGGATGCCGTAGGCCATGATCAGCGGAAAGCCGTAGATGTACGCCTCCTCTACGATTGCCTCGATCTCGGACGGCCCGGGTCCTTCGGCGGACAGGGCAGCGCTGGACGGAAGCAGCGCCACCACCGACCCGGCAAGCACTGCGGCCAAGGCGCGACCGCCGAAGCGAACGCGATTCAATATCGTCAACAAGCTCTCGGGCACGTCCATCCTCCCTTCGCCGCCGGTGTCTGCCCGCCCGGCCATGGGTCGGGGATAACTCAAGAGGCGCAGGGCAATTTCTCTTTGCGCGCCAAAATCGGTTCGGTCACAATTACTGCACGCGAGCGGCATCTCTACGTTGGAGAATGCGAAAGAAGATGGCGACCGTCTTACCGATGATCCGCGCCGCCGCTGCGGCCCCATTGCTTCGCTGGCTTCAGGAGCAAGGTCACCCGCTGGATCGCCTGCTCAAAGAGACAGGCCTCACGACGTTGCCCCTGCGGGACCCGATGCACCCGGTACCGCTGCTCAACACGATGTCGCTGTTGCAGAAAGCGGCTCTCCTCGAAGGCCCCGACGTGAGCTGTCGCGTGGTTTCCGAGACCAGCACGTTCGAGCTGCTGCTGCTCGGCAAGATCGCGCTGGGCGCAGCGACACCGAGAGACGCGATGATACGAATATCCGCGGCCGTTCCCTATTTTTGCACTCACGAGCATCTGACGATCGAGCCGAGCGCCGACGGCGTCATCGTCCATGAATTCTTCGCTGTCCCATTTCCTCCGGACACGCTGCACCTGATCCATCAATACGTGGCGGAGATGACCCGTAGGCTTTGCAGTATGGCGGGGGCCGGCGAGCAGGCATTGCGGCACATCGAGATGACACCTCATCCCGAGTTCGGATTGGAACACCTCCGGCCCTGGTTCGGCGACGCCATCCACCCCACGAGGCGCCGCACGCTCAGCATTCACATTGACGCAGGCGTCATCGACACGCCGTTTCCGTCCCGCGCTCGCGATCGCACTGCCGGCAAGGTTCCGCCGGGTCTCGCATCGCTGCGCGGCGACGGGACATTGAAGGGCTCCGCCGCGCCGTTGATCGCGGACCTCCTGATCGAAGGCACGCCGACTATCGAGATGCTTGCCGAACTCGCCGGCATGAGCGTGCGCACACTGCAACGTCGGCTGGATATGGAAGGGACGAGTTTCTCGTCCCTTCTCGACGAGGTGCGTCGCAGAATCGCGGTCGACCGCCTGGCTTCCGGGAAGGCCAACGTTGGTACTCTTTCGGCCGAACTCGGCTACGCCCGACAGGCATCGCTGACCCGCGCGGTTCGCCGATGGACCGGCCAATCGCCGCGACAGCTGCGGCTAAGGGGCACCGGCTAGCTCCCGCCCCGGTGAAGCGGACCCATTGGCCGTCAGCCGCGACCAGACCAGAACAGTCTGAAGCCAAAAGAAATCCGGGCATTGAATGTCAACGAAAGTACGGCGGCCATGCGCGCCATGACCGGACGTCGAATGCTACGCCTACTATTCACTTTGGACTTGCTGGCGACGACGCCACACGGTTGGCGGTGCGCCGGCCCAGCGTGCGAACGCCCTCGCGAAGGACGTAGGGTCCGGGTAGCCAAGTGCAAATGCGATGCTCGACACCGGAGCGTCTCCGGCCGCCAGAAGATGACGTGCCCGGGCGTGCTTGACATCGTCGACCAGTCTTTGACATGTCGTTCCTTCCACCTTGAGCTGCCGAAAGAGCTGCCGGCGGGAAAGACCCAGCTGAGCGGCGATGCACTCCGCGCTCACCGGCTCCAATCCAATGCTCATCGCGATTTGCCGCCGCACCGACTCGGAGAACGGCGTGGCGCCGATCTCGAGTTGCCTCAGCCGCCGGCGATGCTCCTCGCGCGCAACATGCCGGTCGAGCCAGTCGGCGGCGAACAGGACACCATCCTCGGTGGAAGAGAAGCGCACGGGCGCGCCGAAGTATTTCAGGAACGGCCGCGAATCCGGCGGTGGACGACGACTGAGGTGCACCTCCTCGGGCCTCCAACGTGCTCCGCACAGCCACTGCACGAATCGAAAAATGATACTGGTGGCCCCCTCAAGGATGAACTCCGCCCCCGGAAAGTCTGCGTACCTGAGGTCGAACTTCATCATTGCGACACTGTCGTCGATCGCGAGCGCGGGATAACCGGCCAGTGTGTTGTAGCGGAGCATGCGGACGATGTTGCGAAGGGCCGTACGCACGTCGGGCCCCTCGGCGGCGAGGAGGCCCACAATCCCGAGTGATGTCGGCTGGAAGCCGCTAGTTACCAGGAGACCGATGTCCTGCCTGCCGGTCATCCTGGCCGCGGTCAGGAACAACCGGCCGAGATCCTCCGCCCCGATCCTGTTCTCCGGATCGCGATAGAGCTCCGGATCCACGCCGGCCGCGGCAAACATCGCCCCGGGCGGCGTGCCAAGCGACCGGACAATCTCGGGAAGGGCGAAAGAAGAGCCGACCCGAACGCTGTTCGTCCGATCCGTTACTTGTCCCGGCATCTCGTCCTCAACTGCGTATCGAGGCTCGGCACGAAATTTTGGCACGGATTGTCAGGCCCAATGCGACAGCCTGTGGCATACTCAACGCTGCAAGACAACAAAAGCCATAATCTGTTCCGTCTATCATGGCGTAGCCAATAGATTCAAGCTTGTTTGAGAGTACACCTCAAACATTGCTGAATAATTGCGCGTCGCAACCTGCAAACTCATGACTCACTAGACATCTGATCCTTTTATCATTTCTTTCTTCATCTTCGGGAGGAGTTCATGTCGGGATTTGCTTGGAAGGGGTTGGCGATCGTTTCAACATTTCCGGCGGTCCTGACGATCGCCGTTTGCGGTGCGATGGCGCAGGGAACGAGCCTGCCGTCCGGCGCGCCTGGCGCAACCATGACCATCGACGGCCGGTACCTGCCAAACCCGCCGCCGTCGTTCGGGGGTGACATCCAGACCAATGCCGACCGGTCGAAGCCATCGTGGCCGGGACTGGTGGTGCCGCCTAAGGGCGCGCCCAACGTCCTCCTGATCATGACCGACGATGTCGGCTTCTCGGCGCCGTCGACTTTCGGCGGCGTGATCCCGACGCCGACGCTCGACCGCATCGCCAGCGAAGGCCTGCGCTACACGCGGATGCACACCACCGCGCTCTGCTCGCCGACACGCGCGGCCCTGCTCACCGGGCACAACCACCATTCTGTCGCGACCGGCGTCGTCGTCGACCAAGCGACCGGCTATCCTGGCTACAACAGCATCATCCCGCGCGACGCCGTCGCCATCGGCGAGATCCTCCGGCAGAACGGTTACGACACCTCGTGGTACGGCAAGGATCACAATACGCCGCAGTGGGCGGCAAGCCAGGCCGGCCCGTTCACCGACTGGCCGACCGGTCCGGTCAAGGGCTTCGACTACTATTACGGCTTCATCGGCGACGATGCGAGCCAATGGCAGCCGAACAACCTCTTCCGCAACACCACGCCGATCCAGCCCTACCTCGACCATCCCGGCTGGAACCTGACCACCGCGATGGCCGACGAGGCGATCGCGCGGATCAACATGCTCAACGACGTCCAGCCGGACCGGCCTTTCATGATCTACTACGCGCCCGGCGGCACCCATGCGCCGCACCATCCGACGCCGGAATGGGTCGACAAGATCAGCGCGATGCATCTCTTCGACGACGGCTGGAACAAGCTCCGCGAAACGATCTTCGCCAACCAGAAGAAGCTCGGGGTGATCCCCGAGAACGCCGAGCTCACCGTCTGGCCTGACACGCTGCCGCAATGGGACACGCTCTCGGCCGAGGAGAAGAAGCTCTTCATCCGCCAGGCTGACGTCTATGCTGCCTACCTCGCCTATACCGATTATGAGATCGGCCGCGTCGTCCAGGCGGTCGAGGATGTCGGCAAGCTCGACAATACGCTGATCATCTATATCAGCGGCGACAACGGCGCGAGCCCGGAAGGCACTCTCAACGGCCTGTTCAACGAATACGCCGCTGCGAACGCCGTGAGTCCGACCATCGACCAGAACATGCAGTTCTACGACGTATGGGGCACTGACCAGAGCTATCCGCATTTTGCCGTTGGCTGGGCCTGGGCCTGGGCCACACCCTACCAATGGACCAAGGAGGTGGCCTCGCACTTCGGCGGCACCCGCAACGGCATGGCCATCTCATGGCCGGCGCGCATCAAGGACGAGGGCGGCATCCGCAACCAGTTCCACCACGTCATCGACGTCGTGCCGACCATCCTCGAAGCCGCCGGCCTGCCCCAGCCGGTGTCGGTCAATGGCGTCGCCCAGCGGCCGATCGAAGGCGTCAGCATGGCCTACACCTTCGACGACGCCAATGCGCCCGACCGGCGCACCACCCAGTACTTCGAGATGTTCGGCTCCCGCGCCATCTATCACGACGGCTGGGTCGCCGCGGCACCGCCACCGGACGCTCCTTGGATCCTCTCGCTCGCACCGCCACCGAAGGATGTCATGAACGGCTTCAAGTGGGAGCTCTACGACACCAACAAGGACTGGACAGAGGCCCACGACCTCGCCGACGCCGAGCCCGACAAGCTTCGCGACATGCAGCAGCTCTTCACCATGGAGGCCACCAAGTACCGCGTCTTCCCGCTCGACGACTCCCGCCTTGGGAGGTTCATCTCGGACAAGCCCAGCTACGCGCCCGGCCGGACCGAGTTCGTCTACGACGGCACGATCATGAACGTGCTCCTCTCGGGCGCCGGGAACGCACCGAGCTTGCTCAACCGGTCCTACACGATCACCGCCGACGTGGAGATCCCGAGCGGCGGCGCGGAAGGCGTTCTGATGACCGACGGCGGCCGCTTCGCCGGCTACGGTTTCTACCTGCTCAAGGGGGTACCGGTGTTCACTTGGGATCTCGTCGACCTCGAACGGGCCAAGTGGCGGGGCAAGGAAGCACTCGCGCCGGGCAAGCACACGATCGAGTTCGACTGGAAGTATGACGGCCCGGGCCTCGGTAAGGGCGGCACCGGCACGCTGAAGGTGGACGGCACGGTGGTCGACAGCCATCCAATGCCGAAGAGCCTCCCGATCACGCTCGCCTGGGACGAGACCTTCAACGTCGGCATCGACACCGGCACCTCGGTCGATGACGCCGACTACGCGGTGCCGTTCCCCTTCACCGGCACCATCGACAAGGTGACGGTGAAGCTCGGGCCGTCCGAGGAATAAGGTCGGACCGGAAAGGATTGTGGGTTGAACCAGGCCGGGAGACGGCCGCCAATGGCGGCTGTCTCCTCTCCACAGCGAATACGCTTCCACCATCGAATGATAAGCCCAGGGGAGTCGCGATCCATGTGCACCAAAGTCCACGATGTCGTGAAATCCTCGACACGACCGTCATCCTTGCGAGGAATTGCACTCGGTGCCCTTGCAATGGTCGCCGCCACGGTAATCGGACTGGTGGGCCCGTCGCTCGCTCAGGAGCAGGCTAAGCCGAACATCCTCATCATCTGGGGTGACGACATCGGCTGGTACAATGTCAGCGCCTTCAACCTCGGCGTCATGGGCTACCAGACCCCGAATATCGATCGTATCGCCCGCGAAGGCGCGCTGTTCACCGACTGGTACGGCCAGCAGAGCTGCACCGCCGGCCGCGCCGCCTTCATCACCGGCCAGTCGCCGATCCGCACCGGCCTCACCAAGGTTGGACTGCCCGGCGCCGATCTTGGCCTCAAGCCCGAGGACCCGACCATCGCCGACCTGCTCAAGCCGCTCGGCTACGTCACCGGCCAGTTCGGCAAGAACCATCTTGGCGACCGCGACGAGCATCTACCTACCGCTCACGGCTTCGACGAGTTCTACGGCAATCTCTATCACCTCAACGCCGAGGAGGAGCCGGAGAGCGTCGACTATCCGACCGATCCGGCCTTCAAGCAGCGCTTCGGCCCGCGCGGGGTCATCCACTCCTACGCCAACGACGATGGGACGCAGTCGATCGAGGACACCGGCGCGCTGACCAAGAAGCGCATGGAGACAGTCGACGACGAAATCACGACGGCCGCGCTGCGGTTCATGGAGGACGCGCACGATGACGGCAAGCCGTTCTTCGTCTGGTGGAACGCCACCCGCATGCACATCTGGACCCACCTCAAGGACGGATCGAAGGACAAGACCGGCCTCGGCATCTATCCCGACGGCATGGTCGAGCATGACGCGCATGTCGGTCAGCTCCTCGACAAGCTCGATGAACTCGGCATCGCCGACAACACCATCGTGATGTATTCGACCGACAATGGCGCCGAGACCTTCACCTGGCCGGACGGCGGCACCACGCCGTTTCGTGGCGAGAAGGGCACCAACTGGGAAGGCGGCTTCCGGGTCCCGACGGCGATCCGCTGGCCTGGCACGATCAAGCCGGGGACCGTGGACAACGACATCTTTGCGCATGAGGACATGCTGCCGACACTGCTTGCCGCCGCCGGCGATCCCAACGTCAAGGAAAAGCTTCTGAAGGGCGAGAGGATCGGCGACACGACCTACAAGGTCCATCTCGACGGCTACGATCTCGCCCCATACTTCAAGGGCGAGGCCAGCGGATCCCCCCGCCACGAGTTCCTCTACTGGAACGATGACGGCAAGCTCGTCTCGCTGCGCTACGATCGTTGGAAGATCGTGTTCGCCGAGCAGAACAGCCACCGGCTGGGGGTCTGGGAGCAGCCCTTCGTCGACCTGCGCCTGCCGGCCATCTACGACCTCGACGCAGACCCGTTCGAGCGCGCCAACGACGAATCGATCGGGTATGACGCATGGCGGATCGAGCGGCTCTACCTGCTGGTTCCGGCGCAGGCCTACCTCGCCAACTGGCTCGCGAGCTTCAAGGAATTCCCGCCACGACAGAAGCCCGCGACCTTCAGCATCGATCAGGTGATGCAGACGCTCGCGGAGAGCGGTGGGATGGGCAACTGAGGAATTGCTGTTCCTGGCCCTTGGCGGTCGCCCACGCCATGCGAGGGCGCCGCCGGGCATGCTGCGGGCGTGTCTGGCAGGCTCGTTCAAACGGTGAGCGCCTAGAACTCAGCCAGGAATGGGTAGAGTCCATCACCGCTCAGGTATGGACATGAAGCCCAGTCGGTTCACAGAAGAACAGAACCAGTGGCGCCAAAAGCGCGATGCCGTGGGAGAATGTTGTGGACCCGCACAAAACTCTCGTTTCGGGCGTACTTATCCGCTAGGACGACTGCCGAACGAAAACGCATCGCCCTTCGAATGTCTTCGCCGCTCCGCGCAAACACGCCAAAGGCCGAGGTTTCGGCAACCCTCCGCGCCGCCCGCGTCGGCCGTCCGCTCTTGTCCTCGTCGCTGGTCGGGACGGCCAACCGCGGTCGCGTCATCCAGGCGCTCTATGACATGGGTCCAACCAGCCGCGCGGAACTTGCCCGGGCGGCCGGGGTCAACCGCACGACGATCTCGGGCATCGTGCAGCCGCTGATCGACCAGAATTTCCTGGTCGAACTGAAGCCGAGCCCGTCGCGAGCCGGTGGCGGCAAGCCGGCGCGCCCGCTGTGGTTCTCACCCGATGCACGGCCGATCTGCGGAGTGCTGCTCATGCCGCAGGCGGTGCACGCCTGCATCGTCACGCTCGAGGGCGAGATTCAGGCGGAGGAGAGCGTGTCTCTCCCCGACGGCAACGGTCCGATCAAACCTATCGTCCGTACGATCACGGACTGTATGCGTCGCGTGCTCGCAGCGGCCGAGCAACCGCCACTCGGCATCGGTGTCGCGGTTGGCGGCATGGTCGACACCGATACGGGCTCGATCGTCGCGGTCAATCTCGCGCCTTCGCTCAGCGGCTATCCTTTGGCCGGCGAGCTACACCGACGCTTCCGCCTGCCAATCAGGATCGATCATCACCCCCGCGCGCTTCTCGTCGGAGACCGCTGGTTCGGCGAGGGTCGGGGTCTGAACCAGTTTGCCGTGGTATACACCGGCGAAGTGCTCGGCGGGGCGTTCTACCTCAACGGTCACTTGCATCGAGGCATGGCCGGTGCCGGCGGCGAACTCGGGCACACCTTCGTGCAGGCAGACGGGGCGTTGTGCCGCTGCGGCCGCCGTGGCTGCTGGGACACCATTGCGACGCTCGAATGGCTGAGGCGCGAGGCCAGAGAGGCCGGGCTGAAGGACGACGCCGGGATGGATTCGGCGCGTCTCATGGCTATGGTCGACGCTCGTGCTCCCGGCGCCGCAGCTCTCCTCGACCGCTATGCCCGCAATGTCGCCCTCGGCATCGCCAACCTGCAGCAGATGCTGGCGCTCGACGTCTACATTCTGCATGGTGACGTCGTCCGCGGGGGGGATCGGCTCCTCGCTCTGATAGGTGAGCACGTCCGGCGGCTGGTGCCGCTGCGGCCCGGCGCCGAAATCCGGCTGGTGGCGGGAGACGCTGGCGACGAGGCGGCGCTGCGCGGCGCGGCGGGGCTTGTGCTCTCCGATCTCTGGCAGCTGGCGATCTAGCTGCGAAGTCCGGGATAGTCGCGGAACCAGGGGCGGATCTCCTCGAACCGGCTGGCGAAGGCGAGAACGGACTCGTCGGCGAAGCGCCGGCCGATGATCTGCAGTCCCACCGGCAGGCCCTCGGGCGTCAGCCCGGCTGGCACCGAGACCGCGGGATGGCCGGTGAAGTTGACCGGATAGGTCATGCACCAGCCGATCAGCGGCTCTACGGTCCGGCCGTTGATTTCGGTCGGGCCGATGGTGTTGCCGTCGGTGGCGTTCTTCACCGGCGGGATGGCGAGCGTCGGCGACAGGATCAGGTCGTAGTCGGCGAAGACCTGCTGGAAGCCATCGAAGACGCCGGTGCGCAGCACGTCGTCGAGCGCATGGTCGACGGCCGGAATTGTCTCCGCCAACTTCAGCATCTCCAGGAACTGCGGGGTGAGGGTATCGGCATGGGCGCCGAGCAGGTCGATACCGTCGGCCTTCCAGTGGCGGG
>Ga0207773_100721_pt1 | contig 11574 bp, 8 predicted proteins | sample TtaePargueraPR_2_FD_187281 | JGI IMG/M metagenome (GOLD analysis project Ga0207773, IMG submission 187281) | Aerobic enrichment media microbial communities from Bioluminiscent Bay, La Parguera, Puerto Rico - Tt and M1 (3) (SPAdes) | ecosystem: Environmental > Aquatic > Marine > Unclassified ...
CCAGCAGCAGCGGGCCCAGCAGCGCCGTGTCGCGCAGCACGGTGAGCAGCAAGCCGGTCAGCGCCGTCAGCAGCAGCAGCACCAGGAGGGCGTCGTCGAGCCCGCGGGTCGCCGCGGTGTTCACCGGCTGCCCCGAGGCGCGGCGCTTCAGGACCAGCAGGCCGACGGGCCCGATGACGAGGCCGATGCCGCCGAGCGTCCCCAGAACCTTCGGCAAGGCGAGATAGCCGTACGGCGCGACCCAGCCGAAGCCGTAGTGGTAGATCGTGCCGACCGAGGTGGCGGCGAAGCACAGCAGGAAGCCGTAGAAGGTGAAGTGGTGAAACAGCCGCCGCAGCTTCGACGGCGCTTCGGTCGGATAGGTGCAGCCGAGGTCGGCGCCGCCGCCGAGGTACTTCAGCGTGAAGGCGTCGTGCAGCGCGCGCGCCACCGCGCCCGCCCCCACCGCGCGCAGCGGCGGCGCGCCAACCAGCCGCCAGAAGCGCACCATGCCGACGACGATGGCGGCGAGCACGAAGAGGCTGACGGCACCGAACACGGTGATCATGACGTTGTGCGACAGGACGGCGTAGAAGTTGCCGCCGTGCCGGCCGAAGATCACCGCCGGATCGATGAAGGCGGCAGCGCCGAGCAGGAAGAGCGCGAGGGAGACGGCGACGATGAGCGCCGTCCACAGGCCGTTGTTCTGGAAGGCGCGGCCGAGAAAGCGCGGCCAGGCGGCGAGCTGGTAGGTGTCGAGCCGCAGGCTCGCCATGGTGCGCGGCACATTTACGTCGAATTCGTGCGGGTCGGCGTACTGGCAATGATGGTAGCAGGAGCCGCAGTTGTGGCAGAGGTTGGCAAAATAGCCCGTCTCCGCCGGCGTGAAGTCGAGGCGCTGGGTCATCGCCGGAAAGACGGCGCAGTGGCCCTCGCAATACCTGCAGGCATTACAGATGGTCAGGATGCGGTCGGCCTCGGCGGCCGACGGGCTGTCAAGCAGCGTTCGTAGCATGGCGCGCGGCCTCCTCTCCGGCGATGCGCCCGAACACGCCGCCGATGGTCATCCCGATGCCGGCAAGGTAGCCCTCGCCCAGCACATTGCCGGCCATGATCTCGCCGGCCGCGAACATGTTGGCCGAAGGCTGTCCGTCGGCCATCAGCACGCGCGCGTGGCGGTCAATCTCGACGCCGAGGTAGGTGAAGGTGATGCCGGGCTTCAGCGTGTAGGCGTAGAAGGGCGGGGTGTCGAGACGCCGTGCCCAGTGCGTTTTCGGCGGGCTGAGCCCTTCCGTGCGACAGTCGTCCAGCTCCGTGTGGTCGAAGGTGCCGTCGCGCACCGCGGCGTTGTAATCGGCAACGGTCCTGCCGAGCACCTGCGGATCGAGGCCGATCTTCGTCGCCAGTTCGGCGATGCTGCCGGCCTTCACCGCCGGGAAGACCGGCGGCATGAACAGGCCGATCGCCTTCTGGTCGATGATCACATGGCCGACCTGGTCCGGCTGGGCGGCGACGAGGCGTCCCCAGATGGCGTAGCGCTTCGGCCAGAAATCCTCGCCCTCGTCGTAGAAGCGTTCGGCGTCGCCATTCACGACGATCCCCAACGACACGCAGTCGACGCGGGTGCAGATGCCGCCGTCGTACTTGGGTGCCCGGCCGTCGATGGCGACCGCGTGGCACTGCTGCGGATCGCCGACCTGGGCGACGCCCTGGCCAAGCAGCTGCTTCAGCACCGTGCCGGTGTTGTAGGGCGTGCCGCGGATGAGGAAGTTGTCGGCGGCCGCTCCCCAGGATTCCTTCAGCCACTCGATGTTGGCCTGGAAGCCGCCCGCCGCGAAGACGACGCTGCGTCCCGTGAACGCGCAGGTCCGGCCGCCGAGGCTGGCCGTCACGCCGCGGCAGAAGCCCTCCTCGAGCTGCACCGCGGTCACCTGCGCCTCGTAATGGACCTCCACGCCCAGCGCTTCGGCATGGCGGTAAAGCGCGTTCACCAGCGCGCGCCCGCCGCCGAGGAAGAAGGCGTTGGTGCGGCCGAGATGGAGGGTGCCGGAGAGTGCCTTCTGAAAGCGCACACCGCGCGCCTCGAGCCAGGACACGGAGTTCTGCGACTCCCGGATGGCGAGCCGCGCCAGCGGCTCGGTCGTCTTGCCCTTGGTGACGCGCAGCAGGTCCTGGAAGTACTCCTCCTCCTCGTAGGACTCGCTCAGCACCGAGGTGGGCGCGTCGTGCATGGCCCGGAGGTTGCGCGTGTGCCGGCTGTTGCCGCCGCGATAGAAGCGCGGCGCCCCCTCCAGAATGCACACGCTGCGGCCCGCCTCGGCCGCCATGATCGCGGCGCTGAGGCCGGCGTTGCCGCCGCCAATCACCAGCACGTCGAAGGAGGTCCGCAGGTCGTCGCCCGCCGCCATGGCTCTCTCGATCCGGTTATTCTTGTCGACGCTTGTATACAATGACATACTCTTGGGCTCAAACCGAATCTCGGGAGGATGCGGGAGATGCCGGCGAGCCTTGCCGACCAGGCTTACGAGGGGCTGCTCGCCGCGATCGGGTCGGGGCGCCTCAGGCCCGGCGAGCGGGTGCGGGAAACCGCCCTGGCAGAGGAGCTCGGCATCAGCCGGACGCCGATCCGCGAGGCGCTGCAGCGCCTGGCGCGTGACGGCCTGGTGCAGCTCGACGCGCGCAACGGCGCGCGCATCGCCGAGCTGTCTTTGGGGGCGATCCAGGAGCTCTACGATGTCAGGGAAATTCTCGAGGGCAGCACCGCACGCCTTGCCGCGCTGGGCGCCACCCCCAACGACCTGCAGCGCCTGAACGCCATCCTCGCCAAGGAGGAAGCGCACCTCGACAACCCGGCGACGCTGGCCAAGCTGAACAAGCTCTACCACCAGACGCTTTGCGAGGCGGCCAACAACCGCTACCTCACGAGCGCCGTCGCCGCCTTCTCCACCACACTGCTGCTGCTCGGCCCGACGACGCTGGGCGCGAACCATCGCGCCGGCGAATCACACGCCGAGCATCGGGCCGTGGTGGACGCGGTGGCCGCCGGCGATGCCGCGCGCGCCGAGGCGCTGATGCGCGGGCACATCCGGCGGGCGCGGGAGATCCGCCTCGCCATGGTGCTGGAGGCCGGCCTCGTCGGCTGAGGACTCCGTCCTCCAGCGTAAAAGAGCGGCCCACCTACCAGTGGTAAGATAGGCCGCCAATCACCCGCAGGCCGGTGCCGTAGTAGCAGGAACCGAAGCCGCAGATCGTTACGTATTCCCGATCGAAGAGGTTGTTCGCGTTAACCTGAAGCGAGAGGTTGTCGTTCAGCTCATAGCTGAGGGCCGCATCGGCCAGCAGGTAGCTGGCGTTTTCTGACTCGTTGGCCAGGTCGTTGTAGGTCGGCCCGACATAGCGCAGTCCGCCGCCGACCCCGAGGCCTTCCAGCAGGCCGTCCTGGAAGGTGTACTTCAGCCAGGCGGCCGCGGTGTGCTCCGGCACGCCGACCGGCCGCTTGCCGAGGTCCACGTCGTTGCTTTTCGTCACCTCGGCGTCAAGGAAGGTGTAGGAAGCCGCCACGTCGAGGCCCTCGGCGAGAGTCGTCTTGGCTTCCAGTTCGATGCCGCGGGTCTGGATCTCACCGGTCTGGACCGAGCTGAAGAGGTCGTCCGGGTCGACCGTCACAACGTTGGTCTTGGTGAGATCGAAGGCGGCAATCGTGAACAGCGCATTGAAGTCCTTCGGCTCGTACTTCAGGCCGATCTCGTATTGCGTGGACTCCTCCGGCACGAAGGTCTCACCCTGCCGGGTGGTGCCATTCTGCGGCGTGAAGCCCTGGGTGAAGCTGACGTAGGGCGCCAGGCCATTGTCGAAGAGGTATGTCAGCCCCGCCCGGCCAGTGAAGGCATCGTCGGTCTTGGTGTCGCTGGTGTCGGCTATGCGATCTGTCGTCTTCTGTTCCACGTAGCTGAAGCGCCCGCCCAGCGTCAGGATCCAGTTGTCATAGATCGTCATCTGATCCTGAATGTAAGCACCCGCCTGCTGCAGGGTCTGACGGGTTCGCTGATAGGCATCCGGCACCGTCGCGCCGGTATAGACGATGTTGTTGATATTGAGCGGATCGGCCGGGCCGTAGTGGTAGCTGAAGGTGTCGACGCTGTGGCTGTAGTCGAGGCCGAAGAGGGCGACGTGGAAGGTCGGCCCCACCTCGAAGCGCGCCTCCAGCTGGTTGTCGATGACGCCCTGGTGCACCGTATCAGGGGATGACCACACGGAGCGAGTAATCGTGCCGGTCGCAGGATCAAAACCTTCGACGGAAACTCCCTGATAGTCGACATCGACGTAGGTGTATCGGGCCTTCTGGCGGAATTCCCACATGTCATCGAAGCGATGACGGGCGTCGTAGCCGATGGCGAACTGCTCATGGTCGAACTCATCGAAGCCCGGCTCGCCAGGGACCACATTGGTGCGAACCGACTCGGTGGCCAGGGTGCCGAAGACGGTGGGCCGGCGGTCATGCATGTAGTCGGCAAGCACGGTGAGGCTGGTGTCCTCACTCGGGTTCCAGGTCAGCGCCGGCGCGAAGAACAGGCGCCGGTTCTTCTGCGGCGTGCCGTCGTTGTAGTCGAACTCCGTGTGTTCGGTGCGGCCGACGCCGGTGAGGCGGAACAGCAGGCTCTCGTCCTCTGTCGCCGCGCCGCCGAGGTCGAAGGCGCCCTGCAGGTGTTCCCAGCTGCCGCCCTCCAGCCGCAGCTCCTGCGTCATGTCGGCATATGGCCGCTTCGTCGTGCGGTCGATCACGCCGCCCGCCTCGGCCTGACCATAGAGCGCGCCGCTGGGGCCGCGCATCATGTCGACGCGCTCGATGGCGTAGGGCTCCGTCGTGTAGAGGGCGAAGAAATTGCCGTCCATGCGCAGGCCGTCGCGGAACGAGCCGGTGGTGACCGAGTCGAAGCCGCGGATCTTGATGGTGTCGAACCCGCGGGGGTCGACGCCGTAGGCGTCGACGTTGACGCCGGCGGTGTAGCGCATGGCCTCGGCCACGGTCTTCGTATTGCGGTCGTCCATCTCCTGGCGGCCGACAGTGGACACCGACTGCGGCGTCTCGATGACCGGCGTGTCGGTCTTGGTCGCCGCGGTGGAATAGTGCGAGACGTAGCCCTTGGTGGCCTCGTAGGAGGTGATGTTGCGGTAGTCCTCCACGGTGATCGTCTGCAGCGCCTCGCTGCTGCCGTCGGCTGCCTTCGGGACAGGCGTCACCACCACCGAGCTGTCGGTGGCGAACTCGTAAGTGAGGCCGGACGGCGCGAGCAGCAGGTCGAGACCCTGCGCCGCCGTCATCTCGCCCTGCAGCCCCTCGGTAGCGAGGCCCGCGAGGTCCTCGCTCTTGAACACCACCTGGATGCCCGTCGCCTCACCATAGGCGATGAGCGCCCCGGCGAGGTCCTGGGCCGGAATGTCGAAGCTCCAGCGCCGCTCCGCCTGGGCCAGCGAATCCGCAGGCAGCGCCGACGGCGCCGCGTCGGCCGACACGGTCATCGCCGGCACCATGTGCAGGGAACCCAACAAGGCCGTCGTGAGGCGCAAACTTGCTCGGCGCCTCTGACCGCTGCGTCCACGGGTATCCCTTGGCTTCCTCGTCCCCTGCGCCGTCTCGCCTGCCGACGCGTCGAAACCGGCCGTCCCTGCGGCCACCCCATTGTCCTTGCTCAACGTCCCCACTGCCCGGTTTGGAGGGTCCGGATCTTGTGCCCCGCCCCCTGGATTGCACTTGAAAATGCGACACAGTCGCATCTCCGCCCGCTAATGAGACGCGCCTCCGGGAAGCTTCCCTAACCCGCGGACTAAAATTTTGTCAGCGCAGGACCGTGAGGAAAGGCGTCAGGCGATGGGCGGCGAGACCATGGGTGGCGGCCAGGGCGGCGATGCCTTCATCCAGCCTGTCGAGATCGATCACGCCGGTCACCGGCGCGAGGGCGCGGGCGTCCGCCAGGAGGATAATGCGGCCGGCGTGGTAGCGCTCCAGCTCGGCCAGCGCCTGCGGCAGCGGCCGCGACAGCAGCACCATGCGCCCCTGTCGCCAGGCGAGCGCCCGGGCGGCGTCGAGCGTGACCGGCGGCCCGAAGCGTCCGGTCCCGCCGTAGGACAGCGCCTTGCCGGCCGCCAACAGCTGTCGCGCCGGCCCGGCACTGACGGCGACGCGGCCTTCGGTGACGGCGACCCGCGCCCCGCCCTCTTCCAGGCGGACGGCAAAGGCGGTGCCCACCGCTTCGCTGACGCCCTCGGCCGCGCCCACCCGGAACGGCCGTGCCGCATCCCGCGTCACCTCGAAGAAAGCCTCGCCTTCGAGCAGCGCCACCCGGCGCTCATCGGCGCTGAAGTCAACTGCCAGCGCGGAATTGCGGTCGAGCAGAACGCGGCTGCCGTCCGCCAGAGTCACCTGAAGCGTGCCGTTCGGGCCGCTGCGGTAGTCGGCCCTCAGCGCCAGGGACAGCTCCGGCGCCAGGGCAAGCAAAAGGAGGCAGGCCGCCAGCGCGGCCAATGCCACGAAGGCCTGGCGCAGCCGCTGCCGGCGAAGTCTCGGGACGTGGATGGAAGGAACCGCTTCGTCGCGCTCGAGGCGCTCGAAGGTTGCCTGCAGCGGGCCGAGGCGCTGCCAGAACGCCCGCTCCGCCTCGAAGGCGCTGGCGTGAGCCACCGACTCGCCAAGCCAGGCATAGAGGGCCGTGAGGTCGCCATCGGTCATGTTCCCCGAGGCGAGGCGCACCACCCAGGTCCGCGCCTGCGGACCGGGCCCGCTCTCTTCCTGCTCGCCGCCCATCCACTCCCCCGATCCCGCCTGACGCTCCGGCGTGCAACTGTCCTGTACAGGATCGACGCCTGACAGGCCCGGCTGCCCAACCTCCAGAGCGATCATTTTCTCCTCCGGCACAGCTACGGATCCTGCCGATGGGCGGCGAGGCGGGTCAGCGCCTTGCGGATGTGCTTCTCCACCGCGGTCTGCGAGATGCCGAACTCGGCGGCGATCTCCCGCTGGGTCCTGCCGTCGAAGCGGTTGCGCTTGAAGACGCGCCGCATCACCGGGGGCAGCGCCTCGACCGCGGCGATCAGAGCCACCAACTCCTGCTGCGCCATCACCTGGCGCTCCGGCGACACGCCGTCGCCGCCGCCGAGCAGCGCCTCGACCTCCGCCTTGAGGCCGCCCTGGCGCTGCTCGTGCCGCTGGTAGTCGATGACCAGATTGGCGGCCATGCGGAAGAGATAGGCCTTGCCGTGGGTGACTTCGGGACGGGTCTCCAGGCCGGCGATCTTCACATAGAGCTCCTGCGCCAGGTCGTGCGCCGTCACCGGGCAGCGCAGCCGCGCCGCCATGAAGGCGCGCAGGTCGCGTTCATGTTCCTGGAACAGGTGCAGCAGCGGCAGTTGGGCCATCGACGAGGACCGCGCAGAGAGCGAAGACGTCAGCAAAGGTGCCGGCGTCTCGTTGCCGGCGCGGCCAATCTAGGGTTATTGCGAATTAGTCGCAATGTAAGCTTTTTAGGGCGGCGGCCGGTCGCAGGCGGGACGGGCGTCAGCCGTCGACGAAGACGCGTGCCTGGAAGGCCGGGCGGGCCGAGCAGCGGCGATACCAGCCTTCGAGCGCGGGCCAGCGGCCGAGGTCGCGGCCGAGCCAGAGCCAGCGGCTGACCGAGATCGCCGGCGGTATGTCCCCGATGCCGAAGCTGCCGCCGACGTAGTCGCGGCCCTGCAGCAGCCCGTCCAGGATATCGAGCGGACGGTGCACCTGTTCCAGGGCCTCCTGCATCTCCGGCGATTCGATCGCCTTGCCCTGCCGCGCAACGCCGAAGAAGACGACCCGCAGCGGCGGCCAGAAGGACGTGATGTTCCAGTCCATCACCATGTCGCTGCGGGCGGCGTCAGCCGGATCGCCGGGGAAGAGGGCGACGCCGGGATTCTGCCGCGCATAGTGCCGCAGGATCGCGTGAGATTCCCACAGCACGAGGTCGCCGTCGATCACCGTCGGCACCAGGCCGTTGGGATTGAGCGCGCGGTAGTCGGGATCGTCGAGACCGCCGAACTTGCCGCCGCGATCGAGGCGCTGGAACGGCAGCCCGATCTCTTCGAGCAGCCACAGCACCTTCTGCACGTTGGAGGAATTGGCCCGGCCGTGCACCACGATCATCTGTCGTCTCCCGTCGTCCGCATCACTGCTTGCGCCAATCGAGCTGCCCCAGCAGCACGCCGGCGTCCGCAAGGCTATCGCAGGACCAGATCGACTGCAGCACCGCATCGACGCGCGCGGCATCCAGCAGGCCGGCGGCGCAATCGCGGAACTTGGCCTCGACCTCGCCGTCGTCGAGGGGGTTGTGCGGGCTGCCACGGTAGTTCTCGTCGGCCCAGCGCTCCAGCGTCCGGCCGTCCTTGGTCTCGACCACCACCTTGGACCGGATACGCTCCCACCCCTTGTCCTCGATTTGCTGGTCGAAAGCCGTCTCGACCTTCTGCTGCATGGCCTGGCATTCCGGCGAGGCGACAAACTCGTCGGTGAACTCGGCCTTGCCGCAGCGCCCGCGCAGGACGATGGCCGACAGCAGGAAGGCGAAGGAGAACTTGCCCTCCAGCTCGGTCCTGGCGATGCGGTAGCGGATCGGCCCCAGCACGTTGCGCCCCGCACGCAGGGTGACCCGCGCGACGTCGGGGGCGCCGAGGCCTTCGTCGCGCAGCAGGAACAGCAGCGCATCCATCGAGGGATGGGTCAGAACGCCGGAGGGATAGGGTTTGATGGAGACGCCGGGCGCGGCCATGGTGAAGGGCTTGCCGAAGCGCTCGCGCACCAGTGCCGGCTCGCCGCCCGGACCGGCGACCGCGAGGTAGCCCCACTTGCCGTCCAGCGCCTCCTCGTTGGCGGTGAAGCCGTTGCGCACCAACAGGGCGGCGGTGACGCCGTTTTCGGCGGCGCGACCGACGTGCAGCGGCTTCGTCATGGTGCCGAAGCCGGCGCGGATGCCCGCCGCCATCGAGGCCGCGACGCCGAGCGCGCGGGCGATGCCGCCAGCGTCGAGCCCCAGCAGCTTGGCCGCCGTCGTGGCCGCGGCGAAGGTGCCGATGGTGCCGGAGGTGTGGAAGCCACGCATATAGTGGTCGGGATTGATCGCCTCGGCGATCTTGCAGGCAACCTCGAAGCCGGCGTTGAAGCACGTCAGGAAGCGCTTGCCATCGACCGGGCGCCCCTCCTCGGCCGCCACCAGGTCGGATACCGCCAGGGCTGCCGCCAGCGGCGGCACGGTCGGATGCATGAGCAGGCCGTAGGGGCGCCCCGGCCCCTCGGCAAGCTGGGTGTCGTCCCAGTCCATGGCGTGGCCGGCGGTGCCGGCCCAGAGCGCCGCGCGGGTCGCCGGCACGCGGCGCCCCGCCTCGCCCAGCAGGCGGCTTTGCGCGGCCCCGCCCTCCGCTGCGATGAAGGCATCCAGCGCCGCCATGCCCGGCTGCTCGCTGCCCGCCAGCATGACGCCGAGCCCGTCGATCAGGCAGCGCTTCGAGAGCTTCAGCACCTCCGCGTTGAGATCGGCGAAGGTGAGCTTCGCGGCAAAGCGCGCCGCCGCCACCGTGAGGCCGGAGAGGTCCTCGCCGGGGGCCGTGGCGTGAACGTCCTGGGGGGCGGTTGCCGCCGTCACCATAATCAATCCTCCCGTGGGACAGCGCAAATCGCGGGGCGCTTCGGGGAGGCGAAGCACCGGGATCGGCGCTCGATGTTGCTTGTTTGCCGGGGGCGTCCGAGGGGGACGCCGGACGCGGTCAGCCGGCGGAGGCCGCCTGGGTATGCTCCGTTCCGATCGCCGCCAGAAGCCTTGCCTTGGCGCGCTCCACGTGGCGCCAGCAGGTGGCGTGCGCCCGCTCGACGTCGCCCGACGCCAGGGCATCCACCATCTCCCGGTGCTCGCGGTTGGAGACGGCGAGGCCACCGCCCTGCACCAGGCTCTTGGCGCGGAAGAGGTGCATCTTTTTCACGAAGCGCAGGTATTCGGCGAACAGCGTCTTGTTGCCGGCCGATTCCACGATGGTGCGGTGGAACTCCAAGTTCAGCGGATAGTAGGTCTCGAAGTCGGACTTCGCGGCCGCCGCTTCCATCGCGTCGAGCTGGCGGTTCAGCTTGGCCAGCAGTTCGTCGTTCATCTTCTGCGCCAGCAGCCGCCCGGCGAGCCCGAACAGCGCGGCGCGCACGTCGTAGACCTCCAGGGCCTCCTCGACGCTCAGCTGCCGCACGAAGACGCCGCGGTTGCGGATCACCTCGACGAAGCCCTTGGCTTCCAGGCTGCGTGTCGCCTCCCTCAGCGGTCCGCGGCTGGTGCCGAAGCGGTTGGCGAGCTGAATTTCGTTGAGACGCTCGCCCGGCGCCAGCTCGCCCTCGACGATGAGGCGCTCGATCTGCTTCTCGAGGGCGTTGGTCAGCGACACAGTCTTCACGACCGTCAGATCGTCCAGCGGCTGCGTCAGGTTGTCGTCCATCGGGCCCACGCACGGCTATGTTGAAAACTGTAGACAATCTATCAGCCTGCTGCGCTTAGGCAAAGCAATAGTGGCGGCGCAAAGGGGTGCCGGCGGGCGTGCCGCACCGCCCCGAGAACGGCGGAAATCCGCGCCTCTCATGCGTGCGCAATCACGCCCCCAGGGCCGACAGGACAGCCCGGGTGACGTCGGCGCTGCCGGCCTGGCCGCCCAGGTCGGGCGTGCGCGGTCCGGCTTCCGTCACCTTCTCGATGGCCGTCATGAGGCGCGCGGCCGCCGCGCCCTCGCCCAGGTGGTCCAGCATCATGGCTCCGGTCCAGAAGGCGCCGACGGGGTTGGCGATGCCCTTGCCGACGATGTCGAAGGCCGAGCCGTGGATCGGCTCGAACATCGAGGGCACCTCGCGGGCGGGATTGATGTTGGCGGTCGCCCCGTTGCCGAGGCTGCCGGTCAGCGCCGAGGCGAGGTCGGAGAGGATGTCGGCGTGAAGGTTGGTCGCCACCACGGTGTCGATCGCCTCCGGCTTGGTCACCATGAGGGCGGCCATGGCGTCCACCAGCTTGAAATCGACGTCGAGATCCGGGAAGTCGGCAAGCACTTCGCGGCAGACCTTGTCCCAGAACACCATGCCGTGGCGCTGCGCGTTCGACTTGGTGACCACGGTGAGGCGCTTTCGCGGGCGGCTCATGGCCAGTTCGCAGGCAATGCGGCAGATGCGCGCGACGCCTTCGCGAGTGAACACGGCGACGTCGATGCCGGTTTCCAGCGGCAGCCCTTCATGCGCCCGCCCGCCGACGCCGGCATACTCGCCTTCGGAGTTCTCGCGCACGATGACCCAGTCGATCTTCTTGCCGAGTTCCGGCCGCAGCGGGCCTGTCATGCCCGGCAGCAGGCGCGTCGGGCGCACGTTGGCGTACTGATCGAGACCCTGGCAGATGGCGAGGCGCAGCTCCCACAGCGTGATGTGGTCGGGGATCTTGGGGTCGCCGACGGCGCCGAAATAGATGGCGTCGAAGCCGCGCAGGGTCTCGACGCCGTCCTCCGGCATCATCCGGCCGGTCTTGCGGTAGCGGTCGGAGCCCCAGTCGAAGCTCTCGGTCTCGAGGG
>Ga0207773_100722_pt1 | contig 11571 bp, 6 predicted proteins | sample TtaePargueraPR_2_FD_187281 | JGI IMG/M metagenome (GOLD analysis project Ga0207773, IMG submission 187281) | Aerobic enrichment media microbial communities from Bioluminiscent Bay, La Parguera, Puerto Rico - Tt and M1 (3) (SPAdes) | ecosystem: Environmental > Aquatic > Marine > Unclassified ...
CCCCCCCGCCGTTCGGGCACCTCGGTGAGCGGGTGCTGGACCGGGTGGCCCGGCATCGGCTCGGTCTGCCGGACGGTTTCGAGGGAAACGCCCAGTCCTACCGGATCGTGACCAGCACCGAGATCCGGGGCGAGGCGGCCGTCGGCCTGGACCTGACCGCGGCGGTGCGGGCCGCGATGCTCAAGTACCCGTGGACCCGGCGGACCTATCCGCAGCCGCATCCGAGCCTGCTGCGCCCGGCGCCGCGGGGTGCCGCGGTCGCGCCCGACGATCCGGCGGTCGGGTCGGTCAAGTTCGGGGCCTACACCACCGAGGCGGCCGACCTGCGGCAGGCCCGGGCACCGTTCGCCGGGGTGATCGAGCCGTGGCAGCAGACCGTTGAAGCGTCGATAATGGACACTGCCGACGACATCGCGTACGCCATCCACGACGTGGAGGACTTCCACCGGGTCGGCGTACTGCAGCAGGGCCCGGTCGCCGGTGAACTCGTCACCTGGCAGCGCTCCGCGGCCGAGCTGCGGGAGCTCACCGACGCGGAGATCGCCGCCAGCGCGCACCGCCCCGGCCGGTCCATCGAACGGCTCCGCCGCCAGCTGCACCGTAAGGACAGCTGGATCGCCTCCGACGAGGCGTTCGCCGCCGCCGTCGAACACGTCCGTCAGGAGCTGGTGGACGGTTTGCTGATGGTGCCGTTCGACGGGTCGATCGAAGCGGAGGAGAGCATCAGCACGTTCTCCGCGCGCTGGACCCGGCGACTGGTCGGCGCGATCGGCGTCACCGCCGACCCGCCGGTACGCTCCGGCCACGTGCTGCTGGCCACCGCCCAGTGGCACGAGGTGCAGGTGCTCAAGTTCGTGCACCACCGGTTCGTCCTCGCCCGGCCGGACCTGGCGCTGCACCAGCGTGGTCAGGCCGATCTGCTGGCCACCCTGGTCGACGCGCTGCACGCCTGGGTGACCGACCCGGACGAGCAGGGGCGGCTGCCTCGCCGGCTGCACGACCTGGTCGAGTTGGCCGAGGCAGAGCTCGCCGCGACCGTCGGCAGCGACACCCCGTCCGGGGCGGGCGGTACCCCGCGCGACGGCCTGACCGGCGCCCCGGGCCGCGGTCGGGTGGACGGCCTGGCCGCCGCCGCTCAGGGCCGGGCGATCATCGACTACGTCGCCTCCCTCACCGACGGTCAGGCGGTCGCGTTGCTGGGCGCGTTGACCGGCCGGTCCGGGCAGCTGTGGACCGACGCGTTCGTGCTGTGACCGGCCCGTCCCGGTGGTGAGTGCCGGTCCAGGCTGCGGTCAGTCCCGCCAGCCGTAGTCCAGGCCCACCAGGCTGGTGCCGACGGTGACCCGGGCCAGTACGCCGACCAGCGCCGACCGCCGCTGGTCGCGACTGACCACGTCGGCGGCGTCGGCGTTCAGCTGTACGTACCGCTGCCACACCTGCTGTTCGATCTCCTCGGCGTTGATCAGGGAACGGTCACATTCCGTGTCGGGGCAGGCATAGTGGCGGGTGCCGTCGTCGGTGCTGGCCGGAATCAACAGGCGGTCACCGCACCACAGCAGACCGCGCAGGATGTAGAGGTCGGAACCGGTCGTGTCACGGCGTGCAGGGTTGACCAAGATGCCCATGTCTCATCGCCTCCTGCCAGTGTGTACGGGCCGGAGAGGTGTCCGGTTCGCCGGATCACCGGACCAATGGGCGGGCTGGCGCGGACCGGGCGGGCCACCGACGGCGTCAGGAGCGGCGGCCGCCTCCCGGCCGGAGGTTCTGCAGCCGCACCTGACCCCGGGCGATCAGCTGATCGTCACTGTCGGTAATCTGGACCTGCCACAGTTGCTGGCTGTAGCCGCGGTGGACCGGCGTGCCGACGGCGATCAGCTCTCCGCCGGAGGCCGCCTTCAGGAAGTCGGTCTGGTTGGCAACCCCCACCACTCGGCCCTCGTCACCGAGCCAGGTCGCCGCGCCGAGGCTCGCCGCGCTCTCCACCAGGGCGCAGTACACCCCGCCGTGCACGATCCCGAACAGCTGGTGCAGCGCCGGGGTCACCGGTAGCCGTAGCTCCACCCGCTGTGCAGACACCGCTACGGCACGTACGCCAAGCTGTGCGTCGAACCCACCCAATGGCCTGTCCATGGTGCCTCCCGTCGGCGGGCGGTGCCGCCCCGTCGGCGAGCGTAGTCAACCCGTGAGAGCGTCCCGCCGGGGATCCGGCCCGGTCTGCTGCCGGTCCCGCTCCTGCGGTCCGGGCGGCGGAGAGGCCTGCGGTCCGGGCGGCGTTGCCGGCGGAGTCGGCCTGAGCCGACGCATCGCCGGTAGCTCGACCCACCGGTGCAGCGGCACCGCCAACAGGTAGGACCCGACCAGGAACGCCAGCGCCAACCCGACCGCCTGCCAGGCGGTCCACTCCCGGTCCCGGCCGACGAGGTGCATGACGGTCACGATCACCACCAGATGCAGCAGAAAGAACCCGTACGACACCTCGCCGAGATGGACCGCGACCCGGTGCCGCCACCAGGATCGCCGGCCGTGCAGATCGGCCAGTGCCGCTGCCGGGACCAGCAGACCGATCGTCACGATCGTCGCCGCGGTGTCGCGGGCCTGCGCCGGCAGCCACTCGACGGCGAGATAGTTCGCCACCCACAGGGCAGTGGCCACCGGCAGTCCCGGCCCTCGCCAGGCGCCGCGCCGCACCAGCAGCGCGAGCACGATGCCGAGCAGGAACTCCAGCATCCGTACCGGCGGAAAGATGTAGACGAACCAGCGGCGGTGTTCCGCCGCGACCAGCAGGTCGGCCACCAGCGGCATCAACCAGACGGCGGTCGGCAGTGCGACGGCGGCGACCCGCAACGCCGTCGTGCCGAGCCGGCGCAGTCCCGCGTACAACAGGGGAAACGCCAGGTAGAACGCCATCTCGCAGGAGAGCGACCAGGTGACCGGGTTGATGCCCAGGTAGTACACGTCCGACGGATGCCAGGCCTGGACCAGCGGCGCCGAGAAGGCGAGCAGCCGTGGCCAGATGTCCGGCAGCCGTGCCGTCAGCACCAAGCCGACGACGGCCGGCACCAGGGCGACCAGATGGGCCGGGTAGACCCGTGCCAGGCGTCCCCACCAGAACCGGCCCGGCCGGTAACCGGGGCGGACCGACCAGGTGAGGACGAAGCCGGACAGCACAAAGAAGAACGAGACGCCCAGGTCACCGCCGTTGAACAGGATGCCGGCGACCCGGTCGGCCGGCGGGTCAGCCAACGGGATGAACGAGTAGGCGTGCACGCCGAAGACCAGCAGCGCGGCGGCGAACCGCAGCCCGGTCAGCGATGGCAGCCGGCCCGGCGAGGGAGGGGTGGCAGGCACCGGGCCAACATATCCACCGACTTCGCACGTCAAACCGGCGATATCCACCCGCGCCATACGCCAAGCGGACGATTGGTCGGCGGTGCGGCGGTGGCCATCAGCCGCGACCGATCGGCTCCGCCGTGGCGGGCCCGGCCTGACCAGGCTGACCGCCCCGTCACCTTGGTATGGTGTCGGCCTGTTCGACGAATCAGCCGGTGAATGACATGTGCGCAGGGGCCATCGTGACGCGACCCGCGGCGCCGGGGACGGGACGGGCCTTGTCGTCATCGTTGCCGGCACTGGTGTTCCTGGCGTTCGGTGTCGTCGCCGCCGCGCTCTACGCGGCGTTCGACACGCCGATGATCGCCGGACCGGCCTTCACCGTCGCCGGGGTGGGGGGAGCGCTCGCCGTGACCCTGGGCCCCCGCTGGCACCGGGCCCAGCCGCGCTGGGCCTGGCGGATGCTCGCCGTCGCCTGTGTGTGCTTCCTCACCGGAGCGCTGGCCCGGCCGTGGGCGGTCGAGCAGGACGGGCCGTACGCGCTGACCGCCGACGCCGCCACCGTGCCGGGCTATCTGTTCATGCTGCTCGGCCTGGCCGGCCTGCTGCGCACCCGGGGCCGGCTGCCCTCGCACGCCGTGATCGACGGTCTGATCGTCTTCATCGGCGCGGCGCTGTGCTCCGTACTGCTGCTGGCGGTGCCGGCGGGCAGCATCGCCGACCGCCCGCCCCTGGTCTCCGCCCTGGCCGCGCTGTATCCGATCTTCGACGTGATCCTGATCCTGCTGCTGGTCAGCCTGGCCTTCACCACCGCCGTACGGCGGCCGAGCTACCTGCTGCTGGTCGCCTCCATGAGTCTGCTGGTCGTCGGCGACGTGCTCTACGCCATCATCGGAGTCTCCGGTCAGCTCACCGGATCCCGGCTGCTGGATCTGCCGTTCCTGCTCGGTTTTCTGCTGATCGGTGCCGCCGCCCTGCACCCCTCGGTGGTCGACCTCGGCCAGGCGGCCCGGTTACCGGTGCAGGCCTGGTCCTGGCAGCGGCTGCTACTGATCGGCCCGGCGCTGGCCGCGCCGTTCCTGCTCACCGTCTTCGTCTCCGGCCGGTCGACAGCCGACCGGCTGGCACTCGGCGTGGGCGGTGCCGCCATGGTGGTGCTGCTGATGATGCGGGCGGTCTCTGCGGTCCAGGGGTACGCCGCCGCGCAACGGCGCTACGAACACCGCGCCACCCACGACCCGCTGACCGGCCTGCCGAACCGGTTGATGCTCGCCGCCGAGGTGCGCCGGCTGCTCACCATCGGTCGGCCAGCGGACGCCGGGGTCTGGGTGTTCTTCCTCGACCTCGACGGCTTCAAGCTGGTCAACGACTCGTGGGGGCACCACGCTGGCGACCAGCTGATCGCGCAGGTGGCGGCCCGACTGCGGGCGGCGCTGCCGGCCGCGGCGACGGTCGCCCGGGTCGGCGGGGACGAGTTCGTCGTGGTCCAGTTGGGCAGCCGCGCCCAGGCCGTGGCGCTGGCCGACCGGATCATCGACTGTGTGCACGAACCGCTGCGGATCAGGCAGGTCGAAGCGGTGATCACCGCCTCGGTCGGGATCGCCGGGACCGGGCTCGACGACGGTGACGATCCGCCGGTGACCGCCGACGCGTTGCTGCGTGACGCCGACACGGCCATGTACCAGGCGAAGGCGGATGGTCGCGGCCGCTGGGTGATGTTCGACGCGTCGATGCACGAGCGGGTCCGCGAGCGGGTGGAGATCGAACAGGCCCTGCGGATCGCCCTCAGCGAGGACGATCTGCGGATCGCCTTTCAACCGATCGTCGACCTGGAAAGCGGCAGCCTGATCGGCGCCGAGGCGTTGCTGCGCTGGGAACATCCGGGCCGGGGCAACATCTCACCGGCGGTGTTCATCCCGATCGCCGAGGACACCGGGCTGATCGGCCCGATCGGACGCTGGGTGCTCGACCGGTCGGTGCGGCAGTTGGCGCAGTGGCGGGCGGACGGCACGGTGACGGCGGATTTCTGGATGTCGGTGAACGTGTCGCCCCGCCAGTTGCGTGACCCGGGTCTGATCCGGGCGTTGGACGACGCGCTCGACCGGCACCGGGTGCCGGCCTCCGTCGTCGTCCTGGAGATCACCGAGTCGGTGATGATCGACCCGACCAGCGTCACCGGCCAGGTCCTGGCGGACCTGCGGCAGCGGGGGATCCGGATCGTCGTCGACGACTTCGGCACCGGGTTCTCCGCACTGGGCTATCTGCGCAAGCATCCGGTCACCGGGGTCAAGGTGGACCGGGCGTTCGTCGCTGGCCTCGGCCAGAGCGCCAAGGACGAGGAGATCGTCCGGGCGGTGGTGGCGATGAGCAGCGCCCTGCACCTGACCGTGGTCGCCGAGGGGGTGGAGACCCCGCTGCAGCAGGGCGTGCTGGCCGTCCTCGGCGTGCTGTTCGGACAGGGCAGGCTGTGGGGAGAGCCGGTCGGCCCGGCTGAGTTCGCCCGACGGTGGGCGAGCCGACCCGCCGACCCGGTGGACGGGCCGGCGGTGCCGGCGGCCGGGCAGGTTCAGGGGCGCGGCGGCAACTCGTAGAGCCAGAACGTCTGCTCGTCCAGCCGGGTCGCCCGCGCTCCCTCGGTCAACGACTCCAAGGTCTGATGGATGGCCCTGCCCAGGCCGATCTGGTCGTTGCGGCGGCAGATGTCCAACGCCGCGACCCCGTCGCTGTCCTGCACCCGTCGCCACATGTCGGCGATCACCGACTCGAAGATGCCGCCGCCTCGGTACTGCGGATGGACGGCGAAGAAGCCGATATACCAGATTCGGCGTTGCGCGTACAGATCCGGCCAGCGGTGGGCGAAGAAGTCCGGCGAGATCAGCGGCATCGACTCCAGTTCGTTGGTGAAGGTGGCGAGCGCGGTCAGCAGATCGGGGGACCGGGCATCCCGCCCCAGGTATTTCAGCACCCGGGTGTCGCCCAGTACCTGGTCGAACTCGGACCTGTCCATCACGTGCCGTTGGACCGCGGTGACCCGGAGTTCGTCGAACGCCGTCGTGTACAACTGCCAGGTCGCTTCGGACAGTTCGGGTGGGATGCTCGTTTCGACCTGAATGTGCATTACTGCCCTCCGGGCCGCGCCGGTAGGCGGGGGTGGACGCGAGCCCTGCCAACGAGTATGAGCGACCGCTGAGCCCAAGGTCAGGCTGCGCCGGCGGCCGAACTTTTCGGCACCGGCACCGATCCGCGGAGCGTCCGGCTGCGTACTGCTGTACGGGCAACGGTGCGCCGTGCCCGCGAACGCCGAGGAGGGGCAGCCATGCAGCGACCGGCACAGGGGGGCGAACCAGCCGCGATCGAACTCGGCCCAGTGCAGCGGCCCGGTACAGTCTGGCCTGGTCCCGCTCCCGGCGAGCCACGCGAACCGGACGACGAGCAGCCGGAGCACCTCGACCGCACCGACCACCTTGACCACACCGACCACCTCGACCAAGGCGCCCGCCCGGACCGTCTCGACCACGACGAGCCGGCGCCCGCGCCGCCGCGCCTGTTGCCGCCGCCGCCGTGGCTGGCCCGCGAACTGGACCGACCGGAACCGGTCACCCCGGCGGTGCCGTTCTTCGACCCGGAACCCGACATGTCCGCGCCGACCAGCCGCAGTCCGCGCCGACTCGCGATGGTCGTCACCGGGTTGGTGGCGCTGTTCCTGGTCGCCGCGCTGGTCGGGGCGGGCGTCGTCGACGCGCTACGGACCACATCGGACACCACGGTCGCCGACTCCCCGCCGCCGGCCAACGATCCCGGTGTGGTCGACCCGGCCGCCGTCGACCCGGAACCCGCCACCGAACGCCTGGTGACCGGCCCGCTCGGCGAACTACAGCAGGCCGAATTCGACCTGGTCAGCGGTACCACGACGGTCAACATCCGGGCCGCCGATCTCGGCGGCGACCTGTACCGGGTCCGGACCCCGATCGACGCCGACGTGCAACCACGGGTGATCGCCGACGGCAACCGGATCAAGCTGCACCTGGTGCCGAACGACCAGTCCGGCCCCGGTGTCGTCGACATCGAGCTGCACTCGTCGGTGCGCTGGCAGTTGCGGCTCACCGGCGGTGTCGCGGAACACTCGATCGACCTGACCGGTGCCGAGCTGAGCGGAGTGGACATCGTCGGCGGGGCGGCCCGGATCGAGCTGTCCCTCCCCGCGCCGGACGGCACCCTGCCGGTGCGGATGACCGGCGGCGCCAACCAGTTCCTGATCAACGCCCCGGACGGGCCGCCGGCCCAGGTCCGGTTCGGGGCCGGGGCGGCCAGCGCCACCATCGACTCCCGCAGCCACGACGGCATCGCCCCCGGTGCGGTTTTCACCGGCCAGGGCTGGGCGGGCGCGACCGACCGGTACGACATCGACGCCGTCGCCGGACTGTCCGTGCTCACCCTGCAACGGAACTGACCGGCACCGCTCAGCCCGACCGGACCGACCCGGCCGGCGGCGGGACCGACCGGCTCACTCGGCCTGCTCGGCCTCGTCCATCGCCCGGTAGATCCGCTGCTCCGACACCGGGTACGGGGTACCCAGCGCCTGGGCGAACACGTTGACCCGCAGCTCCTCGATCATCCAGCGGATCCGCCGGGCGGCTTCGGTGTTGTGCCGGGCCGGCGGCAACCCGTCGAGCATCTGCTGGTACTCCCGGCGTACCGTGTCGATCCTGGCCTGCTGGTCGCGGTCCCGGCGCGGATTCTGCGGCAGCTTCTCCAACCGGCGTTCGATCGCGGTCAGATAGCGCGGCAGGTCCGCCAGCCGGGCGTACCCGGTGGCGGTCACGAACCCCGGGTAGACCAGGGCGGCGAGCTGCTCGCGGACGTCGGTGAGCGCCGCCACCAGCGCGAGATCGGTGGTACGGCCGAGCCGCTGCTGCACCGCGTACGCCGCCGCCAGCACCTGGCGTACCCGGGAGACGATCTCGACCGTGACGTCGACCAGCCCGGCGCGGACCTGCTCGCGCAGCGCGGCGAAGCCGTCGGCGTCCCAGGCCGGGCCGCCCGCCTGCGTCATCAGCAGGTCCACGGCCGCCCCGGCGCAGTCGTCCAGCAGCTCGACGACGTTGCGGTACGGGTTGCGGCTCAACGCCAGCTTGTCCTGGTTGGACAACCGGCCGGAGACGAACTTCGCCGGGGACGGCAGGGTGAGCAGCAGCAACCGCCGGGTGCCGGCCCACATCGACCGGTCCCGCACGGCGGCGCTGTCGAACACCCGGACCGCGACGCTGGCACCCTCGTCGACCAGACCCGGGTACGCGGTGACCCGGTAGCCGACCCGGTCCTGCTCGACGCTGCGCGGCAGCGTACCGATGCTCCAGTCGCGCAGCCCGCGCCGTTCCACGTCCGGCGCGGCGGCCGCCACCACCTTGCGTACCTCGGTGGTCAGCTCGCGGCGCAGCGCGGCCAGGTCCTTCCCCTCGGCCAGCGGCTTGTCGTTCTCGTCGACCACCCGGAAGGTGACCCGCAGGTGCGGCGGCACCTTCGCCAGGTCCCAGGCGTCGTGCGGCACCACCACCCCGGTCAGCCGGCGCAGCTCCCGGCCGAGCGCGTCCAGCAGCGGCTCGGCACCGGGCGTGATGGTGGCCAGCACCGCGCGGGCGAAGTCCGGCACCGGCACGAAGTTGCGGCGCAGCTGCTTCGGCAGCGACCGGATCAGCGCCACGACCAGCTCCTCCCGCAACCCGGGCACGTGCCAGTCGAAGCTGTCGTCCGGCACCTGGTTGAGCATCGCCAACGGCACGTCGACGGTCACCCCGTCGGTCCCGGCGCCGGGCTCGAAGCGGTACGTCAGCGGCAGGGCCATCCCGTCGGAATGCCACTCGTCCGGGAAGTCCGCCGGGTCGATGCGGCCCTTGCCCTGGTTGACCAGCATGTCCCGGTCGAAGGTGAGCAGGTCGGGCCGGTCCCGGCGGGCCTTCTTCCACCAGGAGTCGAAGTGCCGGCCGGAGACCACCTCGGCGGGCAGCCGCTGGTCGTAGAACTCGAACAGGGTCTCGTCGTCGACCACGATGTCCCGGCGGCGGACCCGTTCCTCCAGCTCGCCGACCTCGTCGAGCAGCGCCCGGTTGTCATGGAAGAACCGGTGCGGGGTGTGCCAGTCATCCTCGACCAGGGCGTGCCGGATGAACAGCTCCCGGCTCAGCGCCGGATCGACCCGACCGAAGGTCACCTTGCGGCCGGCAACCAGCGGTACGCCGTACAGGGTGACCTTCTCGTAGGCCATCACCGCCGCCTGTTTCTTCTCCCAGTGCGGCTCGCTGTACGAGCGTTTCACCAGGTGGCCGGCGAGCGCCTCGACCCACTCCGGTTCGATCTTGGCGACCGTGCGGGCCCACAGCCGGGACGTCTCGACCAGCTCGGCGGCCATCACCCAGCGCGGCGGTCTGCGGGCCAGCGCCGAGCCGGGGAAAACCGCGAACTTGGCTCCCCGGGCGCCCAGGTACTCCGGCTTGGCCGGATCCTTCACCCCGACGTGCGACAGCAGGCCGGCCAGCAGCGACTGGTGTACGGCGGTCGGCGCGGCCGGCTCACCGCCCCGGTCGACCGGTACGTTCATCCCGCGCAGCACCTGCCGGATCTGGCTGTGGATGTCCTGCCACTCGCGGACCCGCAGGTAGTTGAGGAACTCGGCGCGGCACATCCGCCGGAACGCGCTGCCGGACCGCTCCCGCTGCTGCTCCCGCAGGTAGCGCCACAGGTTGAGCAGCGCGACGAAGTCCGACTCGGGATCGGCGAACCGGGCGTGCGCCTGGTCGGCCTGGGGTTTCTGCTCCGCCGGCCGCTCCCGGGGGTCCTGGATGGACAGCGCGGCGGCGATCACCGCCACCTCGTCGACGCAGCCGTTGCCCTCGGCGGCGAGCACCATCCGGCCCAGTCGGGGATCCACCGGCAGCTGCGCCAGCCGCCGGCCGACCTGGGTCAACCGGGGCGGCAGACCCGGCGACGGCGGCTCGATCGCGCCCAGCTCGTGCAGCAGCGCGACGCCGTCGGTGATCTGCCGGCGGTCCGGCGGCTCGACGAACGGGAACGCGGCGATGTCGCCCAACCCGATCGACGTCATCTGCAGGATCACCGAGGCCAGGTTGGTGCGCAGGATCTCCGGATCGGTGAACTCCGGTCTCGACTCGAAGTCGGCCTCGTCGTACAGCCGGATGCAGATGCCGTCGGAGGTGCGCCCGCAGCGGCCCTTTCGCTGGTTGGCCGACGCCTGCGACACCGGCTCGATCGGCAGCCGCTGCACCTTGAGCCGGTTGCTGTAGCGGGAGATCCGCGCCGTACCCGGGTCGATCACGTATTTGATGCCCGGCACGGTCAGCGACGTCTCGGCGACGTTGGTGGCCAGCACCACCCGCCGGCCCGGATGCGGCTGGAAGATCCGGTGTTGTTCGGCGGCGGACAACCGGGCGTACAGCGGCAGGATCTCGGTGTCGCGCAGCCGGGGCCGGTTGGCGACCAGCTTGCCCAGCGCGTCGGCGGCGTCGCGGATCTCCCGCTCGCCGCTGAGGAAGACCAGGATGTCGCCGGGGCCTTCGCCGGCCAGCTCCTCGACCGCCGCGCCGATCCCGTCGACCTGGTCGAGGGTGACGGTGCCGGGCGTGGCGTCGGGGTCGTCCGGGTCGACGGTCTCCCGCAGCAGCGGCCGGTAGCGCACCTCCACCGGATAGGTCCGCCCGGACACCTCGACCACCGGCACCGGTGGCCGGCCCGGCTCGCTGAAATGGTCGGCGAAGCGCTGCGGGTCGATCGTCGCCGACGTGATGACCACCTTGAGGTCGGGGCGGCGGGGCAGCAGCTGTTTGAGGTAGCCGAGGATGAAGTCGATGTTCAGGCTGCGCTCGTGCGCCTCGTCGATGATCAACGTGTCGTACTGGCGCAGCATCTTGTCGTGCTGCAACTCGGCCAGCAGGATCCCGTCGGTCATCAACTTGACCAGGGTCTGGCCGCCGACCTGATCGGTGAACCGGACCTTGTAGCCGACCACGTCGCCGAGGGTGGTGCCGAGCTCGTCGGCGATCCGGTCGGCGACGGTACGGGCGGCCAGCCGGCGCGGCTGGGTGTGCCCGATCAGCCCGCGCACCCCACGACCCAGCTCCAGGCAGATCTTCGGGATCTGGGTGGTCTTGCCCGAGCCGGTCTCGCCGGCCACGATCACCACCTGGTGGTCGCGGATCGCCGCCGCGATGTCGCCGGCGCGTTCGCTGA
>Ga0207773_100723_pt1 | contig 11567 bp, 11 predicted proteins | sample TtaePargueraPR_2_FD_187281 | JGI IMG/M metagenome (GOLD analysis project Ga0207773, IMG submission 187281) | Aerobic enrichment media microbial communities from Bioluminiscent Bay, La Parguera, Puerto Rico - Tt and M1 (3) (SPAdes) | ecosystem: Environmental > Aquatic > Marine > Unclassified ...
GCCAAGGCCTCCCCGCGGGGAGGCTCCGCTCAAGGGTCGAGCCAGGGCAGAAGCCAGCGCCAGCTGCGCGTCGGCGAGGAGCTGCGCCATGCCCTGTCGCAGCTTCTTGCGCGCGGTGAGCTGCGCGATCCGCACCTGACGGACGTCAGCCTGACGGTGACCGAGGTGCGGGTCAGCCCCGACCTCAAGAACGCCACCGCCTTCGTGGTGCCGCTGGGCGGCCGCGACATGGAGCCGGTGATCGCCGCCCTCAATCACGCTTCCGGTTTCCTGCGCGGGCAGCTCGGCCAGGAGGTGGAACTGCGCCACACGCCGCGTCTCTCCTTCCAGGCCGACCACTGCTTCGACGAGGCCGAGCGCATCAACGCCATCCTGCACCATCCGCGGGTGGCCCAGGACGTTGCCGCCGACGACGTCGCCGCCGAGGAAGCCGCGGCCGAAGACGAGGACGGCGACGATGACCGCTAAGGCGGCCGCCGCCGGGGCTCAGCCCGCCGCGCCGGCGGTGAACGGCTGGATCGTCATCGACAAGCCCCTCGGGCTGACCTCGACCCAGGTGGTCGGCCGGGTGCGCCGCATCCTGAAGCCGCGCAAGGTCGGCCACGGCGGGACCCTGGATCCGCTCGCCAGCGGCCTGCTGCCGATCGCTCTCGGCGAGGCCACCAAGACGGTCTCCTACGTCATGGACGGGCGCAAGAGCTACCGCTTCACCCTGCGCTGGGGCCAGGCGACCGAGACGGACGACGCCGAGGGCCGGGTGATCGAAGAGCACCCGCACCGGCCGGACGAGGCGGCGATCCGGGCCGTGCTGCCCGCCTTCACCGGCGCGATCGAGCAGATCCCGCCGCTCTACTCGGCCATCAAGGTGGGCGGCCAGCGGGCCTACGACCTCGCCCGCGCCCAGGCGGACTTCGAGCTGAAGCCGCGCACCGTGACGGTCCACGCCATCACCCTGGAGGCCATGCCGGACCGCGACCACGCGGTTTTCGAGGTCCACTGCGGCAAGGGCACTTACATGCGCTCCCTGGCGCGGGATCTGGGACGGGCGACCGGCACCGTCGCCCATATCGTGGAACTGCGGCGATTAACCGTAGGGCCGTTTACCGAGGCGGACGCGATTTCGCTGGATTCCCTGGAATCCTTGGGGCATAGTCCGGCCGCCTTGGAGCAGGTGCTCCCGGTCGAGACGGCGCTGGACGACATCCCGGCGCTGGCTCTTTCCGAGACCGAGGCGAACCGCCTGCGTTGCGGGCAGGCCGTGTCCATGGTGGCGCGGGCCAACCGCGAACGCATCAGCGCGCTCAGCAACGGATCCATCGTGTTCACCACGGCCGGCGGCAAGCCGGTGGCTTTGGCCCGTTACGAGGCAGGCGACATTCACCCGGTCAGGGTTCTGAACCTTTAGTTATTGGAGACATCACGATGTCGATCACTGCCGAGCGCAAGACCGCGCTCGTTCAAGAGTATGGCACCCACGAGGGTGACACCGGCTCGCCGGAAGTTCAGGTCGCAATCCTGTCGGAGCGCATCTCGAACCTCACCGAGCATCTCAAGACGCACAGCAAGGATTTCCACTCGCGCCGCGGCCTCCTGGTCATGGTCGGCCAGCGCCGGCGCCTGCTGGACTACGTGAAGGGCAAGGACAAGGCTCGCTACGACGCCTTGATCCAGCGCCTGGGCCTGCGCCGCTGAGGCCGGGCCCGCTGAAGATCTCCGTGGCGCGGCGCGCCTTGCGGTCCTGCGGGGCCGGAAGCCGTGCCGCTTTCCACGGGGACGAGTGGGTAGCATGACTGTAAGCGACATCGTGACTGTGCCGGCACGATGGTCTCACGAGGGCCGGGCCGACGTAAGGGGCGTCCGCGGGAGCATTTCCCGCAGCGGGCGCCCCTTGCGCGGGTCCGGCGCTTTGCTTTTCGGCACGTGCCGACGCGGCCATCGGGGCTTCGCCGGCTAGCAAGCGATGGTTGGAAGGACCTAGAAACGCATGTTCAATATCTTCAAGCAGGAAATCGAGTGGGGCGGCCGCAAGCTGACCCTGGAGACCGGCCGCATCGCGCGCCAGGCCAACGGCGCCGTGCTGGCGACCTACGGCGAGACGGTGGTGCTCTGCACCGCGGTCGGCGAGGCAGCGCCGCGCCCGGGCGCGGATTTCTTCCCGCTCACCGTGAACTACCAGGAGAAGACCTTTGCCGCGGGCAAGATCCCCGGCGGCTTCTTCAAGCGCGAGGGGCGGCCCTCGGAGAAGGAGACCCTGGTCTCCCGCCTCATCGACCGGCCGATCCGCCCGCTCTTCGCCAAGGGCTACAAGAACGAGACGCAGGTCATCTGCACCGTTCTGAGCCACGACATGGAGAACGATCCCGACATCGTCGCCATGGTCGGCGCCTCGGCCGCGCTCACCATCTCCGGCCTGCCGTTCCTCGGCCCGATCGGCGCCGCGCGCGTCGGCTACAAGGACGGCCAGTACCTCCTGAACCCGCCGATGGACGAGCTGCAGGAGTCTGCCCTCGACCTCGTCGTTGCCGGCACCCGCGAAGGCGTGCTGATGGTCGAGTCCGAGGCCCAGGAGCTGACCGAGGAAGTCATGCTCGGCGCCGTCAACTTCGGCCACGACCAGATGCAGGCGGTGATCGACTGCATCATCGCGCTGGCCGAGCGCTGCGCGAAGGAGCCGCGCGATGTGCCGCCGCCCGCCCCCGAGGTGGCGCAGGTCAAGGAGAAGCTGCTCTCCGGCGGCATCCTCGCCAAGTTCACCGAAGCCTACGGCGAAATGGATAAGCAGACCCGCCAGGGCAAGGTCGCCGCGGTGCGCGAGGGCGCGGTGGCGGACTTCTCCGACGAGGAGAAGGCCATCGCCGGCGACCTCTTCAAGTCGCTGGAGGCCGACGTGGTGCGCGGCAACATCCTGAAGGGCGCCCGGCGCATCGACGGCCGCACCACCAAGGACATCCGCCCGATCGTCGCCGAAGTCGGCGTGCTGCCGCTGACCCACGGCTCGGCGCTGTTCACCCGCGGCGAGACCCAGGCGCTGGTCACCACCACGCTGGGCACCGGCCAGGACGAGCAGATCATCGACTCGCTGGAAGGCAGCTACCGCGAGCACTTCATGCTGCACTATAACTTCCCGCCCTACTCGGTGGGCGAGTGCAGCTTCCGCCTGGCGCCGGGCCGCCGCGAGATCGGCCACGGCAAGCTCGCCTGGCGTGCCGTGCGCCCGCTGCTGCCCGTCAAGGAAGATTTCCCCTACACCATCCGCGTGGTCTCGGAGATCACCGAGTCCAACGGCTCCTCCTCGATGGCGACGGTCTGCGGCTCCTCGCTGTCGCTGATGGACGCCGGCGTGCCGCTGAAGCGGCCGGTGGCGGGCATCGCCATGGGCCTCATCAAGGAAGGCGACGACTTCGCCGTGCTGTCCGACATCCTGGGCGACGAGGATCACCTCGGCGACATGGACTTCAAGGTGGCCGGCACCGAGACCGGCGTCACCGCGCTGCAGATGGACATCAAGATCACCTCGATCACCCGGGAGATCATGGAGATCGCGCTCAACCAGGCGCGTGACGGCCGTATGCACATTCTCGGCGAGATGAACAAGGCGCTGACCTCCGCCCGTGAGGACGTGTCGGGCAACGCCCCGCGCATCACCGTGATCAACATCCCGAAGGACAAGATCCGCGAAGTGATCGGCACCGGCGGCAAGGTCATCCGTGAGATCTGCGAGGAGACCGGCGCCAAGATCGACATCGAGGACGACGGCACGGTGAAGGTCGCCGCCGTCGACCAGACTCAGGCCCAGGCCGCGCTCGACTGGATCAAGTCGATCGTCGCCGAGCCGGAGATCGGTGAGATCTACAGCGGCAAGGTCGTGAAGGTGGTCGACTTCGGCGCCTTCGTGAACTTCCTCGGCCCGCGCGACGGCCTCGTCCATATCAGCGAGCTGGCGCCGGAGCGCGTCGCCACCGTCACCGACGTGGTGAAGGAAGGCGATGTCGTGAAGGTGAAGTGCATCGGCATGGATCGCGGCAAGGTGAAGCTGTCCATGAAGCGCGTGAACCAGGAAACCGGCGAGGACCTGGAGAAGGCCAGCTAAGGCCTGCCAGCACGAGCCAAGCGGAAACGGCCGGCGACGGGGTGATGGCAACATGACCTCCTCGCCGGCTTTTTCTTTGCGCCCGCCGCCCCTTTCGCTTCCAAGAGTGATGGGCCATCGCGGCGCCAAGGCGCTGGCGCCGGAGAACACGCTGTCGTCGATGAAGGCGGCCGCCGAGGCCGGCGCGACCTGGGTCGAGTTCGACGTCATGCTGACCGGCGACGGCGAGCCGGTGATCCACCACGACGACACGCTGACCCGCGCCACCGGGCGCCGGCGCGCCATGGCGAAGACGCCCTTCGCCGAGGTGGTCGCGCTGGACGCTTCCCTCGCCTTCGCCGGCAAGTACGGGCGGCGCAAGGGCGAGAGGTTTCTGGGACGGCAGGACTGTCGCGTGCCCTCGCTGGAGGACACCGTCGCCTGTCTCCTCGCGTTGAATCTCACGCCGAACGTGGAGATCAAGCCGACCAAGGGCCTCGCCACGGAAACCGCCGAGGTGACGCTGACCCGCCTGCTGGCGCTCTGGCCGGACGACCGGCTGCCGCCGCTGGTCAGCAGCTTCGAGCGTGCCTCGTTGGCGGCGGCGCAGAAGGTGGCGCCGCAGTGGCCGCGCGGCCTGCTGGCGGAGACCTTCCCCGCCGACTGGCGCCAGGCCATGGCAGAGCTCGGCTGTGCCTCGCTGCACCTCGACTGGCAGCGCACCCGCCGCGCCGACGTGGCGGCGGTGAAGGCGGCCGGCTATGCCTTCGCGGTCTATACGGTGAACGGGGTGCGCGCCGGGCGGCGGCTGCTCGACAAGGGCGTCGACTGCCTGATCACCGACCGCCCGGACCTGCTGATCCCGGCGCTCGGCCTCTGAGCCTGCGGGGCCTCGCCGCTACTCGGTCGGCGGCCGGCTCATGCGGTGGGGCGAGGGAATGCCGACGATGTTGTAGCCGCCGTCGACGTAGTGCACCTCGCCGGTCACCCCGCGCGACAGGTCGGAGCAGAGATAGAGGCCGGCCGAGCCGACCTCCTCCAGCAGCACGTTGCGCCTGAGCGGCGCGTGGTCGCGGTTCCAGCCGAACACGAAGCGCGCGTCGCCGATCGCCGAGCCGGCAAGGGTGCGCATTGGCCCGGCCGAGATGGCGTTCACCCGGATGCTCTCGGCGCCGAGGTCGGCGGCGAGATAACGCACGCTCGCCTCCAGGGCCGCCTTGGCGACGCCCATGACGTTGTAGTTCGGCGTGACGCGCTCGGCGCCCAGATAGGTCAGGGTGATCAGGCTGCCGCCGTCCGGCATCAGCGGGCGCGCCTCGCGCGCCACCGAGGTGAAGGAATAACAGGAGATCGCCAGGGTGCGCCGGAAGTTGGCCCGGCTGGTGTTGAGGTAGCGCCCCTTCAGCTCCTCCTTGTCGGAGTAGGCGATGGCGTGGACGACGAAGTCGACCGCGCCCCAGGCCTCACCCAGGCGGGCGAAGGTGCCGGCGACCTCGCTGTCCTGCTCGACGTCGCAGGGAATGACCAGGGAGGAGCCGGTGGATTCCGCCAGTGGACGCACGCGGCGCTCAAAGGCCGCGCCCTGGTAGGTGAAGGCCAGCTCGGCGCCCTGGCGGTGCAGTGCCTGCGCGATGCCCCAAGCGATGGAGTGGTCGTTGGCCACCCCCATGATCAGGCCGCGCTTGCCGGCCATCAACCCAGCCATGATCCCCCCAAAGGCCTGCCTTGTTAACCTTCGTAGCGCTTAAAGGCGAGGCTGGCGTTGGTGCCACCGAAGCCGAAGCTGTTGGACATCACGCAGTTGAGCTGGACGTTCTCTTCCAGCGTGCGGACGATCGGCATGCCCTCGGCCTCGGGATCGAGGTTCTCGATGTTGGCGGAGGCGGCAACGAAGTTGTTGTCCATCATCAGCAGCGAATAGATCGCCTCGTGCACGCCGGTCGCGCCCTGGGAGTGCCCGGTCAGCGACTTGGTGGAGGAGACCCGCGGCATGTCGGCGCCGAAGGCTTCGCGGATCGCCTTCAGCTCGGTGATGTCACCCACCGGCGTCGAGGTGCCGTGCGCGTTGATGTAGTCGACCGGCGTGTTGCCGAGGCTCTGCATGGCGAGGCGCATGCAGCGCACCGCGCCCTCGCCCGACGGCGCCACCATGTCGGCGCCGTCGGAGGTCGCCGCGTAGGCGGCAACCTCGCCGTAGATCTTGGCGCCGCGCGCCTTGGCGTGCTCCAGCTCCTCCAGCACGACGACGCCGCCGCCGCCGGAGATCACGAAGCCGTCTCGGTCGCGGTCGTAGGCGCGGCTGGCCTGGGCCGGACGGTCGTTGTAGCCGCTGGAGAGCGCGCCCATGGCGTCGAACAGCACGGTGAGCGTCCAGTGCAGCTCCTCGCCGCCGCCGGCGAAGACGACGTCCTGCTTGCCCAGCTGGATGAGCTCGGCGCCGTTGCCGATGCAGTGCGCCGAGGTCGAGCAGGCCGAGGAGATGGAATAGCTGAGGCCCTTGATCTTGAAGGCCGTGGCGATGTTCGCGGAGTTGGTGGACGACATGCAGCGCGGCACCATGTAGGGGCCGACGCGCTTCGGCCCCTTGGTGCGCGCCAGGTCGGCGGCCTCGACCTGGTTCGAGGTCGAGGGGCCGCCGGAGCCCATGACGATGCCGATCCGCTCGTCGAAGATTTCGGCCTCGGTCATGCCGGCATCCGCGAGGGCTTCCTTCATGGCGACGTAGTTGTAGGCGGCGCCGTTGCCCATGAAGCGGCGCACCTTGCGGTCGACGTGCTGGTCGAGATCGATCTTGAGGGAGCCGTGCACGTGGCTGCGGAAGCCCATTTCCGCATAGGTATCGCAGAACTCGATACCAGAACGGCCGGCCTTGAGAGCGTCGATCACCTCGGCTTTGTTATTGCCGATGCTGGAGACGATGCCCAATCCGGTAACGACAACTCGGCGCATGGAAATCCTGTGTGTCCCGCGGCTGTGATCTCTGAAACTGGCTCCGGCTTCCCGGACCCCTGCGTCTCGGTAGCAGCGGCCCCGCCTAGGCCGATTGCGGCTCGCGCTGGAACAGCCCGACCTTGAGGTCCTTCGCCTCGTAGATCGGCTTGCCGTCGGCCTTCATGATGCCGTCGGCGATGCCCAGCACGAGCTTGCCCATGCGCACCCGCTTGAGGTCAAGGTGATAGCTGACCATCTTCACCGCCGGCGTCACCATGTCGGTGAACTTAACCTCGCCGACGCCCAGCGCCCGGCCGCGGCCCGGCGCGCCCATCCAGCCGAGGAAGAAGCCGACCAGCTGCCAGAGTGAATCGAGACCGAGGCAGCCCGGCATGACTGGGTCGCCCTCGAAGTGGCAGCCGAAGAACCAGAGGTCCGGCTTGATGTCCATCTCGGCCACGATGTGGCCCTTGCCGTGCTGGCCGCCGTCTTCGGTGATCTCGGTGATGCGATCGAACATCAGCATCGGCGGCAGCGGGAGCTGGGCATTGCCCGGGCCAAACAGCTTGCCGTGCGCGCATTTCAGCAGCTCCTCGTAGCGGAAGCTGTTCTTTCTCTCGATCAATAGATCCACCCGGTCCGGCACCCTCTTGCTCCGCGGCTTGACCGCCGCGCCTTAAAAATTGGCCGCGGCAAGGCCCGAGAAGCCCACATCCTACATAGGCTCGCGCGGACGCTGTTGCCACGACAAAAAGCGCCACCGCACCACCTCGCCCGGCCGTCCCGCAGCGAGTGTCCGATCAACGCCTTGCGAACTATAGCACAGGAAAACCGCTGTCAAACAGGTTCGGTTCCCAAAGCGCCAAGCTTTCCGGGCAGTTGGCGGGTGTGCCGCGGGTGGCGTGGGGCCGGATTCATGGTTAACGCGGCCTAGCCAGGCGGCGGCCGCCGGCGGAAAGACCCTCCAATGGTTTATAGCGGTTCCAAAGAAATTGACATGGGGCTGTTTTTACCACTTTAATCGCTTGGGGCTGGGACCATATATCGGGAAGCCATGAGCAAGGATCGTCCATACAGCGCGCTCGTTCAGCGCCTCAAGGCAGCCGGACTGCGTCCGACCCGCCAGCGCCTTGCGCTCGCGAAGCTGCTGTTCGAGGCGCCCGGCGGCTGTGATCGCCACATCACTGCCGAGCAGCTGCACGCCGAGGCGGTGGCCGACAGCGTGCGCGTGTCGCTCGCCACGATCTACAACAGCCTGCATCAGTTCACCGAGGCGGGCCTGCTGCGCGAGGTCGTGGTGGAGTCCGGCCGCTCCTACTTCGACACCAACGTGACCGACCACCACCACTTCTACTTCGAGGACAGCGGGCGCCTGCAGGACATTCCCGGCGAAATGGTCCAGCTCGACAGCCTGCCGACGCCGCCCAGCGGCGCCAAGGTCGCGCGGGTGGACGTCATCATTCGCCTGCAGGAAGGCGATTGATTCCTGCCGTTCGGGCAGCCTCTTAGGCTCTTTTTTAGAACCATTCTCACCTGTTGACAGGCTCCGGCTGGGCGGCTATTAGTCACCCTATCACGGGACTCCCCCGGCCTCTCCGGCCGGCACCAACAAGTTCCCGAGGCCAAACGAATCTCACCACCAGGAGAGAGCCATGTCGCTGAAGAACACGAAGACCGAAGCCAACCTGAAAGAAGCCTTCGCGGGCGAGAGCCAGGCGAACCGCCGCTACCTCTACTTCGCTCAGAAGGCTGACATCGAGGGCTACAACGACGTTGCCGCGGTCTTCCGTTCCACCGCCGAAGGCGAGACCGGCCACGCGCACGGCCACCTGCAGTACCTCGAGGAGGTGGGTGACCCGGCGACCGGCGAGCCGATCGGTGACACCACGCTGAATCTGAAGTCGGCCATCGCCGGCGAGACTCACGAGTACACCGACATGTACCCCGGCATGGCCCGCACGGCGCGCGAAGAGGGCTTCGACGAGATTGCCGACTGGTTCGAGACCCTGGCGAAGGCCGAGAAGAGCCACGCCGGTCGCTTCCAGAAGGCTCTCGACACCATGGCCTGAGTCCGGCGCGGGGCCGGCTGCGATCGCGCGCCGCGCCCCGCTCCGGATGGTCATGCAAGTGCAGGACTGAGGCGCCGGGCGGCCCCTTTTGGCCGCCGACGCTTCAGCGCCTGCGCCTTGCGGCGGGTATCTTCCAGCGACCAGGTCATCGATTGCTGCCGGAGGCGGCCGCGGCCTCCCCGGGCGGCGCAGGGCCGTGGCCGCGGGCCGTCGATCCCGCCACCAGTCTCCTTGGGGGGCAAGAAGGACACGACATGAGCGAAGGTGGCCTCAATGCGCCGGTGCGTCATCCGATCGAGTGGGACAATCCGGACTTTTACGACTGGGAGAAGCTGAACGCCGAGGTCGAGCGGGTCTTCGACATCTGCCACGGCTGCCGGCGCTGCTTCAATCTCTGCGACTCCTTCCCACGCCTCTTCGACCTCATCGACGAGTCGGAGAGCGGTGAGCTCGATACCGTCGCCAAGTCCGACTACAAGCAGGTGGTCGACGCCTGCACCCTCTGCGACATGTGCTTCATGGTGAGCTGCCCCTACGTGCCGCCCCATGAGTTCAACATCGACTTCCCGCACCTCATGCTGCGCTACCGCGCGGTGGAGCGTCAGCGCGACGGCGCCGACGCCCGCGTCGAGCAGCTCACCAAGACCGACCGCAACGGCAAGCTGGCCGGCATCGCCCCCGGCGTGGTGAACTGGGCCGGCGACACGAAGAACAAGCTGACGCGCCCGCTCATGGAGAGCGTCGCCGGCGTTCACCGCGAGGCCGAGCTGCCGCAGTTCCACGGCAAGACCTTCGCCCTGCGCGCCAGGCAGAACCCGCCCGGGGTCAATGCCGAGGCGCCGGCCAAGGGGCGCAAGGTGGCGTTCTACGCAACCTGCTTCGTGAACTACAACAACCCGAAGATCGGCGAGGCCGCGCAGGCGGTGCTGGCCAAGAACGGCGTCGAGACGACGGTGGTCTATCCCGCCTGCTGCGGCATGCCGCAGCTCGAGAACGGCGACATCGCCAAGGTCGCCGAGGCGGCGAAGACAGTGTCGAAGGAGCTGGCCGGCTGGATCGACCAGGGCTACGACATCGTCGCCCTGACGCCATCCTGCGCGCTGATGCTGAAGTTCGAGTGGCCGCTGATCCTGCCGCATGACGAGACGGTGCAGAAGCTGGCCGAGCACACCTACGACATCACCGAGTACGTGGTCGACATCGCCAAGAAGGAAGGGCTGGCCGAGGGGCTCGGGGCGCTGGACGGCGGCGTCGCTCTGCACATGGCCTGCCATGCCCGCGCCCAGAACGTCGGCGCCAAGGCGGCGGAGATGCTGCGCCTGCTGCCGCAGGCCGACGTGAAGGTGATCGAGCGCTGCTCGGGCCACGGCGGCTCCTGGGGTGTCATGAAGCAGCACTTCGAGACGGCGATCAAGGTCGGCCGCCCGGCGGCACGCCAGGCCGCCCAGGCGGGCAAGGCCTACGTCGCCTCGGAATGCCCCTTGGCGGGGCAACACATTCTGCAGGGCATCGAGCGCCTGCAGATGGAGAACAAACCCAAGGTCGATCGCAGCTACCACCCGATCGAGCTGTTTGCCAAGGCCTATGGCCTGACGGACTAGCGGTCGGCGGGGGTGGCGGTGGCGCGCGCACGGCCTCACAGTGATTGAGGAGCGCAAACGACATGAGCACGGGACTGCAGATGAAACGACAGATCACCCGCGAAGACATTCTTCCCATGGCGACCTATGCGGCCGAGCGCCGGGAACTGCGGCGCGACCTGGTGGCCAAGAAGAAGTTCCGCCGCCAGGACGTCGGGCCGGTCTGCACCTTCTACTTCGAGAACTACGATACCATGTGGGCGCAGGTCCACGAGATGCTCTACATCGAGAAGGGCGGCGAGGAGCAGATCGCGGATGAGCTGAGGGCCTACAACCCGCTGATCCCGCAGGGCCGCGAGCTGATCGCCACGGTGATGTTCGAGATCGACGACCCGCAGCGCCGCAAGACCTTCCTCTCGAAGCTCGGCGGCGTGGAGGAGACGGCCTTCTTCGAGATCGACGGCGAGCGCGTCGTCGGCAAGCCGGAGGACGACGTCGACCGCACCACCGCCGACGGCAAGGCGTCGTCCGTGCAGTTCATCCACTTCCCCTTCACCGAGGCCCAGGTCGAGAAGTTCAGGAAGCCCGGCACGCGGGTCATCCTAGGCTTCACCCACCGCGAATACGCGCACATGACGATCCTGCCGGAGGACGTGCGCAGCGCGCTGGCGCAGGACTTCGCCTAGAGCGGCGCACTTTCGCCTCGCCCTTCGAGACGGGCTTCGCCCTCCTCAGGGTGAGGCGAATAGGAACGCCGAACGAAGCCCTCATCCTGAGGAGGCCCTGGAGGGGCCGTCTCGAAGGACGAGGGCTTTCGCTGTTTCTTACTCCAGGGTCTCGCCGGGATAGAGGCCGTAGAAGGCATCGCGCGGCAGCCAACCGGTGAAGCCGCCGACGGTCACCTCGCACCACTGGCTC
>Ga0207773_100724_pt1 | contig 11549 bp, 10 predicted proteins | sample TtaePargueraPR_2_FD_187281 | JGI IMG/M metagenome (GOLD analysis project Ga0207773, IMG submission 187281) | Aerobic enrichment media microbial communities from Bioluminiscent Bay, La Parguera, Puerto Rico - Tt and M1 (3) (SPAdes) | ecosystem: Environmental > Aquatic > Marine > Unclassified ...
ATCCTTCCGCACAGTGCATCCCATGGCAGGCGGCCGCGGTGGCCTCGAATTTGGCAATCTGGCAATCCGTCAGTCAACCAGATTGACGTCGGCCATCAGGTCTCCTGCCGTCTCTTGAAGCGCATCGCTCAAGGTGGCGGGGTCGAGACCCTCGGGCAGGCGCAGGTCGGCGGAGGCCTTGAAAAGCGCCTCGCCCTGCATCGAGCCGGCAACGACTTCCGTTTCCAGGTGCTCGATGCTGACGCCGTTCAAGCTCAGCACATGGGTGATGTCGCGCAGGATGCCGGGATGGTCCTGGGAGACGAGATCGAGGTGGGCCGAGGCACCCAGCGGCGCATCCGAACCAGTCTGGTCGGAGCGCAGGGTGATGTCGATGCCGTCGGCGGAAAGTGCCTGCAGCTTTTCCACGAGTTCGTCCGAGCGGATGCCTTCGATGGCGATGCGCACGATCCCGGCGAACTCACCGCCGAGGCGCGCCATGGAGCTTTCGATCCAGTTGCCGCCGGTTGCGGCGATCACATCGGCCATGCGCTCGACCAGGCCCGGACGGTCCCTGGCGATGACGGTAAAAACGAGATGGGTTTGCATGATGCCCCGCTTCAGCATTGACACTCGATGACCTTACCAGACATTTTCAACGTGTTGAAAACAAGACTGTAAAATAGGCCTCCCCGCTGTGGCCGCCACGGCGGGCAACCATCATAATAGCGACACCTGCCCCATTTCCCCCAAGGGTCCCTCCGGACCCGCGCCTTTATTTTGTCGTACAGGCCCAGGTAACCCATGCAGAACAGCAATCACCGCCGCGTCGACCAATTCTGGCTTACCCTGATCGAGCGCCCGGCCGTGTTCCTGCTTCTGGTCGTCATCGGCCTGGCGATGCTGCCGGTTGCCGTGTGGATGGACCTGCGGGCAATTTCGGACGAGTCGCTGAAGTCTCAGGCGATCGACCTCGACCAGGCGATCAGCAAGATTCGCACCTATTACGCGCAAAATGTGATCGCCCGGGTGCAGGACGCGCCAGATGCCATCACGCCGACCCACGAATATCACGACACGCCCGGCGGCATCCCGATCCCGGCAACACTGTCGATCGAACTTGGCGAGGTCATTGGCGGCGACGGCCGCAACCTCAAGTACCGCTTCGTCTCGGACCTGCCCTTTACCGGCCGTGCCTCGCACAACCTGACGCCCTTCGAGGTGAAGGCTCTTGAAGATTTCCGGGAGAGCCGGGATCCGGGCGACATCGAGATCGGCTACGAGGGCTCGATCTTCAACCGAAAGATCCAGATCGCCTCGCCGGTGATGCTGGGAGAAGCCTGCGTTGCCTGCCACAATTCCCACCCGGAAAGCCCCAGGACAGACTGGCAGGTGGGCGATGTGCGCGGCATCCAGGCAATCACCATCAGCCAGCCGATTGCCGCCAACCTGTGGTCGTTCCGCTATCTCCTCTTCTATTTCGCCTGCGCCGGCGCCGTCGGTGCGGCAGTGACGGGCCTGCAGTGGCACCAGGCGACCCGCTTCCACCGCATGAACCTCACCCTGGAGCAGGCCAATTCGGAGATCGCCCATCTCAACAGACAGCTGACCTCGGAAAACCTGCGCCTCGGCGCGGAAATCGAAGTGGCACGGCAGATCCAGATGATGGTTCTGCCGACCAAGGACGAACTCGGCGGCATCCATGAACTGGAGATCGCCGCCTTCATGGAGCCGGCGGACGAGGTCGGCGGCGACTATTACGACGTGCTGCAGCTGGACGGCAGGGTGAAGATCGGCATTGGCGACGTCACCGGCCACGGGCTGGAAAGCGGCGTGCTGATGCTGATGGTGCAATCAATCGCCGTCGCCCTGCAGGAGCGCGGCCCCGCGGATCCGCGCCAGTTTCTGGTGGCGCTCAACAGCGCCATCTGCCGGAATATCAAGCGCACGCGAACCGACAAGCATCTGACCCTCTCCTTCCTCGATTTCGAATCGAACAAGGTGACACTGTCGGGCCAGCACGAGGAGCTGATCATCCTGCGGAGCGACGGCCAGTGCGAAGTGGTCGATACCGTCGAACTCGGCTTCCCGATCGGCCTCGATGAGGATATCGAGCCTTTCATCAAGACGAAGGAACTGGCCTTCGGCCCGGGCGACATCATCCTGCTCTATACGGACGGCGTGACGGAGGCCGAAAGCCCGGACGGCGAACTCTACGGCCTCGATCGCTTGGTCGACAGTGCCCGCCGCCACGCCGCCCCCAAGGCCTCCCGGATGCTGGAAGGAATTCTGTCCGACCTCAAGGCGCATATCGACACGCAGACGGTGCATGACGACATCACGCTGATGGTGATCCGGCACAAGTAGGAGGCAGAGCCGCAGGTGCCACGTTGGCATCGACACGGCTCCTTCGCGGCCTTGAGGCTTGCCGCGAGCGGGGTCCCTTGACCCATGTTCGGATTGAGCCAATGGATGTCGCATTCCTGCTTGATCCGCTTTTGCCGCTCCCCTAAGGTGCGCCCACCTGACGGCGTCCCGCGGAGGGACTGAAAGCGATTCCGGATGCGGTTGACCCATTCAGGGGACCAAGGCCGGAGCTGTCCACGGCATCTGCATGGGAGCGGCCCGGCCGGTCCCTGCGCGTGTTTGCTTTCATCTCCCCGGCGCCGCTATTCACCTGCCGACCCGGCACCTGCCCTGGGGGAGAACCATGATCCAGCGATCCGTCCTTTTCGGCCTTGCAGCCGTCCTGCTGCCTTCGTCCGCCTTTGCCCATGGGGGCCATATCGGCGAACTCGCCGGCCATTCCCACTGGGTCGGCGTTGCCGCACTCGCCGGGGCCGCGCTGGTTGCCGGCGTCATCGCCCTCAAGGACAGGAAGCGGAAAAAGGAAGACGAGGCGCCGGAGGCGACCGCCGACACGGATGAGAGCGCCGGAGAAGCGGCCCGATGAGCGAAAAACTCGGACTGATGATCTGCGGCCACGGCAGCCGCAACAAGGGTGCCGTGAAACAGTTTGCCCAGCTGGCGGAAGGCCTGAAGGCACGCTTTCCGCAGTGGCCGGTCGAATACGGCTATCTGGAATTCGCCAACCCGGTGATCCATGACGGGCTGAACCGCCTGCGCGAGGAAGGCTGCACCCGGGTGCTGGCCGTGCCGGGCATGCTGTTTGCCGCGGGCCACGCCAAGAACGACATTCCGTCCGTCCTGAACACCTATCAGGCGATGCATCCGGAAATGACCATCTCCTATGGCCGCGAACTGGCCGTCGACACCCGCATGGTCAAAGCCGCCGCGGCCCGCATCCAGGAAGCGATCGATGCTGCCGACAGCGACGTGCCGCTGCACGAAACCCTGCTGATGGTGGTCGGGCGCGGTGCCTCGGACCCCGATGCCAATTCAAACGTATCCAAGATCACCCGGATGCTGTGGGAAGGCTTCGGCTTCGGCTGGGCCGAGACCTGCTATTCCGGCGTCACCTTCCCGCTGGTCGGGCCCGGCCTCGAGCATGCGGCAAAACTCGGTTACAAGCGGGTCATCGTGTTCCCCTATTTCCTCTTCACCGGGGTGCTGGTGCAGCGGATCTACGGCACCACCGACGAGGTCGCCGAGCGGCATCCGGAGATCGAGTTCCTGAAGGCAGGCTATCTCAACGACCACCCGCAGGTGATCGACACCATGGCCGACCGGGTGCAGGAGATCCTGCAGGGCGCCAACCTGATGAACTGCCAGATGTGCAAATACCGCGAACAGGTGCTCGGCTTCGAGGCGGAAGTCGGCCTCGCCCAGGAAAGCCACCACCACCATGTGGAAGGCCTCGGCGCGGAAGCAGAATGCCAGCTCTGCGAGGAATTCTGCACCGGCGCCTGCGAGAAACAGGTGCAGGCGGGCGGCCATCATCACCACCATGACCACGATCACGGGCATGGGCATCACCATCATGATCATGGCCATCACCATGATCACGCACATGGTCACCACCATCATGATCACGACCATGCACATGGCCACGCGCACGATCATGCACACGGGCATCCACATGACCATGGCCACGACCATCATCACCACCCCTACCCGCATGCGGATCACCCGCACGGGCCGAGGTCGCTGAACCGCAGGGGATAGGACCGCCTTGGATACGGGAACGAACCCGCCCTACGCCTACGAAAAGGACCCGGCGGCGATCTATCGCCAGTCCTTTTCCATCGTGCGGGCGGAAGCAGACCTGTCGCACCTGCCCGACGGCCTGAAGCCGGTCGCGGTGCGCCTGATACATGCCTGCGGCATGACGGATGTGCCGCAGGATCTCGCCTGGTCGGCGGATGTGCTTGAGGCGGCGCAGACAGCCTTTTCACGCGGAGCACCGGTCTTGTGCGACGTGGAGATGGTGGCGCACGGCATCATCCGCTCCCGCCTGCCCAGGGCCACGGAGATAATCTGCACGCTGAATGAAGCAGATGTTCCGGCGCTTGCAGAAACGCTTGGCACGACACGTTCGGCTGCGGCAGTCGGACACTGGCGCGCGCGGCTAGAGGGAGCAGTGGTGGCGATCGGCAATGCGCCGACGGCCCTGTTCCATCTGCTGGAGCTGGTGGCAGCCGGCGGTCCGAAGCCTGCCCTGGTACTCGGCTTTCCGGTCGGCTTTGTCGGGGCGGCGGAATCGAAGGAAGCGCTGGTCGCCAATCCCTTCGGTCTGCCGTATCTGGCGCTCCGGGGCCGCCGGGGCGGATCGGCCATGGCTGCCGCCGCTGTCAACGCGCTTGCCGCCGGCCTGCCGGAGGAAGCGTGAGATGACGGGCAAGGACGAAAAGACCGGACCGAAGCCGAAAGGCCAAAAGCCTGCGGGAATGAAATCCACCGGAGCGAAGGCGCCGCTGCGCTCGCGCGGCTTCCTGTCCCAGCCGGGCGGCTCGGGCGCTCCTGTTTCAGGCGACGATGCCACCAGTCATCACCGCTCGCGCGGAGCACGGCAGATCTCCGCCAACACGGATGGCAAGCCGCAGGATCTTACGGTCAAGCCGGCGATCAAGCCTTTCCGCCTGGAGGAAAAATGACCTCCCGTATCTCTCCCTGGCTGACGCTGGTCGGGATCGGCGAAGACGGTGTTCCGGCGCCCGGCGGCAGGGAAGCACTTGACCGCGCGGAGATCGTCTATGGCGGTGCGCGGCATCTGGAACTTGCGGGTGAAACCGATGCCGAGAAGAGAACTTGGCCAAGCCCCTTCTCGTCCGTCTTCGACGACCTCAAGAGCCTTGCCGGCAGACGCGTCGCCATCCTTGCGACCGGCGATCCGATGTGGTTCGGCATCGGTTCCTCCCTATTGAAGCATTTCAGCACCGGCGAGATGACCGTGCTGCCGTCTCTTTCCGCCTTCCAGCTTGCCGCTTCCCGCATGTGTTGGCCGCTGCAGGAGGCCGAATGCCTTTCCGTCCATGGCCGCTCCGTCGACCTTCTGCGTGCCTCGCTCTATCCGGGCGCGCGTATTCTCGCGCTGACGAGCAATGCCAGTGCACCCCGGGACATCGCCGATCTTCTTGCCGACGAAGGTTTCGGCCGAACACGGATGACGGTGCTTGAACATCTCGGCGGCGCCAGGGAACGGCGTATCGAAGGAACCGCGGAAGGCTGGTCCGCGGAAGTTGCCGATTTTCACACGCTGGCTCTGGACGTGATTGCCGATCCGGGCACACGTTTTCGGGCGAGAACACCCGGATTGCCGGACGATGCCTTCCGCCACGACGGCAAGATGACCAAGCAGGACATTCGCGCCGTGACGCTGGCCGAACTGCAGCCCTATCCAGGTGCGCTCCTGTGGGATGTCGGTGCAGGCTGCGGCTCGATTGCCATCGAATGGCTTCGTGCCGCCAACCGCACAAGGGCCATCGGCCTGGAGCCGCATGCGGAGCGCCGGCAGATGGCTGCGGAAAACGCGATTGCCCTTGGCGTGCCGCATCTGGAACTGACGGACGCGACCGCCCCCGACGGTCTGCAAGGCCTGCCGCAGCCGGATGCTGTCTTCATCGGCGGCGGACTGACGGCTGACGGCCTGATCGACGCCTGCCTTGCGGCTCTGCGTCCCGGCGGACGCCTTGTTGCCAATGCGGTGACACTGGAAAGCGAAGCGATGCTGTTGGCCGCCTATCAATCCCTTGGAGGAAACTTGAAGAAAAACTCCGTGCACCGGGCAAGCGCCGTTGGCGGCCTCACCGGCTGGCGGCCGCTGATGCCCGTTACCCAGTGGAGCCTGACGAAACCATGAGCGGCACGCTATACGGCATCGGTCTTGGACCCGGAGATCCGGAGCTGATGACCCTTAAGGCCCACCGGCTGATCTCGACGGCCCGGGTGATCGCCTATCCGGCCCCCGATTCCGGCGATAGCTTCGCCCGCTCGATTGCCGCCGGTGCAATCCCTGAAGGCGTGAAGGAAATCCCGATAGTCGTGCCGATGCGCGTCGACCGGTTTCCTGCGCAGGAAATCTACGACAAGGCGGCAATCGAAATCGCGGCCGTGCTGGCGGATGGCGAGGATGTGGTGACCTTGTGCGAGGGCGACCCGTTCTTCTTCGGCTCCTTCATGTATCTCTTCGAGCGCCTGTCGGACCGGTTCACCATCGAGATCGTGCCGGGCGTCACGTCGCTGACGGCCTGCGCGGCGCAGCTGCGGCGCCCGCTGACGGCACGCAACGACGTGCTGACCGTCATTCCGGGACCGTTGCCTGACGATCAGATCCGCCGCAAGATCGACGAGGCCCAGGCGGTCGCCATCATGAAGGTCGGCCGCCATCTGCCGCGCCTGAAGGCGCTTCTGGCCGGCATGGGCCTCCTGGAGCGGGCCGGCTATGTGGAGCGCGCCAGCTTGCCGGAACAGAAGGTGCATCGCCTTATCGATCTTGACACCGACACCGCCCCCTATTTTTCCATGATCCTCATCTACAAGGGAGAAGAAGCGTGGACGCTTCCCCCATCCTACTCGTCCTGAACCAGGCCGGCCTCGGAGCCGCTGAAGTAATCGCCAACCGCTTTTCGACCGCCCGTATCCACGGGCTGGCCGGGCGCGTGCCGACGGCCGATACCCAGTTCAACGAAACCATCGAACACATCCGCATGCTGTTCCAGGCCGGCCACCCGATTGTCGGCTTCTGCGCCAGCGGCATTCTCATCCGGGCGCTGGCACCGATCCTGTCGGACAAGACCAGCGAGCCGCCGGTAATCGCCGTTTCGGAAGACGGCAAGAGCGTTATCCCGCTGCTCGGCGGCCATCGCGGTGCGAACGAACTGGCGAAGCTTCTCGCCAAGGCCCTGGACGGCCACGCGGCCATCACCACGGCCGGCGACACGAAGCTGGGCGTTGCCCTCGACGCGCCGCCGAAGGGCTGGCGGCTGGCCAATCCGGAAGATGCCAAGCCGGTGATGGCCGAGCTTCTTTCCGGTGCGCCGGTGCGCCTGGAAGGCCGGGCCGATTGGCTGAAGGACGCGAAACTCAACCAGGCCGACGATGCCGCCATCACCCTGACGGCTTCCGAGCAGGCGGAAGAAACGGGCCCGACACGCCTGGTCTATCATCCGCAGCGCTACGCCGTCGGCGTCGGCTGCGCCCGCGGCTGTGCGCCAAGCGAGCTGATCGAGCTGGTCGAAACGCACTTGACCGAGGCCAATATCGCGAGAGGCGCAGTCGCCTGTGTTGCCACCATCGACCTCAAGGCCGACGAGGCGGCCATGAACGCCCTTGCCGCCCATCTGGACGTGCCGCTGCGCGTCTTTTCGGCCGAGGAACTGCAGCGCGAGACACCGAGGCTGAAGAACCCCTCGCCCGTCGTCTTCAAGGAAGTCGGCTGCTACGGCGTTTCGGAAGGCGCCGCCCTTGCCGCATCCGGCGCCTTCGGCACGCTGAAGGTGGAAAAGCAGAAGACGGAAAACGCCACCTGCGCCATCGCCCGCTCGCCCAAATGGATCGACTCGGACGCCGTCGGGCGGGCACGCGGGCATCTTTCCGTCATCGGCATCGGCCCGGGCAAGGACGACTGGCGCACGCCGGAAGCGACGAAACTTCTGGCGGAGGCGACGGACATCGTCGGCTATTCGCTCTATCTCGACATCGTCGAAAAGCACATCACCGGCAAGACCCATCACAATTTCCCGCTCGGCGAGGAAGAGGACCGGGTCCGTTTCGCGCTGGAGGAAGCCGGCAAGGGCAAGAATGTCGCCCTGATCTCCTCAGGCGATGCCGGCATCTATGCCATGGGCTCGCTCGTCTACGAGCTTTTGCACCGGAACGAGGAATATGGCGGGGTCTCGGACGCGGCCAAACGTGTCAGCGTCACCAACGCACCTGGCATATCCGCTCTTCAGGCTTGTTCTGCCCGGATCGGCGCACCGCTCGGGCATGACTTCTGCGCCATCTCGCTCTCCGATCTGCTGACGCCCTGGGAGGTGATCGAGAAGCGCCTGAAGGCCGCCGCCGAAGGCGACTTCGTCGTAGCCTTCTACAATCCCGTCTCCAAACGCCGCCGCACACAGCTGGCAGCGGCGAAGGAAATCCTGCTGCAACACCGCTCGGCGGCGACGCCGGTAATCCTCGGCGTCAATCTCGGCCGGCCGGAGGAAACCATCCGCGTCACCAGCCTCCAGGCGCTGAGTGTCGATGATGTCGACATGCTGACCACCGTTCTGGTCGGCTCCACCAACACCCGCATGGTGATGCGCGGCGACGGCAAGCCCTTCGTCTATACGCCGCGCGGCTATGCCAAGCGCATCGACGCGCCGAAACGGCCGGACCCCGAGCACGCCTCCGCGCCGGAACCCGTTGCCGCGACAGCCGAGACCGCCGGCGCCCAAAACACGGAAGACAAAGCATGACCGTTCATTTCATCGGCGCCGGTCCCGGCGATCCGGACCTCATCACCGTTCGCGGCCTCAAGCTCATCCAGTCCTGCCCGGTCTGCCTTTATGCCGGCTCGCTGGTGCCGGAGCAGGTCGTTGCCGCCGCTCCTGAAGGCGCGCGCGTCATCGACACCGCGCCGATGACGCTCGACGAGATCATCGACGAGATCAGGCAGGCCCATGCGAACGGTCAGGACGTTGCCCGGGTGCATTCCGGCGATCCGTCCATCTATGGCGCGACGGCCGAACAGATGCGGCGGCTCGATGCGCTCGGCATCGATTATGACGTAACGCCCGGCGTGCCGGCCTTCGCGGCGGCCGCGGCGGCCCTCAAGACGGAACTCACCATTCCGGAGGTCGCGCAGACCATCATCGTCACCCGCACGGCGATGAAGTCCTCGGCCATGCCCAACAACGAGGATCTCGACACCCTTGGAAAAAGCGGCGCGACGCTCGCCATTCACCTGTCGATCCGGAACCTGCGCGAGGTCGAGCGCCAGCTGACGCCGCATTATGGCGCCGACTGCCCGGTAATCGTCGCCTACCGTGTCGGCTGGCCGGACGAGGCCTTCATCCACGGCACGCTGTCGACGATTGCCACGAAAGTGCGCGAATCGAAGATCACCCGGACAGCGCTGATCTTTGTCGGCCATGCGTTGAAACCCGCCGCCGATTTCCGCGACAGCGCGCTCTACGACGCCGACCACGTGCATGTGCTGAGGCCGAAGCGGAAGGCGAAGGCGTGATGCGTAGCTAGCTTAAACTAAGATTGAACATGGTCAGGATCAAAATTTTATGCCTTAAAAGCTATAGGGCTGGCGGCAAATGCTGAAAAACACGCTTTCTTTCGCTACTGAAATAACTCAAGCGCTATGACTTATGAATATGTTTGAATTTTTTACAAATTTCTTTCGAATAACTGAAATGAATTACTCACATCAATGCAAATTAGTACGATATCCGCTACAACACCTAGTAATTTTTATGATCATTACTTTAGACTTGCTACTACCCACATATGCTTGAAATCATTTATCAAAGACTTCAAGTCTGGAAAAATTTTTTTCGCTTTTTCGAGACTGTCGTTCAGTTCCACCAAGGTTTGGAATGGACAAGCGTCTTTCATGTGCAACGCTACTTCAACTAAGTAGCGATCTTGAGAAATCAACCATTTCCGTTGGACAGCTGATATCTCGAAACCGTTATCATCCATACACCAAATCAATTTATCGAACACCTCTGCCAACGCCTCGGGGGGAAGCTCATTGGCTTTACGCTCTACCAAGTAAGCCATAAATTCTTCTGTGTGCGTCAGATTAATGCAGCCTTCTACAGGTCGTGGTTATCCGCTTCGCGTTCGTCGGTGAGAACCTCAATCGTAGTCTCCCTAGACAAACTCTGAACCGCCTCAGGTTTATCGGAGTGATACACGAGGCCACAGCCAAGGGCGGGACAACGATCATGAAGTGCTTGCTCCAGGGTATCAACAACAAAGGTCGCATGCGCTGTCCGGCTGACACGCCAGTCGACGATATGTCGGTCAAATGCGTCGATGACGAAGGCGACATAGACAAAGCCCAGCCAAGTGCCACCTACGTGAAACCCGAAACCCAGAGAATGGTCGGAGCCTGTGCCTCGAACTGGTGGATCACCGGGTCGCGTGGACTAAGAATTAGTGAGAGGCTGGCGCTCTTCACTAGGCCGAAGCAATCACGTGGGCGAAGGAGCCCATGACTGTCCCGATCCGCATGCCCATGTCGGCGAGCCGATTGCCTTCCGCATCCTCCGCCGCAAACAGCCGTTTCGCCGCCCCCTCCGAGACGATCGAGGCATAGTGGAATTCATGGGCCGCCAAGCGTCCCTGCCATGGCAGGCCGCCAAGCGGGCTGATCCGGCGATAGCCGAGATGGCGTTTGCGGCTCTGAAAGGAAGTTTCGAGAGGAAGCAGGCCAAGCATTTCATGCCGGGCGCCGTCCGCGTCCACGAGCCCTGCGCCAAGGGCCATGTAGCCGCCGCATTCGCCGTAGATCGAAGTTCCTGATCTTGCCGCCTCCAGCATGCCGGACCTGAAGCCGGACGCAGCAGCCAGCCCGCCGGCGTGTAGCTCCGGGTAACCGCCCGGCAGATAGATGGCATCCGCATCGCGCCATGGCGCTTCGTCTGCGAGCGGGGAAAAAAAGGAAAGCTCCGCTCCCTGGCTCTGCCAGAACTCCAGGAGATGCGGATAAGCGAAGGCGAAGGCGATGTCGCGGGCAATGGCGATGCGCTGGCCGAGGGGGGCCGGAAGATGAGGCGCATTCTCCGGGGCAGGCGTGAGATCGGCCGCGTGCGTTTCGATCCGCTGCAGATCGACATGCTGCGCGCAGATGGCTGCGGCGTTCTCCAGAAACGCCTCGAGACCTCCGTGTTCACCCGCCTGCACCAGCCCGAGATGGCGCTCCGGCAGGACCAGGTCTTCCGACCGAGGCAGCGCGCCCAGAACGTCGATGTCCAGGGGAGCCAGGGCCCGGCGCAGCATGGCTTCGTGGCGCGCGCTGCCGACCCGGTTGAGGATCACGCCCGCAAGCCGGATCTCCGGACGGAAGCTGCCGAACCCGTGCACCAGCGCGGCAACGGACTGGGCCTGCCGGGCGCAATCGACGACGAGAACGACCGGCAGACCGAGCGCGGCTGCGAGATCGGCCGCCG
>Ga0207773_100725_pt1 | contig 11545 bp, 12 predicted proteins | sample TtaePargueraPR_2_FD_187281 | JGI IMG/M metagenome (GOLD analysis project Ga0207773, IMG submission 187281) | Aerobic enrichment media microbial communities from Bioluminiscent Bay, La Parguera, Puerto Rico - Tt and M1 (3) (SPAdes) | ecosystem: Environmental > Aquatic > Marine > Unclassified ...
CCTCGCCACGGCGACGCCCCGTGCCGTCCTCGCCGCCAGGCATGCCACCATCGGCTATGTCAGCCAGTTCCTGCGGGTGGTGCCGCGGGTGGCGGCCCGCGACATCGTCGCCGAGCCGCTGATCCTGCGCGGCGTCGGGCGCGAGGAAGCGGCCGCCCGCGCCGAGGCGATGCTCGCACGGCTCAACCTGCCGCAACGGCTGTGGAGCCTGCCGCCGGCCACATTCTCCGGCGGGGAGCAGCAGCGCATCAACGTCGCCCGCGGCTTCATCGCCCGCTATCCGCTCCTCCTCCTCGACGAGCCGACCGCCTCGCTCGACCCCGCCAACCGCGCCGTGGTCGTCGACCTCATCCGCGAGGCCAAGGCGACCGGCGGCAGCTTCCTCGGCATCTTCCACGACGAGGCCGTGCGTGACGCGGTGGCCGACCGCGTCATCGACGTGACGCATTTCTCGCCGGCCGCGGCATGACCGCGACGCGACTGGGACAGGCGCCGGTCGTCGCGCCAGATGCGGAAATAGAGGCAAGTACGCTCGGCATCTATGTCGAGGTCGGCGCCCGCACCCGGATCAGCCACTCGAGCCTCGGCGACTACAGCTACATCATGGAGGACGGCCAGGTGCTGTTCGCGACCGTCGGCAAGTTCTGCTCGGTCGCCTCGGACGTTCGCGTCCACGCCCCCAACCACCCGACCTGGCGGGCGAGCCAGCACCACTTCACCTATCGCTCCGACGACTACTTCGCCGGCGAGGCTCGCGACCCGGAGATCTTCGACTGGCGGCGCACCAACGCGGTGACGGTCGGCCACGACGTGTGGATCGGCCACGGCGCGACGATCACGGCCGGCGTCGACGTCGGCACCGGGGCGGTGATCGCGGCCGGTGCCGTGGTGACCCGGCCGGTGGCACCCTACGCCATCGTCGGCGGGGTGCCGGCCAAGCCGATCCGCATGCGCCTGCCCGCGCCGCTCGCCGAACGCATGCAGGCGCTCGCCTGGTGGGACTGGGACCACGACCGGCTGCGCGCCGCACTCCTCGACTTCCGGGCCCTCGAGGCCGAGGCCTTTATCGAGAAGTACGAAGCCACGGCCTAGCCTACCGACCCTTGGCCATCTCCGCCTCGAGCGCGCGATGCTGGTCGACCGCCGGGCTCTCGCCGAAATCCTCGAGCTCGAACATCTGGCGGATCTCGACCTCGCCGCCGTCATTGTGCGGGTTCGGCACCCGCATCATCCACTCGATCGCCTCCTGCTTCGACTTCACGTCGATGATCCAGTAGCCGGCGATCAGCTCCTTGGTCTCGGCGAACGGCCCGTCGATCACGGTCCGCTTGTCACCGTCGATGCTGATCCGCGCGCCCTTCGAGCTCGCCTACAGGCCGCCCCCGTCGCGCATGATGCCGGCCTTGACCATCTCCTCGTTGAACTTCGCCATCGCCCCGAGCATCTCCTCCGACGGCATGATGCCGGCCTCGGAATCCTTGCTCGCCTTGACGATCACCATGAAGCGCATGTCATCCTCCTTGCGTTTGATGCGCGGGGGTCATCCCGCGCCCCTCGAACGACGACGAGCGGGATGGGGCGGAATCGACATGGACGGACCGGCAACGCTTCCCGCGGACGCCGAGGCCTAACCCGGCTTGCGCTTATCGATGAAGGCCTGGACGCCATCGAGCGCAGCATCCTCCATCATGTTGCAGGCCATGGCCTCGCTGGCGATGGCATAGGCTTCGGCAACGCCGGTCTCGATCTGGCGGTAGAACTGCTGCTTGCCGATCCGTACGGCAACAGGGGCCTTGGCGACGATCCGGGCGACCAGTGCGTCAACCTCCTCGTCGAGCCGCTCAGGGGCGGCGACGCGGTTGACGAGGCCGCGAACGCGCGCCTCCTCGGCGTCGATGAAATCGCCGGTGAGCAGCATCTCCATCGCCTGCTTGCGGGCGAGATTGCGGGACAGCGCCACGCTCGGGGTCGAGCAGAACAGGCCGTAGTTGACGCCGCTCACGGCGAAGCGCGCTTCGCTCGAAGCGACCGCAAGGTCACAGGTCGCCACCAGCTGGCAGCCGGCGGCGGTGGCGATGCCATGGACGCGGGCGATCACCGGCACCGGCAGCTGCTGGATCGCGAGCATCACGTCGGTGCAGGCGGCAAACAGGCCGCGATAGTAGTCGAGGCTCGGCGAGGCCCGCATCTCCTTGAGGTCATGACCGGCGCAGAACGCCTTGCCGGCCGCGGCGAGCACGACCACCCGGGCGCCGTCATCGCGGGCGACGGCGGCCAACTCGGCGCGGAGTGCGGCGAGCATTGCCTCGGACAGCGCATTGAGCGCCCGCGGGCGGTTGAGGGTGAGGGTGACGACGCCGCGCGCATCGCGCGCCGACGTCACCAGCGGGGCTTCGGCATCATGCAAGCGTGTGGCTCCCCTTCCGGTTCAGGCGACGGCGTTCGCCGACCTGGCGAGCGCCCGGAGCTGGTACTTCTGGATCTTGCCGGTCGAGGTCTTGGGGATCGGCTCGAAGCGGACCTCGCGCGGCACCTTGTAGGCGGCAAGGTGCTTCCGGCAATGGGCTACGAGCTCCTCGGCGCTCGCCTCGGCGCCGGGCTGGAGCTCAACGAAGGCGAGCGGCGTTTCGCCCCATTTCTCATCCGGGAGAGCCACCACGGCGCAGGCGGCGACGGCGGGATGGCGGTAGAGCGCATCCTCGACCTCGAGCGAGGAGATGTTCTCGCCGCCGGAGATGATGATGTCCTTGCTGCGGTCCTTGATCTTGACGTAGCGGTCGGGCTCGAGCACCGCGAGGTCGCCGGTGTGGAACCAGCCGTCGCGGAAGGCGGCCTCGGTCGCCTTGGGGTTCTTGAGATAGCCCTTCATGGTGATGTTGCCACGGAACATGATCTCGCCCATGGTCGCGCCGTCCGCCGGCACCTCCCGCATGGTGCCGGGATCGAGCACCGTCATCCCGGCCTCGAGCGCGTAGCGGACGCCCTGCCGGCCGTTGAGGCGCACCTGCTCGTCGAGCGGCATGTCGGCCCACGAGGGACGCTTGGCGCAGACCGCGGCGGGCCCGTAGACCTCGGTGAGCCCGTAGACATGGGTGAGGTCGATGCCGATCCGCGCCATGCCCTCGATCATCGCCGCCGAGGGCGCCGCCGCCGCAACCATCGCGCGGACGCGATGGCCAATGCCCGCGCGGAGCTCGGCCGGCGCGTTGACCAGCATCGAATGGACGATCGGCGCGCCGCAATAGTGGTCGACCTTGTGGTCGCGCATGGCGGCGAAGATCGCCGCCGCCTCGACCTTGCGGAGGCAGACATGGGTGCCGCCGACCATCGCCACGGTCCAAGGGAAGCACCAGCCGTTGCAGTGGAACATGGGGAGGGTCCAGAGGTAGACCGGGAACTGCGGCATCCCCCAGGTGACGGCATTGCAGACGGCGTTGAGATAGGCGCCGCGGTGGTGGGTGACGACGCCCTTTGGGTCGCCGGTGGTGCCCGAGGTATAGCTGACGGCGATTGCATCCCACTCGTCCGGCGGCCCCTCAAGCTGCGCGACCGGTTCATGGGCGGCAATCAGGGCCTCGTATTCGTGGCTGCCGGCCCGCTCGCCCGGACCTGAGTATTCGCTGTCGTCGACGTCGATGACGACCGGCCGGCGCCCATGCTCCTCGGCGAGGATGCGAAGCGCCTCGGCAATCGCCGGCGAGAACTCACGATCGGTGACGAGGACGACGCTCTCGCAATGGTTCATCTGCCAAGCGAGAAGCGCCGGATCGAGGCGGATGTTGAGGGGATTGAGCACGCCGCCCAGGGCGGGCACCGCGTAGTGGAGCTCGACCATCTCCGGCGTGTTGGTGAGCATCGCGCTGACCGCCACGCCGCGACCGACGCCGAGACTTCGAAGGGCGGCGGCAAGGCGCGCGGAGCGCTCGCGCGTGGTCGCCCAGTCGTAGCGGCGGCGGCCATGGATGACGGCGGTGAGATCGCCGAAGATCTCCGCGCTCCGCTCGACAAAACCCACGGGGGTGAGGGGTGCATAGTTGGCAGCGTTGCGCTCCAGCCCCTGGTTGAAGATGCCAGTCATGGTCCTTCCTCCCCTCCGGCGTTGCGCGCGGCGACGCCATGACGCCTCCCGGCCTTTGCGGCTCGTTGCGTCCATGCCTCACCTCACAGGATATCGCGGGAAATGCCTGGCGCGGCAAGTCCCGCCGGGCATCGGGTACCGGAGAACCCCGGGGAGTGTCGCGGAAGCGTCACCAAACCGAGACGGAACGGTCAGACAACACGGGTAGCGGTACGCCGACGCGAACGGCCAAGCGGGGTGGCGAAGTGCCGGCAGTGACCGTCCAAAGACTGTCGAAGCAGTTCGGCAAGAAACAAGCGCTCTGCGACGTGAGCCTGACCATCGAGCCGGGCGAGATCGTGGCGCTGATCGGCGCCTCCGGTTCCGGCAAGTCGACGCTGATCCGCCACGTCGCGGGGCTCGAGCGCGGCACCGGGCCGTTCTGCTGCATCGAGGTCTTCGGCCGACGGCTGCAGGAACGTGGGCGCCTCTCGCGCGATGCCCGCTCGATCCGCCGCGACGTCGGCGTCGTGTTCCAGCAGTTCAACCTGGTCGGCCGCCTGCCGGTGATGACCAACGTACTGGTCGGCGTGCTGGGCCGCATCCCCGGCTGGCGCGGCACCCTCGGCTGGTTCAGCGCGGCCGAGAAGCACATGGCGATGCGCGCCCTTGCCCGGGTTGGCATCGCCGAGACCGCGCGCCAGCGCTCCTCCACGCTCTCCGGCGGCCAGCAACAGCGCGCCGCGATCGCCCGTGCCCTGGTGCAGGGGGCAAAGCTCCTCCTCGCGGACGAGCCGATCGCCTCGCTCGACCCCGCCTCGGCCAAGCGGGTGATGGAGACCCTGGTCGATATCAACCGCAGCGACGGCATCACGGTGATGGTGTCGCTGCACCAGGTCGAGTATGCGCGCCGCTATTGCCCGCGCACGATCGCGCTCCGTGACGGGGCCATCGCCTATGACGGCCCGTCGACGGCACTGACGCCGGCCTTCCTCCGCGATCTCTACGGCGAGGCGTCGGAGGAGCTGATCCTGCCCGAAGGCGACTTCGTCGAACCGCCCGCCGCCCGGCCGGTCCGGCCGCAGCGGGCGGAACCCGCATTCGCCACCATCTGACCCCCGGCCGCGTGCCGGACCTGAGAGGAGCACCTGCCATGAACCTGACGTTGCGAACGATTGCCGCCGCCGCGCTCGCGGTCACCATCTCGACCGTCGCGCTGGCCGAGACGACCGAGATCAATTTCGGCATCATCTCGACCGAGTCCCAGCAGAACCTGAAGGGCATCTGGCAGCCCTTCCTCGCCGACATGGAGGCCCAGACCGGCCTCAAGGTGAACGCCTTCTTCGCCTCCGACTATGCCGGGGTGATCGAGGGCATGCGCTTCGACAAGGTGCAGGTCGCCTGGTTCGGCAACAAGTCGGCGATGGAAGCGGTCGATCGCGCCAACGGCGAGATCTTCGCGCAGTCGGTCGACGCCGAAGGCAACCCCGGCTACTGGTCGCTGCTGCTCGCCAGTGTCGACAGCCCGCTCGCCTCGCTCGACGACGTGCTCACCTGCGACGGCACGCTCAACTTCGGCCTCGGCGACCCGAACTCGACCTCAGGGTTCCTGGTGCCGATGACGTTCGTCTTCGCCAAGAACGGCGTCGATCCGAAGCAGTGCTTCAAGACGGTGACCAACGCCAACCACGAGACCAACCTGATGGCGGTCGCCAACAAGCAGGTCGACGTCGCCACCAACAACACCGAGAACCTCCGCCGGCTCGAGACCACCAACCCGGACGCTGCCGCCAAGGTGAAGATCATCTGGCAGTCGCCGCTGATCCCATCCGACCCGATCGTGTGGAGCAAGACCCTCGACCAGGACGTCAAGGACAAGCTGATGACGTTCTTCATGACCTATGGCCGTCAGGGCACGCCGGACGAGGTCGAAAACGCGCGCGCCGTGCTGGCCGGCCTGCAGTGGGCGCCGTTCCGTCCATCCTCGGACGCCCAGCTCTATCCGATCCGTATCATGGAGCTGACCAAGCAGATCTTCCAGGTCCAGGCCGACGAGAGCCTTTCGGACGAAGAGAAGTCGGCACAGGTGAAGGACCTCGAGGCCCAAAAGGCCGAATACGAGGGCCTGATGGCCAAGATCCCGCAGACCTAGACACGAACCGGCGGCGGGCGGCGCATGGCGTCGCCCGCCTTCGCCGTACGGCCTCGTGCCCGTGGACAGCGCCGCACCGACCACCGCGAACCTCCCGCTCCCGCCACGGGACTGGTCGCGCACGCTCTTCAACGTCATGGTCTGGGGCGGCCTCGCCGTCGCGCTCGCCTGGAGCTTCGCGCCGGCCGAGATGTACCGCGTGGTGGCGCTGTTCACCGACGCCGGCAACATGGCCGAATACGCCAGCGGCTTCCTCCGACCCAACTTCAAGGACCTCCACTACTACGCAGAGGAGATGATCCTCACCGTGCAGATCGCGGTCTGGGGCACGACCCTTGCGGTGATCATGTCCATCCCGTTCGGCATCCTCAGCTCCAACAACATGGTGCCGTGGTGGGTCTACCAGCCGGTGCGGCGGCTGATGGACGCCTTCCGCGCGATCAACGAGCTGGTCTTCGCGGTGCTGTTCGTGGTCGCGGTCGGGCTCGGCCCGTTCGCCGGGGTGATGGCACTCTTCATCCACACCACCGGCATCCTCGCCAAGCTCTTCTCGGAAGCCGTCGAGGCCATCGATCCCCGCCCGGTCGAAGGCATCCGCGCCACGGGCGCGAGCAAGCTCCAGGAGATCGTCTATGGCGTGGTGCCACAGGTCCTGCCGCTGTGGCTGTCGTTCTCGCTCTACCGCTTCGAATCGAACGTGCGCTCGGCCACCGTGCTCGGCCTGGTCGGCGCCGGCGGCATCGGCCAGGTGATGTTCGAATCGATCCGCGGCTTCTACTACTCGGAGACCGCGGCGATCCTGATCGTGGTGGTGATCACGGTGACAATCGTCGACCTTCTGTCACAACAGTTGCGCAAACTCGTGCTTTGAGCGACACCCGCGGCTCACCTTCCACCAACGCGAATCCCATGACCGAGACAGTCCTTCGCAACGCCAGGCTCGTCCTTCCCGACACGGTTGTCACCGGCGACGTCGTGATCCGGGACGGCGATATCGCCGCCGTCGACGAGCACGGCCATGGCCATGCCGGACTCGATCTCGAAGGCGACTGGCTGATCCCCGGCCTGGTCGAACTACACACCGACCACCTCGAGGGCCACTACGCGCCACGGCCGCGAGTGCGGTGGAACCCGGTAGCGGCGGTGCAGGCCCACGATGCCCAGATCGCGACCTCCGGCATCACCACCGTGCTCGACGCGCTCCGTGTCGGCCTCGACGACGACACCAAGCTCGAGCCGGGCGACATGCAGACGCTTGCCGGCGCGATCGAGGACAGCCAGAACCACGGGCGGCTCCGGGCCGAGCACTTCATCCACCTCCGCTGTGAGGTGTCGGCGCCCGACGTGCTCGACAGTTTCGCCGCCTTCGCCGACAATCCACGGGTCCGGGTCGCCTCGCTGATGGACCACACCCCGGGGCAACGGCAGTTCACCTCGCTCGATGCGTTCCGCGTCTACTACCAGGGCAAGGGCGGAATGTCGGACGAAGCGCTCGAGGAGCTCATCGTCAAGCGCCGCGAGCGCGCCGACAAGGTCTCCGCGGCGCACCGCGAGGCGATCGCCGAGATGGCGCAGACCCGCGGCATCGTGCTGGCGAGCCACGACGATGCCACCGAGGCGCATGTTGCCGAGGCGCTCGGCCACGGCGTCACCCTCGCCGAGTTCCCCACCACCCATGCCGCGGCGGCCGCCTCGCACGGGGCGGGACTGAAGGTGCTGATGGGTGCGCCCAATATCGTCCGCGGCAAGTCGCATTCCGGCAACATCGCGGCGCGCGACCTCGTCGACGCGGGTCTGCTCGACGTGCTGTCCTCGGACTACTTCCCGTTCAGCCTCATCCATGCCGCGTTCCTGATCGGCCTCGACGAGACGGTGGGCATGCCGCGCGCCATGGCCATGGTGGCGGCGAACCCCGCCGCGGTGGCGGGGCTGGACGATCGCGGCGCGATCAGCGAGGGCAAGCGGGCCGACCTCGTCCAGGTGCATATGCACGGCGATGTCCCGGTGGTCCGCGCCGTGTACCGGCAGGGCCGGCGGGTGGTGTGAGCACGCCGGTGGGCGGAGGGCGCCGGGGCCGACTGATCCTGGTCGTCGGGCCGAGCGGGGCGGGCAAGGACTCGCTCATCTCCCGGTGCAAGGCGCAGCTCGCCGGCGACGCCGCCGTGACCTTTCCCCGCCGTGTCATCACCCGCACCGACGGCGACGACAGCGAAGTGCACGAAGCCGTCGACGAAGCGCAGTTCGCGGCGCGGCTCGCCCGCGGCGACTTCGCTCTCCACTGGCGGGCGCACGGGCTGTCCTATGGCCTCCCGAGCACGATCGCCGACGACCTCGCTGCCGGGCGCACGGTCATCGCCAACGTCTCGCGAGCCGTGATCGCAGAGGCCCGTGACCGATATCCGCCGGTGACGGTGGTGGCGGTCACGGCGCCGCCCGCGGTGCTGGCCGAACGGCTGAAGCGGCGCAACCGCGAGGAGGCCGGCGACATCGCCGGTCGCCTCGCCCGCGCCGCGGCCTATTCCGTCGACGGGCCGGACGTCGTGACGCTCGACAATTCCGGCAGCCTCGACGCGGGCGTCGCGGCACTCCTCGAGATCATCCGCGGCGGGCGGGATTCGGTCACGCGTCGGCCGGACTGAGGCCGGCATGATCCAGCCGGGGGGCACGGGCCGACGGGGTGCGGCGGGCGCGGCGGCGTGGTATCAGCAGCCGCGCCCCTCTCCGGAACCTCCCGTGTCCAACCCGGCCAAGCCCGTCGTCCTTCGCGGCATCGTCCTCATCATCCTCTCGGCCTCGGTCTTCGCGCTGGTCGACGGGCTGAGCAAGCTGCTCGCGGACACCCAATCGGTGTGGCAGATCGTATGGGCACGCTATGCCGTGGCCCTGCCGATCCTGCTGGTGATGACGCCCCGGGCCGAGCGGCGCACCCTCCTCCGCACGCCGCATCCCTGGCAGCAGATCGCCCGCGGCCTGGCGCCAATCGGCGTCAGCTCGACGATGGTGCTCGGCGTCCGCCACCTGCCGCTCGCCGAGGCGACCGTGATCCTCTTCGCCTCGCCTTTCGCGATCGTGGCACTGGCCGGCCCGCTGCTCGGCGAGCGGGTACGGCCATCGAGCTGGATAGGCGTCATCGTCGGCTTCACCGCCGTGCTGATCGTCGCGCGGCCGGGTCTTGGACACGTCTCCTACTATGCGCTCTTCCCGCTCGCCGCGGCGGCCTTCTACACGCTCTACCAGCTTCTGACCCGCCAGCTCGCCAACATCGGCGAGCGCCCGTTCACCACGCTGATCTGGACGCTTGCGACCGGAACGGTGATCTCCACCCCGCTCGCCATCCTCACCTGGCAGCCGGTTACGGCGGCGGCATGGGGGCTGATCGCGGGGCTCGGCCTGGTCTTCGCCCTCGCCCAGGGACTGATGATCGCCGCCTATGTCCATGCCCCGGCGGGCGTGCTGGCGCCGTTCTCCTATGTCCAGATCGTCGCCGCGACGGTGGTCGGCATACTGGTCTTCGACACCGTCCCCGACCTGTGGACGCTGCTCGGGGTGGTCATGATCATCGGCGCCGGCGTGTTCCTGGCGCGGGTTCAGCGCGCGACGGGCAGCCCGACTTGAAACGATATTGAACTCAGGCGAGCGCGCGCCCTCGAAAAAGAATGTGCAGCCAACAAGATAGGTCGATCGTCGGCATCGCGTCACCGTGCCTTGACTTGAAGACTTGAAACGATACCATCGAGCCGCGACGCCCTTGGGAGGAGGCCGATGCGTGGGTTGAAGGGCAAGGTGGCTGCCGTCACCGGAGCCGGCTCCGGCATCGGCCAGGCCGCGGCGAAGCGGCTGGCCGCCGAGGGCTGCAAGGTCGGTGTCATCGACTGGAAGACCGCTGCCGCCGACGCGACCGTGGCGGAAATCGAGAGCGCCGGCGGCGAAGCTCTTGCCGTTACCGCCGATGTCGGCGACGAGGACCAGGTCGAGGCGGCGTTCCGCGCCGTGATCGACGCCTTCGGCCGGCTCGACATCCTGGTTTCCAACGCCGGCGTGTTCTCCGCCGAGCGCGACGGCAAGGTCGACAGCCTACCCAAGGCAGTGTGGGACGAGATCGTCAGCTCGAACCTCACCGGCATGTATCTCTCCTGCAAGCACGGCGTGTCCGCGATCAAGGCGACGGCGGGAACCGGCGCGGTCGTGATCACCGGGTCGCCGACTGCGATCCTCGGCGTGACGCCCGCCAGCATCGCCTACTCCTCGAGCAAGGGCGGCGTGCACGGGCTCGCCCGGGTGATGGCGGTCGACTACGCCCAGGAAGGCATCCGGGTGAACGTGGTGATCCCGGGCTTCACGCTGTCGCCGCTGGTGCGCGAGCTGGTGGCGGATCCCAAGGTCTACGAATGGAACGTCAAGAACATACCGATGCGGCGCGGGGCCGAGCCGGACGAGATCGCAGGTGCGGTCGCGTTCCTCGCCTCCGACGATGCGTCCTACATGACCGGGTCATTCATCACGGTCGACGGCGGGCTCACCGCGGTCTGAACGTGGGGAAAGGCGGCGGGGCGGCGGCCAAAGCCGCGCTGCCGGTGGTACGGAAGGCAAAGCGACTGACCAACAATCGGGAGGAAAGACGTGCCTAATCTCAAAGGACTGATGGCGGCGACACTGCTCGCTTCCGCCGCCGCCGTTGCGCCGGCTGCCGCCGACGACATCACGCTCGGCTTCGTTACCCACGCGCAGGGCAACCCCTTCATCCAGCAGATCATCGACGGCGCCCAGGCCGCGGCCAAGGACTACGGCGTGACGCTCGAGGTCGCCCAGCAGCCCGGCAGCCAGGCCGAGGGCCAACTCAAGCTCGCCCAGAACTTCGCCAATGCCGGGGCGCAGGGCGTGGCAACCTCGATCCAGGGCGAGGCCATGACCCGCGGCCTCAACGAACTCGTCGACGCCGGCGTGCGGATCGTCCAGTTCAATACGCTGTCGACGAACATCAACGCGCCCTATGTCGGCGAGAAGTCGGTGGAGAGCGGCCGCGTCCTCGGCAAGATGATCGTCGACAAGCTCGGCGGCGCCGACGCCAAGGGTACGGTGATCGTCGGCATCTGCTTCCCCGGCATCCAGGTGCTGGAGAACCGCTCGCAGGGCGTTCAGGAATCGCTGAAGGCGGCCCCCGGCCTCAACGTCCTCGGGCCGTTCGACGTGAAGGTCTCGGAGGTCGAGAACTACAATCGCTGGGAGCAGCTCTACGCCGCCAACCCGGACGCGGTCGCCATGATCGGCCTCTGCGCGCCCGACATCGCCAGCCTCGGCAAGCTGAACGCAGCCAATGGCGACAAGTTCGTGGCGGG
>Ga0207773_100726_pt1 | contig 11528 bp, 5 predicted proteins | sample TtaePargueraPR_2_FD_187281 | JGI IMG/M metagenome (GOLD analysis project Ga0207773, IMG submission 187281) | Aerobic enrichment media microbial communities from Bioluminiscent Bay, La Parguera, Puerto Rico - Tt and M1 (3) (SPAdes) | ecosystem: Environmental > Aquatic > Marine > Unclassified ...
ATTAGCTTACATTTGAATGGAAGGCACAGTAAAATAAAAACTCGTGCCTTCACCAAGTTCGCTTTCTACCCTGATTTTCCCTCCATTCTTTTCCACAAAATCCTTGCTGAGCATTAATCCTAAGCCAGTACCTTTTTCCTTTTTGGTGCCAAATGTGGAAAATGACTCACTTGAAAAAATCCGACTCAAATTCTTCCTGTCTATCCCTACTCCCGTATCCTTCACCATTATCTCCACATTTTCTCCTTGATGCCTTACCCGAATGATGATTTCATCTCCATGATCACAAAATTTAACCGCATTGCTGACCAAGTTTCTGATCACCAGCCTGATCATATTTAAATCTGCATAAACCGATGTTTGCTCATCCTTAATGATCCTTAATTGTATACCTTTTTCATCCATATTTGTTCTAAACAGTACAACCGTAGCCTCTATTTCAGCCATAAGATCAAACGGTTCAGGTTCAATATTCTCCCCTTTCAACTGACTCTTTGCCCAAACTAAAAGATTTTCCATAAAACCTGAAACTTGTTCTAGATTTTGGGCAAAAACAGGCAACATTGTTTTCAACTCCTGATCTGTAATCACTCCGGAACCTGCCATTTCAAGAAATTGGGTAAGTGAATTTAGTGGACTTTTCAAATCATGAGAAATGATGGAAAGTAACCGGTCCTTGGTTTTATTCAACTTCTTGAGCTCTTTTGCCTGCTTTTCCAACCTTTTTTGGTCACTGATGAATTGAGTGATATCCCTAAACATCAACAACCTTCCATCATATTTTTTGGAAGCATTCCCCAATAATTTACAGCTTACTTCAAAATATCTTTTCTTGCCATTGACTCTTATTGTTTCCTCAAATCCTTCATCGCTGTTCCTTTTTATTATATTGTCCCATTCACTGCCAAAAACTCCCAAATCATTTAACTTCGATCCAGTTACTTGAGCTGATTTCATACCCAAAATTTCCAGCATATATGGATTTATATCTACAATTCTTTGCTCCCCATCCAATACTATCATTCCACTTTTCATGGAATCGATCACTTTATTCCTTGCAATAGGTTTCACATCAAATAAACGCAGCTCAAAAAATCCAAATACTACGATTGCGCAAGTTATCATAAAGGCATGAGGGGTAGGGTCAATTCCATTAAAAGGCCCCACCTGAAATACCACCAAGATATTGGCAATCCACGGTATCATTGTTCCCAATAGAATAACAAAGGTTTGTTTCTTATATATGCCATCCGTGCTGAAGTACCGACGTAAAAGAAAATAGAAGCCCAGACCAATCGCACTATAGAAATAACTTGTATGGATAATGTACCAAGGGCCTTTAGAGGTCATCAAGCCATACAACTCTCCTATCTTCTTTATCTCCACTTCTTGATAATGCAAATGATGAAGATCATTCGTCCACACCATTAGTAAGGTAATCGCAGGAAAAATAAACTGACCGGCAACCCACTTGGGTGTTAACCATTGCTCCTTACCCACAAACCTTAGGGTAAACAGTAACCAGAACACAGGTACGAGCGCAATCCCTATGTATTCAAAATTCACCACATAAAGCATCTTGTCCAGGTCATCTATCGCCACCATGATGCCATCACATGCCGCCCAAACTGCAACAGCAATCATCAAGGCACCAAACCAACGGACATCCTTGCTCAAACGGGTAAAAAGAAGCACTGCCAGTAGTACGGTAAATACTGAAAAAAACAATAGGGAAAGGGAATACGCACTAAGAGTAAACTCCATATATTATATTAGTATAGATGGATTTGGCTAAACTGGATTCATTAAGCTAGCAAATAGCTAATATTATCTTTTAATTCCAATATATTTCCACCCGAAGCAAACGCTAAATTTAGATTAATGAGGACATTATGCAGTAAACAACCATCAAAAGACAAGAGGTCGGAATGATAATTTTGGTCTTAATGATTGGTGGGTAATCGGATTTGAACCAATTGTTGTCAGGTATTTGTATTAATCAATTATGTATATCCGCAAAGACACCAGTAGTTACTGTTTTCCCAAATTATTTGAAAGTTAGATAAACAAATAATACGAGCAAATGCCTTGCTAACCATATGATTCTTCATTTCTTTTATTCAGGGATTGATTGATTTTTAGTGGCCTTCATGAATGCTACGCATTATCCCCGATTTTCATCGGGGCAGGCTTTAGATGAAAAGAAACGAAGCAAACCTTTCTGCAATCCATTCAATCGAACTTTCGAAAAGCATGGCCTGAAAATGAAAAGTTATTTGGCTGTCCAAAAAAAAATCCTGACAATCATCTACACATTATGAAAAACTAGCAAACCATTTAACGAGGATTATCAAACCAGAATATCCAAAGAACAGGAGCTGGAGCTTCCCTCTTCGGGCAGCTTTGAAAAAGCTGAAAAAAGTAGTGCCGATCAAGTCGGCACTACACAAGGTAAACATCCAAGTGAGCGATCACTGTTTGCTTCCTCTTCGGTATCGTAAAGGTAAAAATTTTCTAAAACTTCTTGTTTTTAAAGATAGTACCTTGGACCATACGGGTCAGTTGGCTTCTTGGGTGATTTGCCTGATAACCTCATCCAATTCATCAGCTGACTGCATGATATAGTTTAGTATTTCATCTATTTGCTGTTTGTTGTCTTTAACCATTTCCAAATAGTGGACCAAGGTCATAATTCTGGCAAGAGGAGCCCTTACTTCATGGGATTGCTTCCAGGCTATTTCCCTGAGTTTATCATTTTGCAGCTGCACCAGTTCCATTTGCTTTTTCCTTTCGGAAACATCTTCAATGGCACCAACAGTCCTCTTCGGCATTCCCTTTTCGTCCCTCATGATATAACACCTGTCAAAAACATGCATAAGCCCTCCGTCTTTGGTTTTTACCTTATATTCTTTCTGCCAGTAATCCTGTTTTCTATCAGCGCATACTAGCATAAAGGACTTCCAAACTTCCGCTCTTTCTCTTTCCTCAATATTTGACAGCCAGGAGTCATTAAAGTCCAGCTTATCTACTTCCCTGTAATCCACTTTATCCATCAAGGGTTTGCTACGGTATACTATCCCTAATTCATGATTCACATCCCAAATCATTTCCTTGGTGGCCCTTAGCGCCAATTTAAAGCGATCATTGCTCTCCTTTAACTTTTCTTCAATTATCTTTTGTTCTGTAATATCCTGAATTACACCTTCAATCCTATAAGGCTTTTTGTCCTTGTCAGTTATAACATTAACGGTCTGTGTTACCCATCTTATCTGATTGTCAGCAGTGATGATCCTATGTGTATATTTCATGGGACTGTGTGATACCAGTCCTTCAAATGTCAGGTTCTCCATTATATGCCGGTCATCTGCATGGATGGTCTTCAGTAGATTGGCATAGGTAGGAATAAATTCACCTTCTTTATGTCCGTAAATTTTATAGGTTTCGGCTGTCCAAACAGCTATATCTTCGTCTAAATTACGGGACCAATAGCCTAACTTGGCAATACTTTGGGCCTGGCTTAATCTTTTGAATGCCGTCTGAAGAACCAGTTCGGATTTTTTCCTTTCGCTTATATCCTGCCCCATGACAAAAAACAGCTTCTCTTCCCTACTGATGTTCTTTTTCCACAAAATCCATATTTCCTCCCCCTTATCGGCTTTACATTTACATTCTATTGCCTGAAGTTCCTCATTTGGTTTTAGAAAACCATTTATTTTTTCTTTCTCCTCCTTAAATGTCAGGGAAGCAAATTCCTCCCCTATTAATTTCTTGGACTTGAACAAGCCGGCAAATGTCGCATTTACTTTTTTGATTTTCCCATCAAAGCCGACAATAGCCAAGAGGTTACTGGCAATATTGAAAAATGTTTCCATTTCCGCTTCGAATATTTTGTATTTTATGGCTCCTCCTATCTGTTTTGCGGTTTCTAATAAAAAGTCTGGCCATTCGTGGACAGCTACTCCTTCAGTGGAAGAAAAAAGAATAAACACCCCTATAAATTCATCTTCATGGACAATAGGCACGCCTATACCCTTTTCCAATCCTACAGATGCAGCATCCTTTCTCCGTTTAAATCCCTTATAAATGCCGAGATCTTCCCAAACAACCGGTTTCCCAGATTCCCATATTATTCCGGGAAATCCTTCCCCCTTTTTTGCTTTATTAAAACGGTTGACCAGTTTGTATTTCGCGTTTTTGTGGACTGCGGTATTAAGATCCAAATAATTGCCATCCTTGGATCTGATCCAGATTTCGCCCATGTCCAAGCCCGTGAAGTTGAGCAGTTCTGACAATCCCTTCTTCAGTGCAACCGTTAATTTTCCAGGCTGGCTTATGGCTGTGGACATCCTGAATTTGAGGTTATCCATACGGTCTTTTTGTATGGATTTAGTGATGTCCCTAACTATGCCCACTATCCTTATTACCATACCTTTGTCATCCCTGATAGCACTACAATAATCCACTACTATGGCAAAACTTCCATTGGCTCTTTTTAATCGATAGTTAAGGGAAAGGTGATGCTGTTTACTGTTTTTTATGAACTGACCAAACTTCCAAAGGACCTGTCCCCGATCATCCGGATGGATATTTTCTTTCCAAAAATCCACATGATAAGTATTTTGGAAATTGTCCACATATCCAAATACTGTTTCCATTGCCTTCCCCATACTGGTAGCTATTCCGGTACGCATGTCCATGTCATAGATATGGTCTTTGGACGCTAAGGTTGCGAGGCGGTAGCGTTCATTGACCATGTCTATTTCCTCCTGTTGCTGTTTGAATTCCGTCACATCCACAGAATTGGCCATAATACCCTTGATTGATTTTATAGCCAACATGTTGGTCAGGGTTGTCTCAATCCAACGATAACTGCCATTTCCGTCCATGAACCGAAATGGGGACAACTTAACATATTTCGATGTAAACACTTTTTCAAGGTCTTTACTGACCCTTTCCCTATCTTCCGGATGAATAAATTCCATTGGGCTTTTTCCTATAAAATCATCCGGATGGCGGCCTAAAATATGGGAAGATGTCGGACTTACATAGGTGTAGGTACCATTTACGTCCAATACAGCAACCAAATCAGTTCCTTCCTGGACCAGTGCCCTGAACTTTTCCTCACTTTCTTCAAGTTTTCCGTATAAGGACCACTTTTCGGCAAAATGGGATATATTGCCACTGATGGATGAAATAAAAGGGCTTTTCTCACTTTTTGAAGCATTGCTGGATGGTTCTAATAAAAACAAAAGAAGGCCGATAGTCCTTTTTTGAACCAAGATGGGGATAAGCAGAAGGTTTTTGTCTTCTTGGTCCCACAACCTTTTAAATATCCTGCCCTCCTTTGTATTGGAAGAATAAATTCCCGGTACAAAAGATACTGGTGAGGGAATACTGATCTTCCCTGCTGGCTTAAATTGTCCCTCCTTTTTTTGGGGATGGCAAGTATACTTTGCAGAACCGGATTTAGATATCTTATCAAATTCCAGAAAACAGGCACTGATAGTAGGAAATGCTCCATACAAAAGGTCTGTCAGTTGGTCAACTGCACCATTCAAATCACAGCTCTTCATCAACTCCATGTTGATCTTATCAAGCAATTCCAGCTGGCCTTTTTGTCTCGATATTTCTTCCGTTAAAAAAAAACGCTCTGTCTTATCAATGGCAATAATGACTTTAGCCTTTTTCCCATGATAATCTACCTGTTTGCCTTTTATTAAAACTTTTATGAGCGTACCGTCTTTCTTTTTATGGGTAAACAAATCGCCATAAAGGGGGGCTTCTCCCCTTCTTACGGAATTAATGGCTGTTTCAAACTTTGGCAGTTCTTTTTTTGGTCTAATGTCCCTAAGAGTCATTGACAGAAACTCTTCCTTTGAATAGCCGTATTGGGAAACCGCTTCCTCGTTCACGTTCAGAAACCTCAATGAATTTATGTCATAAATCCACATGGGAAACGGGGAATATTCCAGTAGCCCTATTAATTCCTTGTCCGATCCGCCTGCATATTTACCCATATTAACTCAATTATAAAAAACCTGATCAGTAAAATCGATTCATTGCTGACTGATAAAATTTCGCCAAAAAGTTCAGCCATTTATTACTTCCTCTAAGATCTTTATTAATGGAAGAGCCAAATTCATTCCAAGATTTTAACCCCCACCAAGAAACAGGTAGGTTTCACTTGCAAACTTTACTAATCTCCTATTCTAGTTTTTATTTTGAAATTTAACCCATAAAATGCAATTTCAAAATCAAAAAAAACAAAAAAATCCATATATCTACACAAAAGACTATTTGTTAATAATAAAAAACAATTTTAATAAGGTGAAAACAAGATTTATTAATCGATTAAATTATAAAAGATTGGTCATTTATTTTCCCAATTCAGGTAAAATATGGCATATATTTCTTATGATTTGGAAAAATAAAACTATAAACTTCTTATTAATAAAAGGTTACAAGAAGTAGATAAAAGCCAAGTCCGTGTTTGCTGAACTACCAAAATCATGGAGATCAAATAACTCCTGAAAGTTGACATTATTGATCGATTTGCAATTCAGTGGATTACTTTTCTGACAATGAAGAGAGTACTCTTTTAAGAGCTCTTCTATTGAAAGGTTTGTTAAGGAATGCATCTACATTCAAATGGATATGGTTTTCATTTTCTAAAGTAAAGGCTGAAACAATAACCACAGGTCCTGTCCTGATTTCATTCACACTGCAGAAGTCCAATAAATCCGTTCCGTGACCATCGCTGAGATACATGTCTACCAATACCAGATCATAGTTAATTATCTGAAGCAGATGCTTTGCCTCTTTTATAGTCCCGGCCACAGTCACTTGGATATTTTCCTTTTTCAGCATGCCCCCGGTCACTTCCTGCATCAAAGCGTCATCATCCACTAACAGAGCTTTTTTGTCTTGAAAAGAATGCTTCAATTCCTTTTTCTTCTCTTCAACCGTTTGATCGGATGGCTCCAAGCTTAGATCAAAATAAAAGCAGGCCCCGGATTCTATTCCTTTTTCCTTACATATATGGTTTTTAAGCTTGAGTTTACTTTTCATCTTTTTCAGGATCATATTGGAAATAGTAAGTCCCAAGCCTGTCCCCCTCTTTTGTTTGCCTGCTTTAGTCTGCCCATACTCCTTAAAGATCCTAGATTCGTATCCGTCCGGAATACCTGGTCCGGTATCCATTACTTCGAAACGGTATTTGAGCTCATTATTATCCTTGCCTGCTTCCAATTGCCTGCAAATAATGGTAATAGCCCCCTTTTCAGTAAATTTCAGTGCATTATTCACCAAATTACTGATCACTTGTTTGAGCCTAAGAACATCTACCATTACCTTGGGTGACCGGATATCACATTCAACCAATAGATCAACGCTCTTTTCTTTTGCCAGTGGTCCAAACAACAACCTGAGATCATTTAGTATATCAGGTAATAAGGCTGTCTTTTTCCTAATATTAAAACCTTCTGCTTTGAGTTTTGTGTAATCCAAGACATCATTGACCAAGTTCATCAATATCCGCTCTGTCTTGATCAGACTCTGTACCAATTCTTTTTGTCCTCCATCCAGATTGGTTTGCTCAAGTTCCTCGGTCAAGCCAATAATCCCATGCAATGGCGTCCTGATCTCATGGCTAACTTTGGACAATAGTTTTAACCTGGTCGACAAGGTTTTAATTGACTTTTTATTTTTATCCATGTTATATTGTTAATATTCAGTACAATATCAACCAAAAATTTTTATCCCTTGCAGTCATTTACATATTAAATGATTATACGCAATAATGCCATTATCCAAGCTTCCTTTGCCATATTGGCCGGAAAACCTGCCCCAGTGTCTATCAGGATCGAAAGACCGATGACTGAAGAAGGCTTGAATTCTAAAACAAACTTACTTCCTGTAAGATTTTTGACAATACTGGCATAAAAGCGGATACACGTATCATGATATAATTAAAATCAAACCATCATGGTATAAGCCGTTTTTAACTTCGGGTGTCTGTCCTTCATTACACCCTAATGACCGCGACAAGGAGTGGTCATTTCTTCACAGAGCCCATTTCGAAACTGATGACCGATAGGTTATGAAACAGACAACTTTCCTTAGCGATCGGAAAAGAATACACAGTCGTCACCAAAAACTGAACAAATTTGTCCCGAAGTTATTCCAAATACCAAGAAAGTGGAGCTGGGGCAGAATTCCAAATTGTTCTTAGTATTCTTCTGTCCCGATGACCGGGCAGACCAATTGTCCGGACGATCCAGAATAAACTTCTGGAAGGAATAGATCAGGCATATGACCATGCTGAAACAGGTATCCATGCCTTTAACACCGATGCCATAGGGAAGTTGTTCTGGGAAATCCATCGGGGCTGGTTCAGAGACAGGGCCAGGAAAATGAGGTTGGGCACACTGCTTTCCAAATACATCCGTAAATTCTTCAAAACCGGACTATGGAAGCCAAGAAGCTTGCCAATATGCTACCAAATCACTCTTTAGTTTTTCTATAGTTCAGGAAGATACAAACGTTACTATTATTGATCTATCTTTAGCTCTGGGGTTTCTGGATATACTATATACCAAAAGTATCCTTCCCATTGAATTGGCTTATTATTTCCAGTAATAAGACTGGGGAAAGTTTGGGCTCAAATCACCGCTTTGCTGAAGACCATTTTAGGTTACTGTGAACGCTGTGCTGTACCTCCATTAAGGCAGAGCCTTTGGCGTATGTAGATTTTTCTGACCGTATTTTCGTTTGGTTTTGATCATTCTATACTTAAAATCATCATAAAACAGACTTATCAATAAAATCAAGGCCGCTATTATCAAAGTGTTCAATTTCAGATTAACCTTGGTGTAAAAAAAACCTCCTAAAAATCCTCCAATGAAGAAAAATGAAATTATATAAACCCTCAGTTTAATGGCTGCCTTCAGCTTTGCCCTATTGGGATGACGCTTAGGAAAGAACAATTGGGAAACATCAATACCTAAATCCGTGAAAAGACCGGTGAGGTGTGTGGTCCTCACTACAGCATTTGAAATTTTCGTTACAAAAGAGTTTTGAAGCCCCATTGCCAAAAGCAGCAAACATACGATTATGTCCGGAGATTCCATGGCGATGAGATTACTTAACAGGCCTAATGAAAATAAAATCAGGCATTCAATTATGGTCGGCAGCAAAAAAACATTGAGCTGTTTGTTGTCCCTAAATTTTTCAATTAGGTAGCTGGATAAAAATGAGCCAAGGAGAAATGAGAAAATATAAAGGAAGTATACCGTTCCTTTCCAAAACTCAAAATCCGCAACATCATTGATAAACAAGGCAAAGTGGCCTGTCACATTAGTGGTCAGTTGCTTGAAAGCCAAAAAACCGGTAACATTTACAATTCCAGCTACCAATGACAGGATGACAGCAATGAGCAGATTATGTTTTAATGTCCTTCTCTTCCCCTGATGTCTAAACATAGTAATTCAAATTGGCCCTTTTTTCGGATGTGTCTAAAGAAATGCTTGGATTTTGCCAGTTATGCTAAAATTGCCACAAAAGAGCATCCTCCACAAGAAAAGGATTCAATTTCTTTTTCAAAAACCGGATCAACCATAGCCAAGGTAAGATGAAGCAATTTTAGGGTTATCTTTTTCCGGGTCCAAATGGAAAAAACTTCCATATCACCAGGCTGTTTGCCACCCCTTAAAAGGCCGCGCCTACTTGAAATTTTCAGAGGTTTGGGAAAAATCAAAAGTTATACCGGCAAAAATCCCACATCACATCCTCTTCCCCTCCAGCAGTCACCGCTTTGCTGAAGATTTGGCCCATAAGGGGCCATTCATTCAGATACCCTGGATAGCATTCCGATTAACAAATCACAATTTTCCCAATCCCTGAATGAAATTTTGCTAGGGATTGGGAAAACTACTTTTGAGACGGCCTCTTTGGAATTAACTTCTCATTACCAGTCTAAAGACTGGAAAAAGCTTAGGTCCAAGTCACCGCTTTGCTGAAGACCATGCGGAGAAGACTTGGACCAGACAGTATATTTAAAACGGGAGAAAGGTATTTACCCTATGCGTTTTAAATGGTAAAATCAAACATCTGCCTCTTCGTCCAGTCGTTTCCTTTTAGAATAGTCGATGTTAAATTTCAAGGCCTATTTAGATTCCCCTCCCACAAGATATTCAGGGAATTGTTTACCTATGGTCACTCTATAAACTGAATGCCTGTCCCCAAAATCCATTATGGCCTCTAGCATCACTTCCTTTTCCTGATATGATTTTAATGATGCCACTGTTCCTTTAGCTATATGCTTCCAGTTTTCTTTATCCTTTACCTCCACAAGAATTGGTAAATCCACCGATTTTTCGATACCGAAATTCTTGACATTTATCCTTAAGGTCCCTTTCTGGGTGATTTCAGGTCTTCTTGCCGAAAGAATGGCATCTTCGTATATAAACTCTGGTAATCGGGCATAACCGAAAACAATACCTCCCTCTAAATTTTTTCCCAACAGTTTCGCTACAAAATTATCTCCAGTAAGCCCATTACCTTGGCCATCAAAAACAAGTACCAAATCCATCCCTTTTTTTCTAGTGGAACTTATTTTACTGCCCCTTCCAAAATTCACTTCTTCAGATGCCCCAAAATGGAGAGAAGCCAGGTCCAAATCCTTATGAGGATCAAATCCTTTTTCGGCCTTTATCACCACTTCTATTTTTTTTGTGTTTTCATCGATCTTTTTATGGTTCAGAATTTCCAACTGTCTCCCAACAGTCAAGGGAATTCCTATGTTTTTTGAACTATGATGATCATTTGATTTATCCTGGAATTTTAATGTATCAATCACTGCAAAATTGGCCTGCACGGCCCTTCCGAGGTCATCCTGCAAGATCTTGATCCGTTCATATTTGAACCAATCCTCATTTGTCCCATCTTCATATACTGTGATTCCCGGTTGATAGGCTTCCCCGGGATCAGCCTTCCAATGGATTCCATCCGGAGAACGCAGGTAAAAGGCGATTCTTCCCAACCAATCATTCACAATCATATGGTATTGAATATGGTCCTTCCATATCACAGGATCTTCAAAACGGCCATCCACATCCGGATAAGCCCTCTTGTCGCTCACCTGTTCATAACTTCCCAGACCATCCTCGCTGACCCATAATCCACCACCCCTGCACACCATCAAATAGGAGCCGTCTTCACGTTCGGCGAAGGAAAGATTGGACAGCCCTTCAATGATAGGCCGGTCCCTTGGGTCAAAATCAAATTTGCCGTATTCCCAAGGGCCGTTTAAATCATCGGACAAATAGTACCCATCAATGACATACACCACATACCGGCCATCTTCCAACCGGTATACCTCCGGATTGTGGCCTTTTCCTACTTCTCCTATCACTTTAAAGGGCCCAATGGAATGATCTGAAACAGCATGGACCACTATGGAATTAGGCCATTCCATATGCCCCTTGGGAGAACTTTCCAACCAACGGCATACAAACATGTGGTATTTACCC
>Ga0207773_100727_pt1 | contig 11517 bp, 8 predicted proteins | sample TtaePargueraPR_2_FD_187281 | JGI IMG/M metagenome (GOLD analysis project Ga0207773, IMG submission 187281) | Aerobic enrichment media microbial communities from Bioluminiscent Bay, La Parguera, Puerto Rico - Tt and M1 (3) (SPAdes) | ecosystem: Environmental > Aquatic > Marine > Unclassified ...
GCGCGCCGAGCCGATCTTGCCGAAGGTCTCCGCCAGGATGACCTCAGAGAAGCCGAGCACTGCGTTGAGCGGCGTGCGCAGCTCGTGGCTCATATTGGCAAGAAAGGCCGACTTGGCGCGGTTGGCCTGCTCGGCGCGCAGCCGCGCATCCTTCTCCACGCGCCTCGACTGCTCCAGCGCCTCAGCCATGGCGTTGAAGGCGCTCTGCAGCTCGCGCAGTTCCTCGGGCACCAGCAGGCCGGAGCTGACCCGCGTGCGCGCCTGGCTGTCGCCCGCCGCCATGCGGCGCACCGCCTGCGAGACCGCACGCAGCGGCCGCGTCATGTAGAAGGCGAAGAGATAGCCGACAAGCGCCGCCGCCAGCAGGCCGATCACGACCACGATGAGCGCCGAGTTGCTGACCCGCGCCGCGCGGTCACGCAGCTCCTCGACGGGTTGCGCCACGATGACGCCCCAGCCGATGCCGGGGACGACGGTGTAGCCGGCGATGACCTCGGTGGCGAGCGAGGGCGCGTTGAAAGTGGCGACGCCCGCCTGACCCTGGCGCATGCGCTCGATGACCGGCAGGTCCGCCAGACTGCGCCGCTCGCGCTGCCAGGTCTCGTTCGGATGCGCCAGCACCTGACCGGCCTGGTCGACGATCGTGGCGTAGCCCTTGCGCCCGAACGCGACCGCGCCGGCCAGCTCGACGAAAAAATCGGTGTAGAGGGCGCCGACCGCCAGCCGGCCGTCGTTCTCAGCGGCAAGGTAGAGCGTCGACGCGCCCTCCGGACCCGCAGCCGCCGGGCTCAGCGCACCGGCGCCCTGCCGGGCGAGCACGCCGAAGCTGGCGAGGACATCGGGCGCCAGGACCTCCGGGCAGCGGCCGTCGAAGCTGTCGACCCCGAGCGCGAGGCGCCCGCTCGCGGGATCGAAGATGCAGACATTGCGGAAATGCAGGTTCCGCAGCAGCTCGCCGGCGCCCTCCACGGCGCCCTGGGCGATGAGCGTCCCGGACACGAGCCGGAAGGCGGCATCGACCTCCTGGTGGTAGTTGTGCAGCGCGATGGCGAGGGATTCGGCGATCAGCAGATGGCGGTCGCGCACGTCCTCCACCTCGTTGCGCAGCGACTGCGCGTGCGGCCAGAGCCAGAACAGCAGCAGCGGCACCGCCGCGATGACGCTGAAAACCACGAGCAGCAGGTAGCGCAGCTTCATCGCGGCGCGCCCCTGCCCGCGGCCGCCTTGCCGTGGCCCGGCAAGCCCCTGCTCGCGGCTGTCGTACAGCCCGGCCCTCTCAGCGCTTCAGCCACCGACTCCCTGTCTGTTGCGGTTGCTCCCGACACCACTATAGGCGGGTTCCGCCCGGAACTGGGGGCTTTCAGTCGGCATACGGCCCATTTTGCCGTCGGATTCGCCCGATGCGTCGCCAAAATGGTGCCGATGTAACCGCGGGCTGTGGTGCCAGGCCCGCCAACAGCCGGAAATGCGGCGCAGAACGGCGCAAGAGCGTCGCTGGGCGGGCTTGTGGCGCCGTCGGCGCCGGGGCTATGCTCCCGCCGCTTTCAGAAGACTCCCAGAAAGATCCATGGAGGACCCGCCCGATGGCTGGAGAGGTTGACGCCCGGCTCGCCAAGCTCGGCATCGAGATTCCCGTGGCCGCCGCCCCGGTGGCCAACTACGTCGGCTACGTGCAGACCGGCAACCTGGTGTTCGTCTCCGGCCAGGTCCCCATCAAGGACGGCAAGTTCCAGTTCCAGGGCAAGCTGGGCGCCGGGATGTCGCTGGAGGACGCCCAGGCGGCCGCCCGGCTCTGCGCCATCAACATCATCGCCCAGGTCAAAGCGGCCTGCGGCGGCGACCTCGACCGGGTCCAGCGGGTGGTGAAGCTGACGGGCTTCGTGAACTCGACCGGCGACTTCACCGACCAGCCGAAAGTGGTTAACGGCGCCTCGGACCTGATGGTCGAGGTCTTCGCCGACAAGGGCAAGCACAGCCGCGCCGCGGTTTCCGCTGCTTCCCTGCCCGCCGGCGTGGCCGTCGAGGTCGAGGCGGTGGTGCAGATCGCCTGATCCCGCCCCCGAACGGCATCCCTCTGTACGGCATTACGAGGGAATGCCGTCCCCCTTGACGGTTGAAGGGGGCTCCGGGCCAAATAGAGCCATCATGCCCGACACAAGCTTGAAGCTGCCCGCCGAGGCGGCGCGTTTCCTCAGTCGCCACCCGGACACGGCCTCGTTCGACGCCATCTTCCCTGACCTCTCCGGCGTTATCCGCGGCAAGCGCTACCCCATCGCCGAGCTCGGCAAGGTGATGGAAGCCGGCTTCACCATGCCGGGCTCGCTCTACATGCTGGACACCCTGGGCGAGAGCCACGACCCCGATGGGATCGGCTTTTCCGACGGCGATCCCGATTACCAGGCGAAAGCGATTCCCGGCACCCTGGCGCCGGTGCCCTGGGCGGCCCGCCCGCAGGCGCAGGTCATGGTCACCATGGTCGACGACGACGGGGCGCCCTACTACTACGAGCCACGCAACGTGCTGCGTCGGGTGGCCCGTCGCCTGCACGACCTCGGCCTCAAACCGGTGGTCGCCTTCGAGCTGGAGTTCTACCTGATCGATCGCGAGCGCCTGGCGAGCGGCGCGCCACAGCCGCCGGTGTCGCCGGCAACCGGCCGGCGCGACTTCGGCACGCATCCCTACGGCATGAAGGTGCTCGACGCCTATGATGCCCTCTTCGAGGACATCGCGCGCGCCTGCACCCTGCAGGAGGTGCCGGCCGGGGCGATGACCGCGGAGTATGCCGCCGGTCAGTTCGAGATCAACCTGGAGCACGTCGCCGACCCGGTCGAGGCGGCCGACGACTGCGTGCTGTTCAAGCGCATCGTGCAGGGCGTCGCGCAGAAGCACGGCTTCCAGGCCACCTTCATGGCCAAGCCCTATGCGAACCGCGCCGGCAACGGCCTGCACATGCACGTGAGCCTGCTCGATGAAGTCGGCCGCAACGTGTTCGACGGCGGCGCGGCCGTCGCCAGCGACACCCTGCGCCACGCGATCGGCGGCGTGCTGCGGGTGCTGCCGGAGTCCATGGCCTTCCTGGCACCCAACGTGAATTCCTACCGCCGCTACCTGCCGGACATCTTCGTGCCGACGCAGCGCAGCTGGGGCTTCGAAAACCGTTCCGTCGCCCTGCGCATCCCCGCCGGCGGCGGCGATGCACGGCGCATCGAGCACCGCGTGGCCGGCGCCGACGCCAACCCCTACCTGGCGCTGGCGACGCTGCTGGCCGGCATCCACAAGGGCATCGCCGAGAAGATCGACCCTGGCGAGCCCTGGGAGGGCAATGCCGCGCTGAAGTACGACGACGGCCTGCCGTTCCGCCCGCGCCGTGCGCTCGACAGGCTGACCGAGGACTGCGGCCTCGCCGACTATCTCGGCGCGGACTATCTGCGCGCCTACGCCGCCTGCAAGGAGACCGAGCTCGACGCCTTCGAGGCGCAGGTCTCGCCGCTGGAATATACCTGGTATCTGCAGGCCGATTGACCGCGTGCCTCTTGTCTGCCGCGCGCCCGGGTGTCATCTGAGGAGGATGACGCGCGCAAGCCCGGGGGCCGCCTGAATGCCGGACGGAGACGACAGCCTGGCCGTGAAGGTCGTCAGCCGCATCGCAGAGGTGCCGGCGGCCGAGTGGGACGCCTGCGCCGGCGACAATCCCTTCGTCAGCCACGCCTTCCTCGATGCCCTGGAGGAAAGCGGCTCGGCCACCGCCGAAACCGGCTGGCTGCCGCAGCACCTCGTGCTGCCGGCGCCGGACGGCACCGGCCTGCTCGGCTGCGCGCCGCTCTACCTGAAAAGCCACTCCTATGGCGAGTACATCTTCGACTGGAACTGGGCCGACGCCTACGAGCGCGCCGGCGGGCGCTATTACCCGAAGCTTCAATGCGCGGTACCCTTCACGCCGGCGACAGGGCCGCGCCTGCTCGTCAACCCGGCCGCCCGGCGTGAGGACGTCGAGGCCGGACTCGTCGCCGCCATGCTGGAGATGGCGCGGCGTCACCACGCCTCGTCGGTGCACATCACCTTTCCGCCGCGCGAGCAGTACGAGCGCCTCGGTGCGTTCGGCCTGCTGCAGCGCCTCGGCGTTCAGTATCACTGGCAGAACCACGGCTACGCCGACTTCGACGCCTTTCTCGCCTCGCTCGCCTCGCGCAAGCGCAAGGCGATCAAGAAGGAGCGCCGCAAGGTGGCGGAGAGCGGCATCCGCATCCGCCCCTTGAGCGGCAGCGAGATCGAGCCCCGCCACTGGGACGCCTTCTTCGAGTTCTACATGGCGACGGCCGACCGCAAGTGGGGCCAGCCCTACCTGACTCGCGAATTCTTCCACCTGCTGGGCGAGCGCCTGGCCGAGCGTGTCGTGCTGATGATGGCGGACTACGAGGATGAGCTGGTGGCAGGGGCCCTGAACCTCAGGTCATCCGACACGCTCTACGGGCGCAACTGGGGTTCGCTCGGCCGCTTCCGCTTCCTGCACTTCGAGACCTGCTACTACCAGGCCATCGACTACGCCATCGCCCACGGCCTGAAGACTGTCGAGGCCGGCGCCCAGGGCGAGCACAAGATCCAGCGCGGCTACCTGCCGACCGCCACCTACTCGGCGCACTGGATCGCCGATGCCGGCTTCGCCGGGGCCGTCGAGCACTTCCTCGCCCGCGAGCGCCCGGCCGTCGAGCGTGAGATCGCCGCGCTGGAGGACTACAGCCCGTTCAAGGAAGAGGCCTGCGGCGACTAGCCGCGGCTGCGGAGTCGGGCCGGCTAATCGCCTCGCAAGCGGGACAGCAGGCGCTCCCGTTCGGAAGCCGCCAGGACCGCCGCCTCATCGCGGCCGCGCCGCCACCCGCTGCGGAACTTGTTCTGCGTCACGATGAGCTCGTAGTTGTCGAGGAGCGCGTCAATTTCCTTGCGATCGACGAACTCCGTCCGTAGCGCGAGCTTTCGCAGGATGCGCTTGGAGCCGACGTGGCGGCCCTCCACGGCAGGCAAGCCGACTTCAACAGTGCCGACCAGATAGCCGAAGCGGAACAGGGGATCGTCCTCTCCGGCGAGGCTGTCGATCTGCCCGAGCAGGAAGTCGACCAGCAGCGCCAGGCCATCGTCCCCGGCCTCCTCCTCGTCCATGGTCGAGAGCGCACGCTCATCCATGTCCGAGACGATCACCTGCAGTTCCCTGATTGCCCGCGCGCGGCGGTCTGGCATGTCTTCCAGGGCACCGCGCCGCACCCAGTACTGGACGCGATCGAGAATTTCGACCAAGGGGGCAGACTTCATGAGGTAGTCATCGCCGCCGGCAATCAGGCACTCCAGCAAAGTCTCCGGCCGGTCCAGCGCGGTGAGAAAGAGGATCGGGCAAGCGTCGACGTTGCGCATCCGGCGAATGCGGATGCAGGTCTCGATTCCGTTGAGGCGCGGCATCATGATGTCGAGGATGATCAGCTGCGGGCTGGCAACCCTGTGCAGCAGCGCGATCGCCTTCTCGCCATCGCTGACCGCCATCACGGTAAAGCCGGCGGATTCCAGGAAATCGGTGTAAAGGCGGCGTAGCTTTTCATTGTCTTCTACAAGAACGATGGGCTTCAACGACAAGACAGAATCCCCGGGCGCGGGCCGCTATGGCGACCCGTCCATTCTCTTCTCACGACGATCTTGAGCGCCGGGGCCAAGCAAGCGGCCGCGGTCAGCCTGCACCTTAGGTACCAAGCGTTAACCGGAGGTGAAGTAAACCCCGGACCAAGCAAGCGATTCAATGGTTTATCGCTCTGGTTTATTATTGCACTTTCGGCCTATCGCGCACTCAGGCACGCGCACGCTAGGGTACTGTCGCAGGCTGGCTGCGGAACCGACTGCCGAGGATATCCCATGCGCTGGAAATCGATCGCTCTCGCCCTTGTCTTCTGCGGCGTCATGTCCCGACCGGCCGCGGCGGTCGATCTCGCCCTCGTGCTGCTGAACGATGTTTCCCGCAGCATGGACGAGAACGAATACGCCCTGATCAAGGCGGGGTACCGCGCCGCCTTCGCTGATCCCGAGGTGATCGCCGCCCTGGTCGGCAACGGGAGCGGCGTCGCCGTGACCTACGTCGAGTTCTCCAGCAAGAGCGAGATCCGCCGGGTGCTGGACTGGCGCGTGCTGACCGATGCGGTCTCCGCCCGGGCCTTCGGCGAGGAGATCGCGGCAGCGCCGCGCTCCAGCGCCGGCAACACGGCGCTGGCCGCTGCCCTCGCCGAAGCGAGCCGCATGTTGCAGGAAGGCCCCTTCGGCGGCGCCAGGCGGGTCATCGACGTGGCCAGCGACATACCGCATGACGGCGGACGCGCGGCGGCGGTGCGCGACGCCGCGGTGGCGGCCGGCCTCACGATCAATGCGCTGCCGATCGTGGACAAGCGCCCGATTGGAACGATCGACGGCCGGCTCGCCTATTCGGAGGCCCGCTGGGGCACGATCAATGACCTCGAGTTCTACCTGCAGGACGTCGTTGGCGGCCCCGGCAGCTTCGCCGTGGAGGCGCGCAGCTACGAGGTCTTCGGCGAGGCCTTGAAAAGAAAACTGCTGCTGGAATTCATCGCCGAGCCGCCGGCCGACGCCGAGGGCGCGGTGTTCAAGCTTGCATCAGCCGGCCGCTGAGCCGCCGCAGGTCACGAGCGGCGCGGGGCGCTCGCCGCTATTCGGCGGCGCCCTGCTGCCCGCTGGCCGGCGCGACCGCGTCCGGCAGGGTCACGATCGCGGTGGTGCCACGACCCGGCGCGCTATCGAGCTTGAGGCTGCCGCCGTGCAATTCGACGAAGCGCTTCACCAGCGCGAGGCCGATGCCGGCACCCTCGCGTCTCTTCTTCAGCGGGTTGTCGATCTGCACGAAGGGTTGCAGCGCACGCTCGGCGTCCTCGGGCGTCATGCCGATGCCCCGGTCGCGCACCTCGATCCGCAGGTCGCCTCCGCGCACCGCAGCGCTCACTGTCACCGCGCTGCCCGGCGGCGAAAACTTCACGGCATTGCCGACGAGATTGATCAACACCTGGCCGAGGCGCTGCGAGTCGGCGCTCACCGCCGGAAAGTCGGCCGGCACGCGGTTGACCAGGTCGATGCCCTCCTCGGCCGCGCGCACGCTCATCAGCATGAAGCACTGCCGCGTCAGCGCATGCAGGTCCACGGTCTCGCGCTGCAGCCGGATCGAGCCGGAGGCGGCCCGCGTCACCTCGAGGATATTGTTGATGAGACCCAGCAGGTGCTCACCGCTCTCGCGGATGTTCCTGGCATAGCCGGCGTAGCGGGCGTCGATCGGCCCCATGAGGCCGCCCTCCATGATCTGAGCGTAACCGCTGATGGCATTGATCGGCGTGCGCAGCTCGTGGCTGAGGGTGGCGAGAAAGGCGGCCTTGGCGTCGTCGGCCGCATGGGCCGCCTGCAGCGCCTGCTGCAATTCCTCCGTCAGCACCTGGATCCTCTGCTTGTCCTTGTACTCCATCCGCCAGCGCCTCACGACAAAGGCGAAGCCCGTGAAGCCCAGCGCGACCGTCGCCAGCACGATCTCGTCCAGTTCCCAGCCCTCGTGCGCACGCGAATAGGCGTAGAAGGAATCCAGGGCGTCGGTCGCCACCATCACCGCGACCAGCGCGACGTAACAGGCGGCATAGGCCAGCAGCTCCGCAAGGTTTTCGCTGAGCTGGTTGCGCAAGACGGCCAGGTAGCGGCGTGCAGTCACGGGGAAGGACATGGAGAGACACCCATCCGGCATTCAGCGCTGCCGGGGCGCCGCTGCCGGACTAATCATCAGGACTATCTCGCAAAGATAGCCGCCCGAGCGTTAACGCCTCCTGAAGCGGCGGCGCCGCAAAAGATCTAGGATAATCTTCTCTAGATTGCAGCCGGCTCAAGCAAAAGGCCCGGTGCCTTGCGACAGCCGAGCCTTTCGCGTTCCACGCGTGCTGGCGGACTACTCCGCCAGGGCGGCCTCGTCCTTGCTCTTGCCCTTCTTGTCGGCCTTGCCCTTCGGCGGGGTGGTGCCTTCGGGGTAGCTGAAGGTGGGCAGGCCGTCCTCGATGTCCACGCGCACCACGCCGCCCTTGGCGAGCTTGCCGAACAGCAGCTCCTCGGCCAGCGGCTTCTTGATGTGCTCCTGGATCACGCGGGCGAGCGGGCGGGCGCCGAACTGCTTGTCGTAGCCCTTGCCGGCCAGCCACTCGCGCGCCGCGTCGGTCAGCTCGATGGTCACCTGGCGGTCGGCCAGCTGCGCCTCGAGCTGCATGACGAATTTGTCGACCACCCGGGCGATCACCTCGGTGCTGAGATGCGTGAAGGGAATGATCGCGTCCAGGCGGTTGCGGAACTCCGGCGTGAACAGCTTGTTGATCGCCTCGGTGTCGTCGCCGGTCCGTACGTCGCGCGCGAAGCCGATCGCCGTCTTGGCCATGTCGGCGGCGCCGGCGTTGGTGGTCATGATGAGGATCACGTTGCGGAAGTCGACCGTCTTGCCGTTATGGTCGGTCATCTTCCCGTAGTCCATCACCTGCAGCAGGATGTTGAACAGGTCCGGATGCGCCTTCTCGATCTCGTCGAGCAGCAGCACGCAGTGCGGGTGCTGATCGACGGCATCCGTCAAGAGGCCGCCCTGATCGAAGCCGACGTAGCCCGGCGGCGCGCCGATCAGGCGGGACACAGAGTGCCGCTCCATATACTCCGACATGTCGAAGCGGGTGAGTTCGATGCCGAGCGAGTGGGCGAGCTGGCGTGCCACCTCGGTCTTGCCGACGCCGGTCGGACCGGAGAAGAGATAGCAGCCGATCGGCTTCTCCGGCTCGCGCAGGCCCGCGCGGGCCAGCTTGATCGCGGCCGAGAGCGCGGTGATCGCCTGGTCCTGGCCGAACACCATGGTCTTGAGATCGCGCTCGAGGTTCTTCAGCGCAGCGCGATCGTCCTTGGAAACGCTCTTGGGCGGGATGCGCGCGATTTTGGCCACCACCGCCTCGACGTCTTTCACGGTGATGGTCTTCTTGCGCTTGGATTCCGGCAGCAGGCGCTGTGAGGCGCCGACCTCGTCGATCACGTCGATCGCCTTGTCGGGCAGCTTGCGGTCGCCGATGTAGCGCGCCGAGAGTTCCACCGCCGTGCGGATCGCCTCGTTGGTGAAGCGTACGTTGTGGTGGTCCTCATAGTAGGGCTTCAGGCCGCGCAGGATCTTCACCGTGTCCTCGACCGAGGGCTCCAGGATATCGATCTTCTGGAAGCGGCGCACCAGGGCGCGGTCCTTCTCGAAGTAGCTTCGGTATTCCTTGTAGGTGGTCGAGCCGATGCAGCGCAGCAGGCCGCTCTGCAGCGCCGGCTTCAGCAGGTTGGAGGCGTCCATCGCCCCGCCCGAAGTGGCGCCGGCGCCGATCACCGTGTGAATCTCGTCGATGAAGAGGATGGCGTTGTCCTGCGCCTCGATCTCGGAGACCACCGCCTTCAGGCGCTCCTCGAAGTCGCCGCGGTAGCGCGTGCCGGCCAGCAGCGCGCCCATGTCGAGCGCGAAGATGGTGGCGCCCTGCAGCACCTCCGGCACGTCGCCGTCGACGATGCGCCGCGCGAGGCCCTCGGCTATGGCGGTCTTGCCGACGCCCGGATCGCCCACGTAGAGCGGGTTGTTCTTGGTGCGCCGGCACAGCACCTGGATGGTGCGTTCGATCTCGGCGGCGCGGCCGATCAGCGGGTCGATGCGCCCGTCGCGCGCCTTGCGGTTGAGATCGACGCAATAGGCGTCGAGCGCCTCGCGGCCCTTGCGCACTACCTTCTCAGCCTCTGCATCGTCGTCGGCACCCTCCACCGTGCGGCTTTCCTCGTGGCCCTTGGCCTTGGCGATGCCATGGCTGATGTAGTTCACCGCGTCGAGCCGGCTCATCTCCTGCTCCTGCAGGTAATAGACGGCATGGCTCTCGCGTTCCGAGAACATGGCGACCAGCACATTGGCGCCGGTCACCTCCTCGCGCCCCGAGGACTGCACGTGGATCGCCGCGCGCTGCAGCACCCGCTGAAAGCCGGCGGTCGGCTTCGCGTCGCCGAGCTGCGAGGTGATCAGGCTGGAAAGCTCGTTGTCGATGTAGTCGAGGATATCGGCCCGCAGACGCTCCAGGTCGACGCCGCAGGCCCTGAGGACCGCCATGGCGTCGGGATCGTCGATCAACGCCAGGAGCAGATGTTCCAGCGTGGCGTACTCGTGGCGCCGCTCGTTGGCGCCGGCAAGGGCACGATGAAGCGTCTGCTCTAAGTTGGCTGAAAGCATCCGAGCTCTATTCCTTTTCCAGAGTGCACTGAAGAGGGTGCTGGTGCTGGCGCGCGTAGTCAATGACCTGCGTCACCTTGGTCTCGGCAACTTCGTAGGTGAACACGCCGCACACCCCGACACCGCGCTGGTGCACGTGAAGCATGATGCGGGTCGCTTCCTCGCGGTTCTTGCTGAAGAACTGCTCAAGCACGTGAACGACGAATTCCATAGGAGTGTAGTCGTCGTTCAACATCAGAACTTTGTACATCGACGGCTTTTTCGTCTTCGGCTTCGACTTGACGATGATGCCCGTCGACGTGCCGCCGCCACTACGCTTGTCTTCACTCATCGCTTCTGTATCAGACCCGAGACGTCACCAGGATTACACTGAAACATATTGGATGAATTAACGGCGGAAAAAGGTCCCTGGATCCCTGCCGCCGAAAATCTTCCCGCCGCAGCCGGACGTAGCCCTGCGCGGTCCGCCCACATCGTCCGCTCCCGCGGTCCACTCCGGGGCCGCCCCCTGCCGGGAGGCGCCCCTTGGCCGCGGCGGCCACGCATGGGCGCCGCTGCGCCGACTCAACAATATCAATACTATGCCATGGCCCATCGCCTCGCCGAAGGGGCGAGATGGGCATGGGTATTTCATCCTATCATCGGAGCGTGACAGGTTGCGGGCCATCAAACGAAAAGGGCCCGGCGCAGCGGCGCCGGGCCCTCGATCGTTCGCCTTGCCACGAGGGGCTGCGCCGTCACACCACCGCCGGCTTCATGAACTTCTCCACCGTCGCGTTCAGGCGCGCCTGGATCGGCTCGATGGTCTCGTGCGCCAGCGACATGCCAAGCTCGGTCAGCTTGGCGCTCTCCGCCACCAGCGCGTCGAAGCGGCTGCGCGAGAACTCGGTCTGGAGATCGATCAGCTCGCGGACGGAGGTCGCGCCGAACAGCGCCTTGGTGGTCGCCACGTTGGCCTCGACCGCGCTCTGCGCGATGGTCATCAGCTCCTTGCCCATGGACTCGACGCCCTTGGCGAAGAGCGTGCTGGACTGCACGTAGGCGTCGACGTTGTCCTTGCTGAAGCTGGCCGCCTCGTCATAGCGCTTGAAGATCGTCTGAGACGCCTTCTCGACCTGCTCCTGGGCGAGCGCCACGGCCTGCTCGTAGCCCTTGCTGGCGGCCTGGGTGCCGGCCTTCAGCACCGTCTCGAAGGTTTCCTGATTGGCCGCCACAGCGGCCTCGACCGGCTC
>Ga0207773_100728_pt1 | contig 11511 bp, 10 predicted proteins | sample TtaePargueraPR_2_FD_187281 | JGI IMG/M metagenome (GOLD analysis project Ga0207773, IMG submission 187281) | Aerobic enrichment media microbial communities from Bioluminiscent Bay, La Parguera, Puerto Rico - Tt and M1 (3) (SPAdes) | ecosystem: Environmental > Aquatic > Marine > Unclassified ...
CGAGAACGGTAACACCGTGCCGATCACCGTCTCGGTCGAGAGCGAGATGACCGAATCGGCCTACGTGGAGTCGGTGATGCTGCTGGCGGAGGGTAATCCAAACCCGGCCGTCGCCACCTTCCACTTCACCCCGATGAGCGGCGAGGCAACGGCGACCACGCGGATGCGTCTGGCCCAGACCCAGAATGTGCTGGCGATCGCCAAGATGAACGACGGCTCGGTCTTCATGGACAAGAAGCTGGTTAAGGTCACCATCGGCGGCTGCGGCGGCTGAGCAGGCCGCACCCCGACTAGCAAGGAACAAGGCAATGGCAGCCCCCAAACCCCGCGTGAAGATCCCCAAGTCGGCAGCCCCCGGCGAGGTGGTCGTCATTAAGACGTTGATCAGCCATGACATGGAATCCGGCCAACGCAAGGACAAGGACGGCAAGGTGATCCCACGCCAGATCATCAACAAGTTCACCTGCGAGTTCAACGGCAAGCCTGTCTTCAGCTGCGACATCGACCCGGCGATCTCCGCCAATCCTTACTTCGAGTTCAGTGCGAAGGTCATGGAGAGCGGCACGTTCAAGTTCGCCTGGGTCGACGACAACGGCGAGACCTACACCCACGAGCAGGCCATCGAGGTCAAATAAGACGGCAACGTCCGCAAACAGGGAGCTCGGGGAACCGGGCCGGGACAAAGATCGGGAGGGAAGGGTGTTGAACAAGAAACTGATGCTGACGGCGGCCACCGCCATGGCTCTCGCCGCCGGAGGAGCCGGCCTGGTTCTCGCCGACCCGGTCGACGAGGATCTGGTGATCGACGGTGAGATTCCCATGGTCACCCGCACCAAGTCGCCGGAGGGTCATCCCTTCGATGAGGTGCTCTCGGGCTGGCTCTATCGCGCCACCGAAACCCGCGCCCTGGAAGCCGACAGCTTTCAGAACCCGGGCATGCTCTACGTCGAGCGCGGCCAGGAAATCTGGAACACTGCGGAAGGTGCGGCCGGGAAGTCCTGCGCTTCTTGCCACGGCGATGCGGCGGAGAGCATGGCCGGCATCGCCGCGGCCTACCCAAAATGGGACGCCGACGCGAAGCGACCGATCAACATCGAGCTGCAGATAGACAAGTGTCGCGTGAACAACATGCAGGCCGAGGCCTACAAGTTCGACGCCGACGATCAGAAGGCGCTCACGACCTTCATCAAGCACCAGTCGCTTGGCAAGCCGGTCGAGATCGACCTGAGCCAGGGCGAGCTGCAAAGCTGGTGGGACAAAGGCAAAGAGGTTTACTACACGCGCACCGGCCAGTTGAACCTGTCCTGCGCCAATTGTCATGAAGAGAATAACGGCAAGTACATTCGTGCAGATCACCTCAGCCAGGGCAACGTGAACGGCTTTCCGACCTATCGGTTCAACACCGCGGGGCTGGTTTCGCTGCACAACCGTTTCCGCGGCTGCATCCGTGACACCCGCGCCGAGCAGCCGAAGGCCTTTTCCGACGAGTTGATGGCGCTCGAAGTCTACACGACCTGGCGCGGCACCGGCCTCTCGGTGGAGACGCCGGCCGTCAGGCAGTAAGCACGGCGGCAAGCCGCCGTAGGACCTGCATCGCAGTCGGTTCGACATCACAGACCCTGCCCGCCGGCAGACCGCCACGGACAGGTAGAGAGGGTGACTATGTTCTCGAGACGCGACTTCCTGACCGCCTCAGTGGCACTGGCGACCCTCGTCGGTCCCGGTCGCGGGGGCGGCTGGAGCCGCGCCGCGGCGCAGCAGGCGCTCAGCCAGGAGGACCTGCTGGCGGCGGAGGACTTCGGCAACGTCACCCTGCTGCACGTCACCGACATTCACGCCCAGATGAAGCCGCTGTACTTCCGCGAGCCGTCGGTCAATCTCGGGGTCGGCGAGGTCGAAGGCCTGCCGCCGCACATCACCGGTGCCGAATTCCTGAGAATGTTCGATCTGGAGCCGGGTAGTGCAGAGGCCTATGCCTTGACCTCGGTCGACTTCACCGCCCTGGCCAAGACCTATGGCAGGATGGGGGGCCTCGACCGCGTGGCCACTATCGTGAAGCGGGTAAGAGCGGAGCGGCCGGACAAGACGCTGTTCCTCGACGGCGGCGACACCTGGCAGGGCAGCTACACCGCCAACCAGACCCAGGGCGGCGACATGGTGGAGGTGATGCACGCCCTCGGGGTGGACGCCATGACCGCCCACTGGGAATTCACCTACGGCACCGAGCGCGTGAAGGAGATTGTCGAGCAGCTTCAGTTCCCGCTGCTCGCGGGCAACATCTTCGATGACGAGTGGATGGAGCCGGCCTTCAAGGCTTATGAGCTCTTCGAGCGCGGCGGCGTGAAGGTCGCCGTCATTGGCCAGGCTTTTCCCTACACGCCGATCGCCAATCCCCGCTGGATGATCCCCACCTGGAGCTTTGGCATCCGTGAGGAAGAGGTCGCGAAGAATGTCGCGGCGGCGCGTGAGGAAGGCGCGGAGCTGGTGGTGCTGCTGTCGCATAACGGCTTCGACGTCGACCGCAAGCTCGCCAGCCGCGTCGCCGGGATCGATGTGCTGCTGTCGGGCCATACTCACGATGCCTTGCCGACGCCGGTGATGGTGGGCAAGACGCTCTTGGTCGCCTCCGGTTCCAACGGCAAGTTTGTTTCGCGAGTCGACCTCGACGTGGCTGGCGGTGAGCTGAGGGACTATCGCTATCGCCTGATCCCGGTGTTTTCGGACGTTATCATGCCGGATCCCGAAGTCGCCAGCCTGATAGACCGCCTGCGCGCGCCTTACGAAGCTGAGCTGCGGCGGGAACTCGGGCGCAGCGATACCCTGCTCTATCGTCGCGGCAACTTCAACGGCACCCTGGATGACCTCATCTGTCAGGCGCTGATGGCGGAACGCGATGCGGAGATCGCCTTGTCGCCGGGCTTCCGCTGGGGCACCTCGCTGCTGCCGGGCCAGGCGATCACCGTCGAGGACGTCCACAACGCCTGCTCGATGACTTACCCCCAGGCCTACCGTTCGACCATGAGCGGACAGCTCATCAAAGACATCCTGGAGGACGTAGCCGACAACCTCTTCAATCCAGACCCCTACTATCAGCAGGGTGGCGATATGGTCCGAGTCGGTGGGATGGGCTACCGCATCGATCCGCGGCAGCCGATCGGCGCGCGCATCTCGGATATGACGCTGCTGGAGAGCGGGGAAGCGATCGACCCGGCGCGTAACTATGTGGTCGCGGGCTGGGCCTCGGTGAACGAGGGAACCGAAGGGCCGCCGGTGTGGGACGTCGTCGAGGCGCACCTGCAAAAAAATCCCAACGTCCACATAGAAGAGAACCGGTCCGTCAAGGTGATCGGCTGACGAGCAACGTCGGCGGCTGCGCCGCCGAGATTCGGAGCAGAAGCCATGTCGAGCGTTTTCGGCAAGAAGAGCCACGCCACCCCTGCCGCGGCGGTTGCCGATCCGGCGCGACGGCGGCTGCTGGCGGCCGGGCTGGCCGCTGGCGCGGGCGCGGCGGTCACCGGCATCGCCCCGAGACCGGCGCGAGCGGAGGGCGGCGATCCCGCCATCACCGAAATCCAGGATTGGAACCGCTTCCTCGGTGACGGCGTCGACGCCCGCCCCTATGGCACCCCCTCGCAGTACGAGGCGCACGTTGTGAGGCGGAACGTTCCCTGGCTGACGGCGGACCCCGTGTCGTCGGTCAACTTCACGCCGCTGCACGAGCTCGACGGGATCATCACGCCCAACGGCCTCTGCTTTGAGCGCCATCATGCCGGCATCGCCGAGGTCGATCCGGCCGGGCACCGCCTGATGATCTCCGGGCTAGTGGAGACGCCGCTGGTCTTCACGATGCAGGACCTCAAGCGATTCCCGCGAGAGAACAAGGTCTATTTCCTTGAATGCGCCGCCAATTCCGGCATGGAGTGGCGTGGCGCGCAGCTCAACGGCTGCCAGTTCACCCACGGCATGGTGCACTGCGTGGTCTACACTGGTGTGCGCCTGCGTACCCTGTTGGAGGAGGCGGGGGTGAAGACGAACGGGAAATGGCTGCTGGCCGAGGGTGCCGACGCCTCCGCCATGACCCGCTCCATTCCGATGGAGAAGGCGCTCGACGACTGCATGGTCGCTTTCGCCATGAACGGTGAGGCGCTGCGACCGGAGCAGGGCTATCCGCTGCGCCTCGTGGTCCCCGGTTGGGAGGGGAACATGTGGGTGAAATGGCTGCGGCGGCTCGAGGTCGGCGATGAGCCCTGGCACCAGCGCGAGGAAACCTCGAAGTACACCGACCTGCTGGCCGACGGCAGGGCGCGCCGCTTTACCTGGCTCATGGACGTGAAGTCCGTCATCACCAGCCCAAGCCCGCAGGCGCCGGTCACCCACGGGCGCGGGCCGCTGGTCATAACCGGCCTTGCGTGGTCGGGCAACGGCACCATCAAGCGGGTCGACGTCTCGATCGACGGCGGCCGCAACTGGCGTACCGCCCGCCTCGACGGCCCGAGCCTCTCCAAGGCGCTGCACCGGTTCTACCTCGACATCGACTGGGACGGCTCCGAGCTGCTTCTCCAGTCGCGGGCGATCGACGAAGCGGGTTTTGTCCAGCCGACGAAGGACGCGCTTCGCGCTGCCCGCGGTGAGAATTCGATCTATCACAACAACGGAATCCAGACCTGGTACGTGAAGGCGGATGGAGTGGTCGAGAATGTCGAAGTTTCTTAAGCTCGCGGCTGCCGCCGGCATTGTCCTCGCGTTCCCCGCTATCGCCTTCGCTGCCGGAGATGCTGCCAGTGGCGAGAAGGTCTTCAAGCGCTGCGCGGCATGCCATGCCGTGGGAGCCGATGCCAAGAACAAGGTCGGACCCCAGCTCAATGACGTTATTGGGCGGACCGCCGGCACCGCCGAGGGTTTCAAGTATTCCAAGGCGATGGTCGAAGCCGGCGCCGGCGGGCTCGCGTGGACCGACGAAACGCTGGAAGACTATCTCGAGTCCCCCAAGGACTTTATCAAGGGCAACCGCATGTCCTTCGCAGGCCTGCGCAACGACGACGAGCGCGCCGACGTCATCGCCTATCTGAAGCAGTTCTCGCCCGGAACCGCCACTGCCGCGGTGCCGCAGGCGGTCACGGCGGTGCCAACCTCTCCTGCCGAGCAGGCGGCGGCAGCCGCGCCGCCCCAGGCCCCCGATGCTCCGCTGCCGGAGCATGGCGTGTTCCACCTGGGGCGCAAGGCCACGCCGGAGGAAGTCGTAGCCTGGGACATCGACGTGCGGCCGGATGGTCACGGACTGCCGGAAGGGCGCGGTACGGTCTCCGAAGGCGAAGTTATCTTCGCCGAGAAGTGCGCCGTCTGCCATGGGGACTTCGGCGAGGGCCGCGATCGCTGGCCGGTGCTCGCCGGCGGCCAGGATACCCTGAAGGCCGAGCGGCCGGAAAAGACTATAGGTTCCTACTGGCCCTATCTCTCCACGGTTTATGACTACGTGCGACGCGCCATGCCGTTCGGCGACGCCCGCTCCCTCAGCGACGACGACGTCTACGCGATCACGGCCTACCTTCTGTACCTGAACGACGTCGTCACCGACGAGGAATTTGAGCTCTCGAAGGAAAATTTTGCCTCGGTGCACCTGCCGAACGAGGCGAACTTCTTCATGGACGACCGACTCGACGAAGCGCACTACGCCAGCGGGCTCGAGCCCTGCATGACCGACTGCAAGCCCGCTCCTGTGACCATTACCCAGCGGGCAAGGGTGCTGGACGTCACACCCGACAGCGGCGATGATGAGCAGGGCGCAGGCTCCGTCGACTGACGGCGCTCCGCGACACCACCGCGAGTTCCGCGCCCGTTCGGAGGGGAGGCGGCATGCCGCGCTTGATCAGGTGGACGGTCTTCGCCGTCCTGATGTTGGCGCCAGGGCTGGGCGTTGCGCCGGCAGCGGCACAGCTGCCGGCTGACGGCATTCACCGCTTGGTGCTCTACATCAGCGAGGCGGACATGGTCCGCATGAATGCTGTCCTCGATGTGGCCGCCAATGTCTCACGTCACTACAGCGGTATCGGCGAGGAGGTCGAAATCGAAGTCGTGGCCTACGGCGATGGCCTGCACATGCTGCGCGCTGATACGTCTCCGGTGAAGCAGCGCCTCGACAACTTTCTCATGAGCATGGTCAATGTCACCTTCCAGGCCTGCGGCAACACCCTGGACACCATGGAGCGCAACGAAGGGACCCGACCACCCCTCATCGATGGCATCACGACGGTCCAGACAGGCGTGGCCCACTTGCTGCTGCGCAGCGAGGAAGGCTGGACCCTGGTGCGCCCCTGAGAGACAGGGCGCTTGGCGCCGGTGGGGCTCGGGTCATAGGCCGAGCGCACTGAGGCCGGGGTGGTGGTCCGGACGGCGGCCGAGCGGCCAGAAGAACAGGCGTTCGATCTCGGCAAGCGGGTGCTCGTTGATGCTCGCAACCCGCCGGAGCATGAAGCCGTCGCCGTCGAACCCCCAGTTCTAGCGCGACACGCGCGAGAACATCACGCAGTTTCTGCAGCAGAAGTATAAGGAAAAGCCGGTTGCGTTGGGCGTTACGGCGCAGGGAGCGCTGGTCGAAGTGCTGAGCGCCGACGAAGGCGAGACCTGGACGATCATCCTGACTACCCCGCAAGGCCGGTCGTGTCTCGTTGCAGCGGGCGAAGGGTGGCGCAGCAAAACGCTGGCCGCAGAAGCGCCGGAAACCTAGCCTAGGCCGCAAACGCCAATGCCGTGCGATAGAGGGCATCTGCTCTCTATCGACCGGCCGACCATCGACTTTAAGTCCGACAGTGCCGTTACGGCTCGACGGTGCGCGTCTCGGCCCAGGCCAGGCAGTAGTCGGCGATGTCCTCCCAGTCCGGCTCGCTGGTCAGGTGGTGCGACCGCCGCGGGAACAGCCGGAAGGCGGTTTCGGAGCCGGCGGCCAGCTGCCGCTCATGGTCGGCTTGAACCGATCCGGGCGGCACGACCCGGTCTTTCTCGGCCGCGATCAAGAGCAGCGGCGCCCGCGTCGTGCTGCCGAAGCAGCGCGCGCGGGCGGGGGGCAGGTGGCGCCATGCGCGCCAGGCGGTCCAAAGAGGAAGGGCCGTGCGCAGTACCGCCAGGGCCCGAAGCGTCCGGCGAGGCGAGGGAGCAGCCAGCGCAACGCCGGCGGCCCCAAGCCCGCTGTCAAGCAGGAGCTGCACCAGGATGCCGCCGAGGGAATGTCCCACGAGGACCGGGGGCTCGGGCAGCGCTTCGATGATCGCGGTATAGTGCGCGAGTATGTCCTCGAAGCGGAAGGTCGTCCTCCGGCGGTTGTCAGGCAGATCCGCGAATGGCCGGTCTGGCAGCAGGCAGGGGCGACCCGCTCGCTCATAGCGGTCACGCCAGCGGTCCCAGCCGTCAGCAGACGGCCAGGTTCCGCGGATGAAGAGGATGGCTGGCATCTGTCTTTCCTCGGCCGGTGGTCCGCATCGGATCCACCGGGAGAGCGACTATCGGCCTGGCCCCCCTAGCGTGACTTGAACGCTTCTGCCGTCATTTGTCATGACACGGCCGCTGTTGCTCCGCTGCCGTCAGGAGGCGTGGCTGTCGCGTCGAACCCCGAGTGCCTCGGCGTAGCGTACGAGATCGGCGAGCGAGCGGGCGCCCATCTTGCGCATGACGCGGCCGCGGTGGATCTTCACGGTCATCTCGCTGACGCCGAGCTCGGCCGCAATCTGCTTGTTCATCAATCCGGCGGTTGCCAGCGCCATTGTTTCCAGCTCGCGCGCCGTCAGGCTGGCCAAGCGTTCGCGCAGGCCGTTCAGCCCGGCTTCAGCCTCGCGACGGGCCTGGTCCTGCTCGATTGCCGCCTTCACCGCGTCGAGCATTTCCTGCTCGCGAAAGGGCTTGGGGAGGAAGTCGACGGCCCCCGCCTTCATGGCCTGAACAGACATCTGGATGTCGCCGTGGCCGGTCATGAAGATGATCGGAATCGACACGCCGCCGGCGTTGAGCTGCTTTTGCAGGTCCAGACCGCTGGTGATAGGCAGCCGGATGTCCAGCACCAGACAGCAGGCATCGGCCGGGATGCCGCGGTCCAGCATCGCCTGCGGCGCTTCGAAGCTGTCGACCCTGTAGCCGACAGAGCGGAACAGGCTGCACAGAGCGTTACGCACCGGCGCCTCGTCGTCCACGACCAGGATTAGGGGCGGCTCGGCTGGCGGAGCGGACCCGTTGCGCGCGCCGCCCTTCATGTCGCGCTCTCGCCTGCGGCCGGCAGCGTCAAATGCAGGACGGCGCCGCCCTTCGGATCACTCTCCGCCCAGATACGACCGCCCAGGCCTTCGATAATCGAACGGCATATGGAAAGGCCCATGCCCATGCCATGCTGCTTAGTGGTAAAAAAGGGCTCGAACAGGCGCTCGGCAACGGCTGTCTCGATGCCGGGGCCATGATCGGAGACTGACAGGCGCACCATCCCGTCCGCTGCCGTGACGGCGGCGATGGTTAGCTCCCTCGCTGCTTCTGGTGTCTCGCCCATTGCCTGCATCCCGTTGATGGCCAGGTTGATGATCACCTGTTGGAGCTGGACTCTATCGGCGCGGACGCGCGGTAGCGAGGGTGCCACTTTCAGACGGATCGCGACCCCGTGGTCCAGGGCCTGCCGTCGGAGCAGGAGCACGGTCTCGTCGATCGTCTCACCGAGGGCGAGCGCCACAAGCTGAGGCGCCGTCCTGCTCGAGAGCGCCCGCAGGCGCTGAATGACCTCTCCGGCCCGGCGCCCCTCGGTCACGATCTCCTGGAGGCAGCTGCGCGCCTCGCGGAGGTCGGGCGGCTCTCGCCCGATCCAGCGCAGGCAAGCGTCACCGTTGATCACGACGGCAGCCAGCGGCTGGTTGACCTCGTGCGCGATCGAGGCAGTCAGTTCGCCGAGGGTGGCGACCCGCGATACGTGGGCAAGTTCCGCCTGCGCCTGCTGCAGGGCGTGCTCGATCCTGTTGCGGCGGGTAATATCGAAGACGCTCACCAGGACGTTGCCGAACATCTCCGCCTCGTCCGGGAAGGTTGCTGTCATGAGAATGGAGCGCGGCTCTCCACGCGAGGTGCGTATCACAGTCTCGTACTCGAACGACCGCTTGCCTTCGAACATGGCGGAGATCAGCTCGCGGAACGACTGGACCGTCTCAGGCAGAAAAAATTCCCTGAGGGAGGAGGTCGCCTCGACCTTCGTTGGTGCGCCGAGCAGTGCTACAGCGCTGCTGTTGGCATCGACGATGCGCACCATGGCGATGCAGTTCTCGACAAACTGGGGGTTGTCGAGCAGGTAACGTCGGATGTCGACCACGCCCTTCTGGGCCAGCCGATCGAGGGCGACCTTTACCTGACTGAGGTCGTGTTCCCAGATGGCAACACCGGCAGCCTCGAATATGTGACGATAGCGCCTCTCGCTTCGGATCAGCACGTCCGTCGCCTGCTTGTTGCGCAGCGCCAGCACGGCGGTGATCGCTATGGCTGACAGGCTCACCAGGCAGCGCAAAAGGGCGGAGTCGAAGTAGTTGTCGCTGTGGCTGATCAGGTAGGCAAGCAAGGTCAGCAAGGCGCAGCCGGCCGACACCAGGAGAACCCCGCGACGGTCGCAGAAATCCAGCGACATCAGGATCACCAGCACATATAGCACCGCGACGGCGATGCCGGCCGGACTGACCGTATCGAAAACGAAGATGCCGACCGTCAGGAGAACCGCGAGCGCCACGCGCGGCGCCGGCAGGCCCGAGGGCGCGCGCAGGACGCCTGTCAGAGACGGTGGACTTACGGCCCCGCCATCCGTTTCTACCACCTTTATGCCGTGCATGGTCGTCCTGCCCAGGAGACTTCTATCAACGGAAATGTGCCGGAAAGTGTAAAGCACCGCCCTCCCGACGGGAAGCCGCAACCCCCTGGTGGCGCCCGGGGCGGCGAGCGACCCGCTCTATAATACTTAGGTATAGCTTGGCGTCCGCATGTCGTATTCGCCTTTCCCCACGTAGAATTGAGCCCCTCGCCCTCCCTGTCCGAAGCTGTTGATGGCGCCGGGGGTGAAATTCCACGTCTGCGCCGTACGACCTCAGGAACCAGGGAGTAGAGCCATGCTTCGCGACACAGAGCAGTACCAAGATGTTGGTTTCGATAGCGCCTCTACGACTGTCGAGAGCCGGGCGACGGTTGCCTCTCTGCTGACCACAGCACGCGACCACCTTCAGCAGGACCAGGTGACAGCACGCAGCTTCCTGGAGCGGGCCGCGGCACTGCTGGATGATGTCGCGCCCGGACCGCAGCCAAAGGCGGCTCCTTGGGATTATACTGTGCGTGGCGGTCTGGCGCCCTGGCAGATGAAGCGGGTCTGGCGTCACGTGGCCGAGCATCTGGCCGAGCCGATCGCCGTGGATGATCTGGCCGCGCTCTGTCGCCTCAGCGCCAGTCATTTCTCCCGCGCGTTCAAGGTCAGCTTCGGGGCCGCGCCCCATGCGTACATCGTGGGGCAGCGGATCGGCGAGGCGAAGCGGCTGATGCTGGAGTCCCGGGAATCGCTGAGCCAGATCGCCTTCGCCTGCGGCTTCGCGGATCAGTCCCACTTCTGCCGGCACTTTCGCCGGGCCGAAGGCTGCAGCCCCAATCTCTGGCGCCGAAGCTACGAGCGGGGACCGGCCCCCGTCGCGGCGGAATGATCGGGGGAGCCGGGGCGGGCGACGGCAGTTCGCGGGCAGCCGGCCTCACCGGTATGATACCGGCCTTCTGAGGCCGCCCGGCCAATGCCTGTATAGAAACGTCCTGGCCGGCCGCTCCGCCAGCCGGTGGAGCTGGCACCTCCTGTCAAACGCAATGCCTTTGTCGTCGCGCCGGCAGGTGCTGCCAAGCTGAACTCTCCAACCACATCTGTCCGAGGAACCTGCGGGAAGGATTCTACGTTGGGAAGACACAGGGCGGCGCGCCACAGGGTCGGCCGCCGGCATCGCGCAGGGGTTCATCACGCATTGCCTTCATGCACGCGGAACGCCTGCCGGTCGAGGAGGGAGGCGAGCTATTCCCAGAACCAAGCGGCAGCCGACGGAGAAGCAGGACGCTCCCCGAGCGGGTGTGGCGTCGCGTCGGGCGGACGCTCCGCGCAAGGCAGAGCCCCGCTCGACACAGACTAGCCAGAGCGAGGCGGAGCGCTACCTGCGTGAACTGGCGCCCGGCCGGGTGGCAATCGAAGCCGTCTCTCCTGAAATAAACGGCGGCCGGTTCCCTGCCAAGGCGATTGCCGGCGGTAGCCTGCGAGTCGAGGCCGACATCTTTTGCGACGGCCATGACAAGATCGCAGCCGCTGTGCTCTATCGTGTCGTCGGCCAGGAGGCGTGGCGCGAGGCGCCGATGCGGTTCCACGACAACGACCGGTGGCGCGGCGAGTTTCCGACGGAAAGCCAGGAGCCCCATGAGTTCACCATCATCGCTTGGCGTGATCTCTTCGCCACTTGGCGCGACGAGGTGCGGCGAAAGACAGAGGCGGGG
>Ga0207773_100729_pt1 | contig 11500 bp, 6 predicted proteins | sample TtaePargueraPR_2_FD_187281 | JGI IMG/M metagenome (GOLD analysis project Ga0207773, IMG submission 187281) | Aerobic enrichment media microbial communities from Bioluminiscent Bay, La Parguera, Puerto Rico - Tt and M1 (3) (SPAdes) | ecosystem: Environmental > Aquatic > Marine > Unclassified ...
TAGGGGATGGTTGGACCTCACTCTTTGATGGAGAGTCTTTGGAAGGATGGAAACCGTTAGGAGGTGAAGCTGAGTTTGTTATTGAAGATGGGGCGATTGTAGGGATATCTAAAATCAATACGCCCAATACATTTTTATCCACTGAGCAGGAATTTGGGGATTATATCCTTGAGCTGGACCTAAAAATTGAGGATGAAACCAGTAATTCAGGTGTCATGACCAGAGGTCAGTACGATGTAGAAAAAAACAGGGTATTTGGTTATCAAATAGAAGCAGACCCTTCTGAAAGAGCTTGGTCAGGTGGTCTGTACGATGAGGCAAGAAGAGGTTGGTTATATCCCTTAAGTTTAAACCCGGAAGCCAAGAGCGCCTTCAAAATGGGTGAATACAATCATTATAGAATTGAAGCCATTGGTAATGAAATTAAAACCTGGATAAATGGACAGCCTGTAGCATATGTGGTGGATGATGTAGACAGCAAAGGGTTTATTGGACTTCAAGTACACAGTATTGGCAATAACCCTGATCATGCAGGGAGAAAAACCTATTTTAAAAACATCAAAGTTCAAACGGAGAACTTGAGTCCAAAACCGTTTGAAAAAGGGCATTATGTGGTAAGCACAATAGATAATTCCCTTACTGACTATGAAAAGGAAGACGGCTGGAAATTGCTTTTCAACGGTGTCAACTCTGATGGTTGGGTGGGCGCATATAAAGATGAATTTCCTACAAAAGGATGGCGTATTTCAGACGGGGTCTTGACCATTGCTGAATCCGATGGAAGCGAGTCAGAAACTTATGGTGACATTGTTACTAAGGACGAATTCAGTGCCTTTGACCTTTCTTTTCAGTTCAAATTAACTGAAGGTGCCAATAGTGGGGTGAAATATTTTGTAACTCTTTCTGAGCATAATACAGGTTCTGCTATCGGTTTGGAATACCAAATCCTTGATGATGAAAAGCATCCTGATGCCAAGATGGGAAGAGACGGCAACAGAACCTTGGCCTCTTTATATGACCTGATCAAAGCAGACAAGCCAAGTCGTTTTGTGAAAAATATCGGAGAATGGAACCAAGGACGCGTGGTGGTATATCCGAACAATCATGTGGAACATTATTTAAATGGCGTTAAGGTTTTGGAATACGATAGAGGTTCCGAAGAATACCGAAAGCTGGTCTCAGAAAGTAAATATAAAGTTTGGGAAAACTTCGGAGAAGCCGAGAAAGGGCATATTCTGTTGCAAGACCATGGTAATAAAGTGAGTTTTAAAAGTATTAAGCTAAAAGAGCTTAATTAATACTTCCCAATGGATAACTGACGCAATAGACCAAGGCAATAAAATGCCCCAGTTTTTCTTTACTTGGAAATTCAGGGGCCTATTTTATGTCTGTTTTATATCCAACCCTTCAAAATAACCTTTGTAAAAAAGAATTCCATATGAAAACCAATAATAACAGAAGAGAGTTTATTAAAAAGTCAGCATTAGCCACAGCGGGCATTTCAAGCCTAGGGGCATTAGGTTTTTCAGCAAAAAGCTACGGTAAAATTATAGGGGCCAATGATCGCCTAAATGTAGCTATTTGCGGATTGGGAAGACGACTCGGGGCCTATTATGATCCTATTGCCCTTCCCCAGTCCAATGTAAACTTGGTATACCTATGTGATGTGATGAAGTCCCAAAGGGAAAGAGCAGCCAAGAACTTTGCTAAGCGAATCGATCATACTCCCCTGCTTGAAAACAACATTTTTAAAGTAATAGAAGATCCCAAGGTAGATGCCATAATTAATGCTACTCCTGACCATTGGCATGCGCCCGGTACTTGGATGGCAGTGGAAGCTGGAAAGCATGTTTATGTAGAAAAACCTTGTAGTCATAATCCTCGCGAAGGCGAGCTTTTGGTGGAATACCAGAAAAAATACAATAAGGTTATCCAAATGGGTAACCAACAAAGGTCATCACAACCCAGTCAAGAAATTATCAATGCCATTCATGATGGAGCAATTGGCAAAGCCTATAAAGCTACCGCCTTTTATTCCAATTCCAGAGGAAGAGTAGTCAACCCTACCAAGGCTGCTATACCTGAGGGGTTGGACTGGGACCTTTTCCAGGGCCCTTCCCCAAGAAAAGAATACATGCATGATACCTGGGATTATAACTGGCACTGGTATGGCTGGGATTTTGGTACCGCGGAGACGGGAAATAATGCCACGCATGAATTGGACATTGCTAGATGGGCACTTCAAGTAGAATTCCCCAATAAAGTAATGGTAGATTCTGGAAAATACCAATGGCCTGATGATGGCTGGACCATGTACGATACCATGGATGCTGTATTTAAGTTTGAGGAAAACAAAACCATCCAATGGGACGGAAAAAGCCGAAACAGCATGAAGACTTACGGTAGCGGCAGAGGCACCATTATATACGGAACAGAAGGTTCAGTTTATATAGATAGAAGCGGTTATAAACAATACGATCGCGAAGGAAATTTGGTAAGGGAAAATTATGGTTCTGGCTCAGAAGCCGGCACTGCTTTGGGTGGTGGTGGAGATGTTTCTACTACTCATGTTTATAATTTCTTCCAAGCTATTAGAGGGAAGGAAAAGCAAAACTCCCCAATAGATGAAGGTGCGAAAAGTACATTGCTTTGCCATCTGGCGAATATCGCCTCCAGAACAGGTGAAATTCTGGAATGCGATGCCATCAATGGCCACATTACAAACAGTAAAGCGGCCATGAAACTTTGGTCCCGGGATTATGAAAAAGGGTATGAGCCCAAAATATAACTAACTCCCTTATTTACTGATCATTTGATAAAAAAAGCGGTTGCGCAAATGCGCAACCGCTTTTTTTATCTAGTTTATTACAATTAAAGCACTTTTGTTTTTCCAGGTACGGCATGTGGATACAAGCCATCCTCATTTGGCAAAATTTTGGGAAGTGCGTCCCAAGTATAGGTATCCGGCATTAAGTTTACATCAGAGTTAAAGGCCTCTTCCCAGGTTATTTCCTTACCAGAATAGGTAGCATTTCTTCCCAAAATGGCCGTCATAGTACTCATGGCTGCTCTGGTGGCATCCTCATACCTATATTCACCATCAAAAATTGCCCCAAATAGCTTATTATGCTCTTGTTGGTAAGGGTTGATGTTTCCTTTGCCATCATGGTCATAAATGACGCTACCATCCAGTCCCCAAATTTTGCCTACATTGCTGGCATTCATATAAGAGCGTCCTTTGGTACCAATAAATGATTCATCCACTTTATTGTCAGCTCCTGGGAAGTGGCGGCATTCGCTATTGATAATGGTTCCATCAGCATAAGTAAGCCTAATGGTGTGGTGGTCAAAAATCTCACCGGTATCCAAACCAGTCCTCACCATTCGCCCACCTGTACCTTCAGCCTTTACAGGATATCCTCCTTTCACCCAGTTGGCTATATCCAAATTATGGACATGTTGTTCTGTAATATGGTCACCGCAAAGCCAGTTGAAATAGTACCAGTTCCTCATTTGATACTCCATTTCAGTTTGCTCGGGAGTTCTTGGCCGTGTCCAAACCCCTCCCCCATTCCAATAAACATGGCCACCGATGACTTCACCGATGGCTCCATCTTGGATTCTCTTGATGGTTTCTATATAGTTATCCTGGTACCTTCTTTGAAGCCCAACAACTACGTTCAATTTTTTGGCTTTTGCTTGCTCGGCAGCAGCAATGACCTGGCGAATACCTTTTGCATCTACTGCAACGGGTTTTTCCATAAAAACATGCTTGCCCTGCTTAATCGCCTCTTCAAAGTGCATGGGCCTAAATCCCGGAGGTGTAGCCAAAAGCACAACATCAGCTTCCCTAATGGCATGTTTATAGGCATCGAATCCAACGAATTTTTTGTCTTCAGGGACAATTACCTTTTCAGTTCCGATCTTAGTGGATAGTGCTTTATAACTATCATCGAGCCGATCCCTGAAAGCATCCGCCATGGCGACGAGTTTAATGTTCTTTTCAGTGCCAAAGGCCTGGAAAGCAGCCCCAGTTCCTCTTCCCCCACAGCCTATCAATGCAATTTTTATTTCGTCACTACCTGAGGCATAAGCTCCCGGAAGGGTAAATGGACTTAACATGGCGCCACCTGTTACTAAGGCAGTTGTTTTGAGAAAATCTCTTCTCTCCTTTAGTTTTTTTAGGTTCATTTTTTATAGGTTTTATTGTTTAATAATCATCAATAGGTGCCTGGTTATAATAGGCCATAATTTCTTCATCTGATGGGGTTTCAAGAGGCCTCACTATCCTAATCCCTAAAAATGGAGCCTCGGGAAACCACCATTGGCTTTTCGGAATTTGAGGATCAATTTGCTTCCATTCCGGCGTGGAATGAAAACGTTTACTACTTCGAAGTTCTTCTGCTTTGTTCACATAACTGCCCCCCCTAATTACTCTAGGGTACAGTTCATCAGTTGGTTGCAAAGGATTATTATCTACCCCTTTTGTTTCAGGATAATTAGGGACATAGCCATCAGCTGTCCATTCCATCACATTTCCATAGATATCAAATAGCCCCCAAGGGTTGGCTTTCTTTAGTCCTACCTTATGGGTAGTTTCTTCACTATTGTCACCGTACCAAGCGTATTCACCAAGTTTGTGACTATCATCTCCGAAAAAGTAGGCAGTTTTTGTTCCTGCTTTTGCAGCATATTCCCACTCTGCTTCTGTAGGCAAACGATAAAATACTCCGGTTTTTGTATATAGCCATTTGCAGAATTGAATGGCCCCATATTGCGTCATTCCTACAGCTGGCATGCTTTCTTTGCCCATACCAAAGGTCATATCCAAATAGGGCGTGGAAGGACGGGTAAGGCCATCCACTTCAGGGCTTAGTGCCTTTTCGCTGACAGAAGCCTCATAATTTTTGTTTAAAAACAGCTCAAATACGTCCCATGTGATTTCATGGGTACCCATCCAGAAGGCATCAATAGCCACTTTTCTTTGCGGTCCTTCATCACTCTCTCTTCCAGCTTCAGCTTCAGGGCTTCCCATTACAAATTCCCCAGCTGGAATGGGAGTTAATCCAATTGATAGATTGGTGTGTGGTATTATTTGGGAATATGGCTCAAAATCGGCCGAATCATTTATGGGTTTATCTTGTGCTGACAAAACACCTCCTGCCAAAACTGCGGCAAGAACAAATTTATTCAGTAACATATTAGTATAGGGTTTTATAAAATCAGGTTCCAATATAAGAACTATTTGCATAATGAATTCCCCGTTCAAATAAAATATAAAAGGAAACGTAAATTTTATTAATGATTGGGTTAATATTTCTGATAAAAATAAATTAAAAAATTCTTCGTTTTCTATTTCCTGGCTGATCCAGTCAGCAAACTATTTCTGATCTGAGGACAAAAAAGAAAATAAAAAAGCCATCTGCCCCAGCAGATGGCTTTTTTAATGGATTAACTTTCGTTAAAACACCTCACTGGCTACTTTATAAACTGTACTGGCCTTGCTCATGGTATAATAATGCAGGCATGGCACTCCAAAATCTATCAGCTCTTTGCTCTGCTGGATTGCCCATTCAATCCCGACTTCCCTCACATCAGCATTGTTTTTGCACTTTTCCAGTTCATCCATTAATGCATCGGGTAAATCAAGGAAAAACGTCCTTGGCAGCATGGTGATTTGCCCTAATGTGGTGATGGGCTTGAGCCCAGGTATGATTGGGACTTCTATTCCTGCTTCCCTCACCTCTTTGACAAAATCAAAATATTTTTGATTATCAAAGAACATCTGTGTCACAATGTATTCAGCACCGGCATCCACCTTGGCTTTAAGGTATTTCAAATCAAATTTAAAGCTTGGTGCTTCAAAATGTTTTTCCGGATAACCTGCTACCCCAATGCAAAAATCTGTATGGAAACCAGTTTCTGTTTCATCATGGAGGTATCTACCATGATTCATTCCTATTATCTGCTCTACCAGCTCATTGGTGTAGCTGTGCCCATCTTCTTCCGGAACAAATCTACCTTCAGATTTTGGAGCATCTCCCCTTAGGGCCAATACATTTTCCACACCAATGAAATTCAGGTCAATCAGTACATTTTCTGTTTCCTCTTTTGTAAAGCCCCCACACAGAATATGCGGCACGGCATCCACCTGGAACCGGTTCATCAGGGCAGCACAAATTCCCACGGTACCTGGCCGTTTTCTGGTGCTTACTTTTTCAAGCAAACCATTAGAATGCTTCTTATAGATAAATTCCTCTCGGTGGTAGGTGACATCTATAAATGGAGGTTTGAATTCCATCAAAGGAGAAATCCCCTCCAACATTTCATTGAGGCTTTGCCCTTTTAGCGGTGGTAAAATTTCAATTGAAAAAACTGTTTTTTTCGCTTGTTTAAGATGTTCGGTTACTTTCATGTATATTTTTGGTTGTCACATTATAAGGTGGATGACCACAAAAAATAAATGGGAAACTCACCTTATACTTGGTCACAAAGCTAATAATTATTCCATTACTGGATTCAATTTTGGATTATAAGCCAAATTAGGGGAAAGCCATTTTTCTGCCTGTTCTTTTGAAACTCCCTTTCTCTTGGCATAACTGTCTACCTGGTCCTCTCCAATTTTACCAAGCCCAAAGTATTTACTGTCAGGATTGGCAAAATAAAAACCACTCACTGAAGACGTCGGCACCATCGCAAAGCTATCGGTCAAATGCACACCTATATTTTTATCTGCTTCCAGCAGTTTAAATAGGGTGATTTTTTCGGAATGCTCTGGACATGCGGGATACCCCGGAGCGGGTCTAATCCCCAAATAAGCCTCTTTAATTAGGGCATCATTATCAAGATTCTCTTCAGAGGCATAGCCCCAGTAGTCTTTTCTGACCACCTCATGCATGTATTCGGCAGCAGCTTCTGCCAAACGGTCTCCCAATGCCTTGAACATGATCTCGTTATAATCATCCCCAACCGCCTTAAAGGCTTCCACCTTATCATCCATCTTCAATCCCGCAGTTACGGCAAAACCTCCAAAATAATCCACCTGATCAGGATGTAAATAGTCAGCCAATGAACGGTTAGGCACTCCCTTACCCTTTTTCCCTTGTTGTCTAAGGAAATGGAAGGTGGTGGATGTATCCTGATGGTTTTCATCCAAAATGACAATGTCATCACCCGATCTTCGAATTGGATAAAGCCCCACGACTGCTTTAGCTTCCAGCCATCCCTCGGAAATGATCGTATCCAACATCTCATTTGCCTCATCATATAGCTTTTGGGCCTGATTCCCTACCACTTCATCCTTTAGGATCTTGGGGAATTTACCCGCCAACATCCATGTGGAGAAGAATGGTGTCCAGTCAATATAATTTCTGAGGATATTCAAGTCCAGATCCAAAACCGATTTGCCCAATTTTGCTGGCTTTTTGGGAACATAGTTTGCCCAGTCAATAACAACAGGGTTAGCCTTTGCCTCCTCATAAGTAGCCAGCTGTTTTGCTTCTTGCTTTGCCTGATGCGCTTCTCTCAGTTCCTGGTAACTTGCCTTCATTTTCTGCTGGTAGGCACCGCGGGTTTCCTCACTAATGGATTCACCCGCCACCGGAACCGACTTAGAAGCATCCAGCACATGCACCACTGTGCCACTGTAAACCGGATCAATCTTAACCGCGGTATGGATTTTACTTGTAGTGGCCCCCCCAATAAGTAAAGGTATTTTCAGGCCTTGCCTTTCCATTTCAGAAGCCACATTTACCATTTCATCCAGTGATGGGGTGATCAGCCCACTTAATCCAATGATATCCACATCATTTTTAATGGCTTCATCAATGATGGTCTGTGCATCCACCATTACCCCAAGGTCAATGATCTGATAACTGTTACAGGCAAGGACTACCCCCACAATATTTTTTCCGATATCATGCACATCCCCTTTTACGGTAGCCAACAGCACTTTTTTAATGGAACTCTTGGATTCATTAAAATCCGCATCCCCCGCTTTTGGCATAAAAGGTTCCAGGTAAGCTACAGCTTTTTTCATGACACGGGCAGACTTCACCACCTGTGGCAAGAACATCTTACCCGAACCAAAAAGGTCTCCTACCACATTCATCCCGTCCATCAATGGCCCTTCTATAACCTTGAGGGGACTTTTTAAATTTTGGCGGGCTTCTTCAGCATCCTCTACTATATAATCTATGATTCCCTTGACCAATGAATGCTCAATTCTCTTTTCCACAGGATCGGAGCGCCAAGCCTCATTGGCCACTTCTTTCTTCCCTGAAGATTTTACCGTTTCTGCGAATTCAAGCAATCGCTCAGTAGCATCTTCCCTCCTGTTCCAAAGTACATCCTCTACATGTTCCAAAAGGTCTTTTGGAATATCATCATATACCTCTAACATAGCTGGGTTTACAATGCCCATATCCATACCGTGCTGAATGGCATGGTATAGGAATGCTGCATGCATGGCCTCCCGAACAGGGTTATTCCCTCTAAAAGAAAAACTCACATTACTTACCCCACCGCTGACCTTGGCACCAGGTAGGTTCTCCTTGATCCATTGGGTGGCTTTGAAAAAGTCTATGGCATTATTCCTATGCTCTTCCATCCCCGTGGCTACCGGGAAGATATTGGGATCGAAAATGATGTCCTGGGGATTGAAATTCACCTTCTCCACCAAGATATCATAGCTTCGTTTACAAATGTCTATTCTGCGCTGATAGGTATCTGCTTGGCCTTCTTCATCAAAAGCCATAACTACTACAGCTGCGCCAAATTTCTTTATGGTTTTGGCTTGGTACACGAATTCCTCTTCTCCGTTTTTTAAGCTAATGGAGTTTACAATTCCCTTGCCTTGGATACATTTCAGCCCGGCCAAAATAATATTCCACTTGGAACTATCGACTACAATAGGAATTCTGCAGATTTCTGGTTCAGAAGCCAACAGATTAAGGTATTTGACCATGGCGGCTTCACCATCCAACATGCCCTCATCCATACAGACATCAAGCACCTGTGCACCACCACGCACCTGGTCCAATGCCACTTCCAAGGCTTCATCAAACTGCCCGTTCAGTATCAGACGAGCAAATTTCTTTGATCCTGTTACGTTTGTCCGCTCTCCGATATTTACAAAATTGAGCTCAGGCGTAAACACCAAAGGCTCCAAACCCGAGAGTTTCAACAGGCCATTATATTGCTTTTTATCCATTCCCGCTATTCTTCTTCTGTTACTAATGCTAGTTTTCTGGGTTGGTATTTTTTACTGACCGCAGCGATGGTTTTGATATGCTCAGGAGTAGTTCCACAACATCCTCCAAGAATATTGATCAGGCCATCCTGAAGGAATTCCTCCACCTGATTGGTCATTTCCTGTGCAGTCTGATCATATTGACCAAATTCGTTGGGCAAGCCCGCATTGGGATAGGCGCTTACATAAAAAGGGGCTTTTTCGGCCAAGACTTTAAGATAAGGCCTAAGTTCTTTTGCTCCCAGTGCGCAATTAAGGCCAATGCTAATTAATGGCACATGGGACATGGAAATCATAAATGCTTCCGTGGTCTGCCCGGAAAGGGTCCTACCGGAAGCATCAGTAATGGTCCCGGAAATCATAATCGGGATGCCTCCTTCTTTTGGATCCAAAGGAATGCCTTTTTCTTCATACACTTCCTGGATGGCAAAAAGGGCTGCCTTGGCATTGAGGGTGTCAAATATTGTTTCCACCAAAAGAATATCAACTCCCCCGTCCAAAAGTCCTCTGGTCTGCTCTGCATATGCTTCAGCAAGTTGGTCGAAGGTAATGGCCCTATACCCCGGATCATTGACATCCGGTGAAATTGAGGCTGTCCTGTTGGTGGGGCCTATTGCACCTGCCACAAAGCGTGGCTGTTCGGGAGTTTTCTCCGAATATGACATAGCTGCTTCCTTGGCTATTTTTGCAGATTCCAAGTTTAGCTCATAGGCCAAATGGGCAAGATCATAGTCTTCCTGAGCAATTGAAGTACTACTAAAGGTATTGGTCTCTAGTATGTCAGCGCCAGCTTTAAGGTATTCCTCATGAATTTCTTTGATAATATCCGGCCTGCTTAGGGACAATAAATCATTGTTTCCCTTCAATGGCTTGTGATGTCCTTCTAATGCTGGTGTCCTGAAATCATTTTCATCCAGTTTATACCGTTGGATCATGGTTCCCATTGCCCCATCGAGTATAAGGATTTTCTTTTTAAGCTGTTGGAGTAATATTTCCGTTCTGTTATTCATGCTCATTTTTTAATCTAAAAGCTTATATCGAGCAAAGAACCGGAAGAAAAACGAGGCATTCATCTACCGCTCATCTGTTCCTGTCTTTCTCAGGATGGGAGTTAGCACCTTGCTTGGATCAGGTTGCTAAGACGTCATAGGGCCCTTCCCTCGGTCTTTCTCGATAAGCAATTCCAAAGTTAACAGGAAAAGATGGAAAACAATTGCAATTGGAAGAAATTATTTAACATTTTGACCTGCTTTTAATGGCTTGCAATGTTATTATGGTCTGATGCCAATCCCAAATTGCAAATAGGGCGAACCCATAAATTTTGCCATACTGATATCAGCAAGCCGGTAACGGGCAAGGGGTATTTCGTAACCACCAAATATGGAATACACTAATGCCATCTGGGACTTTTTGGACAATCGAGAGGCATAGGAAAAATAAAATTCTGGTTTGGCCATGACACCTCCTTTTTTCAGCTCCCCGTCGTAATCAGGGAGGTCTATCAATTCGGGAAACCCTATTTTGTATTTATGTAACAGGGTATAGCGCAAATTGGCATATCCCAAACCTCCAGTAATTCCCAGCTCCCAATTATTTAAATCAAACAGCTTTTTCCCAACATTGGCATATATCCTCAAACTATTTAAATTTTGATGATACGATTCATTGGCCTCATCATCCATGCTGAGATTGAACACGTCTATTCCATATAAAAAGCCCCTGTTTTCTCCCAAAATCTTGACCCCAATATTTTCCGGGGTGCCTGATAGTTGTTTGTACCCATTTTTCTCCAAAACGGCGTTGAGGGCTTTGGGTTGGCTGAAGTGCTTACCATAAAAAACATGAAATCCCAGGGAAGCGTCCCGATAAAAGTAGTTTCCTTCAGGTAAACTAATTCCAGCTCCCAAGCGGATAAATGCCCCACTTTGCAGGTTATCAAAATTCATATTATTGACCTTCCAGGAATCCTCAAAAGGATTGAATGAATAGCCCACCTTTGCCATTAAGCTCAATACTTCTTCTCGTGACAACACATAAAAATCATAGCCTAATTCAAACCCAATTTCGGTAAGAAATCCACCTAAGTGTTGGCTGCCTTTTGTTACGTCATTTCTTCGTAAAATATATCCGTGGGCGGGAAAATCGAAAAACTCTTCCATGCTCTCCTCCCCCCTGTCACGAAGCATTTGAAAGTTTAAGTAGCCCAATCCGATCGACATATAATGGATCAAATGAAATCGTCCTTCTTCC
>Ga0207773_100730_pt1 | contig 11498 bp, 6 predicted proteins | sample TtaePargueraPR_2_FD_187281 | JGI IMG/M metagenome (GOLD analysis project Ga0207773, IMG submission 187281) | Aerobic enrichment media microbial communities from Bioluminiscent Bay, La Parguera, Puerto Rico - Tt and M1 (3) (SPAdes) | ecosystem: Environmental > Aquatic > Marine > Unclassified ...
CCGGCGGCGACCCGCCTCTATCGCCGGCGCATCGCGGTGCCGCGGGCGATGCACGCGGTAGAGCGGACCCGCCGGCTGCTCGCCGCGGCGGTCGGCTACGCGATGCCCGACGCGCCGGGCCGCTTCGGCATCGCCGCCGCAGGACCGCCGGACCCGGCATTGGGCCTGCCATCCCGCTACGCCATGGCGATGCACGCGGCGAGCTGGCCGACCAAGCTCTGGCCGGAGGCCCATTGGCAGGCGCTGCTGCCGAGCCTCGCCGCCACGGGCGGGGGATTGGTCCTCCCCTGGGGCAACGCCGATGAGAAGGCACGGGCCGAGCGCCTCGCCCGGGACATCCCCGGCGCAATCGTCCTGCCGCGGGTGATGGCGGGCGCCGAGCTCGCCGCGGTCATCGCCGGCGCCAGGCTTGCGGTTGGCCTCGACTCCGGCCTCATGCATCTGGCGGCGGCGCTGGGCGTCCCGGGGATCTGGCTCTATGGGCCGACCGACCCGGGTCTGACGGGGCCGTACGGCGAGGGCCAGACCGTGATCCGGTCGACCTGGCCGAAGGCACCGTGCCGCCGCCGCACCTGCGCCGACATACCGACCGGCGACTGCTGCATGCGCGCGATCGGGGTCGCGGCGGTGGCAGGCACGCTCGGTGCCGCCGCCAGGGACGACATCGGCTGACGTGCCGGCATCCCCGAAGTCGGCTTTCGGATCCATCTGTCTGAAGCGCCGCTCTCCGCCGCATGACCGGCCTTCAGGAGATCGTTCTGCCTCCCATCTACCGTCAGGTGATCAACAGGTTATCGAGTTGCGGTACGTCGCCCTCTAGGAACTTCGCGACGACCACGGCTCCGCCCTTACGGGAACCATTGGCGTCGAAGATCAACAGGCCCTTGTCGGCATCGATGATGATGCGATGGTGGGGAGCGGTCGCCTTGGACCCTTCGTGGAAGCTGGATTTGTCCAGGACGTCGTCACGGATACTGGACGCGTAAGTGGGAAGCTTGAGCACGATCTTTTCGCCCGCCTCGTAGCCGATGACCTTGTCCGCCTTCGACTTCGATCCATCGTGCTTCCGGAGAAACCCGGAGAAGACGAAGACGTCATCTCCCTTGCCGCCGTCAAGGGTGTTTCTCCCCGCGCCGCCCTTGAGCCAGTCGTCACCCGCGAAGCCAACTAGCGTGTCGTTTCCGCGGCCGCCCCGCAGCACGTCGTTGCCCGAGAAGCCGAGCACTTCATCCCTTCCGCGGCCACCCCGCAGAGCGTCGTCGCCGCCCAGACCGAGAAGGGCGTCACTGCCGCGACGTCCCACGAGTTCGTCCGCGGCATTCGCGTGGCCGACGAGGAGATCGTTCTTGCGCTGATGGCCGATCACCACGCCCTTGCCATCGAGGTTTGTCGCCGCCTTGTCGAAGCGACGGACGAGAACCGAATATTCGTCGAACTCCCACGTTTCAATGTTCTTCAGCTTCGCGTCGAAACTGTCGGATCGGATCCGCTGGAGATTTGTCGAGATACGGATGTCGCCGATGGAACCTTGGTAGACCAGGGTGTCGTCGCCGCCGCCGCCGCGCAATCTGACCGGGTCCGGGGAGGCGATCTTGGCGTCAAGCGAAGCGGTATCGTCCGGCGCAAACTGCCCGCCGATGATCGTATCGTCGAACTGCGATCCCCGGAACACGTCGATGTTAGCGAAGCTGTCCACGCCATCCGGCGACGAATCCGCAGGCGTCTGATTGCCCGTCGCGTCGGTCACATAGCCGTTGAATACGGTCTTCTGAGTCGTTCCCTTGGCGACGTCGATAGTGACGGCCCCTAGCGCCTCCTTGTAGCTCAGGGTGTTCTTGTGAGCACGACCGTCGATCGAATCGTTTCCGGCGCTGTAGCCAAAGAACGTATCGTGCGTATTGGCGCCGAGGAGGATGTCGTTGCCCCGCGAGCCGATAACGCCGACGAATCCCGAAAGACCGGTATCATTGTACTCGGTTCCATCGGCGGCAACCTTTCTGAAGATGCGCTCGTGGAAGTCGACGGTGACGCCCGTCTTGTAGGTGCCGTCGTCGTTCGGATCGAGGTCCAGGCTCTGATAGGAAACGTAGTCCGTTCCGCCGCCGCCTCCGTAGATGGCGTCGTTGCCAAACCCGGGGTCGATGATGTTGTCGCCGGCATCCCCGATGAGTGTATCGTCGTAGTCGGAACCGACGATGTCCTCGATGCCTGAGAGGATGTCGTAGACCGAATAGCCCGTGGCATAACCCGTAAAGGCCACTCCGGGAAAGTCGCTGGCGAGCCCCGGAAAGTTTCTGGACGATGGGATGTCCGGAGCCGAATCGATTGTCGGCGCCGTCGAAAGATCGACTGTCACGCCGCGTGGAGACAACTGATAGGATACGGCATCCCGCTCGCCATCGCCGCCGTCCATCGCCGACGTTCCGGCGCCCGCAAACAGCGTGTCGTCGCCGTCACCGCCGTAGAGCCGATTGTAGCGATTGCCGTTCTGATTGTCGGCCGGAGTGGCAAAGCCGTACAGTCGGTCGTCTCCATCACCGCCATAGAGCGAATCCGACCCGTTGTTGCCGTAGATCTCGTCATCTCCACCAAAGCCGTAGACGAAGACATTCGTATCGAGAATGCCTTGGTTGTTCAGAACCTCGTCCGCAGGGATGATGACCTTGCTGGCACTGATGATATCGCCGAAATTGGTCCCGCCCAGCCGCTCTCCATCGAGGCCGGTAGCCGTGACCACCCAACCGCTCAGGGCGCCGAAAATGAGCGTCTGCGAGCCTGATGGCGCCTTGTAGTTGACGACGACGTCGTCCTGCGACGCGGAAAAGGCATAGTTCTTGTTGGCGTTCTGCATTCCCGAAACGGAATCCCAGATAACGCCGGTCGTCAGGATGTTGTTGTAGAAGCCCTCGACGGTGGCGCTGTTCTTGTCGGATGGATCGATTCCCATCGCCTCGAGGTACTCGTCTGCGAAGAACACCTGGGCGAACTCGGTGTTGTCGCCACCGTGGGTCCACTGCAGCCCCCACGTGTTGGTGCGCGGCGCGAGATTGAGCTCCGGGTACTTGCCAACATTCTGTTCCGCCGCCGAAGCGCCGAAGTAGTGAGCCTGACCGCCCACGCTTGTCGCCGTCAGTGGCAGGGGTAGCACCAGGACGTCCTCGCGCGGGTCGAAGTCGCGAATGACGAGCGTATCCTGGGGTTTTGGCGGCTTGGCGACGGGGGACTTCTGAAGGAGAGACTCGACGAGGCTCTCACCCAGCGAGAAGCCGACGGAGCCCAAGGGACCCATGAGCATCGCGCCCGTCGACGAGTTCTCGAACTCGTCGAAGCCGGCCTGCAGGATCTGCTTAGCCGCCTTTCGCTCGAGCTGCTCGATGACGTTCTCGGAGAATCCGCCGGCCACGTCGACGGCGGTACTCTCACCCCATATGTCCCAGAAGGACGAACCCTGCTCCTGCTGGCCGGGATCATTGTAGCTGAGCAGAAACAGGTCGGCGCCCGAACCGCCGGTGACATCATCCAGGAACCCGCCCCCGCGCGGGCCGCCGTCGATCTGGTCGTTGCCGGGACCACCGATGATGATATCGGAACCGTCTCCGCCATAGAGGCGGTCATCGCCTGTGACCTGGTCCGACTCGGCCGGAATGTCGAAGGCCGTTATCTTCGTTCCATTGTAGAAGACGTCCGGATAGTCGCTCCAGTCGCCGAGAATGATGTCGAAGTCGTTTCCGCCATATGCCGTGTCGCTGCCGCGACCGCCGATGAGCTGATCGTTCTTGTCGTGCCCCTCGAGCAGGTCGTTTCCGTCGCCGCCGTATAGCTGGTCGCTATGATTGCCGCCCTCCAGCCAGTCGTTCATGTCGACCTGGATACCGGCGGTGACGCTCATGATGAAGCCGGAATCGTTTGCAGTCCAAACGTGGTAGGCGGTGTAATCCTGATCGTCCTTTCCGTAAAAATCTAACGGCAGGATGAAGTATAGGTGTTTACCTTGGTTGTCCTGGGCTTTCCCCTGCTTGCGAATATCGTAGTAGACCTCCGACATTCTCCGCGCTCCCATCTGGATGTTGGGCCGTTCGTCCGACATCCGGATTCTAAACCAAGACGCGCGCCCCTGGGAAGAATGGGCTCTGCGTTTCGCGGAAACGGTCGGGTTGTCCGGCCGTGGCGCAAAACTACCAGGTAAGGGCCACCGGTCGGCCGGTCCGGGCCTTAGGGCACTCCGAGCGTCCGCCTGACGCCGTCCTCGACCGAGAGGAACGGCGCCTCGTAGCCGTCTTTGCGAAGGCGCGAGATGTCCGCCTCGGTGAAGGCCTGGTAGGCGTCGGCAAGGTCGGCCGGCATCGGAATGTATTCGATCCGGCCGGCGCCCCGCGCCGCGATGACGGCCCTGGCGAGGTCGTTGAAGCTGCGGCTCTTGCCGGTGCCTACGTTGTAGACGCCGTTCGCCCGCTCGGACTCGAACGCCCAGAGGTTGACCGCGACGACGTCGTCGACAAACACGAAGTCGCGGCGATGCTCGCCGTCACCGACCCCGTGGGAGGCGCCGAACAGGCGAACGGTACCGGTCTCGGCAAGCTGGCGGTCGAAGTGGTGGACGACGCTCGCCATCCGTCCCTTGTGGGCCTCGCGGGGACCGTAGACGTTGAAGTAGCGGAGGCCGACGACGCGCACCTCGTGCTCACCCTGGCGCTCCAGCCACTCGTCGAAAAGCAGCTTCGACCAGCCATAGACATTGAGCGGACGAAGCCCGGCGGCATCCTCGCCGAACGCGGTGCCGCCGCCATAGACGGCTGCAGAGGAGGCGTAGACCAGGGTCGCGTCCTTCCTCCGGCACCACACGAACAGGGCCTTCGAGAACGCGAAGTTGGTGTCGAGCATGTACCGGCCGTTCCATTCGGTGGTGTCGGTGCAGGCACCCTGGTGGAAGACCGCCTCGACCGGCCCGAAGTCCTTGCCCGCCTCGATCAGTTCGCGGAAGGCCGTCCTGTCGAGATAGTCGGCGATGCGCGCGCCGGCGAGATTGGCGTACTTGTGGCCGTCGGTCAGGTCGTCCACGACGAGGATGTCGTCGCGGCCCCGCGCATTGAGGGCATGGACCAGATTGGACCCGATGAAGCCGGCGCCGCCGGTGACGATCAACATGCCCCGTCAATCGCTCGGACGCGGTCCAAATGCAACTGCGCCGATCAACGCAGCCGGGCGTTGATCCCGGCAAGGGTTGCCGTCCCCGGGCAGAGCTCGGCCTCGCCGAGCCGGTTGAGCGGGGTCTCGACCGTCTTCATGCGGTCGTGGAGGTCGCCCGCGGCATCGTTGATGTAGAGGAGCCCCGTGACGACCTCGCCCGCCGCCTGGCGCTCGGCGATGTAGGACATCGCGGCCAGCTTGTCGGTGGGGTCGTAGTCCTCCTCGAGCTTGCGGAGGCGGATCACCGAGCCGTCATGCTGGGTCACGTCGGTGGCCGTGCCGGGCTCGAACTCGGTCACGATCTCGTCGCGCCCCTCGATCCAGTCGATCGCGTTGACCGCGTCGTTGTGGGCGCGGACGTAGTCGAAGCTCTTGGTCGAGCCGGGATGGTTGTTGAAGGCGACGCACGGGCTGATCACGTCGAGGAAGGCGCCGCCGCGGTGGCGCATCGCGGCCTTGATCAGCGGCACCAGCTGCTGCTTGTCGCCGGAGAAGCCGCGGCCGACGAAGGTGGCGCCGAGAAGGAGGGCCATCGACACCAGATCGATCGGCTGGTCGGTGTTGCCGACGCCGCGCTTGGAGGTCGAGCCTGCGTCCGCCGTCGCCGAGAACTGGCCCTTGGTCAGCCCGTACACGCCATTGTTCTCGACGATATAGACCATGTTGACGCTGCGCCGCAGACAGTGGGCGAACTGGCCGAGGCCGATCGAGGCGGAATCGCCGTCGCCGGAAACGCCGAGATAGATGAGGTCGCGGTTGGCGAGATTGGCGCCGGTGGCGACCGACGGCATGCGGCCGTGGACGCTGTTGAAGCCGTGGCTCTGGCCGAGGAAATAGGTCGGCGTCTTCGACGAGCAGCCGATGCCGGAGAGCTTGGCCAGCTTGTGCGGCGGCAGGTCGAGCTCGAAGCAGGCCTGGACGATCGCCGCCGAGATCGAATCGTGGCCGCAGCCGGCACAAAGCGTCGAGACCGGACCCTCGTAGTCGCGCCGCGTGTAGCCGAGGGTGTTCTTCGGCAGCTTGGGATGATGGAGCTTGGGCTTGGCGATGTAGGTCATGACGCGTGCCTGCGGAGCGGCGTCACCTTGAGCGCCGCGAGGTGGTCGGCGACGGCGCGGGCAATGTAGCGCGCGGTGATCGGGGTGCCGTCGTAGTGGAGGATCGGGACCAGTCGCGCCGGGTCGACGCCGAGCTCGTTGACGATGAGCGTCCGCATCTGCGCGTCGCGGTTCTGGTCGACGACGAAGACGAACTCGTGCTCGTCGATGAAGTCGGCGACGCTCTCGTGGAACGGGAAGGCGCGGAGCCGCATCATGTCGAGCGGGTAGCCCGAGGCGGTGATCGCAGCCATTGCCTCGTGCATGGCCGGCGTCGACGAGCCGTAGTAGATGACGCCGATCCGTGATCCTTCCGGCGTGTCGTCGCGGATCGGGGCCGGGCAGAGGCGGCGGGCCGTCTCGAACTTCCGCAGCAGCCGCTGCATGTTCTCGACATAGTCGGACCCTTCCTCCGAATAGCGGGCGTAGCGGTTCTTCGAGGTGCCGCGGGTGAAGAACGCGCCCTTGGTCGGGTGGGTGCCGGGATAGGTCCGCCAGGTGATGCCGTCGCCGTCGACGTCGAGATAGCGGCCGAACGCCCGGCCGGCTTCCAGTTCCTCGGCGCTCAGCACCTTGCCGCGGTCGAAGCGTCGGCCTTCCTGCCACTGCAGCGGCTCGCACAGCCACTCGTTCATGCCGATGTCGAGATCGAGCATGACGAACACCGGCGTCTGCAGCCGGTCGGCGAGATCGAATGCCTCCGCCGAGAACGTGAAGCACTCGTTCGGGTCCGCCGGGATCAGCATGACGTGCTTGGTGTCGCCGTGCGAGGCGTAGGCGGCGGAGAGGAGGTCCGACTGCTGCGTCCGGGTCGGCATCCCGGTCGAGGGGCCGCCGCGCTGGACGTCGAAGATCACCGCTGGGATCTCGGCGAAATAGGCGAGGCCGAGGAACTCCTGCATCAGCGAGATGCCGGGGCCGGCGGTGGCGGTGAAGGCGCGGGCGCCGTTCCATGCCGCACCGATCACCATGCCGATCGAGGAAAGCTCGTCCTCGGCCTGGACAATGGCGAAGCGGTTCTTGCCGGTGACCGGGTCGATGCGATAGCGGGCGCAGTGCTTGGCGAAGGCTTCGGCGAGCGAGGTCGAGGGGGTGATCGGGTACCACGCCGCCACCGTCGCCCCGCCATAGACCGCGCCGAGGCCGGCGGCGTCGTTGCCCTCGAGGAAGATGCGGTCGCCGACCGCGTCGGCCCGGCGCACCCGGAGGTCGATCGGCTCGAAGGCGGCGCGCGCATGGTCGCGGCCCATGGCGAGCGCCTCGAGATTGGGGGCGATCAGCTTGTCCTTGCCCTTGAACTGCTCGCCGACCAGCTTCTCGACCTCGGCCGGCTCGATGCCGAGGATCTCGGCGAGCGCGCCGACATAGATGATGTTCTTGAACAACTGACGCTGGCGCGGATCGGAATAGCGCGCGTTGCAGATCTCGGTCAGCGGCAGGCCGAGCCGGTTGATGTCGTCGCGGAACCGCGACGGCGGCATCGGCCGGGTCGAATCGTAGAACAGGTATCCGCCGGGATCGATCTCGGCGAGGTCCTTGTCCCAGGTCTGCGGGTTCATCGCCACCATGAGGTCGACGCCGCCGCGGCGGCCGAGATGGCCGGCCTCCGACACCCGCACCTCGTACCAGGTCGGCAGGCCCTGGATGTTGGAGGGGAAGATGTTGCGCGAGGCGATCGGCACGCCCATGCGTAGGATCGAGCGCGCGAACAGCCGGTTGGCGCTGGCCGATCCGGAGCCGTTGACATTGGCGAACTTGACGACGAAGTCGTTGACGCGGACGTTGCGGGAGGGACTGGCGGTCATCGATAACGTCCGGCGACGCCGGGAGCCTGTGCCGTCTCGAGCAGGAACTTGCGCATGTCCCATGCTCCCGTCGGGCAGCGCTCGGCGCACAGCCCGCAGTGAAGGCAGACGTCTTCGTCCTTGGCGAGGATCCGCCCCGTCCGGAGCGGCTCGGAGACGAAGATCTCCTGGCTGAGGTTGAGGGCCGGTGCGTTGAGCCGCTGCCGCAGCTCGTCCTCAGGCCCATTGTCGGTGAAGGTGATGCAGTCGGTCGGGCAGATGTCGACGCAGGCGTCACACTCGATGCACAGCGTGTCGGTGAACACGGTCTGCACGTCGCAGTTCAGGCAGCGCTGCGTCTCCTCGTAGCCGAGGGAGCGGTCGAAGCCGAGTTCGACCTCGGCCCGGATGTCGGCAAGGGCCACCACCTGGTCGCGGAGCGGCACCTTGCGCCGGCGGTCGAGCGAGATGTCGTTGTCGTAGCTCCACTCGTGGATGCCCATCTTCTGGCTGGCGAGCGTCACATGAGGCGGCGGCCGGTTGTTGACGTCGCCGCCGGAGACGAACCGGTCGATCGAGATCGCCGCCTCGTGGCCGTGGGCGACCGCCCAGATGATGTTCTTGGGGCCGAAGGCGGCGTCGCCGCCGAAGAAAACCTTCGGGTGGGTCGAGCGGTAGGTGATGCTGTCGACGACCGGCATGCCCCAAGTGTCGAAGTCGAGGCCGATGTCGCGCTCGATCCAGGGGAAGGCGTTCTCCTGGCCGATGGCGACCAGCACGTCGTCGCATTCGTAGTGCTGGTCTGGCTCGCCCGTCGGCTCCAGCCGGCGGCGGCCCTTGTCGTCGTAGCGGGCGGCCACCCGTTCGAAGACCACGCCGGTGAGGCGGCCGCCCTCGTGGGTGAAGGACTTCGGCACGAGGTAGTTGAGGATCGGGATGCCCTCGTGCATCGCGTCCTCCTTCTCCCAGGGCGAAGCCTTCATCTCCTCGAAGCCGGAGCGGACGATGACCTTGACGTCCTCGCCGCCGAGCCGGCGAGCCGTGCGGCAGCAGTCCATTGCGGTGTTGCCGCCGCCGAGCACGATGACCCGTCGGCCGATGCGCTCGATATGGCCGAAGGAGACGTTGGAGAGCCAGTCGATGCCGATGTGGATATTGGCTGCGGCTTGCTTGCGGCCGGGAACGTCGATGTCGCGGCCCCGCGGTGCGCCGGTGCCGACGAACACCGCGTCGTAGCCCTCGTCGAGGATACCCTTGAGGCTGTCGACATGCTGGCCGAAGCGGGTCTCGATCCCGCCGATGCCGACGACGTAGCCGACCTCCTCGTCGATCACCTCCTCGGGGAGACGGAAGCGCGGGATCTGGCTGCGGATCATGCCGCCACCGCGGGGCTCGGAGTCGTAGATCACCAGTTCGTAGCCGAGCGGCGCGAGGTCGCGGGCGACGGTAAGGGCGGCCGGGCCGGCGCCGATCAAGGCGATCCGCTTGCCGTTGCGGGCGGCGGGGGCAGAGGGGAGGCGGTTCTGGATGTCGCCCTTGTTATCGGCGGCGACGCGCTTGAGACGGCAGATCGCCACCGGCTCCTCCTCGACCCGTCCGCGGCGGCAGGCCGGCTCGCAAGGGCGGTCGCAGGTACGGCCGAGGATGCCGGGAAAGACATTGGACTGCCAGTTGACGAGGTAGGCGTCGTCGTAGCGCCCGGCGGCGATCAGCCGGATGTATTCCGGGACCGGCGTATGGGCCGGACAGGCCCATTGGCAGTCGACGACCTTGTGAAAATAGTCAGGATTGCGGGTGTCGCTCGGCCGCATGCCAGGCCCCGCGGATCGGCTGCCCGCGGGGCCGTTCCCGTCCCCTTCGCGGACCTCGTCTTTCGTCGTCACACTGCTGCCTCTTACCCGGGCACTTCAGGCGTTTCCGGGACGGAATGTCGCAGACTCCCATTGCTAAATAAAGAGCCTAGCCGAAGTCTTGATAACGATTCCAGTCTCGCCAGGTAAAGAAATCGTGCCTAACCGCCGATGGGCGCGACGGAAATCGCCGCCCCGCGCGTTTCACCGCGTCTGCCCCTCCATGCCCGGATGACGGATGTCGATCGCCAAACAGGTTCTGCTTTCCCTTCTGCTTGTCGTCCTGGTCGGCGGCGGATGGCTTCTCTACCAGCGTCCCGACATTGTTTTCGGGGCCACAGAGGAATCGGCCGATGCCAGCGCCCCCGCCGGTCCCGGGCGCGCACCCGGCGGCTCCGGAGGACGACCGTCCGGCCTCGGAGAGACCCTGGTGGTCACCGCGCCGGTCGAATCCGACGACTACGGCACCGAGGTCAGGGCGATCGGCACGGCCACCGCCGCGCGCTCCGTGACGCTCTATCCGCAGGTTACGGGGATCGTCACCGCCCTCGATTTCACGCCCGGGGCGCCGGTCATGGCAGGAACGGCATTGGTGGAACTCGACTCGGCCGACCAGCAGGTCGAGCTCGAACGGGCCAATATCGCCCTTGACGCCGCCCGGGAGACGCTGGATCGCGCCGAGCGGCTGGAAAAGTCCGGCAACGTCACCGCCTCGACGCTGTCCGACGCCCGGCAGGCGGTGCGGCAGGCGGAGATCGACGTGCGCATCGCCGAGCTCGACCTCGCCAAACGGACGATCCGCGCGCCGTTCGACGGGGTGATCGGGCTGACCGACGTCACGGTCGGAGACCTCGTCAGTTCCCAGACCGCGATCGCCACCGTCGCCGACATGTCGTCCGTGACCGTCGCCTTCGACGTGCCGGAGCGGGTGGTGGGCGAGGTGAGCGTGGGCGAGCCCGTCAATGCAACCGCCGCCGCGATCCCTGGCGTCACGATCACCGGCAAGATCAGTGCGATCGACAACCGCATCGATCCGGCGACCCGAACCCTGCGGGTCGAGGCGACGCTCCCCAACGACGCCGCCGACCTCAAGCCCGGTATGGCCATCACGACCGATCTTTCGGTGACCGGCGAGCCGAGGCCATCGGTGCCCTCCCTCGCCATTCAATGGGACCGCGAGGGGTCGTTCGTGTGGAAGCTCGACGGTGACGTCGTGCGTCGCATGCCGGTCCAGATCATCGCGCGGCGAAGCGGCGTGGTGACGGTGGCCGGCGACCTCGCCCCCGGTGACGAGGTGGTAGTGGAGGGTGTCCTCCGCCTTCGCGAGGGAGCGACCGTGGTCCGCGCCGATGACAGTGCCGCGGCAGCGACCGGCGGGACGGAAGAAGGCTCCACAGCCGAACCGGGTCCGGTCAGCGGCTCGGAGGCGCCGGCGGCGCCGCGTGCCGCCCGGGCGCGAAGCGCCGGATAGGAGGTCCGACCATGGCCGAGACCAAGCCGGGCAAGGGCGGAGGGTCGCTCACTAGCGGCGCCGGACTGGCGGCGCTGTTCGTCAGCCGTCCGGTACTCGCGATCGTCCT
>Ga0207773_100731_pt1 | contig 11494 bp, 8 predicted proteins | sample TtaePargueraPR_2_FD_187281 | JGI IMG/M metagenome (GOLD analysis project Ga0207773, IMG submission 187281) | Aerobic enrichment media microbial communities from Bioluminiscent Bay, La Parguera, Puerto Rico - Tt and M1 (3) (SPAdes) | ecosystem: Environmental > Aquatic > Marine > Unclassified ...
TCAGCCCGTGATGGCAGCCCAGTGCGACACGGTACGTTTCTCTGATGTGGGCTGGACCGACATTACCGCCACCACAGCCGTGACCAGCGAAGTCCTGAAAGGTCTGGGCTACACAACCAAAACACAGCTGCTGTCTGTCCCGGTCACCTACTCTTCCATGGCCAATGGCGACATTGACGTCTTCCTCGGCAACTGGATGCCAACCATGGAAGGCGATATCGCGAAGTACCGTGACAACGGCACCGTTGAAACTGTTCGCGCGAATCTTGAAGGTGCCAAATATACCCTGGCGGTACCGAAATATGTGTACGACGCGGGTGTCCGTAGCTTTGCCGATCTGGCGAAATTCGAAGATCAATTCCGTGGCCGTATCTACGGCATTGAACCGGGCAATGACGGCAACCGCCTGATTCAGGACATGATCGACCAGAATGCTTTCGATCTGGAAGAATTCCGTCTGGTGGAATCCAGTGAAGCCGGCATGGTTTCTCAGGTCAAGCGTGCCGTAAACCGCGAGCAGTGGGTGGTCTTTCTGGGCTGGGCGCCGCACCCGATGAACAACAACTTTGATCTGGAATACCTGTCCGGCGGTGATGACTTCTTCGGCCCGAACTACGGCGGTGCCAGTGTTTACACCAATGTCCGCAAAGACTACATGGAAACCTGTCCGAACGTCGGCCAACTGCTGAAAAACCTCTCGTTCAGCCTGGAGATGGAAAACGAGCTGATGGGCGACATTCTCAACGAACAGAAAAAACCGGCCGCTGCGGCCAAAGCCTGGCTGCAGAAAAACCCGGAAGTGCTGGACCAGTGGTTGCAGGGCGTGAAGTCCCTTGATGGCAGCAAGGGCACGGAATCCGTGAAGCAATACCTGAATATTTAATCCTATTTTGCGGGCATCGGCCTGCCTGTGCCCGCAGCTGCTTTTGTTGTACCCCTTTTAAGGAGTTAATGTGAATTTTATTACCGATCATAAGATCCCACTGGGTGAATGGATGGCAAACCTGGTCGACTGGCTGACTTACAATGCGGCCGGCTTTTTCGACGCCATCTCCTACAGCCTGGAATCTCTGATCATGATGCTGGTCGATGTCTTCAAGTGGATGCCACCCGCAGTACCGATTCTGATGACCGCGGCATTGGCCTGGGCACTGCATCGCAGCTTCTCTCTGGTCGCTTTTGTGGTCGCCGCCCTGCTGCTGATTCTGAATCTGGGTTACTGGCCGGAAATGCTGGAAACCTTCGTACTGGTCCTCACGGCCACCTCAATTTCGGTGCTGGTTGGCGTGCCGATTGGGATCATGGCAGCACACCGCCCCTGGCTGTACACCCTGATGCGCCCGATTCTGGATCTGATGCAGACAATTCCGACCTTTGTGTATCTGATCCCAACCCTGGTGCTGTTTGGTCTGGGCGTGGTCCCCGGGCTCATTTCCACCATTATTTTTGCCATTGCTGCTCCGATTCGACTGACCTATCTGGGGATCAGCCGCGTGCCGGAAGAACTGCTGGAAGCAGGTCAGGCCTTCGGTGCAACCCGCTCCAAATTGCTGTTCAAAGTAGAACTGCCGGCGGCAATGCCAAACATCATGGCAGGGATCACCCAATGCATCATGCTGTCTCTGTCGATGGTGGTCATCGCTGCACTGGTGGGTGCTGATGGTCTGGGTAAGCCTGTCATTCGGGCGCTGAATACCGTGAACATCTCGCAGGGCTTTGAGGCCGGTCTGGCCATTGTTCTGGTCGCGATTATTCTCGACCGCCTGTGTAAAACCCCAGCCAGCAAAAACCAGGAGGGCTAATCATGACTGCCATTCGAATTGAAAATTTAGACGTGATCTTCGGTAAAAATACCGAGCAGTCACTGGCGTTGCTGGATCAGGGCAAAAGCCGTCAGGAAATTATTGATGAAACCGGCGATGTTGTTGGCGTGAACAAAGTCAGCCTGGATGTGTCACAGGGTGAAATCTGTGTACTGATGGGCTTATCGGGCTCAGGGAAGTCCAGCCTGCTGCGCGCCATCAACGGCCTGAACCCGGTCTCGCGCGGTAAACTGGAAGTACAGGATGGCGACAGCATGGTGGATCTGGCTTCCTGTGATGCCAACACCCTGCGCCATATGCGCACCGAACGGATTTCCATGGTGTTCCAAAAATTTGCCCTGATGCCCTGGCTGACCGTGCTCGACAATGCTGCTTTTGGTCTGGAAATGCAGGGCATCAGCAAATCAGAACGCCGTCGCCGGGCCATGGAAAAGCTGGAGATGGTCGGTCTGGCTGAATGGAAAGATAAATTCCCGCACGAACTGTCTGGCGGGATGCAGCAGCGTGTCGGTCTGGCCCGTGCGTTTACCATGGACAGCGACATCCTGCTGATGGATGAACCATTCTCAGCACTGGACCCGCTGATCCGCAGCCAGCTGCAGGACGAGTTGCTCGATCTGCAACGTAAACTGAATAAGACCATCGTCTTTGTCAGCCACGATCTCGACGAAGCGCTGAAAATCGGTAACAACATCGCGATCATGGAATCCGGTGAACTGATCCAGCACGGGAAGCCGGAAGACATCGTCCTCAAACCCAATACGCAGTATGTGAAAGACTTTGTCGCCCATACCAATCCACTGAACGTGCTCCGTGGCCGTTCGCTGATGACGCCAACCAGCGCGCTGGAAAGCCTGGAAGACATGCTGATTCTGAATCGTCATGAAGGCACACGCCTGAACACCAATGATGCGGGAGAAGTGTTAGCTGCTCGCCGTCAGGAACAGGATCTGGCCCTGCAACGCTGGCAGCAGGGTGACGATCTCGACCGCCTGTCTCAGACAGATATCGTGACAGCCAGCCCGGATATCTCGATGCGGGATGCGCTGGAAATCCGCTATCGCACGGGCCAGCCCGTGCTGCTGACCGAACGCAACGGCAACGACAAACACACCTTAGTGGGTGTACTGTCTGATCAGGACTTTTACCACGCCTTACTCGGGAAACACTTTGAGGCAAAAGTGGCTTAGGCCCATCAGCCCAAACGCATTCGCTAAACTGACTCAATAAACACCGGCAAAATGCTGGCTCTTAATGAGCCAGCATTAAAACACTGAACCAATTGTCATCACGATCAGTGTTGAAATACTATGTAACAGCAGGTCCAAACTGCGTTCCGTTTCCCAACGTATAAAACTCGTCTAATCATTACCGCCACCGCAAACACGAATAATTATTCAATAAACTTCAATATTCCGCGCTGTAATACCATATCGTTCAGCTATGATGTTCAAAAAATTTTAAAAATTTCAAATCATTAAATTAACAGACCAATCAATTTAGAGCAGAAGTATCATCCTTGATAATAAAACAAACCTATATATAGAATAATCAACTCCACTTCAGTTCAAATCATAACGGTTGAAAAATCAGAGGAATGTATTAATTTATCAAATTATCTGATTTTAATTTCAGAGTGAAATTTCACACAAAAAAATACCGCAAGATGACAAATCCATCAAACTTAAAACGGATTCATTTATATAGACGCCATATTTTGTTTGTAATCACCCAAAGAGAGATTAATTATGAGTGATAAAATGCTAACCCTGAAGTTGGACGAATTGATTTGCAACAAAGCGACCGGAGAATCAGGACATGATGAAATTTACATGAAAATATGGGTTGATGGCAGCTATTGGGGAACCTGGCCATCTAACGCTGATGAAAGTAACACATTCGACATGAATGACAGCGATGATAAATATAAAAAAGTCAGTCTTGATTTGCTCTTGGAATATGGTGATTACGTTAAAATTGAATTAAGAGAGCAAGACAAAAAAGGCAACCCGGATAAAGACGAAGTTATTGGTCAAAATTATATCTACACTAACTCGGTCACCTATGCTGATACTAGCACTCATAACAGTAAATTCATCGGTGAAAATGCCAATTATGACCTCAATTGGAGAATACTCTCTCAAAAAATCCCATCATTGCGTGTCTTAGGTATATATTGCCAAAAAAGTTCCAGCAACTGTAATCAAGCCTTAATCGAGAATATAGCAAGTGTTGCTTCTGATGCTGCCAACGCTGCCAGTGAATTTATCGGTGAAATGAAAACACCAAAAGCAGAAATCATTTCCGAATCATTTGCTATTGCCGCCGATGCTGTTATGGCAGTTGCCGCTGTTGCTGAATGGTTAGCGAATGCAATTGAAGGCGATGATGACGTTTATCTCCAGGAAACCTGGGATGGACAACAATCAACCGATGGTGCAGGTTTTTGTCCAGGTAATGGCCAGGTCATTAAACTCAATGACGATGAAGAATTTGTCTTCATGCCGGAATACCATAATTACTTCCGATTCCCGCTGGACAATGGCCCAGTCACCATTGAGGTACGCGAGCGAGATAAATTAAAGCACGATATCAGTCTGGGTGCATTCACGGTAGATATGGACGATTATCAAAAGATGATCGACAAAGGAGCTACAGTCATGGTGCTCACTAAATACCAAGACAGGAATGGCGGTCAAGGTGCTATCTACCATATTTGTTACAGCTGTGCCCTGGAAGACTGGTCGCTCCCTGCCAATCAGGATGCTTAATATACTCCTCAGCTCTCTCCCTTCCGCTAGCGGAGGGGATTTGACTGGGATTAGAACAAATATGTACAGATTCAGTGATTGCCCACAATCATTTTAAACGATGTAACATTCAATAATGGTGGATGTCGTATCGACTGTGAAAAGTAATATGCTTTGGCTGGGATACACTTTAGCGCATCAAATCTGCAAACTGTTAGTTTCATTCCAAGCACGACAAATTGACTCAGAAACGATCCATTTCAGGATTGATCACCAGCTTGCTCCAGAATGCAGACAGACCTTCACCCGCCCGGATTTTCTCCGCCCACAGCGCACCAATCATCAGGCCGATGACGCTGAAGCTCACCACAACCGCCCCATTGACCTCACCCAGCACTAAGCAAACAGGGCCGGCAAGTAACAAACCAAATATCGCAGGCGTCGCTGCAATCATGATCCACATCGAAAGAGCAATCAGCCCAGAGACAGCTTTCCACACAGTGATATCCTTATCCACAGGGTAATCCGCTTACCAGATAGTCAAATCCTAATCGCAAATGCACCATGTTGCACTGATGATAAACAGATAATGTTAAGAAATGTGATCCTGTGCCAGAGGTAAGAAAATTTTCATAAATCAATGATTTTTAAGCAATTAATTTTCATTAATTTGACATAATTGATAAAAACGGCCAAATGATAATGATTTGGCGCCCTCAGCAAACGGCAAATGTTAACAGTTTGATAAAATATTCTCAGTTGCTTGCAAGGAGGCACTATGAAATCTCGCTATGATTATATTGTTGTCGGTGCCGGCTCTGCTGGCTGCGTGCTGGCAAACCGCTTAACGGCCAATGGACAATACTCAGTCTTGGTACTGGAAGCAGGTCCGTCGGACAAAACACCTGTTGTCAGCACACCCGGTGCCTTCGCGTATTTCATGTTTTCCAAGAAATACAACTGGGCCTACAACGCAACACCCGATCCTGCCCTCCGAAACGGGCAGCCCGTCTTTGTACCACGCGGCAAAGTGCTGGGCGGCAGCTCTTCCGTGAACGGTATGCTCTATGTTCGGGGTCAGAAAGAGGATTACGATCATTGGGCATCACTGGGTAATACCGGTTGGGGCTTTGATGATCTGCTGCCTTACTTCAAAAAATCAGAGTGCAATGAACGTGGTGCCGATGCCTTCCATGGTGACAGCGGACCACTGCATGTCAGTGACCGTCAGGCCCAGTATCCGCTGACAGAAGCTTTTATTGAGGCCAGCCAGCAGGCCGGGTTCAAATTCAATCCGGATTTCAATGGCGCTGATCAGGAAGGCGTGGGCTATTACCAGTGCACCATTAAAAACGGCCAGCGCTGTGGTGCGGCCCGTGGTTATCTGCACCCGGCCATGGAACGAAAAAACCTGACCGTGCTGACTGAAGCCACCGTAAAAAAAGTCGTCATTGAAGATAAAAAAGCGATAGGTGTCAGCTTTACCTATCAGGGGCAAGAGCTCACTTTCCATGCGAATCAGGAAGTCATTCTCAGTGGTGGTGCCATTAACTCACCACAGCTGCTGATGCTGTCGGGAATCGGTCATCAGGAGCACCTCGCCGAGCATGGTATCGACTGCCAGCACCACTTACCGGGCGTCGGTGAAAACCTGCAAGAGCATGTCGATGCCTGTGTGTTGGTCAAAAGTAAGAAGAAAGATGGCTTCACCGCATCTCTTGGCGGCCTGTTGCGTATGGCTCCCGATACACTGAAATACGTGCTGAAAAAGGAAGGGAAGCTGTCAAACTCCATCACTGAAGCCGGCGGATTTATCAAATCCAGGGATGAGTTGGATCGCCCCGATATCCAGCTGCATATGCTGCCATTGCTCTTTGACGACAGCGGTCGTGATTTGAAACTGATGGCTCAGCATGGCTATTCCTGTCATGTCTGTATACTGCGCCCGAAAAGCAGCGGGACGGTGAAGCTCAGATCGGCAGATCCGGTCGCAGCGCCTGACATTGATTTTAATTTCTTCGCCCATGAAGAAGATAAAAAGGTACTGGTCGACGGCATTCGCCAACTACGTAAGATCCTGGCCGCGCCAGCTTTCGATGACTACCGGGCAGAAGAACTGAATCCCGGCATAGAAGCAGAGACGGACGATGCAATCTTTGACAAGATCAAACAGCACATCGGTTTGGTCTATCACCCGGTCGGCACCTGCAAAATGGGCCGTGACGCGATGGCTGTGGTGGATACCGAGCTCAAAGTGCATGGCGTAAAAGGCTTGCGAGTGGTAGATGCTTCTGTGATGCCGACCCTGATCAGCGGTAATACCAATGCACCGACCATCGCGATTGCTGAAAAAGCTGCAGAGCTGATCCTGAACGGACAACAAAGCCACCAGCAGCAACCTCAGACAGACAGCATCACTGCTTAATTCACAACACAGCTGGGCTTAAAAACCGGCTGCGAAATTCAGCCGGTTTTTTGCTGCAGCGAGGTTGCTGCAGCGAGGTGATGAACGCGCTACCGGATTTGCTCAGAAAGTTGATTTCGGTAGCGTCCCGGTGTTTCATCCGTCCAGCGCTTGAATGCGCGGTTAAAGTTCCCCACGCTGGAATAACCCACCAGATAGCCAATCTCACCCAGTGACAGATGCGGTTGCTCAATATATTCCAGCGCCAGCTTTTTACGGGTACTTTCCAGAATATCGGTAAAGGATGTTCCTTTATCCTGTAACTTTCGCTGCATGCTGCGCAGGCTGATCCCCATCGAGTCCGCAATCTCGGTTTGAGTCGGAACGCCCATCGGTAATAACTGGCACAGCTTGTTACGAATAATCTGAATCAGATCATTCTTATCCATGCGCGTCAAAAACTCATCCAGCATTTTTTCATGGGTTTGCGCCAGTGATGAATTCCCCGTCATGAGCCGTCGCGAAGCCTGTTCACTGTCAAAAACCACTGCATTCATTGCCTGACCATATACGATCTCACAGCCCATAAACTCGCTCAGAAACCTCTGCCCCTGATCAGGTGCGGTAAGACACACGCTGACCGGGTGCAAATGGCCGGGAACCATATCTCTGGCAAATTGCACCATAGTCGCCAAAAAGGTTTCAGCGACAATATCAGGGATAACCGGTTTTTGGCTGCCTTCATGACAGATGATATTCATTCGGAAAACGACTTGCTCGGCCGACTCAATCAACTCGATCGAACAGGTATTGGACACCACTCGTTTATAGCGGGCGATTCGTTCCAGCGCGTCTTTCAGTGTACTGGAGGACATCATGGCGTAGCCCAGCGCATAAAACACACTGGGATGAAAATTGCGGGCCACCTGCACACTGACATCCTGCCGGGGTAAGCGCTGATTGCAGTACTCCAGCAGCTTGGTGATTTTTTCTATGCCGATCCGGCTTTCCTGATGCAACACTTCATTGGGTGAAATCCCGCAAGCCGACAATGCCTGTTGCTCGTTAATCTGGTTCGCAGCCATCATACGGCTAAAAGGGATCAACCAGCCACTCAGGGTTGAGTAATAAGCATTCATACGCGTCTATCGCCTCACTGTTCACATCGTAAGCGTCGTGTCATTTGACCTTGTCATTTAGCCATAAATCGCCATTTTTGTGGACTGACCACTCAGTCAGCTTTTCTGGCAGACTCGTGCTTTCTCCGATAAAAACGGTATGCCAAAAGCCAGCGGAAAACGAAACCTGATGATGACCTGACCTTTGATACACCCCACATCAATGACACATTTTATTAACAACCAGCATCCGCGCAACATAAAATGGCGTGAACTGAGAACTCGATAAGACAGTCGTCCTATAAGCTAGTGACTGAATGAGCCTGTGTGGCCTGTCAGGGTGTATCGCAATCACACCCTGAACGCCTGACCTCTACGACACATAACAAGGACGAACTATGCGCCATAAAACTTTAGTCGCCAGTATCATTGTGGCTGTCTTTTCTCAATCCGTTTTTGCAGCCGATCCCAGCACAGCAACAAAAGATGCCAGCGCCTCAACGAAAGCTTACCAACAGCAGCAGAGAGACAGCCTGCCATTTTCCGATACCAAAGATTTTGAACTGGTTGAAAAAGGCCTGATCAAGCGCCCTGAGGCCGTCACCATCAAAGATGAGAACGGCACCGCCGTCTGGGAATTAGGCAGCTATGATTTCCTGATGGGTGATCATTCAATCGACACGATTCACCCTAGCCTGGAACGTCAGGCCAAGCTGAACATGGCCTACGGCTTGTACAAAGTCACAGATCGTATTTATCAGGTGCGTGGCTATGACCTGGCAAACATCACCTTCATTCAAGGGGATACCGGCTGGATTGTGTTTGACCCGTTGCTCACCCCGCCAACTGCGAAAGCCGCTTTTGAATTGGTGTCCAAGGAGCTGGGCGATTTTCCGATTCACTCTGTGGTCTACAGCCATGCCCACGTTGACCATTTCGGCGGGGTAAAAGGCATTGTCTCTCAGGCACAAGTTGACAGTGGTGAGGTTCAGGTGATTGCCCCTCGTCATTTCATGGAGCACGCGATCAAAGAAAACGTACTGGCCGGGAATGCCATGACACGCCGCGCAACCTATCAGTATGGCAACGCCCTGCCTATCGGCCCGAAAGGGTTAGTCGATGCCGCCATCGGCAAAGGCACATCACTGGGCATGATCGGTCTAATCACCCCAACCCGGGAGATCAGTCAGGATACCGAAACCGTGACGATTGACGGCATTGAGATGGTCTTCATGAACACACCAAACACTGAATCACCATCGGAAATGAACACCTATTTTCCGCAATTCAAAGCATTGTGGACGGCTGAAAACGTCATTGGCACCATGCACAACGTCTATACCCTGCGCGGCGCTGAAGTGCGGGATGCCCAGGGCTGGAGTAAGTACATTAACAGCCTGATCCATGGCGTAGCCAAAGAAGCCGACGTGATGTTTGCGTCACACAGCTGGCCGCGCTGGGGCAATGACTATTTGATGGACGTACTCAAAAAGCAACGTGATATGTACGGCTACATTCATGACCATTCGCTGAACCTAGCGAATAAAGGCGTGACCATCAATGAGATCCATAACGAATTTGAAGTACCGGACTCACTCGCCAATGAATGGTACAACCGCGGCTATCACGGTTCGTATTCGCACAATGTCCGTGCTGTGATCAACAAATATCTGGGCTTCTTCGACATGAACCCGGCAACCCTGAACCAGCTCAGTCCGGCTGACTCGGCACCCAAGTATGTCGAGGCAATGGGCGGAGCCGATGCCATCATCAAACGGGCAAGAGCCAGCTTTGACAAAGGCGAATACCGCTGGGCGGCAGAGATGCTGGACAAGGTCATTTATGCCGACCCTGACAATCAGCAGGCTCGCCTGCTTCAGGCTGATATTTTCGAGCAGATGGGGTACCAGTCTGAATCCGCAGGCTGGCGGAATACCTATCTGGTCGGTGCTTACGAGTTGCGTCACGGCATGCCGACCAATGCCCGTGCAACCCGGGTTGGCCCCGACTTTGTCAGCGCAATGAGCACAGATCTGATTTTCGATTATCTGGGTGTGCGCCTGAACGCAGAAAAGGCAGAAGGCAAAAAACTCACACTGAACTTTGTTTTCCCGGATCGGGATGAGCACTATCTGCTGGAACTGGAAAACAGCCACCTGAACAACATCAAAGGCCAGCAAAGCGATAACGCCGATGTCACCATCACCATAAACCGCAGCGATATGGACAAAATGCTGATTAAACAGCAAAGCTTCCAGCAACTGTTGCAGGACGGTAAGGTCAAAACCCAGGGTAATATTCAGGCTTTTGGTCAGCTGATGGGCATGATGGACGAATTCCCGTTCTGGTTTAAGATTGCCACGCCATAAGCACAGACGACGCTGTGTTTTACGCTGCAAAGCCGCTGATATTCAGCGGCTTTTTTCATGGTTCGTGTTAACCCGGATTCAGGGCAGGTTGATCTGCCAGGACACCCCAAACCGATCAGTCACCCAGCCAAAGCGTTGGCTGAAACCGTAATTCTCCGCAGGCATCAGGGCATTACCATCTTCGGTGAGCGCGGCATAGACCCGCTCAAACTCGGTTGCCGAGACATCGCCGGGGTGAAGGTAAAATTGTGCGAAATGAAGGAATCAATGGCGATAAACTCCCGGCCGGCAAGCACAAAACGGGCTTGCCTGACCATACCTTTTGAATCGCCATCCGGGTAACGCTCAATGTGAAGGATGTCAGATCCGGCAAACAGACTGACATAGAAATTCATCGCCTCTTCGGCATCCCCTTCAAACATCAGATGGGTCAGAATCGCTTGTGCCACGGCACTTCTCCCTGCTCAGTCACCGGCCAGCACAACTGAGGGCTCAGACGGTGTGATGTGTTTGACAACCCGGCACGGGTTCCCTACGGCAACGCTGTTATCCGGAATATCTCTGGTCACCACACTGCCTGCGCCAATGACACAGTTGTGACCAATGCGCACGCCCGGCAAAACCGCTACGTTGCCTCCAAGCCAGACATTGTCACCGATCCACACGGGCGCACCGTCTTCTCCATGCAACCGCTCAACAGGATCAATCGGGTGAGAGGCCGCGGAGATCATCACATTCGGACCAATAAACGCATTCTCACCGATCGTGACTTTGCAGACATCCAGAATGGTCAGGTTATGGTTCGAATAAAAATTCGCGCCCAGCACAATGTTATAACCATAGTCGCAGTAAAAAGACGGTTCCATATGAGCATCGCCGCAAAATTGTACCCGTTCTGCCAGAATCGCCATTCTGGCTTGCGTATCGCGCGGATCAGCCAGATTAAAACGGTGACACATGACTTTGGCTTCCTGACGGTCATGGACCAGTTCGGGATCTCTGCCGCTGTAAGCCTGACCTGCGAGCATTT
>Ga0207773_100732_pt1 | contig 11480 bp, 7 predicted proteins | sample TtaePargueraPR_2_FD_187281 | JGI IMG/M metagenome (GOLD analysis project Ga0207773, IMG submission 187281) | Aerobic enrichment media microbial communities from Bioluminiscent Bay, La Parguera, Puerto Rico - Tt and M1 (3) (SPAdes) | ecosystem: Environmental > Aquatic > Marine > Unclassified ...
CCGAGCCATTGCGGACCGCCGATCTTGCCACCGATCGCTACCGCTACGCCGCATTCTGGGAGCGCTCCGCGGCCCTTCTTGCCGGCCTGCCACCGAAACGGCAGCGCAACGCGGCGGAAGTCGAAGCGGCGGCACGCATCCTCGGCCGGACGCGGGAGACCCGCGACCGCTTTCTCGCGGTTCACGCCGAGGCGGTGTACGACGAGGTGACCGCCCGCGGCATGCTCCGGGTGGAGGACCTGGTCTTCGCCTTTGCCGCCGCGGTGCCAGGGCTCGCCCCTTCGCCGGAAGAGGTCGCCGCGGAAACTGCCCGGGACCAGGCCGACAAGGACGGTGTGGAGATCGACCAGGGGCTGCTGCTCGCCCATGTCCTCGCCAGCCAAAGGACCGGGACCAGCCTCTGCCACGCCATGCTGCTGCCGCGGCCTGAAAGTACCGACCTTGCGGCACGCTTCGCGGCGGACGGTGTCCTCGACCTCGGCTCCGTGCGGCTCGAACGGCGTGGGCGGGCCGTTCACCTAACCGCTTCAAACCCGCGCTTCCTCAATGCCGAGGACGACACCACGCTCGATCGCATGGAGGCGGCGGTCGACGTCGCGATCCTCGATCCCGGGAGCGAGATCATCGTCGTCCGTGGCGGTCGCATCGACCTTCCCAAATACGAGGGCCGCCGGGTGTTCGGAGCCGGCATCAACCTCACCCACCTCTACCGCGGCAAGATTCCGTTCGTGTGGTTCATGCGGCGTGACCTCGGCTACGTCCACAAGCTCTTCCGCGGCGTCGCGCGTCCCGATGTCGTGCCGGACGACCTCAGCGGGCGCAGCGTCGAGAAGCCCTGGATCGCCACGGTCGACGGCTTCGCCATCGGCGGCCACTGCCAACTGCTCCTGGTCGCCGACTATGTGCTGGCCGCCGACGACGCGTTCATGACCCTGCCGGCACGCAAGGAAGGCATCATCCCCGGCTTCGCCAATCTCCGCCTTTCGCGGCTCGCCGGCGAGCGGCTGGCACGCCAGGCGATCCTCTACGAGCGCAAGATCGCCTGCGACAGCCCCGAGGGTCGGCTGATCTGCGACGAGATCGCCGCATCGGAGGCGATGGACGAGGCGATCGAGCGCGTGGTGTCCGGGCTGACCGACGCCGGGCCGGTGAGCGCGGTCGGCAACCGGCGCGCCTTCCGGATTGCGCAGGAGCCGCTCGAGGCCTTTCGCCGCTATGCGTCGGTCTACGCCCGCGAACAGGCCTATTGCCACTTCAGCCCGGCACTGATCGCCAATCTCGAGCGCAACTGGGACGCCAAGAACCGGCGCGCCTAGAGCCAGCCGCGGCGTTTGAAATAGAGATAGGGGAGCACCGCCGAGGCGAGCATGATGATCAATGCCAGCGGGTAGCCGAGGCTCCAGTCGAGCTCCGGCATGATGTCGAAGTTCATGCCGTAGATGGTGCCGATCAGTGTTGGCGGGAAGAAGATCGTCGCCGCCACGGTGAGGACGCGGATCACCTCGTTCTGTTCGACCGAGATCAGGCCAAGCGTGGCATCGAGCAGGAACAGGATCTTGTTCGACAGGAACGCCACATGGTCCTCCAGCGAACGGACGTCGCGGGAAAGGAGCTTCAATCGGTTCTTGTTGGCGCCCTTGCCGAAGCTGCCGGGGAGCGCGACGCTTGCAAACTGGACGAGACGCTCGAGCGAAGACAGGCTCTCGCGGGCCTTGGCGGCGAGATCGCCCTGAAAGCCGATGCCTTCCATCAATGAGGAGAGGCGGCGGCCACGGCGCTTGTCGCCGCGGCTCGCAAAGACCTCCTGGTTGATGCGATCGACATCGGCGCTGACCTTCTCGAGCACGTCGGCGGTGCGATCGACGATCGCCTCGATCAGCCCGAAGAAGATGCCGGCGACGTTGGTGCAGCCGCTCCCGGGCTTGCCGGCGCGGGAGAGGAACTGCTTCTGCGCGCGTAGCTCGTTGTAGCGCAGCGTCGCGATGCGGTCGTCGCCGGCGACGACGATGGTGAGCGGGACCAGCGCCGGCTTGCCGAGGTCGACCCCGGTCAATACCGATGCGGTCATGAAGACAGCGCCGTCCTCGACGTAGAAGCGGCTGGAGAACTCGATCTCCTGCGCCTCCTCCCGCGTCGGGAGGGCCGCCCGCAGAAACTGCTCGGCGGCGTGGTCTTCCTCGCGTGTCGGTTGATTCAGGTCGATCCAGCGCGCGCCATCGGGAACGGCCTCACCTTCGGTCGGGTTCATCGGGCGGGGGCCGTTCTCGGACAGGCCGTAGGCTTCGAGCATGCGCAAATCTCCGTCCGTTGCCTTGCACCCGAACCGTTTCCGGATCAACCCGGATGGGCTGTTGCGACCGCCTCTTGCGAGAACAGTCGGTGAGGATGCGCGGAGAAGTGTTACAGGCGTGCTACCGGCGGCGTGTCGGGGGAGGGCTGGCCGGGCTTGCATGCGGCGACCGGAAACGGCGCGTTCGTCTCGGCGATCCCGAGCATCACCGGCACCGGGCATCCATTGCCCTTGTCAGGAGCCGCGTTCCCTGAAACGATTGCGTCTCGGGGCGCGCGGCCTCGCGCCCTCATAACCACAAAGCGGGAGGGCAAGGCCATGGCAAACGGCGGCAGGATAGCGGGGCCCAAGTGCATTGCACTGACGGGCCCCTTCGCGAGCGGCAAGACCACTCTCCTGGAGGCGATACTGGCGCGTGCTGGCGAAGTCACACGCCAGGGCACCATCGCCGAGAAGAACACGGTCGGCGATGGTTCGGCGGAGGCGCGGGCGCACCAGATGAGCGTCGAGGTCAACGTCGCCGACGCCGAGTTCATGGGCGACCGGCTGACCTTTCTCGACTGTCCGGGCTCGGTGGAATTCGCGTTCGAATCCGAGGCGATCCTGCCGGCCGTCGATCTGGCGATCGTGGTCGCGGAGGCCGATGAGAAGAAGATTCCCGCGCTCCAGGTGATCCTCAAGACGCTCGAGGAGAAGCGGATTCCGCGCATCCTCTTCCTCAACAAGATGGACAAGGCCGACGCGCGGGTGCGCGCGACACTCGAAATGCTCCAGCAGGCCAGCAGCGTGCCGCTCGTCCTCCGCCATATCCCGATCTGGCAGAGCGGCGTCGTCACCGGCTTCATCGACCTCGCCCTCGAACGTGCCTTCGTCTATCGCGAGCATGCGGCCAGCGAGGTTATCGACATGGAGGACGAAGATCGCGCCCGCGAGGCCGAGGCCCGCTTCACCATGCTCGAGACCCTCGCCGACTACGACGACGGGCTGATGGAGCAGTTGCTCGAGGATATCCAGCCCGACCGGGACAGCGTCTTCAGGGATCTCGTCCAGGAGATGCGCGACGGGCTGATCTGTCCGGTGATGATCGGCTCGGCGGAGAAGGCCAACGGTGTCGGCCGACTGCTCAAGGCGCTCCGCCACGAGTGTCCGGGTATTGCGGAAACCCGACAGCGCCTTGGCCTCGCCGAGAGCGGTGAAGCGGTCGCGCAGGTGCTCAAGACCCTTCACACCACGCATGGCGGCAAGCTGTCGATAGCGCGCGTGATGAGCGGATCGATCGGCGAAGGTGCCGAACTCATGGGCCCCGAAGGCGACGTCGGACGGGTCTCCGGCGTCGTCCGGCTGATGGGGCTCTCGACGCAGAAGCGCGATGCGGCCGAGGCCGGGGAAACCGTCGGGTTCGGCAAGCTCGAGGGCGCACGAACCGGGATGACGCTCGCGACCGGCAAGACTCCGCCGGCGCAACTCGTCGAACTCACCCCGTCGGAGCCTGTGTTGGGACTCGCCGTCGCCTCGGCGGAGCGGAAGGACGACGTGAAGCTGTCGGCTGCGCTCCAGAAGGCGGTCGAAGAGGACCCTTCGCTTCGCGTCAACCACGTCCAGGATACCGGCGAGACGGTGATCGAGGGCCAGGGCGAGATGCATCTGCGCGTCGCGATGGAACGGCTCACCGGCCGCTATGGCGTCGCGGTCACGACGCACGAGCCGCATGTCCCCTACAAGGAGACGATCCGCGGCGGGGTGTCGGTACGCGGCCGGCACAAGAAGCAGTCCGGCGGTCACGGCCAGTTCGGCGACGTCGTGCTCGACATCAAGCCGCTGCCGCGCGGCTCCGGCTTCCAGTTCGCCGAGACCGTCACCGGCGGCGCCGTGCCCAAGAACTATTTCAGCTCGATCGAGGAAGGCATCGCCGAGTATCTCCACAAGGGGCCGCTCGGCTTCCCGGTGGTGGATATCGCCGTGACCCTGACCGACGGGTCCTACCACTCGGTCGATTCCTCCGACATGGCATTCCGTACGGCCGCGCAGATCGGCATGCGCGAGGGGATGCCGCAATGCAAGCCGGTGCTGCTCGAGCCGGTGCTCAAGGTCGAGATCGCGGTACCGTCCGAGGCGACGCCACGGGTGAATGCCATCGTCGCGCAGCGCCGCGGACAACTGCTCGGCTACGATGCGCGACCGGGATGGCAGGGCTGGGACGTGGTCGAGGCGATGATCCCGCAGGCCGAGATCCGCGACCTCATCGTCGAACTCCGCTCGGCGACGGCCGGCGTCGGCACGTTCAAGGCGAGTTTCGACCACCTCGCCGAGATCACCGGCAAGCTTGCCGACCAGGCGATCGAGCGCGCCAACGGCGCGAAGGCGGCGTAGCGGCCGGTGACGAGCCACACCTTCGTGATTTGATCGTGTTCCGCCGCGGGCGCTAGGTCTGCGGCCACACCACGGACCGAAAGGCAACAACCATGTTGATCAAGCGCCGGAGAGGATGGGAAGTCCCCGAGCGCCTCGCCACCCCCGAGTCGGTCTACCTCAACCGCCGTCAGATCCTTGCCGCGAGCGGGTTCGGCCTCGCCGCGGCGGCCTTGCCGGGGATCGCTGTGGCGCAGACCGATCCGACCACAGATCTCTATCCCGCGCCGCGGAACAGCAAGTACACGATCGAGCGGCCGGTAACGCCCGAAGCGACCAACACCAGCTACAACAACTTCTACGAGTTCGGCACCCACAAGAATATCGCCGCAGCGGCCGAGGCGCTGCCGGTGCGGCCGTGGGAGGTGAAGATCGACGGTCTGGTCGAGCAGGAGCAGACCTTCGCGATCGACGACCTGATCCGCAAGATGCCGCTCGAGGAACGGCTCTATCGTCACCGCTGCGTCGAGGCCTGGTCGATGACCGTGCCGTGGACCGGCTTTGCCCTCGCCGAGCTGGTCAAGCTGGCCAAGCCGCTCGGCGACGCCGCCTACCTGCGGATGGAGACCTTCATGATGCCGGATGTCGCATCCGGCCAGAAGCAGGTCTGGTACCCGTGGCCCTATGTCGAGGGTGTGACGATGGCGGAGGCGACCAACGAACTTGCCTTCATCGTCACCGGCGCCTACGGCAAGCCGGTGGCGAAATCGATGGGCGCGCCGCTCCGTCTCCACCTGCCGTGGAAGTATGGCTTCAAGTCGATCAAGTCGATCGTCCGCTTCACCTTCACCGACGAGCGTCCGGTTAGCTTCTGGGAGGAACTCGGTCCCGACGAGTACGGGTTCTGGGCCAACGTCAACCCGGAGGTGCCGCATCCGCGGTGGAGCCAGGCGATGGAGCGCGACATCGCAACCAACGAGTCGATCCCGACCCGACTGTTCAACGGCTATGCCGAGTACGTGGCCGGGCTATACACCGACCTCACCGACGAACCGCTCTACATGTAGCGGGATTGTGCAGGGTCGGCTTGCTGACCTGGGTCGCCGAGAGGGTGGCTTCACTCGGTCATTCGCCGACAAAAGGCCGGGCCCAGAAGGGCCCGGCAGTTTTTTGTCGCATCAGCAACGCGAGCGACAAACGTTCCAGAGGGGAACAGCCGACGCAGCTATCGTCCGTAGGGAGGAATTGACGTCCGAATCACTGCATCGACGCAACAAGTGTACGCCTGCCGAAATAGTGTGCACCCAAAGAAGGAACCTGGAGAATAGAACTCTGTGGATAGTGGTATATATGCAACAAATCCCAATTGCGCGGCTCAGAACGGCCAGTTCTGGGCCTTGGAAACCAGGAAATCCCGAAAGACGTTGACCCGCGCCGAGTTCTTCAGCTCGGCCGGATACACGAAATAGGTCGAGAAACCCGGGACCTCCGCGTCCGGCAGGACGAGACGTTCCAGGCCCGATTCCTTGCCGACCATGTAGTCCGGCAGAATGGCGATGCCGATTCCCTTGGTAATCGCGTTCTTGATCGACAGCAGATTGTTGATCCGCAGGATCGGCATGCGAGGGTTGTCGGCACTGCGTCCCGCCACCTCGAGCGAATTGAGGTTCTTGAGATACTGCGGCACCGGCACGCCGAAGGTGACGATGCGGTGGTTGTCGAGATCGGCCAGGGTCTCCGGTCGTCCGAACTGCTCGATGTAGCTCGGCGCAGCGTAAAGGTGCATGTGCACCGTGAACAGCCGGCGCTGGATCAGGTCGGGCTGGGTCGGCTGCCGAAGGCGGATCGCAACGTCCGCCTCGCGCATGCCGAGGTCGAGCTCCTCGTCGTCGAGGATCAGCTGAAGGCGCACGTCGGGATAGAGATCGATGAATTCATGGATGCGGTCGGTGAGCCAGGTCGAGCCGAGCCCCACTGTGGTGGTCAGGCGCAACGGTCCGGTCGGCTTCTCCGAGGATTCGGCCAGGCGGGAGCGGACACCCTCCAGCTTCAGCATCACGTCGTTGACGGTTCGGAACAGGTGCTCGCCCTGCTCGGTGAGGATGAGCCCCCGGGCGTGACGGTGGAAGAGCGCCACGCCGAGATCCTGCTCGAGACCCGAGACCTGCCGGCTCACCGCCGACTGGCTCATGTTGAGCGTCTCGCCGGCATGGGTGAAGGAGCCGGCCTGTGCGGCGGCATGGAAGATGCGAAGCTTGTCCCAGTCCATCGCCGGGGCTTACTCCGCAGCTTCCGCGGTCTCTTCGAGGCCGGCGAGGTAGCGCTCGGTTTCGAGGGCGGCCATGCAGCCCATGCCGGCGGCGGTCACCGCCTGGCGGTAGATCTCGTCGCTGACGTCGCCGGCGGCGAAGACGCCGGGGATCGAGGTTGCGGTCGAGTCCGGTGCCGTCCACACGTAACCCCCGGGCTTCAGGCGGAGCTGGTCGCCGAGGAATTCGGTCGCCGGCGCATGGCCGATCGCCACGAACAGTCCGTCGACGGCGAGGTCGCTCGTCGTCCCGGTCTTGACGTTGCGGAGCTTGAGGCCCTTCAGCGACAGCGGCGGTCCGGCGTCGCCGATCACGTCGGCAACGACGGTATCCCAGATCACTTCGATCTTGTCGTTGGCGAACAGCCGGTGCTGCAGGATCTTCTCTGCCCGGAACGAATCCCGGCGGTGGATCAGCGTCACCTTGTCCGCGAACCGGGTGAGGAACAGCGCCTCCTCGACCGCGGTATTGCCGCCGCCGATCACGGCGACGTTCTTGTTGCGATAGAAGAAGCCGTCGCAGGTCGCGCAGGCCGAAACACCGAAGCCGCGGAAGCGCTGCTCGCCAGGCAGTCCGAGCCACTTCGCTTGCGCTCCCGTCGAAATGATCAGCGCGTCGCAGGTGTAGCTGTTGCCGCTGTCGCCGGCGAGCCGAAACGGTCGACGGGAGAGATCCACCGACGTGATGTGGTCGATGAGCATCGCGGCGCCGACATGCTCGGCCTGTTCGCGCATCTGCTCCATCAGCCACGGCCCCTGGATCGCCTCCGCGAAACCGGGATAGTTCTCGACATCGGTGGTGGTGGTGAGCTGGCCGCCGGGTTCGGTTCCGGTGATGAGCAGCGGCTCGAGCATGGCGCGGGCGGCGTAGATCGCCGCGGTATAGCCCGCCGGCCCCGAGCCGACGATGATGACCTTGTGGTGCATGTGACCCCGTTTCCGCCGACGCAAAGCCTGCGCCAGCCGAGCCTCTCAGTTTTGCCTGCCTTTATTTAGGTACTCGACCGCGTCCCCTGCAAGAAGCGCATGGCTGCGCGGCGAAAGCAAGGCTGCGCAGGGCACCGCCCCGTCTCGCAAGCGCCGCCATCCACAACGAAATCGTGCCAGGGTCGCACCGACGTGATACCGGAATGTGAAGGCACCACGGGAGGGCGGTCAGCAAGGGTGAAAGCGAACCTCGACCTTATCGACTGGAAGATCCTCAAGGAACTCCAGGACGATGGGCGCATGACCAATGTCGAGCTCGCCCGCCGGGTCGGCATTTCCGCGCCGCCGTGCCTGCGGCGTGTCCGTGCGCTCGAGAAGGCGGGGATCATCACCGGCTATCGCGCGCTGGTCGACGAGAAGTCGCTGGCCTTCGAACTCACCGCCTTCGTCATGGTCGGGCTCGCCACCCAGAGCGAAACCGGTCTCGCCGCCTTTCGGGCCAGGGTCGCGGGGTGGGACATCGTCCGCGAATGCTACATGCTTTCGGGCGACATCGACTTCATCCTGAAATGCGTCGCCCCGAACCTCGGTGCCTTCCAGGGCTTCGTGATAGACGAACTGACCCGGGCGCCGGAGGTCGACAGCGTCCGCACCTCGCTCGTCATCCGACGGCTCAAGTTCGAGCCCTCGGTGCCGGTGCCGTCGGCCCGCACCGGTGGTCAATAGATTCCAGACGGCCGATGCCGTGGCGGTCGGTCAGCGGTACTTGACGTCGATGATCTCGTAGGAGTGGGCCCCGCCGGGCGCCGAGACTTCGACCGTGTCGCCCTTCGACTTGCCGATCAGCGCGCGGGCAATGGGCGAGGAGATCGAAATCCGCCCCTGCTTCACGTCGGCTTCGGCGTCGCCGACGATCTGGTACTTCTTCTTCTCCTCGGTGTCCTCGTCGACCAGGGTGACAGTCGCCCCGAACTTGATCGTCTTGGAGCCGGCGAGCTTGGAGATGTCAATAATCTCGGCTCGTGAGAGCTGATCCTCGAGTTCCGCGATCCGGCCCTCGTTGAGGCCGTGCGCCTCCTTGGCGGCGTGGTATTCGGCGTTCTCGGACAGGTCGCCGTGGCCGCGCGCCTCGGCGATCGCCTCGATGATCCGCGGGCGCTCCTCCGAGGTGCGTCGCTTCAACTCGGATTCCAGCGCCGCGTGGCCGGCAGCGGTCATCGGAATCTTTTCAACCACGTTTCAACCCTCACTTGTAGCTATCGGCAGAATACACCAGCCGACAATATTATGGGCCCGGAACTCCGTTCGCACGGGGTTCCGCGCCGCGGGGTGACGGACGGCCGGACAGGCCGCGGCGAGGTAATGCTGCCGTTGCCGGACTTCAAGGCCTTGCGCCGGCTAAGGCGTCGCCCCGGGAGCCGGTCACTGACCTGGTTCTTCGTTCCGCCGCGGCTGGCGCCGCGCCTGAGGACGAACCCCCACCGTGGGGGGTAGCATCCGACAAGTCCGCCCCGGCTTCAAGCACCTTTGTGAAGTGGGCTCAGGGCCGTAAATCGGGCCGCGTCGCCGAAATAGGCCTGGAGGGGCCGCACCTCAAGTTCGCCGTGGCTGTAGGCCTCGATCCCGAGTGAAGCGGCGACCGCGCCTGCCACGGTGGTGTAGTAGGGCACTTTGTGAAGCAGCGCGGCACGGCGGAGCGAACGGCTGTCGGAAAGCGCGTGTGCGCCCTCGGTGGTGTTGAAGACAAGCTGGATCTCGCCGTTCTTGATGGCGTCGACGATGTGCGGCCGGCCTTCCAGCACCTTGTTGATCTTGGTGCAGGCTACCCCTTCGGCGGCAAGGAAGCGCTGGGTGCCGCCGGTCGCCACGATCCGGAAGCCGAGCCGCTCGAGCCTGCGGATGGCGTCGAGCATCAACGGCTTGTCGCTGTCGCGAACCGACACGAACACCGTGCCACTGGTCGGCACCAGGCCGCCGGCGCCGAGCTGGCTCTTGGCGAAGGCGATGGCGAAGTCGCGGTCGAGGCCCATGGCCTCGCCGGTCGAGCGCATCTCGGGGCCGAGCAGGGTGTCGACATTGGGGAAGCGGGCGAAGGGGAACACCGCCTCCTTGACGGCAACGTGGTCGATGCCGTTTGCCCTCAGGCCGAAATCGGCGAGGGGCTTGCCCGCCATCACCAGGGCGCCGACCTTGGCAAAGGGAACGCCGACGGTCTTGGCGACGAATGGCACGGTGCGGGAGGCACGGGGGTTGACCTCGAGCACGTAGATATCGCCGTCCTTGATGGCGTACTGGACGTTCATCAGTCCCTTGACCTCGAGCGCGAGGGCAAGCGCCCGAGTCTGGCGTTCGAGCTCTGCGATGGTGTCTATGCCAAGCGAGTGCGGGGGCAGCGAACAGGCCGAATCGCCGGAATGGATGCCGGCTTCCTCGATGTGCTCCATGATCCCGCAGACGAAGACGTCCCTGCCGTCGGCGAGGGCGTCGACATCGACCTCGATCGCGTCCGACAGATAGCGGTCGAAGAGCAGGGGGTTCTTGCCCAGCAGCGTGTTGATCTGGCCGGTCTTGTCGTTCGGATAGCGGGCCTTGACCTCGCTCGGCACCAGCTCGGGCAGGGTGCCGAGCAGGTAGTCGCCAAGCTGCCCTTCCTCGCGGATGATCTGCATCGCGCGACCGCCGAGCACGTAGGAGGGCCGCACCACCAGGGGAAAGCCGAGGTCGCCCACCACCAGCCGCGCCTGCTCCACCGAATAGGCGATCCCGTTCCTGGGCTGCTTGAGGTTGAGACGGGCGATCAGCTTCTGGAAGCGGTCGCGGTCCTCGGCAAGGTCGATCATGTCGGGCGAGGTGCCGAGGATCGGGACCTTCGCGTCCTGGAGGGCGGCGGCGAGCTTGAGCGGCGTCTGGCCGCCGAGCTGGACGATGACGCCGTGGAGGGTTCCCTTCGATTGCTCGACGCGGACGATCTCGAGCACGTCCTCGGCCGTCAGCGGCTCGAAATAGAGCCGGTCGGACGTATCGTAGTCGGTGGAGACCGTCTCCGGATTGCAATTGACCATGATGGTCTCGTAGCCCGCGTCGGACAACGCGAAGCAGGCATGGCAGCAGCAGTAGTCGAACTCGATGCCCTGGCCGATGCGGTTCGGCCCGCCGCCGAGGATCATCACCTTCTTCGCCTCGGTGGGCGCCGCCTCGCTGGCAGGGGCGCCGGCGAAGGGATCCTCGTAGGTCGAGTAGAAGTAGGCGGTGGGCGATGCGAATTCCGCGGCGCAGGTGTCTATGCGCTTGTAGACCGGATGCACGCCGAGCTGATCGCGGCGCTCGGCGACCTCCGCCTCGGTCAGGCCGGTGAGCTGGGCGAGCCGTGCGTCGGAGAAGCCCTGGCCCTTGAGCCGCCGGAAGGGCCCGGCTGTCTCGGGCAGGCCGTCGGAACGCAGCCGGGTCTCGGAGGCGACGATCGCCTCGAGCTGGCGCAGGAACCATGGATCGATGTGGGAGGCGGCGGCAACTTCATCGATGCCCATGCCGAGACGGATCGCCTGGGCGCAGGTCAGCAACCGATCCGGGGTCGGCCGTCCGAGGGCGGCGCGGATCGCGTTCTTG
>Ga0207773_100733_pt1 | contig 11469 bp, 13 predicted proteins | sample TtaePargueraPR_2_FD_187281 | JGI IMG/M metagenome (GOLD analysis project Ga0207773, IMG submission 187281) | Aerobic enrichment media microbial communities from Bioluminiscent Bay, La Parguera, Puerto Rico - Tt and M1 (3) (SPAdes) | ecosystem: Environmental > Aquatic > Marine > Unclassified ...
ATCGCCGCAGAGAACAACCTGGCGGAGACGGCGTTCTTCGTGCCGGAGCAGGACGGCTACCGCCTGCGCTGGTTCACGCCGGCCATCGAGGTGCCGCTCTGCGGCCATGCGACGCTCGCCAGCGCCTATGTCATCGCCCGCCACCTCGATCCGGCGATGGAGAAGGTGGTGTTCCACTCGAAGAGCGGGCCGCTGACGGTGACGCGCGCGGGCGAGGTCTTCACGCTCGACTTCCCGAGCGATCCGCCGGTGCCCTTCGAGGATGGCGGCGCGGTGGCCGACGCGCTCGGGGTGGTGCCACGCGAGGTGCTGAAGCCGGCCAAGCAGGGCGGCAAGATGCTGGCCGTGCTGGCGAGCGAGGCCGAGGTGCGCGGCGCCGAGCCGGACCTCGCCAAGGTGAAGGCGCTGCCGAGCGACGGCCTGATCATCACGGCGCCGGGCGACAAGGTCGACTTCGTCTCGCGCTGCTTCGCGCCGCACGCCGGCATTCCGGAGGACCCCGTCACCGGCTCGGCCCACGTGGTGCTGACGCCCTTCTGGTCGGCGCGGCTCGGCAGGAAGACGCTGACCGCCCGGCAGATCTCGGCGCGCGGCGGCGACCTCACCGTCGAGGACCGCGGCGCACGCACCCTCATCTCAGGCACAGCCGCCCCCTATCTCGAAGGCCGCATCCGCGTGTAGACTGGCCGCCGATTCAGACCTCTGGTCTCAAGGGGAGGCGGCATGACCAAGCGCACCACGATTCCCGCGCTCGACCCGGCCACGGTGGAGGCCCGCAAGGGCTCGTCTTATCCGGAGCCCTGGGCGTCCGCCTGCGGCGAGCGCGAGAAGCGGGCGCTGGGCGATGCGCTGGGTCTCAATGCTTTCGGCGTGAACCTGGTGCGCCTGCCGCCCGGCGCGCTCTCCTCGCAGCGCCACTGGCACAGCCACGAGGACGAGTTCGTCTACATGCTGGAGGGCGAGCTGACGCTGATCACCGACGGCGGCGAGCAGAAGCTGAAGCCCGGGATGGCCGCCGGCTTTCCCGCCGGCAAGGGCGACGGTCACCACCTGCGCAACGACGGCCAGGCCTGGGCCGTCTACCTGGAGGTCGGCAACCGCTCGCTGGACGACGAGGTGGTTTACCCCGATATCGACCTGGCGCTCACCAACGGACACAAGGGAAAGCGCCGCTTCACCCGGAAGAACGGCGAGCCCTACTGATGGCGATCACCGTCGCGCCGGCCGCCGCCGGCGACCTGGATGATCTGCGTGCGCTGTTCCGCGAGTACGCGGACTGGCTGCAGGTCGGCTACTGCCTGAAGGATTTCGAGGCGGAGCTGGCGGGCCTGCCGGGTGCCTGCGTGCCGACGGCCGGCGGCTTGTGGATTGCGCGGGTCGACGGCGCGCCGGCGGGTTGCGTCGCGCTGCAGCCGCTCGGCGACGGCGCGGTGGAGCTGAAGCGGCTCTGGGTGCGGCCGGAGCATCGTGGCCTGAAGCTCGGGCGGCGCCTCGCCGAGGCGGCGCTCGCCGGCGCGCGGGGCGGTGGCCGCTGCTGCGTCGTGCTGGAGACGCTCGACTTCATGACGGCGGCGCAGGCGCTCTACGCCGAGCTCGGCTTCCGCGAGGTACCGAAAGGCGACGCGCCTGCCAACGTGCGCCGGCTGCGCTGCGACCTCGCGGCGGCCGCCGCCTGACCCCTTTCCATCATCCGACCAAGGACCAGACGCGTGCAGGCGCTTTACTTCGACGACTTCGAGCCGGGCCAGACCTTCCACAGCAAGGGCGTGACGCTCAGCGAGTCGCAGATCCTCGACTTCGCGCTGCTGTACGATCCGCAGCCCTTTCACCTGGATAAAGAGGCGGCTGCCGAGGGTCCGTTCAACGGCCTCATCGCCTCGGGCTTCCAGACCCTCGCGCTGGCGTTCCGCATCTTCTACCAGGCCAATGTCATCAACGCCTGCTCGATGGGTTCGCCCGGCCTCGACAACCTGCGCTGGATCAGGCCGGTGCGCCCCGGCGACACCATCAAGGTGACGGGCACGGTGCGCGAGAAACGCCCCTCGCGCTCCAAGCCCGACCGCGGCACCGTCATCATGGACTACGTCACCACAAACCAGATGGGCGAGACGGTGATGACCTTCACCGCGATCCACATCTTCGCCAGGAAGGCCACGCAATCGTCATCTTGAGCGCGGACTTGAGATCGGACTGAATTCGGTCTATATTTGGTCCACACTGCCACAAGGGCGCGGCCATGAAGTTCTCCAGCCAAATCAAGCCAATCAGCTACCTGAAAGCGAACGCGGCAAAGGTCGTCGAAGGCTTGGCTGAATCCGGCGAGCCGTTGGTGATCACGCAGAACGGCGAGGCCAAGGCCGTCATCCAGGACGTAAAAAGCTACGAACAGACGCAGGAAACCCTGGCACTGCTGAAAATCCTCGCGCTCGGCAACCGGCAGGTCGAGGAAGGACGCGTGCATTCGGCCAAGGAGGCGATCGCCTCGCTGCGCAAGAAGTACGCCGGCTGATGGCCTTCAGCGTCGTCCTCACCGACGATGCGCTGCGCGATCTCGATGATATCTGCAACTACATAGCAGAGCATGATTCGGACCGAGGTTCTGCCTACGTCCTCGACCGCATCGAGAAGGCGCTGGCAGGGCTTGTTGAGTTCCCCGAGCGCGGCCGCCATCCTCGCGAACTGGCGGAGCTCGGCATTACAGAGTTTCGCGAGATCTTCTTCAAGCCCTATCGGCTGATATATCGGGTCGAGAAACGCCGTGTCGTTGTCTATCTGATCGCGGACGGCCGCCGCGACATGCAAACGCTCCTCGCTCGCCGGCTGTTGAACCCTTAACTTGCCGCCAGCGAACCTCAGGGCTCGTTCATGCAGCGCAGGCAGGTCTGGCGCAATTCTTCCAGGTTCTGCGCGTAGCGCAGCACGTGCACCAGGTGGCCGATCTCGCGGGTCGTTTCTGGATCCGACGTTGTGCCGGGGACAGCGCGCATGCGCGTACCGAAGAGGATCGGCTCTTCCAGGGACGCCTTATCCAGGGGCTGCAGCGTCTCAAAACCGCTCAGCATCTTCCAGGCCGTCGGGCAGATGAAATTCTCGTGCTCGAACAGATCGATGGCGGCCTGCTTGTCGTCCTCCGTTAGGAAGTCGCCGAAGAGATAGCCACCGTCGTTGCGCAGCAGCTCGAACAGTTCGGCGATGCGCGGGAGGAGCGCCTTGTTCATCCCTTCAGCTTTCCCTCGCGCTTCAGCCGGTCGATCTGATGCTGATAGCCGTCGTCGTCGCTGAGCCAGAGCACGTTGGAGCGGTCGAGGCCGAGGGCGGATAACAACTTGTCGAGAGCGGCGACGTAGGGACGGTTGGTGACATCGGCATGGACATAGACCTGTTTGGGGCTGCCGGCCTCGCCCCATGACAGCAGGAAGCGCGTCCCTTCGCCGATTTGCAGTCGGATGAAGGACATCCAGCCGAGGCCGTCCTCGACGACGCGCTCCCGCGCGAAGCCGTGCTCACTCTCCAACGACTCGATCGTCCGGTTGATGATGGCGATCTCGTAGAATGGACCCGGTTGCCATTGGTCTTCGCTGAGCTGTCGGACGTCTTCGGCCATGGTTGCTTCCGCCGGTGGAAGGGCCACTAATCCCTGGGTTGAAGAGCAGTATCGCCGACGCGGCTGCCCGATGCCAGCGCGCCGGAGGGGCACCAACCAGTTTCCTGACCCCTTGGTCAACTTATCCAACTGCGACGCTTTGGCGCCGGAAAGCGGCGCATGAATAATTGACGCGGTGCAACATGGTGCTAGTATCCGGCCCGCGCGCGACCCGGGGGTTTTCCCCGGATTCCTGAGGGAATTTCCAAAGTAACCCCGGCCGCTTCGCCGCTTTCGACCCTCTACTCGCTAAGGAGCCGCCTTATGAACGCCCCCCGCCCGGCCAGCCGGCCTGGGAACCCTTGCTTTTCCTCGGGACCCTGCGCGAAGCGCCCGGGTTGGTCCCTGGGTGCCCTGAGCGAGGCGGCGGTCGGTCGATCTCATCGGGCCAAGCCCGGCAAGACCAGGCTCGCCGAGGTGATTGAGCGCTCGAAGAAAATCCTCGGCATGCCGGCGGACTACCGCCTCGGCATCGTGCCGGCCTCCGACACAGGCGCCGTCGAGATGGCGCTGTGGTCGCTGCTCGGCCCGCGCGGCGTCGACGTGCTGACCTGGGAGAGCTTCGGCGAGGGCTGGGCGACCGATATCGCCAAGCAACTCAAGATCAAGGACCTGCGGGTGCTGAAGGCCGACTACGGCAGGCTGCCGGACCTCGGCCAGGTCGACTTCGCCCGCGACGTGGTGTTCACCTGGAACGGCACGACCTCAGGCGTGAAGGTGCCGGACGGCGACTGGATCGCGGCCGACCGCGAAGGCCTCACCATCTGCGACGCCACCTCGGCGGCCTTCGCCATGGAGCTGCCGTGGGACAAGCTCGACGTGGTCACCTGGTCCTGGCAGAAGGTGCTGGGCGGCGAGGCGGCGCACGGCATGCTGGCGCTCTCACCGCGCGCCGTCGCGCGCCTCGAGTCCCACACGCCGGCCTGGCCGCTGCCGAAGATCTTCCGCCTCACCAAGGGCGGCAAGCTCATCGAGGGCGTGTTCAAGGGCGAGACCATCAACACGCCCTCCATGCTGGCTGTCGAGGACGCGCTCGACGGCCTGAAGTGGGCCGAAGAAATCGGCGGGCTGAAGGCGCTCATCGCCCGCTCGGAGAAAAATCTGAAGGCGGTGGCCGACTGGGCCGCGTCGTCCGGCTGGGCGGACTTCCTGGCCGAAACGCCTGAGACGCGCTCCTGCACCTCGATCTGCCTGAAGATCGTCGATGCCTGGTTCCTGTCGCTCGATGCCGACGCCCAGGCGGCGGCCGCCAAGCGCATCGCGGACCTGCTGGAGCAGGAAGGCGTCGCCTACGACATCGGCAGCTACCGCGACGCGCCGGTCGGCCTGCGCCTGTGGGGCGGCGCGACGGTGGAGCCGGCCGACATGGCTGCGCTGCTGCCCTGGCTCGACTGGGCCTGGCGATCCGTGAAGGCCGAGAAGGCGGCGGCCTGAGCCGCCAAACCCCGCACGCGTGAGACACCGCGGCGGCCCCCGCGCAGCAACGGGGCGCCGCGAGCAGAAGGCTACAAGACATGCCCAAGGTTCTGATTTCGGATGAGCTGAGCGATCGCGCCGCGGAGATCTTCCGCGAGCGCGGCGTCGAGGTGGACGTGAAGACCGGCCTGAAGCCGGACGAGCTGAAGGCCATCATCGGCAACTACGACGGCCTCGCGATCCGCTCTGCGACGAAGGTGACGGCCGAGATCATCGCCGCCGCCGACAATCTGAAAGTGGTCGGCCGCGCCGGCATCGGCGTCGACAACGTGGACATTCCGGCGGCGACCGGCCGCGGCATCGTGGTAATGAACACGCCCGACGGCAACTCCATCACCACCGCCGAGCACACCATCGCTCTGATGCTGTCGCTGGCGCGCCAGATCCCCGCCGCCGACCGCTCGACCCAGGCCGGCAAGTGGGAGAAGTCGCGCTTCATGGGCGTGGAGCTGACCGGCAAGACGCTGGGCGTCATCGGCTGCGGCAACATCGGCGCCATCGTCGCCGACCGCGCGCAGGGCCTGAAGATGCACGTCATTGCCTACGATCCCTTCCTGTCGCCGGATCGCGCGCGCGACCTCGGCGTCGAGAAGGTCGAGCTCGACGCGCTGCTGAAGCGGGCGGACATCATCACCCTGCACGTGCCGATGACCGACCAGACCCGCGGCATGATCGACAAGAAGGCGCTCGCGAAGACCAAGCTGGGCGTGCGCATCATCAACTGCGCCCGCGGCGGCCTGGTGGTCGAGGAAGACCTGAAGGCGGCGCTCGACTCCGGCCAGGTCGCCGGCGCCGCGCTCGACGTCTTTACGGTGGAGCCGGCCAAGCAGAACGTGCTGTTCGGCCTGGACAGCGTGGTGGCGACGCCGCACCTCGGCGCCTCGACCACCGAGGCGCAGGAGAAGGTGGCGCTGCAGATCGCCGAGCAGATGTCGGCCTACCTGGTGAGCGGCGCCATCACCAACGCGCTGAACATGCCCTCGCTCACGGCCGAGGAAGCCAAGCGCCTGAAGCCCTACATGACGCTCGCCCAGCAGCTCGGCAGCTTCGCCGGGCAGCTCACCCACACCGGCCTCAAGGCCGTGACCATCGAGTACGAAGGGCACGTCGCCGATTTCAACACGCGCCCCATCACGCAGGTGGCGCTCTGCGGTCTGCTGACGCCGATGCTGGACACGGTGAACATGGTGAACGCGCCCATCGTCGCGCGCGAGCGCGACATCGACGTCTCCGAGGTGAAGCACGAGCGCGACTGCGACTACCAGACGCTGATCCGCATGACGGTGACCACCGAGCGCGGCCCGCGCAGCGTCGCCGGCACGCTGTTCGGCGGCAGCAAGCCGCGCCTGGTCGACATCAAGGGCATCTCGGTCGAGGCTGCGCTGACGCCGCACATGCTCTACATTAGCAACGAGGACAAGCCGGGCTTCATCGGCGCCCTCGGCACCACGCTGGGCGATGCCGGGGTGAACATCGCGACCTTCCACCTGGGCCGCGCGGCGCAGGGGCAGGACGCCATCGCCCTGCTGGAGCTGGATGCGCCGATCGATGGGAAGACGCTGGAGAGGGTGCGGGCCCTGCCGCACACCAAGCAGGCCGAAGCGCTGCGCTTCTAGGCTCTTCCACCTCGTCGTCGCTCTGTTTGGCGCCGCCTGTTCGGGGGCGGCGCCGGCGGGCGCCCAGAGCCTCGAATCGCTGGGCCTGCGGCCCTTCCTCACCGAGCCGTCACCGAGCATGAAGATCGAGCTGCGCCGCGCGGTGCGTCCGGCCGACGCCCTGCCGGACGGCCAGCCGGCGTTCGGGCCGCAAGATGGCAAGGGCCGCATTGCCGAGGCCTGGCTGATCGAGCCGACCGCGCGCTACGACCACGCCGCCCTGGGCGACGACCTCGAGGCCGGCGGCCTGCTGGTGCGCCTGCGCGACGGCAGCGAGCGGCGCCTGAGACTGCCAGAGGACCAGGTTTTCGAGGACCTGCGCCCGCGCCTCGCCGACCTCGACGGCGACGGCGAGGCCGAGATCGTCGTCGTGCGCTCCTCACTCGCGCACGGCGCGGTGCTGACGGCCTACGGGCTGGTGGACGACGAGCTTACGCTCATCGCCGAGGGGCCGCAGCGGCTGACCGCGCACCGCTGGCTGAACCCGGTCGGCATCGCCGATTTCGATGGTGACGGCACGGTGGAGGTCGCCTACGTGGAGACGCCGCACCTCGGCGGTGTGCTGCGCATCGTCGCGCTGAAGGACGGCAAGCTGGTGGAGGAGGCCTCGCGCGCCGGCTTCTCCAACCACCGGCTCGGATCGCGCGAGCTCGGCCTCGCCGCCGTGCTGGACTTCGACGAGGACGGCCTGCCGGAGATCTTCCTGCCCTCGGCGCGGCGCCGCGCGCTGCACGTGCTGCGCTACAAGGACGGCGAGATCAGCCTGCTCGGCCGCGATTTCTACGAGGCGCAGATCGACGGCGACTTCCGCCTGGAGGACCTCGACGGCAACGGCATGGATGAGGTGATCTTCCAGCTCGACGACGGGCTGGAGGTGCGGCTGTATCGGTAGATGCAGAGAGCTGTCGCACCGGCGATTGCTTCCTTTGAACCGTCATCCTCGCACTTGTTGCGAGGATCCATCGGAGAGGCCGGGCGCCGAGCGCTGCCATGGACCCTCGGGACAAGCCCGAGGGTGACATTCACAAGGTGGCACCGGAGGGGCGAAGCTAAGCCGCTGCTTCCAGCCGCCGATGCGCCAGCGTCGCGATCCGCCGCACGGCGACCATGGAGAGGATGACGGCGGCGATGAAGACGTAGAGGCCGGCGTGGATCTCGACGTCGGAGATCAGCGACAGCTTGATCACCACCACCAGCATGGCGGCGACGAAGACGTCGAGCATCGACCAGCGTCCGATGGTCTCGATCCAGCCGAGCAGGCGCCGTACGCGGGCGTCGTCGACGCGCAGCCAGGCCCAGGCGAGCCAGGCGACCGTGAGCTTACCGACCGGCAGCACCACGGTGAACAGCACGATGACCAGGAAGAGCGCGACATCGCCGCTCTCGAGCAGGCGGAAGGCACCGGTGAGGATCGAGACCTCGTCGTAGAACACCAGCAGGGTGCGCACCGTCATCACCGGCAGCAGCCAGCCGGCGAGCAGCGAGACTGCTGCCGCCAGCAGCAGCAGCCCGAGCAGGCGGTCGGGGCCTCTGGCCTCGGCGGCGAGGGTGCCGGGGGCGGCGAAAAGGCGGGGCAGGGCAGGCAAGGGGCAGGAAGGCCTCGGCGGGTTGCGGGGTGGCGCGGCCGGCAATTCTATACGCCGCCGGCCCGGGCGGCCAGCTTCAAGGGTTTGATATTTCTGGCTTTCCAGGCGCCGGTCCGGTGCGGGGACCGGTTTTCCGTTTGCCCCCTGCGGTGAAGGCTGCTAACAGAGGGCGGAAGCGGCGCCGCCCGCTTCCATGCCCCGCCCGTCAACCGGGCCCATGGAACCGGACACCAGCTCCCGCCGACCTGCCGACATGACCGAACGCGCCGAAAAAGGCCTCTTACCGGCCGGCCTGCAGGATGTCCTGCCGCCGCTCGCCGCCCACGAATCCGCGGTGGTCGAGCGCCTCATCGCCTGCTTTCAGGCGCAGGGCTACGAGCGGGTGAAGCCGCCGCTGCTGGAGTTCGAGGAGGCCCTGCTGACCGGCGCCGGTGCCGCGGTGGCGAGCCAGACCTTCCGCCTGATGGACCCGGTGAGCCAGCGCATGATGGGCCTGCGCGCCGACATGACGCCGCAGGTCGCGCGCATCGCCACCACGCGGCTGAAGAAGGCGCCGCGTCCCCTGCGCCTCTGCTACGGCGGCCAGGTGCTGCAGGTGCGCGGCAGCCAGCTGCGCCCCGAGCGCCAATTCGCCCAGGCCGGCATCGAGCTGATCGGCGCGCCGCAGGAGACCGCCGACGCCGAGGCGGTGCTGCTCGCCATCGAGGCCTTGACCGCCATCGGCGTGCCGGAGCTCTCGGTCGACCTCAACACACCGCCGCTGGTCGGCGCGCTGGCCGGCGAGCTCGGCCTCGCCGTGCCGCAGGTCGCCGAGCTGCGCCTCGCGCTCGACCGTAAGGACGCCGCGGCGGTGCGCGAACTCGCGGGCAAGCACGACCCGCTGTTCCAGGCGCTGCTGCGCACGGCCGGCCCGGCCGACAAGGCGCTGTCGGCGCTGGCGGCGCTCGACCTGCCGCCGGCCGCGGCTGCCGAGCTGGCGCGCCTCGCGGAGGTCGCGGCGCTGGTGCGCGACGCGGCGCCGCAGGCGCGGCTGACCGTAGACCCTGTCGAGCATCGCGGCTTCGAGTACCAGACCGGCATCTCTTTCATCCTCTTCGCCCGGGGCGTGCGCGGCGAGCTTGGCCGCGGCGGGCGCTACGAGGCGTCGGGCCCCAACGGCGAGCGCGAGTCGTCGACCGGCTTCACGCTCTACCTGGACAGTGTGCTGCGCGCGCTGCCGCCGCCGGCGCCGGCGCAGCGCATCTTCCTGCCCTTCGGCACGGCATCGGACGAAGGCCGTCGCCTGCGTGCCGAGGGCTGGACCACCGTGGCCGGCCTCGCCGCCGTGCCCGATCCGCAGAAGGAGGCGCGCCGCCTCGGCTGCAGCCATTGCCTGGCCGACGGCGCGATCGCAGAGACAAAGGATTGAGGAAGCATGGCTAACGTGGTGGTCGTCGGCTCCCAGTGGGGCGACGAAGGCAAGGGCAAGATCGTCGACTGGCTGTCGGAGCGCGCCGACGTGGTGGTGCGCTTTCAGGGCGGCCACAACGCCGGCCACACCCTCGTCATCGGCGGCGAGACCTTCAAGCTGTCGCTGCTGCCTTCGGGCGTCGTGCGCTCCAACAAGCTCTCGATCATCGGCAACGGCGTGGTGGTCGATCCCTGGGCCCTGGTCGAGGAAATCGACCGCATCCGCGCACAGGGTGTCGAGGTGACACCGGAGCGCCTGCGCATTGCCGAGAGCGTCGCCCTGATCCTGCCGATGCACGGCGCGGTCGACCGCGCCCGCGAGGCCGCCAAGGGCGACGGCAAGATCGGTACCACCGGGCGCGGCATCGGTCCGGCCTACGAGGACAAGATCGGCCGCCGCGCCGTGCGCCTCTGCGACCTCGCCGACCCGGCGCTGCTGCGTCAGCGGGTCGAGGGTCTGCTGGTGCACAACAACGCGCTGCTGCGCGGCCTCGGTCAGCCCGAGTACACGGCGGACGAGATCGTCGACAACCTGCTCGCGCTGGCGCCGCGCATCCTGCCCTTCGCCGACCGCGTGTGGCAGAGCCTGGACGAATCGCGCCGCGCCGGCCGCCGCATCCTCTTCGAGGGCGCGCAGGGCGTCATGCTGGACGTCGACCACGGCACCTATCCCTACGTCACCTCGTCCAACACCGTGGGCGGCAGCGCGGCTGCCGGCTCCGGCCTTGGCCCCTCGGCGCTCGACTTCGTGCTCGGCATCACCAAGGCCTACACGACGCGCGTCGGGAGCGGGCCTTTCCCGACCGAGCTGACCGACGCCACCGGCGAGCTGCTGGGCGCGCGCGGCCGCGAGTTCGGGGTGGTGACGGGCCGCAAGCGGCGCTGCGGCTGGTTCGACGCGGTGATGGTGCGCCAGGCCGCCAAGGTGGCCGGCATCCATGGCATCGCCCTCACCAAGCTCGACGTCCTCGACGGCCTCGAGGAGATCAGGATCTGCGTCGGCTACGAGGTCGACGGCGAGCGGCTCGACTACCTGCCGGCACAGCCGGGCCGGCAGGCCCGCGCGAAGCCGATTTACGAGGCGATCCCCGGCTGGCCGGAGAGCACCATGGGCGCGCGGTCCTGGGCCGAGCTGCCGGCGGCGGCGGTGAAGTACATCCGCCGCCTGGAAGAGCTCATCGAGGTGCCGGTGGCGCTGCTGTCCACCTCGCCGGAGCGCGACGACACCATCCTGGTGCGCGATCCCTTCGCAGATTAGCCGCCCGCCTGACCGCGGGAGGGCCTCAGCCCGAAAACCGCGGAAAGCCGGCCTTTGCGGTGGCCGGGACGGCCGCCTTTAACGAACTCTTTGCCATATTGCGCTTAGCTTCGGGGTCCCGGTCGGCGGTGCCGCCGCCGGGATCCTGGGGTCCTTTCTTGAAGCGGCAATGAGCAGTCAGACGCGGGCAGCGGACGCGAGAGCGGGTGACGAGAGCGGCCAGGTCATGGTGGCCGACCGCTACCGCATCCATCCCGACCAGCCGCTGCCGGCCCTGGATGCCGCCGGCGGCATCCGCGCCTACACCGCGACGGACGAGCGCGGCTCGCCCAAGGCGCTGTTCGCGCTGGTCTGCCGGCGCGACATCGGGGCACGTACCGACGTGCTGAACCAGTTCGCCCG
>Ga0207773_100734_pt1 | contig 11468 bp, 10 predicted proteins | sample TtaePargueraPR_2_FD_187281 | JGI IMG/M metagenome (GOLD analysis project Ga0207773, IMG submission 187281) | Aerobic enrichment media microbial communities from Bioluminiscent Bay, La Parguera, Puerto Rico - Tt and M1 (3) (SPAdes) | ecosystem: Environmental > Aquatic > Marine > Unclassified ...
TTATCGGCGGCAAGCCGGACGATCCGTTCTGGTCGCGCGTCAAGAAGGGCGCCGAAGATGCCGGCATTGTCGCTCAAGCGCAGGGCGGTTCCGTAACTTGGCTCGGCCCGCAGAACTACGACAATCTCGGCCCCGATGCTGCTGAGCTTATCCGTCAGGCCATCGATCAGGGTGCTGATGCGATCGTCGGTCCTGACTGGGTTCCTGAAGCAATGGATCCGGCCTTCAAGGCCGTCGTCGATGCCGGTATTCCGCTCGTGATCTATAATGCCGGCGGCATCGAGGCCGCTGACCGTCTCGGCGCGATGAATTACGTCGGCGCCGTCGATTACAAGTCCGGTTATGCCGGCGGTGAATATCTCGGCAATGCCGGCCACAAGAACGGCGCCTGCGTCAATACGCTTCCCGGCGCCGCCAATATTGAAGCCTTCTGCAATGGCTTCAATGACGGCATCAAAGCCGCCGGCGGGACCGGTTCGGTGCTGCAGCTTCCCGCCACCGCTTTCGGCGATGCAACCGCGGTAGCGCAGGCTGTTCGTGCGCACCTGCTGCAGAATCCCGACATTGACGCGATGTTCGCCATTGGCGACGGCGACACCAATGCCACTGTTTCCGGTATCGCCCAGGCTGGCAAACAGGGGCAGGTCCATGTTTGCGGCATGAACTTCAACGACTCGATCCTGAACAACATCCAGCAGGGCACTCAGGACTGTGCGATTGACCAGCAGGGCTACCAGCAGGGCTTCTTCGCCGTGTCGATCCTCAACAACTTCGTCAATTATGGCGTCACCATCCCGACCCGCGAGATTCTCACCGGTCCGGGCGTGATCGATGCCAGCAACGTTGAGCAGGTGATCGAAGGCGTGAAGGCCGGCGCGCGCTAAGCGATACGCTCCGCCCGTCGCGTTAAGTGCAGCGGGCGGAACCCAAGCCAGCCTCTCTTGAAATCTGCGGACCGCTTCGCCGGACTGCAACCAGTCGTCGCGCCTTTCGCAGGACGACCGCCACTCAAGGAATAGGTCGCATGTCGAGACCATCAAGTAGCCGTTCGCCCGTAGGGGCACTTGGCGGAATTGCCAGACGGCCGGAGGCAGGATCGCTTGTCGGACTGATCCTCGTCTACATATTCTTCGCCATTCTCGGAGGCGCAGTTTTCATCGGTGCTGCCGGCTGGTCGAGTTGGCTGAACATTGCGGCCGAAGTCGGAATTGTCGCACTGCCTGTCGGCCTGCTCATGATTGCCGGCGAACTCGATATCTCCGTAGGTTCGGTGATCCCCGCGTCCTCCATGACCGCGGCGATCGTCTCCGGTTATTACGGACTCCCGGCGCCCGTGGGCATCGTCGCCGCGCTCGGAGTAGGACTGCTGGTCGGCTTTGTGAATGGCTATCTGGTGGTTCGGACGCGCATACCTTCCCTTATTATCACCATCGGCACGATGTTTGCGGTGATGGGGCTGACGCTAGGCTTTGCCGTGCTCATCGCCGGCTCCACCAGCGTGTTTCTGGTTCCCGATCCAACCACCAAGGCGATCCTGGGCACGTTTATCGGCGGCATGTTCAACGTGTCGATGTTCTGGTGGGCCGGCTTTACCGTTGCCGTCTTCTATCTGTTGCACATCTCGCCAATCGGCAACTGGATCTTCGCGGTCGGCGGCGATCGCGAAAGCGCCCGCAACGCCGGTATTCCCGTGCGCCGGCTGACGATTTCGCTTTACATACTATCCGGATTTGCCGCCGCATTCGTCGGTGTGCTGCAACTGATGACCTATCAAAGTGCGCAGGTCGCGGCGGGGCAATCTTTCATTTTCAATTCGATCATGTGTGTCGTGATCGGCGGCGTGCTGCTGACCGGCGGCGCGGGTTCGGTCGTTGGAATCGTGATCGGCACGATGACCTTCGCCATCGTAAACCAGGGCATCTACTTCTCCGGCCTAGATCCGAACATCGGGTCGCTGATTATCGGCGCACTGTTGCTTGGTGCGGTTTTGTCCAATGACACTTTCCGCAAGCTGGCGCTGAACTACGCCACGAAAAAGAGCTGAGGAGCAGAGCCATGAACGTGCTCGGACCCATTATTCGCCGGCCGGAAGCCGCAGCGGTTATCAGCCTCATCGGGATTATCGCCTTCTACGCGATCTTTGGCGGTGTGGAACTCGGCAAACTGTTCGGTGCCGCAAGCTGGGTCAATTTCGCTGCCAATCTCGGCATCGTCGCGATCCCGGTCGGCCTGTTGATGATTTCCGGTCATCTCGACATCTCGATCGGCGCCATGATCCCTGCAGGCTCGATGACGGTTGCGATCCTCTCCGGCTACTACGAGCTTCCAATCGCCGTAGGCATACTGGGCGCGCTCGCTCTCGGCGTGTTGGTCGGGCTGGTCAACGGCATACTGACCGTGCGTACTACGGTGCCGTCTCTCATCATCACGCTCGGAACCCTTGTCGCGATGCAGGGGGTGGTCCTGGCGGGAGCGAAACTGCTGACGGGCGCGGCCAGCGTTCCGCTTGATGCACCGGAATGGGCCAAGTTCCTGTTCGGCCGCCTGATCGGCAATAGCCATCAGATCACAATTTTCTGGTGGGTGACCTTCGCGCTGGCCCTCGGTTTTGTCGTGCACAAGACCAAATACGGAAATTGGCTGTATGCCATGGGTGGTGACCGTGAAAGCGCGCGCAATGCGGGCATTCCAGTGGATCGAATGACGATCATGCTGTTCGTCCTATCCGCGACCAGTGCCGCCTTTGTCGGCATGTGTGGGGCAATCCTGTTCAACTCGGCCCAGGTTTCGGGCGGCATGAATTACATCTTCAATTCCGTTGTCTGCGTTGTCGTCGGCGGGGTTCTGCTGACGGGCGGATACGGATCGGTGATGGGCATCTTCTTCGGCACGCTGACCTTCGCGATCGTCAATCAGGGCATCTATTTCACCGACATCGACCGCAACTGGGCGAATTTGATCATCGGGGTAACCCTCCTGATCGCGGTGGCCATGAACGGTAGCTTCCGCCAGTTCGCCCTCAGCCTTGGTCCAAGCAAAATTAAAAAGGGAGGACAAGCCAATGTCTGACAAGACGCCTGTTCTGGAGATGCGCTCGGTCGACAAGAGCTTCGGCCCGATCGATGTATTGCACGAGATTTCACTGAGGGTTCACCAAGGCGAAGTGCTTTGCCTGCTTGGCGACAACGGGGCGGGAAAGTCGACCTTGATCAAAACGCTGTCGGGCGTTCACAAGCCGACCCGCGGAGAGATCTTTATGGACGGCGCGCCTGTCCTTTTCGAAAGCCCGCGCGACGCGCAAGGCAGGGGGATCGCCACCGTTCACCAGTTCGGCGGCACCTATCCGCTGATGTCGATCGGCCGCAACTTCTTCGTTGGTGCCGAACCCACGAAAGGATGGGGCCCGTTCAAGGTTTTTGATCGCAAAACCGCCAACGAGACTGCGGTCAAAGCGGTGCGGGAGTTCGGCATCACCCGCATCGACGATGGTGATCGCCTTGTTGGAGGCCTCTCAGGTGGTGAACGACAGTCGCTAGCGATTGCCCGCGCCGTTCATTTCGGCGCTCGCGTCCTGATCCTCGACGAGCCCACTGCGGCGCTCGGCGTGAAACAGGCAGCCCACGTGTTGCGCATCGTCAATGAAGCCAAGAAGCGCGGCCTCGCAGTGATCTTCATCACCCATCAGGTCATGCATGCGATGACCGTCGGTGATCACTTCGCGGTCCTCATTCGGGGCGCCGTCGCCGCTGATTTCCGCAAGGGCGAGAAGACTCGAGAGGAAATCACCGACCTGATGGCCGGCGGCGAGACCATGGCTGATCTGGAAGCCCAAATTGAAGGGTACATGGATGCCCACGAGGGACATCCGCCGCCAGCGTAGTCGTCGCTGACGGCATCACAAACGAATTTGCAGGCAAGCAGCTTCGACAGCGCCGGAAGGGTGCGGTCGGAGCACAGGGAAGATTTGCGTCCAAAATCTGGAGGTCAAAATGAAGATCGCGCTGGACCCGTTCATGCATAGGCATCTCTCGCTGGAGGAGTTGCCGGCGAAGGTCAAAGCACTCGGCTACGACTGGATCGAGCTCTCACCGCGGGGCGATTTCCTCGAGTGGTTCAAGGCACCCCGCGTCTTTCCCGAGAGGATCAGGAGCTTCAAGAAGGCATTGAAGGAAAGCGATGTCGGCATCGCCTCGCTATTGCCCATGTACCGCTGGGCCTCCAATGACGAGACCGAGCGCCAGGCCGCCGTCAAGCACTGGAAACGCGCCATCGAGATCGCCGTCGAGATGGAAATCGACACCATGAACTCCGAATTCGGCCGCGGCCCGCATCCCGACAAGGGGTCTTGCTATTGCTGCCATACCGGCTCCATGATCGAGGCTTGCGAGGACGCCTGGTGGCGGTCGATGGAGGAACTGGTTCCGATCTTCGAGAAGGAAGGCATCAACCTCCATGTCGAGCCGCACCCCGAAGACTGGTGCGAGACCCTACAGCCGGCGCTCGACATCATCCGCACGGTCAATTCGAAGAACGTCAAATTCCTCTACTGCGCACCGCACACCTTCTATTTCGGTGACGACACGAAGGCGATGCTGCGCGAGGCAAAGGATGTGCTCGCCCACGTTCATGTCGGCGACACGTTCAACCACAAGGCCTCGTCAGGGCTTCGCTATATCGTCAATCCGCCGGGCTCGAGCGCACGGGTGCACCAGCACCTGAATATCGGCCAAGGAGAGGTCCCGTGGGACGACTTCTTCGGCACGCTGGTCGAGATCGGCTTCGACGGCATCATGACCGCTTGCGTCTTCGCCTGGGAGGACAAGGCCGATGAAAGCGGCACCTTCATGCGTTCCGAGATGCAGCGTTACATCGACAAGCATTGGAGGGCGGAATGACCCTCCAGGTTGGCATCATCGGCACTGGTATGATAGGACAGGATCATATCCGTCGCCTTACGAAGGTTCTTTCCGGCGTCGAAGTCGTCGGCGTCACCGATATCGACCAGGCTCGCGCCGCTGCCGCCGCCCCGGAAGGGGCGGAGGTATTTGCCACCCCGTCGGCTCTGATTTCCTCGGAAAAGGTGCAGGCCGTGGTTATCTGCTCCTGGGGACCGGCACATGAGGAGCAACTGCTCGCGGCAATCGCCGCCGGCAAGCCTGTGTTCTGCGAAAAACCATTGGTAACGTCTGAAGCAGCTGCGCTTCGCGTGATGGAGGCCGAAGTGGCCTTCGGTCGGCGGCTTGTGCAGGTCGGCTTCATGCGCCGCTTCGATGCCGATTATCGCCGCCTCAAGGCGGTGATCGATGCAGGCAAGCTTGGGGCGCCTTTGATGTTCCATTCCGTGCATCGCAACGCGTCGGTCCCCGAGGGTGTCTACACTTCGGAGATGCCGCTGAACGATACACTGGTGCACGACGCGGACATCTCCCGCTGGCTCCTGTCCGATGAAGTCGCCGGTGTGGAAGTGCGCGTGCCGCGTCGGTCCTCGCGCGGCGGCGAATTGCGCGATCCTGTGTTCGTGCTCTTGCACATGGCCTCGGGCGCTCTGGTCGACGTCGAGGTTTCGGTCAACATCTCCTACGGCTATGACATCCGCGGCGAGGTGAGTTGCGAGGCGGGCGCAACTGTCATCTCCGATTCAAACGGCATCCGTCAGGCAATCCCCGAGGACTGGCGCGAGCGCTTCATCGAAGCATACGACCAGGAATTCCGGGAATGGATTGTGGCTGCCTCGCGACGCTCCGCAACCGGCCCGTCGACGTGGGACGGATACGTGGCCACGCTTGTGGCCGATGCCGCTCTGCGTGCCGTCGCCAGCGGCGGCCTTGAACCCATCAGCTTAGTAGAAAAACCGGACCTTTACGGATCTCGGACCGCCGTGGCGGCCGAATAAGCAGGTAGGCCATTTCAGGAAAACGATCGGATGATCAACGGAGAAAGAACGATTTCCCGCCCCCTGCGCTGGGGCATGGTCGGTGGTGGGCGTACTGGCCAGGTGGGGTACAAGCACAGAACCGGCGCGCAGCGTGACGGCACCTATCAACTCATCTGTGGAGCCTTCGACCTCGACGCCGAGCGCGGCCGCGATTTCGGAACGAAGCTCGGCGTGGCGGCAGAGCGCTGCTATGCGACCTATCAGGAGCTGATTGCCAAGGAAACAGCGCGAGAGGATGGCGTCGAGGTCGTCTCGATCGCGACGCCAAACTTCATCCACTACGAGATCACCAAGGCCTGCCTGGAAGCCGGTCTGCACGTGATCTGCGAGAAGCCGCTCTTCTTTACCGTCGCCGAATGCGAGGAGATCGAGAGGCTCACCGCGGACAAGGGGCTGATTGTCGGTGTCACCTACGGATTCACCGGTCATCCACTGGTTCACCAGATGGCCGCGATGGTCAGGAGGGGCATGCTCGGCGACATCCGCATCGTCGACATGCAGTATACCCACGGCTTCAACTCGGGCGACGATACGAATGCCAGCGAGGCGGTGAAATGGCGCACCAATCCTGAAACCGCCGGCCCGACCTTCGTACTCGGCGATATCGGCACGCATCTCTACTACCTCTCCGAGATCGTGCTGCCGCACCTGAAGGTCGAGAAGCTGCTTTGCGACCGCAAGGCCTTCATCCCAAGCCGGGCACCCCTGGAAGACCACGCGACCGTGTTGATGCACTACGACAACGGAGCACGCGGCCGGTTGTGGGTGTCTTCGGTCAACGCGGGCAATATGGGCTCACAGCGTTATCGCTTTGTCGGCGCGAAGGCCTCGATCGAGTGGACAGATAGTCACCCCGACCAGCTCATTTACGAAGTGCAGGGCGAGCCGGGCCGGGTCATGCATCACGGCATGCCCTACCTCGAAGAAGAGAGCCTCGCCATCGACCGCATGGGTGCCCTGCATACCGAAGGCCTCGGCGACAGCTGGTCAAATATCTACCTGTGGATCGCCCAAGCGATCGACGCCAAGAACTGCGGCGACGGCGCTTTCCTGAAGACGCACCATTATCCGGGCATCAAGGCGGGCACCGAAGGTGTGCGCTGGCTGGAGAACTGTGTCCGCTCGGCCGATTCAGGATCGGCATGGGTCGATTTCAAATAACCTCTCCTCCCCACCTCGGGCGCGCAGCGGCGCGCCCACTTTTTTGGACGAAACCGAAATGAAACTTTCCATCTGCACCGACGTCATGGGCAATCTCTCCTTCACGGAGATGCTCGACAAATGCGTGAAACTTGGTGTCGAAGGCATCGAGATGACGGGCGGCGGCTGGTCGCGCGCTCCGCACTTCCGAGCCGACGAGCTTCTCGCCGACAAGGTGCTCCTCAGGACCAAGCTCAAGGAGATCGAGACGCGCGGCCTTGAGATCGCAGCGCTCAACTGCTCGGCCAACCCGCTCGATCCGGGTGATATGGGCAAGCGCCACCGCAAGGAGATGGAGGACACCATCCGTCTTGCCGGGGAAATCGGCGTCAAGACGATCGTGACGATGTCGGGGCTGCCGGAAGCAGCCCCCGGCGACATGGTCCCGAATTGGCTCGTCTATACCAAGAGCTGGCCAGACGAGATGCCGGAGCGCGACCGCTACCAGTGGGAGGACAGGGCTTTCCCGCTGTGGCACGACCTGGTGAAGTTGGCCAAGGAGGTCGGCGTGGAGAAATACGCGCTTGAGAATTTCTCGGCCATGCTCGTCTGGAACCCCGAGACCCTGTTCCGCCTGCGCAACGAGGTTGGCCCGACGGTCGGGATGAACCTCGACCCCTCGCATCTGATGTGGATGGGGGCCGATCCGATCGCTTCCGCTCGCGCGCTGGGTTCGGCCATTCACCATTGCCACGGCAAGGACACGCGCATTGAGCGCGGTCTCGCGGACGTTAACGGCCTGCTCGAACTGAAGGAGGTCACCGAGGTCGCCAACCGCAGTTGGAACTATGTCGCCGTTGGCGCCGGCCGCGACCTGCAATGGTGGAAGGAATTCTTCTCGGTCGTCCGCATGTGCGGCTACAACGGCTGGGTCAGCCTCGAGATGGAAGATTTCACCATGTCAACCGAGGCGGGCATCCAGTCCTCCATCGACGCACTTCAAGCGACGATCAGCCGCTGAGCCAATACTGGAGAAGCAAATGCGCATCGGGTTGGTCGGATACGGAACGGGAGGGCGGCACTTTCACGCCCCCTTTATTGCAGCAACGGAGGGCATCACACTTGCGGGCGTTGTGGCCCGCTCGCCCGAGCGCGTAGCCGCCGTGAAGGTCGACTTGCCTGATGTTCCGGTGTTTTCCAGCTTGACCGATATGCTGCGGTCCGGTCAGGTTGATGCGGTGACGATCACCACGCCGCCCGGAACGCGCCGGGCTCTGGTGTTTGAGGCGATTGAAGCCGGTGTCCACGTTGTTGCCGACAAGCCGTTCGCGCCGAGCGCCGAGGGTGCACGGGAGCTCGAGGCAGCAGCCAACGCCAAAGGCGTCGTACTCAGCGTTTATCACAATCGCCGGTGTGACGCCGACTTCCGGACACTTAAGAAGGTCATCGATTCCGGAGCTCTTGGTTCTATCTGGCGGATCCATTCGCGCCTTGAGTTCGATGATCCCGATACCCTGGAGGCTGGACCGTCTGGCGGTCTGTTGCGCGACTTGGGCAGTCATCTGGTCGACCAGATGGTCTTCCTTCTCGGGCCAGTGGCCACTGTCGATGCGCAGCTCGACTACATCGACTTACCGGAAGGGAGTACGGACGCAAGTTTCAGCCTCATGCTCCGTCACACAAGTGGCGTCACGTCATACCTTACCGCCAGCAAAGTCAATCGGCTCAAGACCCGCGAATTTCTCGCCTACGGTTCAGGAGGCTCGTATACGTCGTCGGGCACCGACGTACAGGCACAGGCGATATTTGCAGGCAAGCGGCCCGCAGACGACCTACAGGGCTGGGGTATAGAAGCACCCCAGTACTGGGGCATACTCAACACCGCCGCCGGAAGCGAGCGCGTACCTTCCGAACAAGGCCGCTACCACGATCACTATGCCGCTTTCCTACGAGCGGTAAAAGAAGGCGGAGAGCCACCGGTTACGCCCGCTGAGGCGGCACACGTTCTCGCGGTTCTCGATGCGGCACGCCTCAGTGCGGCCAACGGGCATTCCATGAACGTCGATGGGAGGGCGAGGTGAGCAATCCTATAACAGTTACCTGTGCACCCTGTTGCTGGGGGGTCGATGACGTTGACAACCCGCATCTGCCCCCTTGGGAGCGCGTACTTGACGAAGCCCGGGATGCCGGTTTCGGCGGCTTGGAGCTTGGCCCCTACGGTTACATACCACTCGATCTCAAGATTGTGACGGAAGCGCTCGAAACTCGGGGACTGAGTATCGTCGCAGGCACGATATTCGACGACCTCGTGGATCCGGCCAATCGAGGCAACCTGCTCCGACAGACGGATGAAATCTGCGGCCTGATCACCGGCTTGCCCAAGCCCGAAACGCACGCCGGTCAGCGTTTCGAGGCACCTTACCTGACGGTGATGGACTGGGGGCATGACGAACGGGATTTCGCCGCCGGCCACCCGGACCGAGCGCCGCGGCTATCCGATGCCCAATGGCGGGGCATGGTGGCCAATATCCGCGCCATCGCTGAGTTGTCCCGCGACCGCTATGGCGTGCGGGCCACGATCCATCCCCACGCTGGCGGTTATATCGAATTCGCCGACGAAGTGCAGCGGATCGTAAATGACATCCCTGCCGACGTCGCGGGGCTCTGCCTCGATACCGGTCATCTCGACTACGCAGGCATGGACCCGGTAGAGATGCTCGACCGCTACTGGGATCGCGTCGATTACATCCATTTCAAGGACATCGATCCTGACGTCTATGCGCGGGTAATGGACAGGCACGTCCGCTTTTTCGACGCCTGCGCGGAGGGCATCATGTGCCCGATCGGCCGTGGCCGCATCGACTATCCCGCAATTCGAACGCTGCTGAGCGCGCGAGGCTATGGCGGCTACATCACCATCGAACAGGAACGAGACCCGCGAAATGCGGGCTCCATCCGGGACGATCTGGCGGCAAGCCGGACTTTCCTCGACAAGACAGGATTTTGAGGACGAGGCTATGACCAAGAAGATCGACGTCATCACCATTGGTCATTCGTCGGTCGACCTCTATGGGGGGCAGATCGGCGGCCGGCAGGAGAACAAGCGTCTCTTTTTTGATGCCGCACACCCTTCAAAATGGCAATTTCCAGCATCGCCTTGGCCAGCAGATTCTACAGCTTGGTTCCGGGGCCTTAAGCTTCCGAACATCGGAAACATCCAAACCGTCTTACTTCACCTTGTATTTGTAGAGAGCTGCCTCGGATAACCCGTGCCTACGGCAGACGTCCGTAACCTTCTCAGTTTGGGACATGAAAGGTGCAAAGAACCACTTTTAGATAGACCGCAAGTTGTTCAAACAAACCAGTCCACCTGACACGTCGGCGCCAGGCGTCATCACCTTGACCTGGTCATGGTGCCGGAATTCTGCATAAAGCCGCGCGAACGTTGCGACTGATTGGATGGACTTAATTGTCGCATCGTGCTAGCTCCAATATTGGTTTTATTGATAATAAAAAGCTAAATGGAGCAAGGGGTGGATTACGTTCGGTACGATGCAAATGTTCTCATGCGGTTCGCCAGTGACGTTTTTGCGGGAGCTGGCCTCAGGGAGCCGGATGCAGATGTGATTGCCGCAGACTTGGTAAAGGCAAACCTGCGCGGTCTCGACTCTCACGGCGTCTCCCGAATGCCGATGTATGTCTCGCGCCTGAAGGCTGCAGTAGTGAACCCGCGTCCGGACATTCAGGTTACCCAAAAAGCCGCAGCGGTTTCGCTCGTCGACGGTGACGATGGCATGGGCTTTCTTGCGGCACACCGCGCCACCGACGAGGCGTGCAGACTTGCCTCCAAGGTTGGCATCGGTATGGCCGGCGTACGCCGCTCGACCCATTTCGGTATGGGAGCGCTCTACGCGCTTCAGGCGATCGAGAAGGGCTTCATCGCCATGGTCTTGACCAATTCCTCACCGGCGATTGCTATGTGGGGTGGGAAAAGCCCCTTTCTCGGCGCAGCGCCGCTTGCAGCCGGCATACCGGGCGGCAAGTACTCTCCGTATGTGATGGATATGTCGATGACGGTGATTGCTCGGGGCAAGATCCGGCTGGCGGCAATGCGTGGCGAACCGATCCCGGAGGGGCTCGCGCTGGATGCCGAAGGGTATCCGACCACCGACGCGGCCAAGGCATTCGAAGGCGTGTGCCTGCCCTTCGGCGGCGTGAAGGGCTCCGTGCTTGCGACCATGATGGATCTGATGGCGGGAGCGTTTTCGGGAGCGAATTTCGCGGGCGACGTGAAGAGCCTCTATTTCGACCAGTCGGCCCCGCAGAATGTGGGCCATCTGATTTTTGCCATCCGCCCCGATCTTTTCATGACCCGGGAAGAATTCGAAGCGCG
>Ga0207773_100737_pt1 | contig 11462 bp, 13 predicted proteins | sample TtaePargueraPR_2_FD_187281 | JGI IMG/M metagenome (GOLD analysis project Ga0207773, IMG submission 187281) | Aerobic enrichment media microbial communities from Bioluminiscent Bay, La Parguera, Puerto Rico - Tt and M1 (3) (SPAdes) | ecosystem: Environmental > Aquatic > Marine > Unclassified ...
GGCAGGATCGAGGGCCGCAATACCGACGCCTTCGGTTTCATGGCGAACCTGAAGGAGGCCGCGCCGGCCTGGCGCTCAGCCGCGCCGGCTGTGCTGCTCGGCGCCGGCGGCGGTGCCCGCGCGGTGGCGGTGGCCCTGCTCGGCGCCGGCGTGACCGAGCTGCGCCTTGCCAACCGCAACCGCAACCGCGCCGAGGCCCTGGCGGCAGCGATCGGCGGGACGGTCACCGTGGTCGACTGGGAGGCGCGTGCCGAGGCGCTCACCGGCGCCGGGCTGCTGGTGAACTCCACCAGTCTCGGCATGAGCGGACAGCCGCCGCTGACGCTGGCGCTGGATGCCTTGCCGCGCGAAGCGGTCGTCGCCGACCTGGTCTACAGTCCGCTGGAGACGCCGCTGCTGGCCGCGGCACGGGCGCGCGGCTGCGTCGGCGTGGACGGCTTGGGCATGCTGCTGCACCAGGCGCGGCCCAGCTTCGCCGCCTGGTTCGGCCCCGACCCGCAGGTGACCCCTGCGCTGCGCGCCTTCGTGCTGGGCGGAGGCTAGCACGCCATGCTGGTGCTCGGCCTCACCGGCTCGATCGGCATGGGCAAGTCGACCGCCGCGGCCATGCTGCGCCGCCTCGGCCTGCCGGTGCACGACGCCGATGCCGCGGTGCACCGGCTGATGAACAAAGGCGGCGCGGCGGTGGGCGCGGTCGAAGCTGCTTTTCCGGGCGTCGTCGCCGAGGGTGCCGTCGACCGCCGACGTCTGGGTGCGCGGGTGCTGGACGACGACGCGGCGATGAAGCGGCTCGAGGCGATCCTGCATCCGCTGGTGCGTGCCGAGGCGCGTGCCTTTCTCGCCAGGCAGGCACGCCTGCGCCGGCCGCTCGTCGTGCTCGACATCCCGCTGCTGTTCGAAACTGGCGGCGAACAGCTGTGTGACGCCGTCGTCGTCGTTACCGCGCCGGCCACGACCCAGCGCGCGCGGGTGCTGCGGCGCCCGGGCATGACGGAAGAAAAGATGCGTGCCGTGCTGGCGCGCCAGATGCCGGATGCCGAGAAGCGGGCGCGCGCCGACTTCGTCGTGCAGACCGGCCTCGGCAAGCGGCACACCTTGCGTCAGCTGGCCGCCATCGTCACACTGCTGAAGTCTGGCAGGACGCCGCGGCGTCGCAGGGCGTGGCGGCCCGGCGTCGCGGCCGCGGGGATGAAAGGCGGGACGTGATGCGCGAGATCGTGCTCGATACCGAAACCACCGGCCTCGATCCGGCGGCCGGCCATCGCATCGTCGAGATCGCCGCCCTCGAGCTGCTGCATCACGTGCCGACCGGGCGCACCTTCCGGGAATACATCAATCCCGAACGCGATATGCCGCCGGAGGCCGAGCGCATTCACGGCCTCAGCGCGGAGTTCCTGAAGGACAAGCCCGTCTTCAAGGCGATCGCTCCCGACTTCGTGGATTTCATCGGAGATGCGCGGCTGATCATCCACAACGCTGCCTTCGACATGAAATTCCTCAACGCCGAGCTGAGGGGCTGCGGCCTCACCCTGCTGCCGGCGGACCGCGCCGTCTGCACTGTGACCATGGCGCGCCACCGCTTTCCGGGCGCCCAGGTCAGCCTCGACGCGCTCTGCCGCCGCTTCGAGATCGACAACTCGGCGCGCACCTTCCACGGTGCGCTGCTGGACTGCGAGCTGCTGGCGGAGGTCTACCTGGAGCTCTGCGGCGGCCGCCAGCCCGGCCTCGTGCTGGAAACCCGGCGCCTCGGCACGCCGGCCGTCGTCGCTCCGCTCGCCCGCGAGGCGCGCCCGCCGCGCGTCCATCCGGTGATCCCGGAGGAAGAGGCCGCCCATTCGGCCATGCTGGAGAAGCTGAACAACCCTGTCTGGCGGGTGTGACGCCCGCGGCCCGCTTCTGCGGGCGAGACGCCCGCGGTCCGCTTCTGCGGGCGAGATGCCCGCTGCCAGCTCCGGCGGGCGAGACGCTGAATCAGGCCTGGCCGTTGCCCTCGGCTGCCGCCTTGCCGGCATCGGCCGCCCCGGCGTTGCGGTTGAGGTAGAGCTGGGCGAAGTCGATCGGGCTCATCATCAGCGGCGGAAAGCCGCCGTCGCGGGTGTCGTCGGCCAGGATGGCCCGGGCGAAGGGAAAGAGGTGACGCGGCACCTCGATCATCACCAGCCGCTCGCGCATCTCGTCGCTGAGGTCCGGTGCCAGGCTCACCACCGCCGCATAGTCGAGCTCGGCCAGGAAGGCGGTGGCCTCGCCGATCTTGGCTGAGGCCTTCAGGCCCAGCACCACCTCGTATACCCGATCCTGGAGCTGCCGCGGGGTGACCTCGACGGAGACGTTCAGGTCCGGCTTCTCCGAGCGCATGGTGCCGTAGATGGCCGGCGCGTTGGGGTTCTCGAAGGAGTGGTCCTTCACATACTGGGTGTTGATGGTCAGCGGCGGCTGCGCGGCTTCTTCGGCCATGTCCGGCTCCTCCTGTCACGGGCGGGCTTGGCTATCACGGATCGCCGGCCCAGACAACGCTCCCGCACCTCCCGCTCGGCTACCGTTGCGGCAGTGGGAAGCGGATGGTGCACTCCAGGCCGTCCGGGTGAAACATCAGGTCGGTCGTGCCGCCGAGCATGTAGGGCAGGCTCTTCTCGATGACCTCGGAGCCGTAGCCCCTGCGCGCCGGCGCGTGGTCGATGGAGACGCCGCTCTCGCGCCAGGTGATGGCCAGCTCCTGGCCGCCGTCCCAGGTGATCGCGACAAGGCCCTCCTCCCCACGCAGTGCGCCGTGCTTCACCGCGTTGGTCGCGAGCTCGTGGAATGCCAGGGCGAGGGCCTGTGCGGCGCGCGGCGCCAGCACCACGTCGGGGCCGTCGGCTTTCATCCTGTCGCCGGGCGCGAAGCCATGTGCCGCCATCTCCTGCTGCAGAACGGCGCGCAAACGGACCGGCGCATCGCTGCCGCCGCTCAGCATCTCCTGCGTGCGTCCGAGCGCCTCCAGCCTGTCGTCGAAGGCGACGAGAAATTCGTCGACCGAGCCCGTCTTGCCTGCGATGCGGCGGGCCAGCGCCCGCACGTTGCCGATCAGATTGCGGACGCGGTGCTGCAGCTCGCGCAGCAGCATCTCCCGCGTCTGCAGCGATCGCTCGAGCTCCTCCTGAATCTGCAGACGTTCGATGGCCGCGGCCAGCAGGTTGGCGTAGTTCTGCAGGAAGCTGGCGTCGTCCTCGTCGAAGTCCCGGCTCTGGCGCGAGTCCACCTCCAGCACGCCCCAGGGGCCCCGCTCGCCGCAGATGACCACGTTGATCATGCTGCGCACGCCATGCTCCTTCAGCACGGCAGGAATGGCGAAGCGGTGTTCCTTGGCCACGTCGTGAGAGATCACCGGCTCGCCCGACTGGATCGCATAGCCGGCCGGCGAGCCCTCGTGGGCGGCAAAGTGCACATGGCCGACCACCCCCGGGCGCCAGTTGACCCCCGCGCGCACCAGCACCTCGTCGCCGCCCGGCAGCAACTCGAGAACCTTCACCAGCTCCACCTCGATGGCCTGCGACACCAGGGTAGCGGCTTCCTGCAGCAGGTCCTGCAGCCGTTCCGTGCTGATGGCGTGTCCGCCGAACGCGGCGAGCGCCCTGCGCTGCTCGCGCAGCCGCTTCGCCTCGTTGTTGGGATCCTGTTCTGCCACGATGACATCCTTGCTGCCGCGTGTTCCGCGGCTCTTTGCAGGGGAATGGCCGTTTCAACCGATGAGCGCGGCCGATGGTTTCCTGCCCGCCGGTGGGGCCGGGGGCAGTCTGTCCTGTCTGATCTAGGCGAAGCGGGGGGCCAGGGAGAAAGGACTTCTTCGGGGCAAACGTCCCGGGGACCCCGGCGGGAAGCCTCAGTACGCCGGCAACGCGGCGCCGACGCTGGGGTCGAAGCGCAGGGCGACGCCGTTGCCGACGGCCTGGCCGGTGAGGCCGCGGATGAAGCCCCAGTGGCTGACCACCAGCAGGCCGTCCCACTCCCGCGCGGCGACCTGAGCGTCGCGAAAGCTGCGGCAGCGCAGCGCCAGGGCCTCCTCGGTCTCCTCGACCTCGGGCCACCAGCGCTCCGGCAGGTTACCGAAGGCGAACCTGGGCCAGCGGCGCAGCAGGTCGCTGCGGTGGCTGCCCACGTCGCACACGTAGCTATAGCGCTCGCGCACCTGTGGCTCGATGGTGACCGGCAGGCCGAGGGCGTCGGCGATGATCTCCGCCGTGTGCAGGGTGCGCCAGTAGGGGCTAGCGATGATCCGCTTCACGCCGCACCCGGCGAGCTGCTCGGCGGCGGCGCGCGCCTGGCGCTCGCCCTCCTCGGTGAGCTGCGGGTCGACGATGCCGGGATCGACCCTTGTCTTGGCGAAGTGGACGTTGAAGTGCGACTGGCCGTGACGAATGAGGATCATCGTCCCAGCCTCCGCTGATCGTCGTCCGGTCCCCCGCCGTCCTCGCTGTCGTCGCGCTCCGTGACGTCCTCGTACTCGCCCTCGATGGTCCGGCCGCCCGGCCGCGGCTCCGGCCGCCCGCCGCGCCGCGGGTCCACCTCGACCCCGGCCACGAAGATGCGGGCCTCGCCGCGCGCCGCCTTGGCGGCGATGTGGCGCGCGATCAGCACGCGCAACAGTTCGCGGAAGGGCGGGAAGAACAGCAGCAGACCCAGGGCATCGGTGACGAAGCCCGGCACCAGCAGCAGCGCGCCCGCCAAGACCAGGCAAACCCCCTCGAACATCTCGCGGGCCGGCAGCTGGCCGCTGTCCATCTGGGCCCGGGCCCGCATCAGGGTGGTGAGCCCCTGGGCGCGCAGCAGCAGCGATCCGGCCAGCGCGGTGGCCACGGTGAGGCCGATGGTCGGCCACACACCGATCGCGCCACCCACCTGGATGAACACCGCGATCTCCAGCAGCGGCATGCCGATGAAGATGAGTGCCAGCAGAATCAGGGCCATGCTTGCTCTTTCCCCGCCAATTCCCTACATAATGCCTATGACCCGGCGGCAAGGCCAGTCGGGCGCCCCTAGATCCTGCCGGTGCGTCCGTCCCCGGTGCCTGGCCGCCGAGCGAGCCTCGACAAATGTGAGCGGATGAGCGACGCCAGTTTCATAGAGATAGTCATTCTCGCTGCGGTCGCAGCCTTTTTTATCTTCAAGCTCCGCTCGGTCTTGGGAAAACGAACCGGTCATGAGGAACGGCCGGAATTCGATCCTTTCCGCCAGGCCGAGGCTGAGGACAAGGTGATCAAGCTGCCCGACCGCGCCGGCGAGCGTGATCGGAGCGGCCGCCGCCTCGAGGAGGAGGAGCTGCTGGAGGAGCCGCAGGGCGAGGCCGCCGCCGAGGTGGCCGACACGCCTCTGGCCGCCGCCCTCACCCAGATCAAACTGGCCGACCGCGACTTTGACCGCGACGGCTTCCTCGCCGGCGCGCGCGCCGCTTTCGAGATGATCATCGGGGCCTTCGGCGCCGGCGACAGCAAGACGCTGCGCCCGCTGCTCGCCAACGACGTCTACGACGACTTCGCCGGTGCCATCAAGCAGCGCGAGGAAGCCAAGGAAACCCTGGAAACCACGCTGATCGGCATCACCTCGGCAGAGATCATCGAGGCCGAGCTGCGCCAGAAGACGGCCTTCGTCACCGTGAAATTCGTCTCCGAGCAGGTGAACGTGACGCGCGACGCCGAGGGCCGCATCGTCGAGGGTGATCCCAATCACGTCGCCAAGGTCACCGATATCTGGACCTTCGCGCGCAACACCCGCAGCCGCGACCCCAACTGGGCGCTGGTTGCCACCCGCAGCCCCAATTGAGCCTCCTCGCGGTGGGCCGCATCGGGTTCGCAACGAAGCGGCGCGGCCTGAAAGCGGCTACGCTGCTGCTGGCCGGCCTGCTCGCCGCCTGCAACGGCGAGGCGCCGCCGGAAGAGGCCAAGCAGGCGGAAAAGCCCAAGCCGGAGGCGGCCGCGCCGGAAAAGCCGGCCCTGCTGCTGGAGCGAGTGGCTTTCGCCGACCTGCCGGGCTGGACCGCGGACGCGGTCAGCGCGGCGCTGCCGGCGCTGGAGCGCTCCTGCGCCCGCCTTGCCGGCCAGCCGGACGACCGTCCGCTCGGACCGGACGCCCTGGCCGGAACCGTGGCCGACTGGCGGGCGCCCTGCAGCGCCTTGGCGGCGGCCGCGCCCGGTGACGACGATGCCCTGCGCGCGCTGCTGGAGCAGCACTTCCAGCCCTTTGCCGTCTCCAATGCCGGCCATCGCGACGGCCTCTTCACCGGTTATTACGAAGCCGAACTGAAGGCCGCCGCGACGCCGACGGCACCGGGGGCGACGCCGCTCTACCGCGTGCCGGACGACCTCGTCACCGTCGACCTCGCGCTGTTCCGCGCCGACCTGAAGGGCGAGAAGTTGGTCGGCCGCGTCGAGAAGGGCCGCCTGGTGCCCTACCTCACCCGCAAAGAGATCGAGGGCGGCGCCCTCGCGGATCGCGGGCTGGAGCTGGTCTGGGCGGCCGATCCGGTCGACGCCTTCTTCCTCCAGGTGCAGGGCTCCGGGCGGGTCATCCTGCCCGACGGGCGGGTGCAGCGGGTCGGCTTCGCCGGCTCCAACGGCCACCCGTTCTACGCCATCGGCCGCGCCCTCATCGAGGAGGGCATCGTCTCGCGCGAAGAGTCCTCCATGCAGAAGATCCGCGACTGGCTGCGCGCCAATCCGGAGAAGGCCCGTGAGGTCATGCAGCGCAACGCCCGCTACATCTTCTTCCGGTCCATCGACGGCGAAGGCCCCATCGGCGCCCAGGGCGTGGCGCTGACCCCCGGGCGCAGCCTCGCGGTCGACTCCGCGCTGCTGCCGCTCGGCGTGCCGCTGTGGCTGGACACCACCTGGCCGGCGACTGACAAACCGCTGCAGCGCCTCATGGTCGCCCAGGATGTCGGCAGCGCCATCAAGGGCGCCGTGCGCGGCGACTTCTTCTGGGGCTCCGGCGAGCCGGCCCTGGCGCAGGCCGGCCGCATGAAGCAGACCGGCCGCTACTACCTCCTGCTCCCCAAGCCCGTCGCCGAGCGCCGCCAGACCGCAAGCTGATCCCGGCCTTAAGGCCCTCCCACCGCTTGCTTTTGCAAAGTGGTAATACCATTATCCCCGTAAAGGAGATGGGAGGATCATCTATGGCTGACGCCCCCTTCAATGAAGGGCGACCGCGCGTCGGACTCTTCGTGACTTGCCTGGTGGACATGATGCGGCCGTCGATCGGCTTTGCCGCGGTGAAGCTGCTGGAGGACGCCGGCTGCACGGTCGAGGTGCCCGAGGCGCAGACCTGCTGCGGCCAGCCGGCCTACAACTCCGGCGACCGCGCGGACACCCGGGCGCTGGCCGAGCAGACCATCAAGGCCTTCCGGGGCTTCGACTACGTGGTGGCGCCGTCGGGCTCCTGCGCCGCGACCTTGAAGGAGCACTACCCGACCCTCTTCGAGGGCGACGCGGCCATGAAGGCGGCGGCCGAGGACCTCGCCGAGCGCACCTGGGAGCTGACGTCCTTCCTCACCGACGTGCGCGGCATGACCGCGGTGGAATCCGCCTTCGCCGGCAAGGTCACCTACCACGATTCCTGCTCAGGCCTGCGCGAGCTCGGCGTGAAGGCGCAGCCGCGCCGCCTGCTGGAATCCATTCCGGGGGTGGAACTGACGGAGATGACGGAGCACGAGGTCTGTTGCGGCTTCGGCGGCACCTTCTGCGTGAAGTATCCCGACATCTCCAACAAGATCGTCACCGCCAAGACTGATTTCATCCTCGCCAGCGGCGCCGACACGCTGCTGGCCGGCGATCTCGGCTGCCTGATGAACATGGCCGGCAAGCTGCAGCGCCGCGGCGCGAGCATCCAGGTGCGCCACGTGGCCGAGGTGCTGGCCGGCATAACCGACCAGCCGGCGATTGGCGAGCCGGCCGACAAGCTGCCGCCGCGGAGGGTCTGAGCCGTGCAGAGCACCTCCCACGCCTTCAAGGACAACGCCCGCGCGGCCCTCGCCAACCAGACCCTGCAGAAGGCGATGCGGCACGTGAAGACGGGCTTCATCGACAAGCGCGCCAAGGCGCGCGCGAAGCTGCCGGAGTTCGACGACCTGCGCGACGTGGCGCGCGACATCAAGAACCACACCCTCGCCAACCTCGACTTCTACCTCGAGCGCTACGAGGAGAAGGTGATCGCCAGCGGCGGCCAGGTGCACTGGGCGCCGACCGCCGAGGACGCGGTGAAGGCGGTGCTCGACATCTGCAAGCGCGTCGATGCCCGCGTGGTCACCAAGGGCAAGTCGATGATCTCCGAGGAGATCGCGCTGAATCAGGCGATGGAGCAGGCGGGGCTCGACGTCGTCGAAACCGACCTCGGCGAGTACATCATCCAGCTCAGGAAAGAACCGCCGAGCCACATCATCGCGCCGGCGGTGCACCTGACCAAGGACCAGGTCGAGGCCGACTTCCGCCACCACCACCGCGAGCTGCCGCCCGAGCGTTCGCTCAGCGAGCCGGTGCAGCTGGTCGCTGAGGCGCGCCAGATGCTGCGCCGCCGCTTCCTCGAGGCCGACGTCGGCATCACCGGCGCCAACTTCCTGGTGGCGGAGACTGGCACCTCGATCATCGTCACCAACGAGGGCAACGGCGACCTCACGCAGACCCTGCCGCGCGTGCACATCGTTGTCGCCAGCCTGGAGAAGGTCGTCCCCAACCTGGAGGACGTCTCGACCATCCTGCGCGTGCTGGCGCGCTCGGCGACCGGGCAGGAGTTCTCCTCCTACACCACCTTCTCGACGGGGCCGCGCCGCGCCGAGGATCCCGACGGGCCGGAGGAATACCACGTCATCCTGCTCGACAACGGGCGCTCCAACATGCTGGGCGGCGAGTTCCAGGACATGCTGCGCTGCATCCGCTGCGGCGCCTGCATGAACCACTGCCCCGTGTATCACGCGGTCGGCGGCCACGCCTACGGCTGGGTCTATCCCGGCCCGATGGGCGCCGTTCTCACACCGAACCTGATCGGCGTGGACGAGGCGGGGCACCTGCCCAACGCCTCGACTTTCTGCGGGCGCTGCGAGTCCGTTTGCCCCATGCGCATCCCGCTGCCGAAGATGATGCGGCACTGGCGCGAGCGGGAGTTCGAGCGGCACCTGACGCCGGCGACGGTGCGCGCCGGGCTCGGCCTCTGGGCCTTTTTCGCCAGGCGTCCCAAGCTCTATCATTTCGCGACCGGCCTGCAGGCACGCCTGCTCGGCCGCGTCGGCCGCGCCGCCGGGCGTTTCGACGCGCTGCCCTTCGCGCGCGGCTGGACCAAGCACCGCGACTTCCCGGCGCCGGAAGGCAAGACCTTCCAGCAGCTCTGGGCCGAGCGCCGCAAGGCGGAGGGCCGCCGGTGACCACGGCCAAGCAGCAGATCCTGGCTTCCCTCCGCCGCTCGCTCAGGCGCGCGGAGCCGAGCGCGGAGACCCGCGCCGAGCTGGAGCAGCGGCTGGCGGCGCCGCAGGCGCATCTCATCCCGCAGCGCGCGCAGCTGCCGCACGCGGGGCAGCTCGACCTCATGGAGGCGATGCTGCAGGAGCTGAAGGCGACCGTCGTGCGCCTGCCTGACGAGGGCGAGGTGCCGCAGGCCATCGCCGACTACCTGAAGAACGAGAACCTGCCGCCGAAGCTGCGCCTGGCGCCGCGCGACGACCTGCGCCGCCTGCCGTGGGACCGCGCGCCGCTGCTGGAGGTCGAGGAGGGCATCGCCGAGGCCGACGACGCCACTTCGCTGACCGGCTGCTTCGCCGGCATCGCCGAGACCGGCACGCTCATGATGGCCTCGGGGCCGGAGGCGCCGATCACCCTGAACTTCCTGCCGGAGAACCACATCGTGGTGCTGCGCGCCTCGCAGGTGACCGGCAGCTACGAGGACGCCTGGCAGCGCCTCCGCGCCGCCCTCGGCAACGGCACCATGCCGCGCGCGGTGAACATGATCACCGGCCCCTCACGCACCGGCGACATCGAGCAGACCATCTTGCTCGGCGCCCACGGCCCGCGCCGCCTGCACGTGCTGCTGGTCGACGACCGGCCCGGCGCGCCGTCCCAGGACTGAGGCAAGGGGCGGCATGAGCGGCAAGCGCCCATGACCGGTAAGCGCCCATGACCGGTAAGCGCAGGAGCCGCCCCGTGCTCACAGCCGAGGACAAGCGCCTCTGGCAGCACGTCGCCGGCCAGATCAGGCCGCTCACCGGCCGCGACCGCCTGCACTCGCGCGCTGCCGAGCTGCTGCGCGAGGAGTTGGCGGCGGCGGAGAATCAGCCCGCCGCTCCTCGCAAGCGGCGCGCCGCCCCTGCCGTCATGGCTCCTCCCGCTGTCCCGCCGGCGTCGCGGCCGAAGCCGCCGGCGCCGCTGCTGCATGGCACCCGCGACGGCCTCGACCGCCGCAAGGCGGAGCGGCTCAGCCGCGGCAAGCTGCCGATCGAGGCGACCCTCGACCTCCACGGCCTGCGCCAGGCCGAGGCGCACCGTCGCCTGGAGGGTTTCCTCGCCGAGAGCCAGGCCGTCGGCAAGCGCTGCGTCCTGGTGGTCACTGGCAAGGGCCAGCACAAGGAAGAGGCGGGCGTGCTGCGCGCCGCCGTGCCGCGCTGGCTGAACGAGCCGCCGAACCGCGCCCGGGTGCTCTCTTTCGACTACGCCCAGCCGCGCCACGGCGGCACCGGCGCCCTCTACGTCCTGCTGCGCCGGCGGCGGTAAGCTGGCGGGCCAAGCCGGCAACTTAAGCCCACAACTCAAGGAAAAATCGCCAAGCGCGAGGGAACCGGCTAAACTCCGATCCGGTTATCTTCCGGATGATCACTCCGCGTGACAAGCGAGGCCCACCGTGCCGCAGCTCAAAGGGTCCTGTCACTGCGGCGCCGTGAAGTTCCAGCTCTTCTCGCGCGCCGCGGTGCCCTACATGCGTTGCTACTGCTCGATCTGCCGCAAGACGGCGGGCGGCGGCGGCTACGCCATCAACCTCTCCGGCGACTACGCCACCCTGAACGTCGAGGGCGAGGAGAACCTGTCCGTCTATCACGCCCGCGGCCCGGCAGGAGACCCCGAGGGCGTGAGCCCGGCGGAGCGGCACTTCTGCAAGAAGTGCGGCTCGGCCCTCTGGCTCTACGACCCCCGCTGGCCCGACCTCGTGCACCCGCTGGCCTCGGCCATCGACACGCCGTTGCCGGCGGCGCCGGAGAACGTCTACATCATGCTGGAATCGAAACCCGCCTGGGTGAAGTTGCCGGCGGAGGCGAAGCGCACCAACTGCTACGCCGAGTATCCCGAGGAGTCGCTCGCCGACTGGCACCGGCGGCACAGCCTCTACGACGAGTCGGAGGACGGGAAACCCGGCAAGCACACGGGCAAGGACAAGAGCCGCACATGACGCCCTTCGGGGAAAAGCTGCGCGCCATCCGCGCGGCCCGCGGCCTGGCGCTGAAGGACATGGCGGCCGGG
>Ga0207773_100739_pt1 | contig 11449 bp, 12 predicted proteins | sample TtaePargueraPR_2_FD_187281 | JGI IMG/M metagenome (GOLD analysis project Ga0207773, IMG submission 187281) | Aerobic enrichment media microbial communities from Bioluminiscent Bay, La Parguera, Puerto Rico - Tt and M1 (3) (SPAdes) | ecosystem: Environmental > Aquatic > Marine > Unclassified ...
CGCAAGTTTCAGAAGCCGACCGTCTTTGAAAGCCATACCGTCCGGGACAATCTGGAACTGGCTCTGAAAGCCCCGCGCGGACCGTTCTCGACGCTGTTTCATGTCATCTCCGGCGCCGAGAGGAAACGGATAGAGCATCTGCTCGAGCTGATCCGCCTTGGTCCCAAGCGCGATGAACTCGCCGCCAATCTCAGTCACGGCCAGAAACAATGGCTGGAAATCGGCATGCTGCTGGCGCAGGACCCGAAACTGCTTCTCGTGGACGAACCCGCTGCCGGCATGACAGATGCCGAAACGGCGGAAACCGCAGAACTCTTGAAGGATATTGCCAATGATCACTCGGTCGTCGTGGTCGAGCACGACATGGTGTTTGTGCGTTCTCTGGGCGTCAAGGTCACCGTCCTTCACGAAGGCTCGGTGCTGGCCGAAGGCTCCCTCGACCATGTCTCAGCCGACGAACGTGTCGTGGAAGTTTATCTCGGACGATGACGATTAGGCGCTGCCTGCTTCCGGCCGAAGTCCCGCATCACGCCTGGCCATGAAGACAGGATGCAAAGCGACTTGTGTCAATCGCAGACCAATCAGCCAGGGGGAAACAGCCCATGCTGCAAGTTGAAAACATCGATCTCCACTACGACGCCTCCCAGGCACTGAAGAAGGTTTCGCTGACCGCCGAGGTCGGCAAGGTGACCTGCCTGATGGGCCGCAACGGCGTCGGCAAGACGTCGACCTTGCGCGCCGTCGCGGGGCAGCATGGCATAAGCGCCGGCAAAATCCTCTGGGAGGGCGAGGACATTTCCTCGCTCGCCGCCCATGCGCGCGCCAGGAAGGGCATCGCCGTCGTGCCGCAGGGCCGCGAGATCTTCCCACTGCTGTCGGTGAAGGAAAACCTTGAGACCGGTTACGCCCCGATCCCGCGCAAGGACCGGTTCATCCCCGATACGATCTACGAACTCTTCCCGGTGCTGAAGGACATGCTGTCGCGCCGCGGCGGCGACCTTTCCGGCGGCCAGCAGCAGCAGCTCGCCATTGCCCGGGCACTCGTCACGCGGCCGAAGCTCTTGGTTCTGGACGAGCCGACGGAAGGTATCCAGCCATCGATCATCAAGGACATCGGCCGGGCGATCTCCTGGCTGCGCGACCAGGGCACCATGGCCATCGTGCTGGTGGAACAATATTTCGAGTTCGCCCGCGATCTCGCCGACGATTATGCCGTGATGGACCGCGGTGAAGTGGTGCTGTCAGGCGCCGGAGCCGATCTTTCTGAAACGGAAGTGCGGCGCTATCTGACGGTTTGATCCGCCACAAACCTCCTCTCTTCACCTCATCCTGAGGAGGACCTTCAGATCCGTCTCGATGGATGGGCGGCATTTGCCGAACAAGGGTCCCATCCTTCGAGACGCCGCTTCACGGCTCCTCAGGATGAGGGAGATTGCGTAGCGTGGTCAGAAAATGAGCTCCATTGACGCGCGCCGTGTGCTTGATAGGGTGCGGGCTCATCATCTGCCCCCCCACTGAAAAATCAGCCGGACCGTCATGCCAGAAACTCTGCCACGCGTTGTCATCGCCGCGATCACCGAAGCCGTAGACACCGCATTCGAGCAAGAAGTCGCTTTCCTGCAGGAGATCGTGCGCGCTCCCTCCTTGCGCGGCGAAGAAGCCGGTGTGCAGCGCATTGTTGCCGGCGCGCTCGCAGGCCGCGGCTACGAGGTCGAGACCTATCCGGTCGAGGTTGAAGCCTTGAAGAGCCATCCGGCCTATTCTCCGGCCACCATCGACTATGCCGGGACGTTCAATGTCAGCGGCCGGAAAAGGCCCGCTTCAGCTTCCGGCCGGTCGCTGATCCTCAATGCCCATGTGGATGTGGTTCCGACCGCCAATCCGGACGCCTGGACCCATCCGCCCTTCGCCGCAGTCCGTGAGGGCGACTGGCTTTACGGGCGCGGCGCTGGCGACATGAAAGCAGGCCTTGCCGCCAACCTCTTTGCGGTCGATGCGATCGAGGCAGCCGGTTACCGGCTGCAGGGACCGCTGGAATTCCAGTCGGTTATCGACGAGGAAGTGACCGGCAACGGCACGGCTGCCGCCATCATGCGCGGGGCGACCGCCGACGCCGTGCTGATCCCCGAGCCGACCGACGAGGATGTCATCCAAGCCAATTCCGGCGTGATAAAGTTCAAGGTCACGGTGCAGGGCGTACCTGCCCATCCGCGCGAACCGGAATCCGGTCTCAGCGCCATCGAGGCGGCGTTTCTGGTCATCGGCGAATTGAGGGTGCTGGAAGCGCGCTGGAACGCGGAGAAGATCACGCAGGACGGGTTCGAAGGACTGGGCAATCCGGCCAGCCTCAGCATCGGGACGATTGCAGGTGGCGAATGGCCTTCCTCCATTCCCTTCGAGTGCATGTTCGAAGGCCGGATCGGCTTCTATCCGGGCGACACGCCATCAGACCGGATGGCCGAGTTCGAGGCGGTTCTGCGGGAACTTGGAACACGCGATCCGCGGCTGGAGAAGGCCAATCCGCGGCTGCAGTGGGTCGGCACCTGTCAGGCAGGATACAGGCTGACTGAGGGGACGGACGCAGAAGCGGTGCTGGCAGAAGCTCACAGGTCGGCAACGGAACGAGACCTCAAGCGGTCGATCATGGCCTGCTATCTCGATGCGGCGCTTTACATGAACCACGCCGGCATACCCGCCCTCACCTACGGTCCGCTGTCGAAGAATATCCATGGCATCGACGAATGCGTGAACCTGCCCTCGCTGAAACGGGTGACCAAATCGATCGCGCTGTTCACTGCCGCCTGGTGCGGCATTTCGGCGAAACAGGCGGACGACTGAGCTTTCGGGCGCAAGCCAATTGATTGCTGCGGCGAAAGCCGGTACCAACGCGCTCGAAATCTTGTGCACGGCCCGGCGCAAACGGTGCGGGACCGGACGACGAATAGCGGTCATAGAACGTAAAGAGCTTTAGGACTTACCATGCGCGTTGCAATGATTGGAACCGGCTATGTCGGTCTGGTTTCAGGGACATGTTTTGCGGATTTCGGTCACGAAGTGACCTGCATCGACAAGGACACGAGCAAGATCGATGCGCTCAACAACGGCCGTATTCCGATCTACGAGCCGGGCCTGCAGGACCTTGTCGCCAAGAACGTTGCCGAAGAACGGCTCTTCTTCACCACCGATCCGACGGACGCGATCCGCGAGGCGGACGCAGTCTTCATCGCGGTCGGCACGCCCGCCCGGCGCGGTGACGGCCATGCCGACCTTTCCTACGTCTACGCGGCGGCGGAAGAGATCGCCGGCCTGATCGAAGGCTTCACCGTCATTGTCACCAAATCGACCGTCCCGGTCGGTACCGGCGACGAAGTCGAGGCGATCATTTCCAGGACCAATCCGGCCGCGGACTTCGCCGTCGTCTCCAATCCTGAATTCCTGCGCGAAGGCGCCGCCATCAATGACTTCAAGCGACCGGACCGGGTCGTCGTCGGGACCGACAGCGACAGGGCCGTCGAGGTGATGCAGGAGCTCTACCGGCCGCTCTATCTCAACGAGACGCCGATCATCGTGACCCGCCGGCGCACGTCCGAGCTGATCAAGTACGCTGCCAACGCCTTCCTCGCCGTCAAGATCACCTTCATCAACGAGATCGCCGATCTTTGCGAGAAGGTCGGCGCAAACGTTCAGGAAGTCTCCCGCGGGATCGGTCTCGACAATCGCATCGGCAACAAGTTCCTTCATGCAGGTCCCGGCTATGGCGGCTCCTGCTTCCCGAAGGATACGCTGGCACTGTCGAAGATCGCAGCAGAGGCGCAGTCGGGCCTGAAAATCATCGACAGCGTGATCGAGGTGAACGCGGCGCGGAAAAAACGAATGGCCGACAAGGTCATCGACTTCATGGGCGGCGACGTTGCCGGCAAGACCATCGCCCTTCTGGGCCTTGCCTTCAAGCCCAACACCGACGACATGCGCGATGCGCCCAGCCTCGACATCGTCGCCAAGCTTCAGGAAGCGGGTGCGAAAATTCGTGCCTATGATCCGGCGAGCATGGAGGAAGCGGCAAAGCTGATGCCGGATGTTCTCTACTGCGACGGCCCGTACCATGCCATCGAAAATGCAGATGCGGTTGTAATCGTCACGGAGTGGGACCAGTTCCGGGCGCTCGATCTCGACCGGGTCAAAACGCTCGTGAAGGCCCCGAACGTCGTCGATCTGCGCAACATCTACAAGACCGACTACATGCTTGCGCACGGTTTCAGATATACCAGCGTCGGGCGCAGTTACTGAGAACGGCCCCATCCGGAACCGGAAATGTAATACCGCCGGGCACTTCGTGGCCCGGCGTTTTGTTCCATCGTTACGAAAATTTAACATCAGATTCGAACCCGCGCTCATTGCCGCGGCTTCGTCTCCATGGTAACCAAATCCTTAACACATAATAATTTTCCGGTTTTCGTTAACCAAATATTAACGATACCGTAGCGTTTGCGGCCGCCGCCGGATAGGATGCCGTCGCACGCCAAATAATCGCGCGTACCGGGTTGAGGCTGGCAATCTTGGCAGACGAAACAGTTTCATACGAAGCAGACGAACACGCTCGTGAAGCGATGAATATCGCCGGCTACGTGACATGGGGACGCCGTCGTTCGCTGCCTGATGCGGCCTCTAGGCACCGCCGCACGGCAGGCCGGCAGGCAGCCCGGGCAACCAATAGCCTTCTTAAAAAACTGCTGGACCTGACCGGAGCCGGAACGGGACTGGTTCTGCTTTTTCCCCTCTTCGTTGCAGTGTCGGTTGCAATCAAGCTGACAAGCCGCGGTCCGGTTTTCTTCAGGCAGACACGGTACGGCCTGAACGGCACCCCCATCACCGTACTCAAATTCCGCACCATGCATGTCGACATGTGCGACAGTTCGGGCGTCAGGCAAACGGTGGAGAACGATCCGCGCGTGACGCCGGTCGGAGCCTTTCTGCGCAAGAGCAATTTCGACGAGCTGCCGCAGCTGATCAATGTTCTGAAGGGAGACATGTCGCTGGTCGGGCCGCGTCCACATGTGCCGGGCATGCTGGCGGCAGGCGTGCCCTACGAGGAGTTCGACCCCAGATACATGGACCGGCACCGGGTTCTGCCCGGCATTACCGGCCTCGCCCAGGTCAACGGCTTTCGCGGCGAAACACGGGAAGCCTATGCAGCCCGCATGCGCCTCGAGCACGATCTTGCCTATATCCGTCAGCAGTCCGTCCTGCTGGATGTGAAGATCATCCTTGCGACCGTCGCCAGGGAGTTTTTCAGCGGCAAGGGTTATTGACGGGCGAGATCGCCCCCCCTTCACCCTCCACGTCTCAGCCTGCTCCGCAAAGCGTTGCCATGCGCTGCAAGGCCAGAAGATAGCCTTCGACGCCGCAGCCCGCGATGACAGCGTCCGCACGTGCCGAGACGTAGGAATGGTGGCGGAAACTCTCGCGCTTGTGAATGTTGGTGATATGCACCTCGATAACCGGACAGGTGCAGGCGCTAAGCGCATCGAGGATCGCTACAGAAGTATGGGTATAGGCAGCCGGGTTTATGATGATGCCGGCGGCAGCTTCGCGCGCCTCATGGATCCAGTCGATCAGGTCATGTTCGGCGTTGCTCTGCCGGAAGACGATCTCCAGCTCCAGACGCTCGCCGAGCAGCTCGCACATCTGGCGCACGTCATCCAGCGTCTGCGACCCGTATATCTCCGGCTCCCGCTTGCCGAGAAGATTGAGATTAGGTCCGTTCAGGACGTAGATGATTTTCGCCATGTGAGACATCCCCTGCATTGGCCCGGGATCATGCCCCGGACCGCAGATTTTTGCCAAGAAAATTGCCACTTCGCGGGAAAAGCTTGTGGACGGTTTTCGATTGCACTAGAAGCGCTTCCGCACGCTCTTGCACTCACAGGATTTACGCATTATTAACTATGAAACTCCAGTGTGAGACAAACTTCGGCTCTACGGGAAATCAATGATAAAGCTGCGCGAACGGCTGGACACTCTTGAAGCTTTGATGGCGGCCATCGAGGGCTATCATCACCTGCCCATCGACGTGCTTTCCCAATTTCTGCTGGATCATTACACCGTCGACCTCGACGTTCTTGCCCAGTTTGCCGAAGCGGCAGAAGCGAACTCCAGCCAGAGCACGCAGTCCTTCCAGGCTCCGGCCACTCGGCACGCGGCACAATCCGCAGCCTGAGTTTTCCCGGAATTCCGATCGCGGCGTCTAGCCGATTGCGGTAACGCTTTCGCCGTCACCATTTGAGCCCGACGGCTGTCCCGGTCCGCCCTGCCAGATTTTCTGACGGTTACGGATTTCACGCGGGGCCGGGCCGAAATACGTCGCTGTCTTGATGAAATCACGCGGATGCAGGATGACACTCGAAACCCGCTGGTAAAGCGCCTTGGCGGAGATCGGCTTCGACAGCAATTCGTGCACGCCAAGACGGCGGGCTTCTACGATGCGGCTGCGCTCAGTGTGCGCTGTCACCATGATGATCGGAATATAGGCGAACGGGTTGTTGGGGCTGCGGATCATGCGCACCATGTCGGCGCCGTCCAGGATAGGCATCACCCAATCTAGAATGAGAATGTCCGGGTTCGCCCGGTCCATCGCCTCGAGGCCGGACGCGCCGTCTTCCGCCTCGACAATGCGCCGCGCGCCGAAGCCCTGCAGCATGGTGCGCAGGATCGTCCGCATATAGGCACTGTCTTCGACCAGCAAGAATGTCAGCGAGGCAAGATCAAGGCTCACCTAGTCCTCCTTGTTTGCCCTCAGTCTTGACAGGAAAGTCTGAACAATGAGTTATGCCAACCTCGACAAATCGGAACCGATCTGATGGCGCTGTTCCGGTTTGCCGGTAAGGCGCGTTGCGCAGGACGGCCTGGCTGGCCGTTCAAGCGGCGCAACGCAGTCCGGCGGGCCGGAACAGGCCATCCGAGGGCCGCGTTTGGGGACTGTTCTGCTGCGTTGCAGGTTTTGGACGATAAACTATATCGCCCTGCGGCCCGCTCCGTGCCGAACAGTCCCCAAACGCAGTCAGATCGGTTCCTGTTAGTTGAAGTTGGTATTAGCCACTAGCAGTTCCGGCATCAAAGGGCATACGGCGACAACCGCACCCAATCTGGTTTTCGCAGCCTGAAACCTTCAAAATTATCCAGGAATACCGGAAAAGATTTCATTCCTTGGTAATATTGCGGAAAATTAATCTTTTGGCTGAAGCAATGTTAACCGGACTTTCAAAACTCCGGCGTCATGGTTCGGGCACGAATTTGAACCGAACGAGATGCCCTTGCCAACGATTGTAAGAACCATGTCCCGCGATCCAGACCCTTTCGGGGAAGACGATGCGCTTTCTTTCGAGGACCAGCCGTCCGACCCCGGTTCGAACGGAAACTTGAGGGACAATCTGTTGCTGCTCGCCGGCATCGGGCTTGTGCTGCTCGCCACCGGCATGGCGCTTGCCAACGTGCTTTGAAACGTTTTCCGTCTCACGTTCCGAACGAACCGGCCCGCCGTCTCATATCCGCATCCATGCGAGACGCGGCAAGAGGCTGCAGATTTCTTTAGGGCTCAGTTTCCGGCCGAACGCGCGCTGAAAAGGGCGACACAACCGATCATCTCGATCTCCACCTCGCGAAACCGGCTTTCCAGTGCCTCGCGCAAGGCGGCCTGCGTGTCCTGTTCATTGGAGAAGACGCCCTTGGTGTTGTAGATCTTCATGAGCTTGCGCGCGGCCACTGATCGCGGTGCGTCGCCCTGCAGGATCGTCGCTCCAAAGACAACGCCATCGTCGGCCAGATGCGGGCGCAGGTGATCGAAGAGACTAGCCTTTCCGGTCATTGCGCCCGGGAGGCAGTGCAGGAGGTAGTTGAGCGCGATGGAGCCGAAGCGGCCGAGCGTCTGCGGCCAGGGCACCAGCGCATCGGCCTGCACCTTGACGGGCTGGTAACGCCTGATGCGCGCGGCGGCCTTGTCGAGACAGACCGGGTTCGGATCCAGCAGCGTGATCTTGGGCCCGGAAACGGGAAACCTGGCCTTGTCCAGGAAATAACCTGTGCCGACGCCGATATCGAGATGATCGGCTGAAAGATGCCTCTCATAAAGCGCAACCATGTGCCGGCTCGGACAGCGCCAGAGAAAGCGATTGGAAAACCCCAGAACCAGCGCGTCATAGATGGCCAGCGACGCCGCTGAATAAACGGCATAGCCCGGCTTGTGCGCTTCCGGAAAGTTGTCCATGCGCCCGCTCCTTTTCGCAAAAACAGGCGTACGTCGCTAGGCTTCCCTTCCGGAAATGTCAAGAAAGGTGCCGCGCTATTTGTCGGGCAGGTCGTCGTCGTCCAGGATGCGCCACTTGGCACCTTCCAGGTCGTCATACTGGCCAGACTTCAGAGACCACAGGAAAGCACCCAGACCCAGCGCGCCGAGCAGCAGGGCAATCGGGATCAGATAGATCAGAACGTCCATGGCTTATCCCTGAACCGTTGTTTCGGCCCGCTGTCCTTCCGAGGTTGCCGCGCCGACCTCGGCTTCGCCCCAGCGCAGTTTGAGCGCATTGGCGGTGACCGCGAGTGAGGACGCCGACATGGCAACGGCCGCCATCAGGGGCGTCACGAAACCAGCCACGGCGATGGGCACGGCAATCACGTTATAAAGGAACGAAATCCAGAGGTTCTGTTCAATTGCCGCACGGGCGCGTTTCGACAAATGCAGCGCATCGGCGACCGGCTGCAGCCTGTCGCCGAGAAACACCGCATCCGCGGCCGCCTGGCTGAGATGAACGGCGGAAACCGGCGACAGCGACACATGTGCGCCGGCGAGCGCCGGTGCGTCGTTCAACCCGTCCCCCACCATAAGCACCTTGCGGCCTTCTGCCTGCAGTTCTTCCAGCCGGGTGATTTTCTGCGCCGGCTTCATCCCGGCCTGCCAGTCATCGATGCCAAGCGCATTGGCGCAGTCGGCAACGGCAGGCTCAGTATCGCCGGAAAGGATTTCCAGCCGGTACCCGGCTTCTTTAAGCTGGTCGATGACACCGCGCGCACCCGGGCGCAGACGCTGACGGAAGGCGAGCAGGCGCGCCGGAGCGTCACCGTAGCGGACGGCAAGCAACGATGCCCCGGGGTAGTCGGCGAGCATCTTTTCGATTTGCCCTTCCGCAACTTCGCAGAAAAGCGGACTGCCCAGCCGGAGCTTCTCACCATCGAAAACCGTTTCCAGTCCGGCCCCGGAGACTTCCCTCACCTCGGGCAGCGGCTGAATGGCGCCGGTCGCCTTGACAAGTGCCGCCGACAAAGGATGCCGGCTGGCGAGCGCCAGGCGTCCTGCGAGGGCGAGCGTATTGTCCGCCGGGTCGATCCGGCTGCACAGGTCGGGTTCGGCAAGGGTCAGCGTGCCGGTCTTGTCGAAGAGGATCGTGTCCACATCCGACAATCGCTCGATGGCATCGCCCGAATTCAGGAGAACGCCGCGGCGGAACAACTGACCCGAGGCCACCACCTGCACCGCGGGAACCGCAAGGCCCAGGGCGCAAGGACAGGTGATGATGAGGACGGAAATGGAAATGACCAGCGCCGGTTGCCAGTCGAGACCCGCCAGCAACCAACCGAGAAACGTCAGCCCCGCCGCCCCGTGCACCAAAGGTGCATAGAGGCGGGCAGCGCGATCGGCGAGGCGCACGTATTTGGATTTGGCCTGCGAGGCCGCTTCCAGCAGCCGGTTGACCTCGTCGAGCAGCGTCGCCCCGGAAGCTGCCTCGACGCGGACCTGCAGGGTGCCTGCCCCGTTCAAGGTGCCGGCATAGACCCGCTGGCCGGGCCTGACCGGCACAAGCATGCTTTCACCGGTGACGAGGCTCTGGTCTATCTCGGAGGCCCCCGTTTCCACCACGCCGTCGACCGGAACACGCTCGCCGCCGGAGACCAGCACGAGGTCTCCAGCCGCGATCTTCGACAGCGGCACCTCGCGCACGCTGCCGTCGGCATTGATCCGCGCGGCAACTTCCGCCTTCAGGGCGGCGATGTTTTCGGCAAAGGACCTCGTGCGGCCCTTCATGTTGTGGTCGAGATAGCGGCCGACGAGCAGGAAGAACAGCAGCATGACGGCGGATTCGAAATAGGCATGATGCTGGTGCTGCATCGTCTGCACGAGCGAGAGCGCCACCGCCAGCGTAACGCCGATGACAATCGGCACATCCATGTTGAGCCGTCCGGAGGAGAGCGCGCTGAAGGCGCTGCGGAAGAAGGGACGGCCAGAATAGGCAACGGTCGGCAACGCGATAAGGGCCGAAAGCCAATGAAAGAAGTCGCGGGTTTCCGGCGTGATATCGGTTGCGTTTCCCGACCAGACTGAGACCGAAAGCAGCATGATGTTCATGCCCGCAAAGCCGGCGACGGCGAGGCTGCGCAGCAGCTCCTTGCCGGTGCGGTCCTGGCGTTCCCGCTGGCTGGCGGGATCGAACGGGTGCGCAGTGTAGCCGAGCCGCGCCAATTCGGCGACGATCTCGGCGGCTCCGGTCTGGTCCTCCACCCAGTCGACGCCAAGGCGCTGGCTGGTGAGGTTCACCCTTGCGGACCGGATGCCCGGCAACCGCTTCAGGCCGCGCTCGATCTCACCCATGCAGGCGGCACAGGTGATGCCGTCGACGGCGAGGTCCATATGGACCGCGCCGTCCTTGCCCTGCGTTACGAACGCCTGCCAATCACGCTGATGAACGGTCACCTTGCTGCCTCAATCCTTCAGGAAAAACCGGTTTTCGGACCGGAACTTCCGGCTGCCATCCTGCTCGATTTCAAGGATGAGCGTCCAGTTGCCGTCTGCGAGATCATCCACCGTGCCGACATAGCGTCCGCCGCCGTCGGCATTGAGGGTGATCGCGACATCCGCGCCTTCATGCACGGGGTTGCGCAGGAGCGCGGTCAGCGTCACACCGTAGAGCGGCGCTCCGTCCGCATCCGCCGCCGTCACAACCAGCTTGCCGTTCTCCGGCCCGGTGCGGACGATCTCCGTCGACACCTGCCAGTTCAGCTCCGCCTGGGCCTTGGCGGCCGCGATCTCGCTGTTGTAGGCCTGACCGGCCTCATAGGAGCTTTCCACCACCACGCCGGGGAAGGAACCGAGTGCGAGATAGATGAACACCGCGTTGGCGGCGAAGACGACCGCGAAGAACCCGAGAAGCCAGGCCAGGACCGTCCTGCCCGTGATTGCCTTGGGATCCTTCATGTCGGATTGGACCATTGTCATACCAAGCTCCTCAAGGCCTTTCCGGCGCTTTGAACGTGTCCTTGGCGGTCACAACCTCTCCCATCACGCTTTCGGTGATGCGGAAGGTGACCGGCGTCGAATGCGGCATCTTCTCCCAGGGCGGCGAAGTCACCAGAATTCGGACTTCCCGAGTCGTGTCGGGGCCGACGGGGATAATCGGGCGCCCCG
>Ga0207773_100740_pt1 | contig 11424 bp, 10 predicted proteins | sample TtaePargueraPR_2_FD_187281 | JGI IMG/M metagenome (GOLD analysis project Ga0207773, IMG submission 187281) | Aerobic enrichment media microbial communities from Bioluminiscent Bay, La Parguera, Puerto Rico - Tt and M1 (3) (SPAdes) | ecosystem: Environmental > Aquatic > Marine > Unclassified ...
TGCGGACCGGCAATGAAAAACTGCCAGCCGAACAGCACGATCATGCTGAGCACGACGGCAAGGATCACATTGCGATTGTCAGAATTCATGGTCTCGGGTTCCGTTGGCCGCGGCCGGGTGATTTGCGATTGTCGCTCAGTTTTGTGTCATGCACACGAGCGATGAGGCCGCCGAGATCGGCGACAAGCTTGGTGAAAGGCTGGCTGATGGCCTCGCGCCGCGCCAGAAGGACATAGTCATGTCCGGGCATAAAGTCACGCGCGCATGCTGCCGCAGCAGCGCGAAGACGCCGCTTTATGCGGTTGCGCTGAGGCGAATTGCCGACTTTTTTGGTGACGGTAAAGCCGATGCCGGGATCGGGCTCCGGGCTGGGCACGACCTGCAATCCAAACGCAGAACGCCCGGCGCGATTGCCCCGGGCGGCGTTTAAGAACTGCGCGCGCCGCCTGAGGCGGCGCAATGTCGCTTGGCGCGTGGACTGTTCGGCCGTCATCCGGCCACAAATCCCTTAGGCCGAGAGCTTCTTGCGGCCGTCACGGCGGCGGCGATTGAGAATCGCGCGGCCGTCCTTGGTCGCCATACGGGCACGGAAACCGTGACGACGGGCACGCACGAGCTTGGAAGGCTGGTATGTACGCTTCATAACATCAGACCGCGCTGTCGCACGGTTCCTCTTCTTTGGTGCTGCTTGAAAGCAGAATAATCCCTGAGGCGGGCATGCGCGCCGCCTTCGCGTTGGTGGGGTCTATAGGGAAAAGACATGCCTAAGTCAACGCGCATTGGCACGCGGAACAGCCAGAGTGGCCCTGTTGTCAAGCCGCGCTTTCCCCCGCATAAGAGCGGCAATGGTTCTGGCCTGTGGCGGACATGGCTGAGATTACTCGACCCGAGCTTTGCATCGTGGGCGCAGGCGCGCTCGGAATCGCGCTGGCCCAGCATGCCCGGCGCCTTGGCGCTCACGTCATGCTTGTTGACAGAGGACACGCCGAACCCGGCGACGGGCCGCAGCGGGCCGTGCAGGTCGCCTCAATGGTGGCCAGCGCGTCGCGGGCCCAGGCCATGCGCAATGCCGGTCAGTTGGGCCTGGCCGGTATAGAACCCAAGATCAGCATGCGCGCGGTGCAGGAACGGGCACAAAGCCTGGCCGCCGAACAGGCCCCGCTCGATAGTCGCGAGCGATTGACGGGGCTGGGCATATCGGTGCTCCGGGGCGAAACCCGCTTTGTCGATGCCATGACACTTGCGGTGGGCGACGTGCAGGTGCGCCCGCAGGTGATCGTGCTGGCGGTTGGCGGCGCTGCGATATTGCCGGAGATTCCAGGGCTTGAGGAAGCCGGTTATTTCACGCCCGACAGGCTTCTCGAGAACAGCCGCAAGCTCACCCATCTGCTGGTGATTGGCTCCGATCCGGAAGGTCTGGCTCTGGCACAGGCCTTTGCGCGGCTGGGATCGGACGTAACGCTGGTGCCACAGGGTGCGGCACTGCCCGGCTTCGATATCGAGGCTGCCAGCATTGTGTTGCAATGCCTGGGCGAAGAGGGCGTGCGGGTCATCGATGGGGGCATGGTCGATGCGATCCAGCCCCGGTCGCAGGGCATTGGTGCCACGATCACGCTACCCGATGGGGCAAGCGAGGCACTCGACATATCACATGTGCTGGTCTGTGCCGGCACGCTGGCCAGCCTTGACGATATAGGGCTGGAGGCAGCGCGCCTGCGCCCACTGCGTGGCAAGGCGCGGCAATTTGCCCTTGGTGCACTGGGGCAGACAAGCAATCGCCGGATCCGGGTGGTCGGTGCCGGCGCGGGTATAGGGCAATGGCATCACGCGCTCAGCCATGGCCGGGCGGTAATCGAGGCGCTGGTGCTGGGGGCGCCGCGGCATCAGCCGGCCCAGCAGCCCCAATTGGTGCAGACCGAGCCTGGCCTGGCCCAGATTGGCCGCTGGCCAGCCGACTCCAAGCCGCTGGCGGCGGGACATGTGATTTTGCGCAGCGGGTTCAGCGAAAACGGCAAGGCGCGCGCACACGGTCAGGACAGGGGGCTGGCCAAGGTCCTGGTTAATCCCAAGGGACAGGTACTGGCGGCGAGCCTGGTGGGGCCGGAAGCCGGCGAACTGGCCGGCGTGCTGACGCTGGCAATGGAACAAGGCATTGCGCTGGGGCAATTGGCCGAGCTCAGCCTGCCCCATCCAAGCCTGCTGGCCATTCTGGCTGCTTTGGGTGAAAACCATAGGGGGGCTGAAACCGTATCTTCCTTTGCAAGGCGTCTCGGCGCGGTGCGGCGGCGGCTCCGTATTTAAGCTGCGCGCGGGCAAAGCTGTGCAGCGGCGACCAATGGGGGCCTGAGAGGGATTGGCAGGATTGCAAGGATGAAGGACCAGCCCAATGCCATGGCCGGCCGGTTTCCGGGGCTTTCAAGCAAGCTGATCGCCACGATCATCGGGGTGATCCTGCTGGTCGAAATCGTCATCTTTCTGCCCTCAGTCGCGAGTTTTCGAACCACCTGGCTGGAAGACCGCCTGCAGGTCGGGGTGGTGGCCGCCCGCGTGCTGGACGCGGTACCCGACGTGATGGCACTGCCGCGCGACCTGACCGACCGATTGCTCAATTCGGCCGGTGCCCATGCCATTGTCTATCGGCGCGACGGACAGAGCCAGCTCATTGAATTGACCAATCCGGTGATGCCGGACACGGTGGTGACCGCCGATCTGCGGCAGGGCGACCTGCCCAGCAGGGTCTGGGGCGCACTCGATACGCTGGTTGCGCCGCCCGGACGCACGCTGCGGGTGGTGGGCGAGGGCGATCTCAATGAAAGCCTGGTGGAGTTGCTGATGCCCGAAACGCCGTTGCGGCGGGACATGATCGACTATTCGCGCAGTTTTGCGCTGGTCTCGTTCGGCATCGCTGCGGTGACGGCCTTTGTGCTCTATGTGTTGGTCAGCCGCCTGTTCATTGATCCGGTGCTGCGGGTGACTGGCAATATGCTGGCCTTTCGCAAGGCGCCCGAAAATGCCGCCCTGATCCTGATCCCGTCCCGCCGGTCTGACGAAATCGGCATTCTCGAGCGCGAGCTGGCCGATATGGAAACGGAGTTGTTTTCCATGTTGCGGCAAAGGCGGCATCTGGCTGATCTGGGGCTGGCGGTGGCCAAGATCAATCACGATCTGCGCAACACGCTGAGCTCGGCGCAATTGCTGTCCGACCAGGTGGCGACGCTGGATGACCCCAAGGTGCAGCGGCTGGCGCCACGGCTGGTGACCACGCTGGACAAGGCGATCGGCTTTGCCCAGGCGGTGCTCGACTATGGCCGGGAAACCTCCACTGTACCGCAATTCGCGCCGGTCAATCTGCGCACGCTGGTGGATGATGCTGCCTTTGACGCCCGCGTCGCCGGCAATCCGCTGATCGCGTTCGATAATGGCGTGGATGCCTCGTTGATGGTTGAGGTGGATGCGGGTCAGATGGGGCGGGTGCTGGTCAATCTGCTCAAGAACGCGCGCGAGGCCCTGGAAGCCGTGCCGGGCGAAGCCCAGGATTTTCGCATCGAGGCGCGCGCCAGTGCCGATCCCGACCGCACGGTCATAACGCTGCGCGACAATGGCCCGGGCCTGCCACCGCGCGCGCGGGAAAACCTGTTCGTGGCCTTTGAAGGCTCGGCCCGCTCTGGCGGTACCGGGCTGGGACTGGCCATCGCCCGGGAGATTACCGAAGCGCATGGCGGGGTTCTGGCGCATGTGGACGAAGGGCAGGGGACCCGCTTCGACATCACCCTGCCGGTCCGTCGCAAGGAAGGCTGATATCTTCCCACGAAAATCGTCACCGCCCCGCTTGCAATGGCCAGAACACCCATGTATGGGTTGCCCCGCTTTGATCGGAAGCGCCAGACGCACCGATCCAATAAGCCTACCGCACATGTCGGTTTGCGCGCCCGTAGCTCAGCTGGATAGAGCACCAGACTACGAATCTGGGGGTCAGGAGTTCGAATCTCTTCGGGCGCGCCACTTCCGTGCAAAACTGCGAACCCCTGCATTGCCCGCAATGACCTGTTCGAGCGTTGCCTTGTCTCCAACGATCCGCACGACGTCGTCTGCGACCTCAATCTGATCGATGACGGAGCGCAGGTAGGTTTTGCGAAAGCCGATATCGCCGCTTGAAATCTTCTCGCGCATTTCCTGACCAAACCGTTCCAGGGCCGCGGGTGCGATCGAGTTCGCGCTGACCTGCGGACGAACGCGTTCGAGGGCAGTCTGTGCGCGCTCACGCTCGGCCCGCAGCGCGGCAATACGCTCACGCAGAATGTCATCGAGCTCTGCGACGCCCTCTTCGACCATCGCGTATAGGCGTTTGAGCTTTTCTTCCGCCCCCAGGGCCTCAGCCTCCAGACTGGCGATGCGACGGCCAACTTCGGTGTCCTTTTCTGCGCGGCGTTGCACAAGGGACGCCAGAATCTCGGTGAGCGTTCGGGCGTGAACAGACGTTCGGAGAGGTGATCGACCACCATGGTGTCTAGGGTATCCATGGCGATGGAACGCCCCTTGCAGAGCGATTTGCCGACACGCGCTGCGCCAGAACAGGTATAGTAGCTATAGAGCCGTCCAGTTTTCGAGGTGCCGGTGCGTAGGGTCATTGCGCTGCCGCAGGTCGCGCAGGTGGCAAGGCCGGTGAGCAGAATGGGCCCGGTCGTGACGCGCGGCGCAGTGGTCTTCGGGTTACGAGCCGCCAAGGTCTGCTGGACGCGTTCAAACTCTACGCGGTCGATGATTGCCGGAACGGGAACGGTAATCTGCTCGGACCGAGGTTTTTGACGCAGGGTCTTGGAGTCCCGGCGATTGAAGGTCCATTCGCCGATATAAACCCGGTTGGTCAGGATGCCGTGAATCGTACCGACACCGAAGCGTGCCCCGCGTCGGGTGCGATAACCGCGTTCATTCAACCAGCTGACCAGGGCCTTGGTGCCGAGTGGTCCCCCTTGGCCATCGTCGCGAAGGTAGAGCTTGAAAATGAGCTCGACAGTTTTTTGCTCAACCGGATCAACATCCAGTTTCTTTTTGATACGCGCACCGCGCTTTTCTACTTCCACCGCGCGATAGCCCAACGGGACTGGGCTTCCATTGTAAAATCCCTGGACCGCGTTTTCTTTCATGGCCCGCAGGACATGCTTGGCGTTTTCCCGGGACTGGTATTCATCAAAGAGCGCGATGACCTGGCGCATCATCACCTGGGCGGGGTCATCACCGAGTTCCTGCGTGATGGAGACCAGCCGAACGCCCGCTTTGGCGAGTTTGCGGACATACATTTCGAGGCCGAAGGAGTCGCGAAAAAATCGTGAATAGGAATGCACGACGATGACATCGAACGGATGGTCACCATCGAGCGCGCGCTCGATCATGCGCTGGAATTCGGGGCGCTGGTCATCTGTAGCGGAGGCGCCCGGTTCAACATACTCGGCCCGGAAATCCATAGCGCGCGCGGCGCAGAATGCGGTGACTTGTTTGCGCTGGTCAGGGATTGAAAGGTCGCCCTCTGCTTGCCGCCCAGTCGAGACGCGGAAATAGCCGCAAGCGCGCTGAACAGAGACTTGCCCAAGGTCTTCATCAGCTTTCTGGACATGAAGGTTCACGGGGAATCTCCGTAGAGTAGATGGCTTCGAGATCGTACTAAGTAATTATATCGCAATGGAAATATCGAACAACGGAAAGTTGGGCGCCAGTGACGGCGCCCAACAGTGTCAGCTACGAGAGTATAACTTTGATGCACTGCAAATGGGGATGCAGGACAATCCGGACGCAGCAGCAATTGGATCGTGTTGTAAAGGCCGCTATTTCGAAACCCTCCGGATGTGGGGAGATAGTTTCGAAACGTAGCTCACCGGCACGGTAGTATTGGGCGAGGAGTTCGATCCCGCCCGTGGCCGGCAACTCGACCAGGGTGTAAGCCAGAAGTTCTGGCTCCCAAAACCCGCCGACATCGATGACGAGGAGCAATTCCTGCCCACTGGCGGCGTCGGCCAACGGCAGGACCTTTTCCAACACCTGTGCCATGAGGGTATCGACATAGTCCGGATCGGCGAGCAGGAGGGGCATGTAGGCCGTGCTCGTGAGGTATCGCTTTTCCATTTCTTGAATCCTTCTGGAATGAGTTAAGGGACACGGAAAAGCGGACAGGTGGACCGCGCGCTCGGGCACGATAAGGCTCACGCATCGCTGCCCCCGAGAATCTGATCCAGAAGCGGTGCCAACCAGGTCTCGATGGCTTCGAGCTCTGCGGACGTGACGGGGACGTGTTTTGGCCAGGTATCCACGACGGTGACCTGGGGCGACGTCCCCCGTCGCGTGGCGTTTGTCTCAGGTCGGTTGGGCGGCTGCGGGACTGGAGGATTAGTCAAGGGATGCCTCCCTCGACCTGTCTTGAAGGCGGCGTTTTCCCGGCCCCTCCATCTCACGTTTCCGTGGATCGGCCTGTGGACCTGCAGCGGTCAGAACCTCGAGCGCAGATTCCTTGGTTCCCGCGCGAGAGAGGCGCTTGGCCAGCCAGGCGCGACGGGACTCGGGAGCATGGGGCTCGGTGCCGCTCACCTGACCAACCGGCAACTCGCTGGCCAGATTGCGGTCGATGCTGCGAGCATCAACGACCAAAGTAGTTATTGACCTTGCACGACTGGCTGCCACGTAGATTTGGTGCCGGTCGAACTTCTCGTCGACGAGGACGATGGCGCTATCGACCGTCATGCCCTGGGATTGGTAGACGGTCGAGCAATAGGCCCAGCCCAGCTTTACCCTGACTTTCTCATCAGCGAGCTCCGCCAGGGAAAAGGCGACCTGTTGCCCCCCCGATCTCGGCCTCAACCCGGATACTTTCCAGGGCAGTGCCGCTTTGCTCGACGGCGGTTATGAGAGCGATGGTGCCATTGATGGTGCCAAGCCGGTCGTTGCGTTGCAGAAAGCGGATCTGGTCGCCGACTGCGAGCGAAAGCGAGGTTGCCTGGCCCGAAGGCGTAACTGCGGTAAAGTTGATTTCGGGACCAGAAATCACTCCTTCCTGGCGGAGGACGTCTCGAACCGCCCGTGAAATGGCGGCACTAGTGGCGTTGGTGCGGGCCAACAAAAGTGGCGTGCTGCCATTTTGACGTTGCTTGTTCCATTGATGCACGGCTGCGTTGACGGTAGCGGTGGGCCCCTCCGCCTCAATCAATCGCTCTTTGGCGGTGAAGGCTTGCAGGGCCTCTTCGGCACGCCCTTGACCAAAATGGCGGATGGCATCGCGCATCCAGGGTTCGTGCTGACGAACGATCTCCTCGACACGCGCTGCCTCGATGGCCTGCTGCAGCACCGACAAGGCAGGACCGCCAATAGGTTGCAACTGCTTGCGATCGCCAACGAGGACTATCTTGGCGCCTACCTGCTCGACCCTGTCCAGCAGCGCCACCATGTCCGGAAGACTGACGAGGCCGGCTTCGTCGACGACGAGGACATCACCCTGTTTGAGAAAGGTATGGCCGTGTCGTTCGCCCTCGCGCAAACTGGCAATAGCGCGCGCCTCAATCCCCAGTTCGTCGCGCAGAGCATTGGCCACGCGCCAGGCAGTGGCCGTGCCGAGTACGCGGCGGCCGACCGACTGATAAGCAGCGGCAATGACCGACAGGGTGGTGGTCTTGCCGCTGCCCGGGGCGCCGGCAATGACGGCCAGCGCTCCGGAGCCGGTGACTACCAGGGCCGCGTTTTTTTGTTCTTCGCTAAGACCCGCTTCGGTGCCGAATTCAGCGATGATGCTGGGTTCAATCGCAAATGTGCCATTTGCAGCCAGTCTCGTCGCAGTCGCCGACAGATGCTGCTCGGCGACAAGGACTTCCGGCGTCGTGTAACGCGCATGGTCAAACTTGCCCCTGCCGATATCGAGGATGCTGCCACTGGCGAGCATCTGTGCTATGGCAAGCTCGATCCTTGCCGCCGGAAGTCCGGTGCCGACAAGGGCAGACGCTACCGCGGCAATCAGGTCTTTCCGCTCAAAAACTGAGCGCTGCGCCGTCAATTCGGCGGGTAGCGCGGCCAGACGTTCAGCGAGTAATGCTTCCGCCAATTCGACATTATGGGCCGAACCGTGCTCCTGAAGCAGGTCGAGGAAGGCGACGACATCGGCGCCGCGTTCCGCCGCCACCTCTCTCCAGATGGCTTCTCGGTCTGAGGCGTCGATTGTGTCTTTCGCCTGGCGGGTGGATTTGGCAATGGCGGCGGCAAGAGCACCAGCATCGGTGCTTGAGGCGCCGTGATCTTTCAGCTCCGCTTCGATCTCTCTGCGTCGAGCCGAGAAGTAGGCGATGAGGTCGTCGTCGACCCCGGCGATCTCGAAAATGCCGTTTCGACCAATCCGGTCGATGCCGAAACCCATTTCGATCAGCGCCGCGGACAGTTCGCTGTGATACACAGCTCCTACAGCAAGCTTGAGATCCCGCTGAGCAACTGAGAATAGAGCACCTACACTGCCGTCGGCACGCCTCGCCATATTGGGAATCACGGCATGAATGTGCAGATTCGGGTCTGCGAAGACCTGCCCATCTTCGTGCTCTGCAGGCCTGCTCTCGCCATGCTGAAAGAGCGCCGCTGTCAGCGGCACCTGCTCTAGAACTGCCCCATTGTGGCCACGCCTGGCGAACGTTGCCTCACGCTCGAGCAGACGAAGCGCGGCACAAACCGCGCGTCGCTGGGCGGCTTCGATCCGGGCTTTTCGGTCCGGGTCGGCAAAAGCCCAGGCCAGCGTGACTGAGCGCGGCGCTGAAAATACAAAATCGTAGGCCGAAATGCGGCCCTTGATGGTTTCGGTGACTAGTGCATTACCATCGACGTCGAGACCGGCGAGGATGCATTCGAATAGGGCGGTATTGACCAATGCGCTATCGGCGATACCGAAGTCGCCTTCCGGCGCGTACCAGACGCCTGCGGACTGGTGACCATCGAGATAGTATGACGCGCGCGCCTGACTCTCAGCCTCGCGAGAGTAGTAATTGGCGTCTGCCGCGATGTGCCAAGTTGCAACCATGGCTGGTCTCCGTTCTGAAACCAGCCTGGAATTTTCTTAACGTCGGCGAGTGATTGGTTATCCCATCGAAATCATCCGTATCGAAAAAAAAGCAGGGCGGTCTGCTGACCGCCCTGCTTGGCAATTACCTCTCGCGCCTCACAAGCGATCGGCCCAGCCCACGGGCCAATCGAGTATTGGTACATGTTCGAAGCCTGTCACTGCCGCGCGAATAAATGGGCGACCATCGAGGCGATAGAATTTCCCCAACTGGCCAGTCAGCTCGGCCTCCGACAACACCGCAATGTCCTTGGTCTGTACCGCTCCCGGCCCCTTGTCGGTTGGCGGATCGGTCCAGGTTACGGTGCGCGCGCCAAACCAAGCGTCGGATATTTCCTTGCGTTCCGGCCCGGGTGCTATCCGGGAAATGATCTGGATACCGAAATTGGCCAAAAGTGCCGTGGTCGCGTCAGGGCCGATCTCCCGACGCAGTTGGGATGGAGTCTGCAGGGCCGCAATGATCCGGATACCCCGGGAACGCCCGAGGGCAACGAGGCGCTCAACCGTCTGGGCGTCGCAGAACCGGGGTAGTTCATCAAGGCCAAGCCAGATGGCATTGTCGCGACCGTCCGCGACCTGACTGCCGAGCAAGGTCGATGCCACGCAGCGCAGAGCCAGTTTGAGCAGGGCGGCTGATTGGGTCTCCTGATCATATTCGAGGCGCATGATCACGACCTGCGCCCGGCTTTTGCCGGCTGCCCAGGCGCGTAGTGAAAAGTAGTTGCCCCCCGCCTTTTCACGTTCCGCCATGGCCCAGATCAGCGAACCGACATTGGCGATAACGGTAACCAGGATCGACATGACGGTGGCGGTGGGGTCGCCATCGCGCTTTTGCAAAAGAGCGGTAACGTCGGGCATGGATTCCAGAATTAGTGCCTCCTGATCGGGGAAAGGCAGGGCCAAAAAAGCCTGCAAATGCTGCCAGCCCCACCTGCTGGTGTGCTTGCGCTGCAGCGCGACCACGAGGCCGGCTAGATAGAGCCGTCCGCCATCTGACCAGATCGGATCACGCGATTGCGGGATGAGGGCTGCCGCCAATTCGGTGGCGTCCTGCCGGTTGCGAGTATCGACGCCGATCCGCCAGATTGTGCTGTTGCTGCCAGGGGCAAGAGAGATTTCCGCCACGTTCTTAACGCCCAGACGTTGCCCCAAATGTCCCTTGACGTCGACCAAGAGGGCCCGGTCGCCACGACGAATGGCCTGCCGTACAAGCCCTTCCAGGATCGTGCTTTTGCCGGCGCCCGTCGCACCTAGCAAAGCGATATGTTCCGATTCAACGTCGCGCGGCATGATGATGCCTGGTGCAATACGGATACCTTCACCTTCGGTCAGACGACGCTGCTGCCAGGCATCCTCAAGAACGCTGGCACCGAATGGACCGAAACGCGGTTCACTACCGATTGCAGTCGTTACCGCCCTTACGCGGGGTTGGGTCCTGAGGCGAGAGCGATAGACGTCAACACCAATAGCCAAAGAGGCAAGCAAGGCTGCAATGCCAAGGCAGAGCGTTTGGGCGGCCACGCCGCGTAGAACCAACTGCTCCATGGGGGCCGTAACGGCAATGATGACCCAGCTTGCGGCACTACCAATTGTTTCCAGTTGCGGTAGTTTGGACCAACTCACGGTCATGGCCCGCACCAACTCGGGTGTGCGCAACGTGAGCAGCCGCTCTTCGCCTAGATGCCAACCTTGGGGCGGCACGATCTCGAGCAGGAGGATGAAAGTGGCAGCAAAAGCTGTCAGCATGGCGACAACGGCGGCAGCCCGAGCCGGTGCCGGATCGGGAAGACTCTGAAAGGGATGAGTACGCTTGCTCATGATCTGTTCCTAGCGATAGACCGCGCCCGGCACGATCAGGATCGTGTTGGGGTTCAGGCGGTAATGGAAGTCGATATGCGGATTAGTGCTGACGATGGTCTCAGGCTCGAGGCCGGTGAGCGCCATGATCTGCCCAATCGTCAGGTTGCTGGAGGTGGTCTGGTAGACGCAGCCGTCCGCCGCCAGGTCCAGCCGATGGCAGATTGGCCAGCCCTGATATTTCTGCACCGGACGATAAAGGCCCATGTCGAGTGCAAGGGCACCCGAGCGTGCAACCGCTGCGCCGGCAACGGTACACAGCACGGCCACCGATAGTCCCATAACCCAGGGGCGTTGGCGCCAGCGCCGCAAAATACCGGCCTTGCCGGGTCCGGATTTTGCCTTCGTGATGGGTTGCAGACCAGGATCCGTCTTTCGCGCCTGGGCAAACAGCTTCATGCCATTGGGGCCCAGAGCAACGAAAACGGCGGGATCGATCTTCCGCAATTGTGCAGCCGGCATCTTTGCCAGTTGTGCGGCGAGGCGGGCTTTTG
>Ga0207773_100741_pt1 | contig 11423 bp, 9 predicted proteins | sample TtaePargueraPR_2_FD_187281 | JGI IMG/M metagenome (GOLD analysis project Ga0207773, IMG submission 187281) | Aerobic enrichment media microbial communities from Bioluminiscent Bay, La Parguera, Puerto Rico - Tt and M1 (3) (SPAdes) | ecosystem: Environmental > Aquatic > Marine > Unclassified ...
CGGCGCGCTGCGCCAGTTCGCCGTGGCGCTTGCGGGCGGCGTTCACCGCCTCGAAGGCCTCGGCCTCGGCGGAGCGCTGGGCCCGCTCGGCGGCCACGGCCTGCTCGACGGCGCCTTCCAGCTCGCCGTGGTCGGCGGCGGCCCGCGCGGTGTCGCGCTCGACGCCTTCCAGGGTCGCGCGCAGCTCGGCCACGCGGTTGCGCTGGGCCATGCGCTGGGCGGCGGCGGTCGGCGCCTCGGCGCGGGCGGTGAAGCCGTCCCAGCGCCACAGGTCGCCTTCTTTGGTCACCAGGCGCTGGCCCGGCTGCAGCGCGGCCTGCAGGCGCTGGCCGGCCTCGCGGTCGGCCACCACGCCGATCTGCGACAGGCGGCGGTCCAGGGCGGCGGGACCCTTCACCACGGCGCTCAGCGGCTCGGCGCCGGCCGGCAGGCCGGGCACCGCGGCGAGCGGTGCCAGCGTCTGCCAGTGCACCGGCGCCGCCTCGTCGGCGGAAACGGTCAGATCGTCGCCCAGGGCGGCACCCAGCGCCGCCTCGTAGCCCGGCGCCACGGTGACGGCGTCGACCACCGGCGGCCACATGTCCGCCTCGGCCGGCTCCAGGATGGCGGTCAGCGCCGCGATCTCGGCCTCCAGCTTGGCCTGGGCGGCCTCCTGCTCGCGCAGGCGCCCGCGCGACTCGGCCTCGTGCCGGCGCGCCTCCGCCGTGGCCTCGGAGGCCGTGCTGCTGGCGGCGCGCACCTCCTGCAGGTGCTGGTCGGCTTCTTCGAGCGCCTCGGCGGCGGCCGCGACCTCGTCCTCGGCCACGGTGTCGCGCACTACGGCTTCCCGCTGCTGGGCGGCCTGCTCGCGCTGCTGTTGCAGCCGCTGCAGGCGCTGGGCCAGCTCGTCGATGCGGCGCTGCAGGGCGTTGGTGCGTGCCTCGTCCTCGGCGATCTTCTTGGTGACGGCGGCGAGCGCGTGCTCCTGCTCCTCGCTGCGTCCGGCAGCGGTGGCGCGCTCGCCCTCGGCGACGGTGATCGCCTCCTGCTCGCCCTCGGCGGCGGCGGCGAGGCCGGCGCGCTCCTGCTCCAGGCGCTGCTGTGCCGCATCGGCGTCGCCGGCCAGCGCCTCGGCGCGGCTCTTGTCGCCGAGCAGCTGGGCGAGGCGCTCCTCGGCGCGGGCCTTGCCCTCGGCCGCCTGCCTCTCCTCGCGATCGAGCGCGTCGCGGTCGACCTTCAGGCGCTGCAGCGCGGCGGCAGCCTCGGCCTCCGCCTCGCGCAGGCCCGGCAGGGCGGACGCCGCCTCGGCCTGCTCGGTGGATTTCACGGCGGCCGCCTCGGTAGCCTCGGCGACCGCCTTCTCCGCCTCGGCGAAGCCGGCCTCGGCGCGCGCGACGGCGGCGCGGGCCTCGGCTCCCTCGAGGTGCAGCACGATGGCCTCGGAGCGGCGGATCTGGTCGGCGAGATTGCGGTAGCGGGTCGCTTGGCGGGCCTGCTTCTTCAGCCCCTGGAGCTGCGACTCCAGCGTGGCGATGACGTCGTCCAGGCGCTCCAGGTTGGTCTCCGCCGCGCGCAGGCGCAGCTCCGCCTCGTGGCGGCGGGAGTGCAGGCCGGTGATGCCGGCGGCCTCCTCCAGCAGGTGGCGGCGGTCCTGCGGCTTGGCGTTGATGATGGCGCCGATGCGGCCCTGGCTGACCAGCGCCGTGGAGTGGGCGCCGGTGGCGGAGTCGGCGAACAGCAGCTGCACGTCGCGCGCGCGGACCTCCTTGCCGTTCACCCGGTAAACGGAGCCGGCGCCGCGCTCGATGCGGCGGACCACCTCGATCTCGTCGAACTCGTTGAACATCGCCGGCGCCTTGCGCTGGCTGTTGTCCAGCACGATGGTCACGTCGGCGACGTTGCGCGACGGCCGGTTCGCGCTGCCGGCGAAGATGACGTCGTCCATCTCGCTGCCGCGCATGCGCTTGGCCGAGGTCTCGCCCATGGCCCAGCGCAGGGCCTCGACGAGGTTCGACTTGCCGCAACCGTTGGGGCCGACGACCCCGGTGACGCCCGGCTGGATCTCCAGCTCGGTCGCGTCGACGAAGGACTTGAACCCGCTCAAGCGAAGCTTGGTGAACTGCACCACGCCCGGCTAATCCCCCAACACCATCAGATCAGAACCTCTAGCCACTTTTTGTCGTCTTTTTTCGTCTCACGACGCTTTGGTCGCCGCCTCTTCGAGGACGCGGTTGAATTCATCGTACGGCTGATTGCCGACCACCGGCGTGCCGTTGATCACGAAGCTCGGAGTCGAGGCAATGTTGTACCTGTCGCGGCCGGCCGTCTGCTTCTCCAGGATGCGGTCGATCGCGGCCTCGTCGCTCAGGCACTTCTCGTAGGTCGCCTTGTCGAGTCCTGCAAGCGCTGCGTACTGGCCGATGGTCGCCAGCGGATCGTCGCTGCGGGTCCACTTGTCCTGGTTTTTGAACAGCACTTCCAGGAAGCCGAAAAAGCCGTCGCCGGTCACACAGTTGGCGGCGGCGGCGGCACGCAGCGCCAGCTGGTCGAGCGGATAGTGCCGGTAGACGAGGCGGGCACGGCCCTGCTCGATCCACTCAGCCTTCACCTGGGGCAGCGTCTCGGTATGGAAAGCGGCGCAGTGCGGGCAGGTGAGCGAGGCAAACTCCAGGATGGTCACCGGAGCGTCGGCGCTGCCGAGGATGTGGTCGTCGTCATAGATCGGCATCTCGCCCGAGGCTTGGGCGAGGGTGGTCGTCGGCGCGGCCGTGCCCCCGGAAGCCATCGGGGCTCCGGGCCGGCCGCGGCTCAGCCACCAGGCGCCGCCGGCGGCGGCACCAGCGGCGACGACGCCGAATCCGATCAGAATGTTCCGTCTGTTCATGACTCAACCTACCAGATGTTGTGCAATGCTAGAGGGCGGTTCCTGATTCCACAAGCGCGCAGGCGGTGGAAAAAATGCCGTTCCGCGGCCCTTGCGGCCGCTTCCTATGTGGGGCGTCCGCGGTCCCGGTCCATGGCGGCAACTAGGGCTTTCCGGCGGCCCGGCGCTTGCTCTCGGCGGCCCGCCGCGCGCCGAGCGAGCGACCGAGCCCTTCGAGGGCCGCGCGCAGCTCCGGATCGGCCACTGTGGATAGCTTCGCCGCTAGGGCGCCGTCCAGCGGCGCCGGTTCCGCCGCGCTCCGCAACTGCGCCGCGGCCGGGCGGCGCGACAGCGCCGGCAGCGGGCCCTGCTGCAGCACCAGGCGGGCGACCGCGCGGTAGCCGAAGAAGCCGTTCACCCGCTCCAGCACCAGGGGCTCCAGGTGCTGCAGCTGCAACGCCCAGCCGGGTGCGACCCTGAGGGTCAGTCGTCCGTCGACCGCGTCGCCGCTCTTGGGGAAGCGGAGCTGGCGCGGGCGGCAGTGGGCCGCCAGCTCACTGCCGACGATCGCCGGCCACTGACGGGCGATGTCGGCGCCGGTGAGGCCGCGGCGGGCGAAGGCGCGCTTGGTGACGCTGCCCAGGCTGCCGCCCAGGGCGCGCAGGCCGCCCTGCCGGCGGTCGCTGGATTTCGGGGAAGTCGACATTGTCCCGGTGACAAAAGCCTGCTTTGCCGTCATTGCCGGCGCAGTATAGAGAAGGGCATGGCTCCTGTCGCAGCATCCAGGGCCGGCTCACGGCAAAATGACACAGCGGCCTTGCCGCTCGCCGAGACGCTGCTCGCCTGGTACGACCGTCACGCCCGCGCTTTGCCGTGGCGCGAGCGGCCGGGCGCGGATCCGGATGACGACGTTTCGCGGCCCTACCGCGTCTGGCTCAGCGAGATCATGCTGCAGCAGACCACGGTGGCGACCGTCGGGCCCTACTTCGCCGACTTCCTCGCCCGCTGGCCGACCGTCGAGGCGCTGGCCGCCGCGCCGCTCGACGAGGTGCTGGCCGCCTGGGCGGGCCTCGGCTACTACGCCCGCGCGCGCAACCTGCACCGCTGCGCCCAGGTGGTGGCCGGCGAGCTGGGCGGCGTCTTCCCCGATACCGAAAGCGAGCTGCTGAAGCTGCCCGGCGTCGGCCGCTACACCGCCGCGGCCGTCGCCGCCATCGCCTTCGGGCGCCGCGCGGTGGTGGTCGACGGCAACGTGGAGCGGGTAGTGGCGCGGCTGTTCAGCGTCGAGACGCCGCTGCCGGCTGCCAAGGCCGAACTTACGCGCCTTGCCGATACCCTGACGCCGCAGCGCCGCGCCGGCGATTTCGCACAGGCGATGATGGATCTCGGCGCCACGGTCTGCCTGCCGCGTAGCCCCAAGTGCCTGCTCTGCCCGCTGGAGAACGCCTGCGCGGCCAAGGCGGCGGGCGTTGCGCAGGAGCTGCCGCGGCGCCAGCCCAAGGCGGCCAAGCCGACCCGCCGCGCCGTCGCCTTCTGGCTGCAGCGTCCGGACGGCGCCCTGCTGCTGCGCCGGCGGCCGGAGACGGGGCTGCTCGGCGGCATGATGGAGGTGCCGTCGACGCCGTGGCGCGCGGCGCCCTGGGAGGGCGCCGAGGCTGAGGCGGCCGCGCCGGTCGCCGCGGCCTGGTCTGCGCTCCCGGGCCTGGTGCGTCACACCTTCACCCATTTCCACTTCGAGGTGACGGTCTGGGCGGGCCGCGTCGAAAGCGTGCCGGCGGAGGCCGGCCGCTGGGTGACGCTGGATGCTCTCGCCGACGAGGCGGTGCCGACGGTGATGCGCAAGATCATTGAGCACGGCCTGCTGCACAGCGCTGGCGCCAGCAGCCGATGACCGAAGGGGTGCTCGCCGGCCGGGATCCGCTCGCCGAGAGCAAGGGACTGCTGCTCGGCTTCGTCGGCGTGGCGGTGTTCAGTCTCACGCTGCCGGTGACGCGCCTTGCCATGGCCGACAGCGATCCGGTGGTCTTCGGCCTCGGCCGCTCGCTGCTCGCCGGCGCGGTGGCCGCCGCCATCCTGCTGGCGACGCGCCAGCGCCGGCCGCGCGGCGGCGAGTGGCGCGCGCTCGCCCTCGTCGCCGCCGGTGTCATCTTCGGCTTCCCGCTGCTCTCCGCCTGGGGGATGCAGCGGGTGCCGGCGGCGCACGGCGGCGTGGTGCTCGGCATCCTGCCGCTGGCGACGGCGGCGGCCGGCGCCCTGCTGCTGCGCGAGCGCCCGTCGCTGGGGTTCTGGCTCGTCTCCCTCGTCGGCGGCGCCGCGGTGGTCGCCTTCGCGCTGCTGCGCGGTGGCGGCAGCCTGGGGCTGGGGCACCTGGCGCTGCTCGGCTCGGTCGCCTGCGCCGCCGTCGGCTACGCCGAGGGTGCCCGCCTCAGCCGCAGCCTCGGCGGCTGGCAGGTGATCTGCTGGGCACTCGTGCTGTCCTTCCCGCTGCTGCTGGTGCCGGTGGTGCCGGCGGTCCTGGCGCACGGCCTGCCGGGCTCGCCTGAGAGCTGGGCCGCCTTCCTCTACGTCGCGCTGTTCAGCCAGCTGTTCGGCTTCTTCGCCTGGTACCGCGGCCTCGCGCTCGGCGGGGTCGCGCGCGTCAGTCAGGTGCAGCTGCTGCAGGCCTTCCTCACCATCGCCGCCTCGGCCCTGCTGCTGGGCGAGCGCATCGACGCCATCACTCTCGGCTTTGCCGTCTTCGTGGTGGCGAGCGTCGCCCTCAGCCGGCGTATGCCGGTAAAGAGATAAGCATCCGCGCAAGCCGGTGCGGCGTCAGAACGGCCTACGCGGAAGCGCCGCGCGCCTCGATCGGCCAAATGTCGACCAGCGCATCGCCGCGCACGCCGTGATACCAGTCGAAGGCGTTGATGGTCGGGTCGCAGTGCGGCACCACCAGGCCGACGAGGTCGCCGACCTTCGGCGCCTTGCCGACCGGCGGCAGGGTGAGCCGGCCGAACTCGTCGCCGACGCAGGAATAGGTCGTGCCGGCCGGTGCGCCGAAGGCCACCGCGGGCGGCGGGCCGTCCATCGAGAGGCTCTTGGAGCCGGCATCGATGGTGACGAAGCCGCTTTCCTCGGCATGACGCGCGCTCACCACGCGGCTGTAGACGAAGAGACCGTCGCGGAAGGGGCGCCGCCCGTCGCCGGTGAGGTCGACCGCGTCGTACTCGACGTCGGAGACGATGTAGGAGCCGACCTGCAGTTCGGTCAGCACGCCCGCCGCCGGATCCAGCGCGTGACTGCCGGTGCCGCCGCCGGTGACGATGGGACAGGGCTGTCCCGCGGCGAGCAGCCGGTCGCGCACGGCCGCGAGCAGCGCCAGGCTGGCGTGGGACTGCTGCCGGCGCTCGGCGAAGTCGGCGATGTGCTGCACCTGTCCGGCGTAGCCCTGCACGCCCCTGAGGGAAAGCGGCGGCGAGTCCGCGATGATGGCCGCGAGGGCGAGCGCGTCGTCGGGGTCGACGACGCCGGTGCGCTGCTGGCCGATGTCGACGTCGATGAGGACACCGATGTCCCGGCCCGCCGCGGCGGCGGCGGTGCTGAGCGCGCGCAGGTTGTCGGCATCGTCGACGACGACCATCAGCTCGCCGGTGCTCGAGGCCAGCCGCATCAGCCGCTCCAGCTTGCGCGTGCCGACCACCGGCGAGGTGAGCAGCAGGCGGTCGAGGCCGGCGGCGGCCAGGGCTTCGGCTTCCGCCAGCTTGGCGCAGCAGAGCCCGAGCGCGCCGGCCTGCATCTGCAGGCGCCCGATGGTGGCGCACTTGTGGGTCTTGGCGTGCGGCCTCAGGGCGATGCCCTCGGCCTTCGCCCAGGCGGCCATGGCGGCGATGTTGGCCTCGAGCACGTCGAGGTCCAGCACCAGCGCGGGCGTGGCGAGCGCGAGGCGGCTGGCCGGGCGGCCCAGCAGGTCTTCGTCGAGGCGCGGCTGCGGCATGGTGGCCCTTCGTCCGGTCGGGGGAGGGCGGCACCATAGAGCGGATCGTGATCGGACGAAACCGCAGAACGTCTTAGGGCGGTGACGTGAATCCGCTCGGCAATGAGAAAGCGGCAAGGCGCGTCCGTGGCGCTGGCAAAGAAAACGGGCGGCCGTGTCGACCGCCGCCCGCAAGGCGGAGGAGCTTCGGAGGAAAGGATCAGTTGGCGGGCGTGCGCCGCGGCAGTCGCTGCGGGCGCTCCTGCTTCTGCTGGAAGATGTTGCTCGAAGTGAGCCTCGGCTTCACCGGCTCGGCAGGCAGCGGGCGCGCGGCGAGCGGCAGCGGCTGCGCGGGCGCCACGGCGACGGAGGCGAGCTGCGTGTAGCTGCTCTGGGGAGAGTTGTTGCCTTCGTTGGACTCGACCACGGCGTTGCCGGCGTCGGCGCGGGCAGCGAAGAGGTAGGTGCCAGGCGTCCAGGCGATGTCGCCCCAGAAGGCGAGGACGTGGTTGAAGCTCTCGCCCGGCTCGAGGGACGGCACCTCGATGACCACGCGGTTCGGATAGGCGGGGTCGGCGTAGGCGGCGAGGCCGGGGGTGTCCGGGCAACCGCCGTCGGCCTTGCCCAGCTTGGTGCAGTTGATGGTCAGGTGGCTGGGGCCGGCGACGCTGTCGCCGGTATTCTGCACGCCGACACTGGCGCCCATCGGGCTGCTCAGCACGGGAACCAGGTCGGGCTGCGCGGCGGCGCTGCCGGCGGCGAGCGCCAGGGTGAGGCCGAGGCCGGCGCAGGCGGCGCGGCGGCGGCTGATGGCAAAGGACGGCGAGCGTTCCATGGGAGGACTTCCTTCTGATGAAGCAGTGTCCTCTCTGGGTCGCGGCGAGGCCGCAGAGGGTTCAATGGCGCGCTTCAGAGCCCGGCGGCGCGGAGAGGGCGCGAGGCGGCCGCGAAGCAGACGCGGTTCCGGCCGCTCCGCTTCGCCTGGTACAGCAGGCCGTCGGCCCGCGATAGCGCCGACTGCAGGCTGTCGCCATGCGGATCGACCTGGGTGCCGCCGATGCTGACGGTGGGACGCACGAGCTCGTCGCCCGCCTTCACCTCGATCGAAGCGATCGCCGCGCGCAGCCGCTCGGCGGCGATCTCGGCGGCGGCGGCATCCGTCTGCGGGAAGACGACGGCGAACTCCTCGCCGCCGTAGCGGCAGATCATGTCGTGCTCGCGCAGCGTCGCGTTGGCTTCCTCGACGAGGCGGCGCAGCACCTTGTCGCCGACGGCGTGGCCGAAGCTGTCGTTGATGCGCTTGAAATGGTCGACGTCGAAGATGACGAGGGACAGCGGCGAGCCGTAGCGCCTGGCGCGGCGCAGCTCGCGTTCGCCCTCGTCCATGAAGCGCCGGCGGTTCATCGCGCCGGTCAGCGGATCGGTGGTGGCGAGGCGCTCCAGCGCGAACTGGCGCTCCTTCATCTCGGTGATGTCGGTGCGGAAGCCGACGAGGCCGCCCGTCTCCGTGCGCCGCTCGACGATGCGCACCCAGCGCCCGCCGGGCAGCTCCTGCTCGAGCGGCCCCTTCGCCTTGCGATGGATCTCCAGCCGCTGGCGGATCCACTCCTCCGGATCGTCCTTGGCGGCGGGATACTGGCCGCGCGCGACGCCGCCGCGCAGGATCTCCTCGAAGCGGGCGCCCGGCACCATGAGGTCGGCGCTGAGCGCGTAGATTTCGCGGTAGCGCTCGTTGCACAGCTCCAGGCGGTCGTCGGCGTCGTAGCAGACGAAGCCGTCGGGCAGCGCCGAGATAGCGTCGAACAGCCGTGCGCGGGATTCGCGCTCGCGCCGCGCCACGGCGTGCAGCTCAAGCTCATCGATCACCATGTGCGCGAGATCGCCCAGCAGCCGCGCATCGTCCTGGGACAGCTCGCGCGGCCGGGCATCGATGGCGCAGAGCGTGCCGAGATTGTGGCCGTCGGTGGTGCGCAGCGGCGCGCCGGCATAGAAGCGGATGTGCGGCGCGCCGGTGACCAGCGGGTTGCCGGCAAAGCGCCGGTCCTGCCGGGCGTCCGGCACCACGAAGACGCCGTCGCCGCAGATCGCGTGGGCGCAGAAGGCCAGGTGGCGCGGCGTCTCCGTCGCCTCCAGCCCGACCCGCGACTTGAACCACTGCCGCTCGGCGTCGACGAAGGACACCAGCGCGATCGGTACCTGCAGCAGGCGGCCGGCGAGCCGCGTGATGCGGTCGAATGATTCGCTGGGCAGGGTGTCGAGGATCGCGTATCGCCGCAGCTTTTCCAGCCGGGCAGCCTCGTCCTGCGGCAACGGTGGCGGAAGCATCCTGCGACCGGCTCCGGAATATAGTCATAATGATTAGGACGATCAGGGTAGCGCCGACTGCTTACCAAAGGCTTGCCGCCCGCCGTGGGCCCCCGTCGTCCGGCACCACGGTTGCCCGCCGGCCACCGCTCGTCTATCCATCGGTGGCACAACGACAAAGCGCCCCCGCCGCCGGCGAAGGGGCGGCAATCCTGGAGGGGCGCGCATGAAGTACGTGACGGCGATCATCCAGCCGCACCGCCTGGACAAGGTGCGCGAGGCGCTGGGCGGCCTCGGGGTGCACGGCATGACGGCCAGCGACGTCTACGGCTACGGCCGCCAGAAGGGCCACACCGAGGTCTATCGCGGCGCCGGGTACGAGATCAACTACGTGCCCAAGACCAAGGTCGAGATCGCCGTCAGCGACGGCCAGGCCGAGGCGGTGGTCGAGGCCATCATCGAGGCCGCGCGCAGCGGCAAGATCGGCGACGGCAAGATCTTCGTTTGGAGCCTTGAGGGCGCGCTGCGCATCCGCACCGGCGAGAGCGGCGAAAGCGCGCTTTAGTTCATCGTCTGATTGAGGTTCGCGCGCAGCTTCTGGCGAAGCAGGTCGATCGAGATCAGCTTGCCCTCGACGTTGAGGTGCCAGAAGGACCACCCGTTGCACGACGGTGCGCCCTGCAGGTGGGCGCCGACCTGGTGGATCGAACCCTTGAAGTCGGCGGTGATCAGCGTGCCGTCGGCGCGCACCTTGGCGCGCCAGCGCTTGTCGGGGCCGTGCAGCACGGTGCCCGGCTCCAGCAGGCCGTGCTCGATGAGCCAGCCGAAGGGGATGCGCGGCTCCGCGCGCTTGCCGGGCGTATCGATCAGCTCGAGGTCGGTGATCGGCTGCACCTGGGCGATTCGCTTCTTGGCGATGGCGATGTAGTCGGCGTCGCGCTCCAGGCCGATGAAGTGGCGCCCGAGCTTCTTGGCCACGGCGCCGGTGGTGCCGGAGCCGAAGAAGGGATCGAGCACGATCTCGCCGGGCTTGGTCGCCGCCATGATGACGCGGTGGAGCAGGGCTTCCGGCTTCTGGGTCGGGTGCGCCTTCTCGCCCTTGCCGTTCTTCAGCCGCTCGCCGCCGCTGCAGATCGGGATCAGCCAATCGCTGCGCATCTGCAGGTCGTCGTTCAGCCGCTTCATGGCGTCGTAGTTGAAGGTGTAGCGCGCGTCCTTGTCCTTGGCCGCCCAGATCATCGTCTCGTGCGCGTTGGTGAAGCGCCGGCCGCGGAAGTTCGGCATCGGGTTGGTCTTGCGCCACACCACGTCGTTGAGGATCCAGTAGTCGAGGTCCTGCAGCGCCGTGCCGACCCGGAAGATGTTGTGGTAGCTGCCGATCACCCAAAGGGTGCCGTTGTCCTTCAGCACGCGGCGCGCGGCGCGCAGCCAGCGGCGGGTGAAGTCGTCGTAGACGGCGAAGCTGTCGAACTGGTCCCAGGCGTCGTCGACGGCGTCGACCTTGGTGTTGTTCGGCCGGTGCAGATCGCCCGCGAGCTGCAGATTGTAGGGCGGATCGGCGAAGACCATGTCGACCGAGGCCTCCGGCATGGCCTCCATCAGCGCGATGCAGTCGCCCTGCCTGACCACATCCTTCTGCACGGCTGTTTCCCCCTCATGCTGCCCCGCCAAGGGGGCCCGCCAGCTGCGCCGCTCCCCGATTCGGCGCGAAGCGGGCATCCTGAGTCAAGCCGAGTCGCGCGTCAAGAGTCTTGCCGACTCAAGCCTTTAGAGGGTGGAGCTAAGACGCTCTCGTCAGGACGCCCGGGCGAGCGCCTCGCGCACCGGCCTGAACGAGCGCCGATGCAGCGGGGTGACGCCCAGTCGGGCGATGCCGTCGCGGTGCTCCGGCGTCGGGTAGCCCTGGTTGCGCTCCCAGCCGTAGCCTGGGAACTGCAGGGCATAGGCGGCCATGGCACGGTCGCGCGTCACCTTGGCGACGATGGAGGCGGCGGCGATGCTGAGCGACAGGCCGTCGCCCTGCACCACGGCGCGCGCCGGGCAGGGCAGCGCCTTCGGCAGCTGGTTGCCGTCGATGAGGGCGCTGTGGACATTGCGCGCCGGGGTCAGGGCGGCGAGACTTGCCACCAGGGCCTCGGCGGCGCGCGTCATGGCGAGCAGGGAGGCCTGCAGGATGTTGATGCTGTCGATCTCCTCGACGCTCGCCTCGCCGACCGCGACCACCGCGCAGGCGGTGGCGGGGTCGCTGAGCGCGGCGAAGATCTCCTCGCGCAGCTGCGGGGCCAGCTTCTTGGAATCGTCGATGCGGCAGGCGAGCGCCGGCTC
>Ga0207773_100743_pt1 | contig 11412 bp, 12 predicted proteins | sample TtaePargueraPR_2_FD_187281 | JGI IMG/M metagenome (GOLD analysis project Ga0207773, IMG submission 187281) | Aerobic enrichment media microbial communities from Bioluminiscent Bay, La Parguera, Puerto Rico - Tt and M1 (3) (SPAdes) | ecosystem: Environmental > Aquatic > Marine > Unclassified ...
CAAGCGCAGGGGCGAGGGCCTGCCGTGCTGGCGCGACTTCGCCATGGCAGACTTTGTCGGCTGGCACCGCAACGTCGCCCTGTCGGACCTGGGGACCGACGGCGACCCGCGTTTCCGCCTCTTCGGATCGGGCATGGCCGAAGTGATGGGCCGCGATCTGACCGGCCGCTGCCTGTCGGAAAGCTTTCCGTCGGCCGGCCCGGACGGTGTCCTGGCGCACTTCGACGCGATCCGGCGCGAGCGGCTCATCGGCCTGCTGGCCGGCAACGTCGGCAAAGCCGGTCACGAGCACCGGATCTTCAAGGTGGTCGAACTGCCCCTGGGCAACGATGCGGGCGAGGTCGGTCAGGTCCTGCACGCCTGCATCAGCCAGTCCGGCCGCGAATGACGGCTGGATCGGGCAAGGACAGCGCGGCCGGCGGCGCGCCGCACCGCACGGATCAGCGCTCGTGGGGCGAGGCGGAGGGGCCGCTGTCGCCACTGGGCGCCGAGTTCCTCGACTACTGGCACGGCAAGCGTCCGCCCGGCGGCGGTTTCCCCAACCGCGCCGCCATCGCGCCCGGCGACATCGTACGGCTGCTGCCCTACATCTTCATCGTCGACGTGCTGCCGGCGCCCGGCGGCGGCCTCGACTTCCGCTTCCGCCTCGTCGGCACCGCGATCATGGACATGGAGGGCGAGCACACCGGCAAGCTGCTGAGCGTCATGTTCCCCGACCGCGAGGCCTATGCCGTGCTGTGGCGGCAGTACGAGGACGCGGCGACCGGGAAGGTCTGGGTGCGCCAGGAAACCCTGCGCTGGCAGGGCCGCGACCACGTGAACTACGAGGTGATCCTGGCGCCGCTGCAGGACGAGACGGGGCAGGTGACCATGCTGATCGGCCTCGCCCACGCCCAGGGCGCTTCGTAGGCCAGGCTCAGCCGGCTTCGCCTTCCATCAGGCTGTACCAGGCGAGCCACTTCACCGCCGGCAGCGCGAAGAGCCCGCGATCCACCGCGCGGGCCGCGGCGAAGAGGGGCGCCTTGGCGGCGGTGCGGCGGAACGGCACCGCGGCCAGGGTGGTGAGCCCGTAGAAGCGGCAGGTGGTGGTGCGGAAGGCGGCGTCGAAGCGCCGGAAGTCGTCGCGCAGCAGCGGGTGCTCGTCGGGCGTGCGCGCGCTGGGCGTGAAGCGGCGATAGAGCTCGATGGCCGGATTGAGGCCGAGCGGCTCGATGAAGACGGCGCGCCCGCCCGGCCGCAGCACGCGGGCGATCTCGGCGAAGGCGCGGTCGATGTCGAGGTGGTGGATGATGCCGCTGCCGAAGACCAGGTCGAAGCTGTCGTCGGGGAAGGTCATCGCCTCGGCGTTCATCGCCTCCAGGCGCACGTTGTCGAGGCCCCTCTGGCGGGCGCGCTGGCGGCCCTTTTCTATCGCCACGTCGGAGATGTCGATGCCGGTCGCCGTGCGCGCGGTGGCGGCGAGACGCAGGGCGTTGTCGCCGTAGGCGCAGCCGTATTCCAGGATGTCGGCGCCCGCCGAGAGCGCGTCGACCCGCGCCCAGTAGTCGCGGAAGCAGTCGGCGATGGCGTCGTAGTACTTGAGCTGCGCTTCGCGGTCGTCGTGCTCGAAGCGCGCGTTGTGGAAGTCACGCTCGCGCTCCAGGCGCGCCGCTGCGTTCTCGGGTGGCATGGCCGCTTAACTGCCTCGCTGGCGTCTGGTTCCACCGGAAGGTGGCATGCTGCGTCGCAAAAAGATCGCAAGCGGCGGCCTCTGGCCCAAGTGTCATAAGTGCGGCAGTCCCCCTGCCGCGCGAGACGGCGGGGGCGAAACACCGGCGAGGCCCCGGCATTTTTGGGGTAGCGCCCGACGGCGAAAGAAGGAATATAGAACCGGGGGTTGGGCCGCCGGCCAGTCAGGCCGCGGTCTTCGGCGGGACCACAGGGCCGGTCCGCGCCGGGGAACGAGTGAAAGGAATTCGGGGGTGGTCAGGGGGATCGTTGCCGTCCTGCGGGCGTCCTGCCTTGCTGCGGCTGTCGCGTCGGCCGTTCCGGCACCGGCGCTTGCCGACACGTCGTCCGACAACCGCAAGGCCGGCATGGCCGCGGACGCGCTGCGGCTTCTCAACGACGCGGATCAGCGCAAGGCGCAGCAGCCGGCCTCCCCGGCGGAGAGCTTCCTGGCGCCGACGCCGGCCGATAGCCTCTCGGACGCTGCCTTGCAGCAGGCCGTGCGCCTGGGCACTCCGCCGCCCAAGGGGGTCGACGTGCGCGACGACCCCGGGGCGCCGGCGACCCTCGATCCCTATTTCGAGGGGACCTTCAAGCTCACCCATCACGACTACGTCGGCAGCGACGTCGTCACCTACGACCGTGGCGTCTACGCGATCCCGCGCCAGGCCGCCTACGTCGGCACCTTCACCTACTTCGCGCAGCCGACTGAGACCGACCGCGCCTTCATCTGGCCGAAGGGCAGCTTCGTGGTGGTCGGCAAGAAGCTGACGCCGGACGGCAAGGCGGAGGCCGGCATCTACATCGCCGAGGAGGCGACGGCCGGCTTCGCGCTGCGTTTCGTTAAGGCGACGCCGGAATACCTGGCCGCCTTCGAGCGGCGCCACGCCCGCGCGACCGAAGCCTACCGCCGCCAGCAGGCGGCCGAGGCCGCCGAGTCCGGCTTCGACTTCGGCCAGGTGCTCGCGCTCGGGCTCGGCGCCGCGATGATCAGTGGCGCCGATCTGCCCGGCGTCGACAAGATGCAGCTCGGCCAGGCCTTCGTCAGCGACGTGCTGGGTGACGGCGACGGCACGGCGCTGATGAACACGCTGGTCGCCGCCGCCCCTGGCGCGGCCGGCGGTGACTCGCTCTTCGCCGGCGGCATGTCGTTCCAGGCGCCGGGGCTCGACGGCCTTCTGGGCGGCCTCGCGCAGCAGGCCGCCGGTTCCGGCAGCGGCATGCCCGCTCCGGCCCCTGCGTCCGTCGCGGCGGCCTCCGGCGGCGCCGCCACGAGCGAGACCTACGGCTTCACCTGCCCCGACGGCGCGTCCTACTCGATCCCCGTCAGCTACCGCAAGGCGTCCTGCGGCGCGGCGATGAAGAACTTCGCGCGCGTCTACTCCTGCAACCTCATCGGCGATTTCACCGCCGCCGGCCAGCAGTGCAAGCAGGCCTGCGGCAACGTCCAGTGCGCCGAGCAGTAGGACCGTCCTTTGCCTTTCTCAGTAGCCTTCACGGAGTGAGACCATGCAGACCCCTTGTCGCGCCGTCCTCGGCGTCGCCGCCCTGTTGACTGCCGCCCTGGCTCTGTCCGCCTGCACGTCGATGGGGCAGGGCATGGCCGAGAGCGCGGCGCGCGCCAACGCGGCGCGCTATGCCGCCCAGGGAAACCCGCAGTTCAGCGAGCCGGCCCTGCAGGCGATCGTGAAGACCTTCGAGGCACGCTACGCCGAGATCGGCCTCGATGTGGAAAAGCTGGGTATGGCGGACGGCAGCCCCTGCCCGGTGTCGAAGGAGACCGCTTTCCAGGTCCTCAGGGGCATGAGCTACGAGCAGTATCTCGATAACGAGGCAGATATCGCAAGGCAGGTGCCCGGCTATACCGGCACGACCGACCTGGACGCCGTGCAGCTGGTCTCGCTGGCCGGCGTTTGCGGCGAGGACGGTCCGGAGGGCCAGGCCGTCGTCGTGGGCACGACCCGCGACATCGCCCGCTACAGCGGCGAGGGCTACAGCAACATCATGGTCTCCGACACCGTGCAGCGTGTCGAGGCGAACTGGATCGACGGCCGCCGCGCCGGCTCCTTTACCTGGATTCTCATCACTCAGACGGCGCAGTTCCAGCCGGGCGAAGACGGCGGCCTCGAGGTAGCCTTAGACGATTGGGACTACATCAACCAGCTGCGCGAGGCGCCGACGGCGGTTTACACCTACTTCGTGGCGGACGAGCGCGGTAAGCCCAAGTACACCGTAAGCTTTGCGCGCAATCCTGTGGTCGGGACGTACAGCACCTCGGTGACCGAGCAGGTCGACGACATCTACAGCTATGCCAGAACCTGGCAGGGAACCGAGCTGCGCCAGGAAGGCCGGCGGAAAAACGGCAAGGCGCATGGCTGGCAGATCATCCACCCGACGGTCTACGACGGCACCGAGATACCCGGCCAGCGCAACTGCTACCAGAACGGCGAGCTCATCAAGACGCTGGAGTGCCCCTCGACCTGACGGCCGGCCGCCCCGGATTTTCTGCGGCCGCGATGGAGCGAAATGCTCGCTGGCGCGTTCATCTTCCGGTTCCTCCAGGGAGGGGGTGACTGATGGACGCCGACGTGGCGCGCCGGCCCGCGTATTCCGGGCTGGCGGAGCAACGATTGCGCCTTCATTGGAGAATCCCTCCCTGGCACAATAAGCCTACGAACAGGGGACTCTGAGATCGATGCTGCGCTGGCTGCCGGCCCTGGTGCTGGGGCTCCTCCTGTCAGGCTGCGCCACCCTGCCGGCGGATCTGCCGCCGGCACCGCAAAGCCACGCTCTGGCGCCGCAGCCGGGCGGCCCCCTCGCCGAGGCCGAGGCGGCGCTGCATGCCCGGCAGCCCGCCGATACCTCCGGCTTCCACCTGCTGGCCGCCAACGAGGAGAGCCTGCGCTGGCGCCTCGCCCTGGTCGATGCTGCGCAGCACGCGCTCGACCTGCAGTACTACGTCTGGTGGGGCGACGAGAGCGGTGCCCTGCTGATGAGTCGCGTGATCGCCGCCGCCGACCGCGGCGTGAAAGTTCGCCTCGTGATCGACGACCTGGCGACCAGCAGCGTTGTCGAGCTGGCGCAGGAGCGGCTGAGCGATGCCGGCGCGTCGTTAATTGATGCCCACCCCAACATCGAGGTCCGGCTGTTCAATCCCTGGCGGCGGCGCAGCCTGTTCGGCCGGGTCGTCGAGTCCATCGGGCACCTCGGCCGCGTGAACCAGCGCATGCACAACAAGCTGATGATCGCCGACAACCGCGCCGTCATCATCGGCGGGCGCAACATCGGCAACGAGTACTTCGGCCTGGCGCCGACTTTCAACTTCCACGACCTCGATACCCTTGGCGTCGGCCCGGTCGCCCGCCAGGCCTCCGAGGTCTTCGACCGCTATTGGAACAGCCCCATGGCAGTGCCGGTCTCGGCACTCGGCATCGACGCCACGCCGGCGGACCTGGAGCGCGCCGTGGCCAAAGTCACCAGCCGCCTTGCCGGCGCCGAACGTCTGGAGCACTTCGAGATCGCGCCGCAGGACTGGCGCGATCGCCTCGGCGACCTCGTGCAGGGCCTGCACGCTGGAACCAGCCGCGTGGTGGCCGACGCGCCGGGTGGGGAGCAGATCGACCACCTCATGCCGCAGCAGATCCTCACGCTGCTGGAGAGCGCCGAGCGCGAGGTGACCATCGCCAACGCCTACATCATTCCGGGCGAGGGGATCATGGCCTGGCTGCGCGGGCAGGTGGATCGCGGCGTGCGCTACCGCATTCTCACCAACTCGCTGGCTTCGCACGATGTGCCGGCGGTGAACGCGCACTACAAGGGCTGGCGCGACGACCTGCTGGCGGCAGGGGTCGAGCTCTATGAGATGCGCGCCGACGCCGAGGTGCAGGCGGAGCTCGTCGACACCCCGCCGGTCAGCGCCGAGTTCATGGGCCTGCACGCCAAGGCCATGGTGGTCGACGACGCGCGCGTCTTCATCGGCTCGATGAACCTCGATCCGCGCTCCTGGAGCCTGAACAGCGAGGTCGGCGTCATCGTCGAGAGCCCCGGCCTCGCCGCCGAGCTGCTGGCCGTCATCGATCGCGACCTGGAGCCGGAAAACTCCTGGCACGTGGTTCTGGACGAGGACGGCGATGTGGTGTGGATCAGCGAAGGCCAGCTCCTGGAGAGCCAGCCGGCGCGCGGCTTCTGGCAGCGCGTCGAGGAACTCTTTCTCGGTCTGCTGCCGAAGGAGATCTACTAGCACCCCTCGCGCTTCCGCTTCGCCCTTGTGCGGTCGGGCGCATTCCGGTTCGATAGGTGCCGGATCGTCTTTTGCAGGGAGACGGCATGAGAAGAGTCCTGCCGCTGCTCTTCGCGCTCTTCGTAACCGGTTGCCAGCTGCCCTCGGCGCCCTCCGCGCCCTCCGGGCTGCGGCCGATCGAGGGCAGCGTGACGCTGGGCAACGTGCCCGTCGTCGCCAGCGCGGCGACGCTGACCGAGAGCGTGACCGGCTACGACCGCGGCGAGTCCGGCATGGTGCGGATCGAGAGCCGGCTGCGCGTGAACGCCTGCCGGCGCGGCGACCACATGGCGGTCGGTATCGAATTCACCGCCGTCGACAGCACCTTCTACAACATCCAGGAGAGCTGGGCGAACTGGAACCGGATGCTTTTCGCGGCCCGCGTGGGTCAGGCCTGGGACTACGACGTCGATCTCGCCGACGGCTCGGCGATGGTGGAGTGGGCGGGTCCCGGTCAGGTGCGTCGTGGCGCGGCCGACGGCGAGGCGGTGTTCGACGTGATGACGAAGCAGAGTCATTTCGGCGGCGTGACGCTGCGCCAGGACGAGGAGATCCTCCACTATCGCCTGGGCGACCTCGTGCCCGGACTGGCTGGCGAGCAGGCGGAGCTGAGCTACACCCTGCGGGTCGCCGGCCGCGCGGTCTTCGAGCAGCGGCCGGTCGTCGTGGTACGCGTCTCCGGCGCCATGCAGCTCGACGACAAGCCGCTGCACGTGGCCGGCATCATCTACCTCGACGAGGCGACCGGCGCCTCGCTCTTCACCGACACCCGCCTGGCGGAGATGACCGGCGACCTCTCCAAGCCCGACGTGCGCGTGGTGCACCGCCTCGACGTCGCCGGCTGGCCGGCCGCCGGCACGGGCGCCGGCCAGCCCGTGCCCTTCTGCGGCGGTGGCCCCGGTATCGAGACGCGGCTGAGGGGAAAGCCGATTGATGTCGCTAGCCTGCTCGGCTGAACGACGCTCGAATCCAGGAAATTGGTTGAGGGAGTACGATGACGAAGCCGCGCATCTATTCAATGAGCTTTGCGAGTGTCTATCCCCTCTACGTCGCAAAGGCAGAGAAAAAAGGGCGCACGAAAGCTGAAGTCGACAGGATCATCCGATGGCTGACGGGCTACGGCCAGAACGAACTCCAAGCGCAGCTGGACAGAAAGGCAAACTTCGAAACCTTCATTGCGGAAGCTCCTCGGCTGAATCCCGCCCGGGCTTCCATAAAGGGGGTGGTTTGCGGTGTTCGAGTAGAAGAAGTCGAAGAACCAACTATGCAGGAAATTCGCTACCTCGATAAGTTGGTTGATGAGCTGGCAAAGGGAAAAGCGATGGAGAAAATTCTGCGGAAGCAATAATTCTAGGCAGAGAGAGGTTGCTTCAACTTCAAATTTAGTGCGGCTACAGCCTCTGTAGGTGAGGGGGCGCCGTTGCGGAAAGCCCCGGCAAACGCCGTTGGCCATGCAGTGCAGTGGCGGATGGGGTGGGATTCGAACCCACGAGACGTTGCCGCCTGCCGGTTTTCAAGACCGGTGCCTTCAACCACTCGGCCACCCATCCATCCAGGTTCCCAGTGCCGGCACGGCGCCGGAACCCGCGGAACGGCGGAGAGTTAGCAAAGCCGCCGCCGGCTGCAAACCCTGAAAAGGGTGCTACAGTCCTGCCGGCACAGGCAAAGGAGGCCCGCCATGCCCGACAGCCTCGAGGTTTCCCCGCTCACCCGTCAGGTGGCGGCGGCGCTGCCGGTCGCGCCGGTCACGCTCCGGCTGGGCGGCGAGCCGACCGGCCTGGTGATCGTCGACGAGGTGAACGGCTTTGCCACCATCGGCTCCGGCAACCTCGCGCCGCCCAAGGAAAACCCGCAGGTCAGCGCCATGGTGACGGAAACCGAGCGCCTGGCGCGCGGCTTCAGCGGCCTGGGCTGGCCGATCCTCGCCTTCCTCGACACCCACGTGCCGGGCAAGGCCGAGCCGCCCTATCCGCCGCACTGCGAGGCCGGCACCGGGGAGGAAGATCTGGTCCCTGAACTGCAGTGGCTGGGCGACGACCCCAACGCCACCCTGGTGCGCAAGGACTGCATCAACGGCTTCGTCGGCGCCATCCGCCCGGACGGCACCAACGCCGTGGTCGACTGGGTGAACGCGAACAGGCTGCAGCGCTTGGTGGTGGTCGGCATCTGCACCGACATCTGCGTCATGGACTTTGTGCTCACGCTGCTGTCGGCGCGCAATCACGACCTCATGCCGGGCCTGAAGGACATTGCGGTCCATGCCGGCGCCTGCGCCACCTACGACCTGCCGCGGGAAGCCTGCGACCACCTGGGCCTGCCGGAGAGCGCCTGCCACCCGCAGGACCTGACGCACCACCTGGGGCTCTACTTCATGGCCTCGCGCGGCGCCGAGATCGCTTCAGAGGTGGTACTGCCCCCGTCTTAGGACGCGGGCCGGCGCGACGCCAGCGCGCGCTCCTCGACGCGCAGGCGCAGGCCCAGCACGAGGGCATTGGCGAGCGAGAAGAGGACGGCGATCTGCCAGGCGCCGAAGGCGAGCGGCAGCACCAGGATCTCCGCTGCCACCACCAGGTAGTTCGGATGACGCAGCCAGCGGTAGGGGCCGCGGCGCACCAGCGGCGCGCCGGGCAGGGTGATGACGCGCGTGGTCCAGAACGGCCCGAGGCTCGCCAGCACCCAAAGCCGCGCGACCTGCAGCAGGGCGAAAAGGCCGAGCAGCCACCAGTTCGGCGCCTGATTCTCCGGCACGAAGACCGCCAGCGCGACCAGCCAGAGCGCGTGCAGCCCGACCAGCAGGGGGTAATGGCCGGCGCCGCTCTCCTCGCCGCCGGCGGCCAGCAGCCGGCGCGTGTTGCGTCGCGCGTAGACCAGCTCGGCGAGGCGCTGACCCGCCACCAGGGCGAGCACGATCCACAGCACGCTCATCGCTTCACGCCTCGAGAATCTGGAAGCCGGCGGTGAAGCCGGGTCCCAGCGCCGTCATCAGGTAGCGCCCGCTGAGGCCGTCGCGGCGCAGGCGCTCCAGCACGAAGAGTACGGTGACCGCCGACATGTTGCCGTAGTCGCGCAGCACGCCGCGCGCGGCTTGGAGGCCGCCTGCCGGCAGTGCGAAGACTTCCTCCAGCGCGCCGATCACCTTGGCGCCGCCGGGGTGGCAGACGTAGCCGTCGAGGTCGCGGCGCGTGAGGCCGTGGCGCGCGAGGAAGCGGTCGAGGGCCGGGCCCATGCGCTCGCGGATGAGGGCGGGGATGTCGCGCGAGAACAGCACGCCGAGGCCGTCGTTCTCGACCTCCCAGCCCATGACGTCGAGCGAGTTCGGCCAGGTGTGCTCGCCGGCCGCGCCAAGGCGCACGCCCCGCGCTGCGCCGTCACCGCCCGGCGCCTCCAGCAGCACCGCCGCGGCGCCGTCGCCGAAGAGGGCGGTGGCGATGACGTTGCTCTTCGTGCGGTCGTTGGCGCGGAAGGTGAGGGCGCAGAGCTCGACCACCAGGCAGAGCACCTTTGCGCCCGGCTTCGCCTGGCCGAGCGCCTGCGCCAAACTCCCGGCGCGCGAGAGGCCGAGCACGCCGCCGGCGCAGCCCAGACCGAAGATCGGCAGGCGCGCCACGTCGCGGCGGAACGGCAGGCGCTCCATGAGACGCGCGTCGAGGCTGGGGGTGGCGATGCCGGTGGTGCAGACGGTGACGAGGCCGTCGACGGCATCGCAGGACAGGCCGGCCTCGGCGAGGCAGGCTTCGGCCGCCTCCTGGAGCAGGTCGACGGCGTTGTCGATGAAGAGCGCGTTGCGCTCCTTCCAGTTGCTCGGCGTCAGGTACCACTCGATGGGCACGCAGGAGCGGCGGGTCTCGATGCCGGCGTTGGCGAAGGCCGGCAGCAGGCGGTCGATGTCCAGGCGGCGGTCGCCGAACAGCGCCTTCACCCGGCGCACCACGTCCTCCTGGCGCATGACGTGGCGCGGCGCGGCGCAGGCGAGGGCTGTAAGGGTTACGGCGGCGGGTGCGCCCGCTTTGCGGCCGGTCGAGCGGCCGAGCGGTGCCTCGAGGTCGAGCATGCGGCGGATTCCTTGTTTCGGCGGGCTCCGGAGATGTGGGAACCCCAGATGTTCTACGCGGCCCGGCACATTGCGGTTTCATCGACCGTTCATTTCCCGTTAACCGTGGCTCTTAACGGGAGGCTAGGTCCGGTCCGCTAGTCTGGGCCGGCTCAGGATGAGCGATCTGTTGCCACGGCCTGGTAGGTAGCCTTGGGTAAGTGGTCGAAATCCCTCGTGTTCGGGGGTCTGTTCCTCGTGCTTGCGACGCCTTTTGCCGGCGCCGCCGAGCTGGTGACGACGCACCCCAGCCACTACGCGCGGCCGGGCGAGGCGGCGCAGGGAAGCGGCGCCGCGCTGCTCGACCGCACCAAGGAGGCCCGCGCCGGGTCCCACGTCGTGGTGCGCGACCCCGACCCGCTGCCGACGAACTGGGTGGTCAGCGCCGAGCTCAGCCGCGCCTGCACCAAGCGCCAGTTTCGCCAGAAACGCGATCAGTTCCTCGTTGGAATCGTCGAAGGGCGCACCTACGGGGCCGCGGTGGGCGGCCACGGCAGCCTGCTCGACCGTGCTAACCTCGCGGAAAACCAGGTGATTTACCTGTTCCGCGGGCAGGACACCACGGACTGCCGGGTCTATCACCGCCTGCGCTGAATTTTTAACGAAATTCGAAGATTCGTTAACCTTTTGTTTACCATATGGCGCCGATACTGGGCTCACGGTTCATCGACCGTCTCCTGAAATTGATTGCATCGACCTCTCGAAAGCCCCGCCCTCCCCGGCGGGGCTTTTTTCTGGCAGGCGCCGCAGCCCGGGCGGCGCCTTGCCGCAGCGGGGGCCGGGCGCTAGATAGGGTGGGCCCTGAGGCGAGGCTTCGCCGGGCCCTTCGGACACAGCTTGGACGCATCGCCTGATGACCTTCGCGAGAACCCTTGCCGCTCTCCTCGGCCTCGTGCTGCTGGCCGGCTGCTTTGCGCCCAGCAAGGGCGATCTGCTGAAGAAGGCGCAGGGCGTGACGTCGCGCGCCGGGCTGGAAGCCGCCCTCGGCGAGCCGAGCGAGGTCTCCAAGCTGGGGCCGATCGAGAAGTGGACCTACGTGGCCTCCGACGGCTCGGTGGTCTTCCTGCTGGCCGGCGACACCGTGACCTTCGAGGCGACGGCGGACCGCTGACGCTAGAGCGCGGTCTTGGTGGGGGCCGAGGGGCCGGCGCCGCGCACCCGCTCGCGCAGCGAGATGTAGATGCCGCTGCCGATCACCACGGCGATGCCGGCCCAGGTCCAGGCGACCGGGAAATCCCCGAAGAACACCAGCCCCAGCAGCGTGGTCACGATGATCTCGCTGTAGGTGAAGGGCGCCAGCAGCGAAGCCGGCGCGAAGTCGAAGGCCTTGATGAGC
>Ga0207773_100745_pt1 | contig 11410 bp, 6 predicted proteins | sample TtaePargueraPR_2_FD_187281 | JGI IMG/M metagenome (GOLD analysis project Ga0207773, IMG submission 187281) | Aerobic enrichment media microbial communities from Bioluminiscent Bay, La Parguera, Puerto Rico - Tt and M1 (3) (SPAdes) | ecosystem: Environmental > Aquatic > Marine > Unclassified ...
TTGCGGATAATCAAATAAATTAATAACTATGTTGAATATTGATGATATAAAAAAAGCAAAAGAACGGGTTGCCAACTATATAAATGAAACACCCGTCGTATCATCTTCACTTTTAAATGAATGGATTGGTCACGAAGTTTTTTTCAAGGCAGAATGTCTTCAAAAAATAGGTGCTTTTAAAGCAAGAGGAGCATGTAATACGATATCTTGGTTGATCGAGAATAATTTAAAGCCTAAAAGGATAATTGCGAATAGTTCAGGTAATCACGCCCAAGCCGTGGCCTGGGCTGCACGACAGTTTGATATCCCTGCTACTATTTTTATGCCAGCATATTCTTCCAAAGTGAAGATACAGGCGACAACGTCCTATGGTGCTCGGGTAGAACTATGTGAAAACCGCAATATTGCCGATGAAAGGGTGAAACAATTTTCGGAAGAAGATGGTACATATTGGATACCACCATTTAATCATCATCAGGTGATAAGCGGGCAGGGAACAAGTGCTTTTGAAGCACTTCATCAAGTTGCTGATATTGATGCTGTTTTTGCTCCTTGCGGAGGTGGTGGGCTTTTGTCAGGAACACTTGTTGCCACCCATGCCTTATCACCCAGTACAAAAGTCATAGGGGTAGAACCTTTAAATGCCAATGATGCAGCTCAATCACTAAGGTTGAAATCGATTCAACGACTTGCATCCATTCCGGACACACTGGCAGATGGTGCCATGACAATGGCAGTGGGTGATATCACATTTGAATACTTGAAAATGCTGGATGATATGTATGAAATTGAAGAATCGAAAATCCTCTATTGGACACAGTGGCTAATACATCTTTTAAAATTGCATATTGAGCCTACCAGCGCCATGGCAATGGAAGGTGTTCTTCAATGGTTGAGGAAACAGAAAACAAAGAAACGTGTTATGGTCATTTTATCAGGTGGAAATATTGACCACGAAACACAATCCGCTATTTGGAAAAAGAATTATTTAGATATCAGGCCTAATTAATTGCATTTTTCAATACGTTAGTCAGAATTCCCAATTATAAGGACAAAAAGTCCAGACTGATAGCGGTCAGAAAAGCATTATTTAGTTAATTTTAAAACAGTTGTTGGACCAGGGCCGGATTATCAAATGGTGTTAAAGGTGCTGGACACTCAACCGTTCGGAATTCTGTAGATAGGGACATTGTGAAAGAGCAACTGGCGGTCTGTCTGAGACGGAACCCCGAATTCAATATTTATTTTAATCCTAAAGAATGTCCCGGTCCAGCTTTTTAGGGAAATTTGGACCCCATTTTATGGAGAGGGATTTTCTTTGTGCCAACATGAAAACAAAAGGCAAAACCCGGGCATTTCGTTAATAACAATAATTAGGCGATCATGAAAAAAATCATCCTATTTCTGTCATCATTAATTATTCTCTCTTTAGGTAATTCTCTTTTTGGCCAAGGGATTGATTCATCTCATATTGATGCCCTTGTTAATAGGGTATTGGAATCAACTCCTTCTGTAGGGATAGCTGTGGCTGTTGTAAAGGACGGAAAGAAAATACATTCTAAAGGATATGGAATTAAATCAATCGAGAGTAGCAAAAACGTAGATGAACATACATTGTTTGCTATTGCCTCAAATTCAAAGGCATTCACATCAGCCGCTTTGTCAATTCTCGTTGATGAAGGAAAACTGAAATGGGAAGATAAGGTAATAGATCATATCCCTGAGTTTAAAATGTACAACGATTATGTTACCACCAATTTTACTATTGTTGATCTGCTGACACATAGAAGCGGTTTAGGGCTTGGGGCAGGAGATTTATTGATCTTTCCTGATGGAGCAGATTTCACAGTCAAAGATGTAATCAACAGTTTTCAATATCAAAAACCTGTCTCAGCCTTTCGTACCAAATATGATTATGATAATCTTCTTTACATAGTTGCTGGAGAAGTAGTGGCCCGGGTTAGTGGCATGAGCTGGGCGGATTTCGTTCAAACAAGAATATTGGAACCGCTGGGAATGAACAACTCTGTACCTACAAGTTCAAGGTTGGGTAAAAATGCTAATTTGGCAATCCCTCATGACTCTGAGGGTGGACAAATAAAACAATTATCCACTTACAATAGTGAGCTAGTAGCAGCAGCCGGAGGTATTTATTCTAGTGTAGATGATTTGAGCAAATGGATGGTAATGCAGCTTAACAACGGTAAATATGGAAAGGAGTTGTCCAATGAATTATTTTCCGAACAGCAGCAAGGACAAATGTGGAGGCCACATACCAATTTAAGGTTCACCACTAAACCAAACCCAAGGACCAACCAACATTTTGCAGCCTACGGTCTCGGCTGGTTCATCACAGATAAAAAAGGTAAAATAGTTCTTAGTCACACAGGCGGTTTACCAGGGATGCTCTCCAAAACAGTTTTAGTTCCGGAGCTCAATCTGGGAATTGTGGTTTTAACAAATTCATTTCCTGGAGGAAATGCCTATAGTTCCATTCCTGAAATGATACTTGATTCTTATTTAGAGATTGAAGAACGGGATTGGATTAAGGAATTGGCAGATAGAGCAAAGGCCGTAAGTAATGAGTCGGATTCTGTCACATCCAGGGTGTGGAGAATCGTTGAAGAAAACAAGTCATCCCCCGTGGCATTAAATAACTACACAGGAACCTATAAAGACAATTGGTTTGGGGAGGTAGAGATAACCAATAGGGACGGGAAACTTTGGTTTACTTCTAAACGGTCACCAAAGTTAAATGGTCAAATGTTCTATTATAAGGCTACTACCTTCGCCATTAAATGGGAGTATACTGACATGAATGGTGATGCATTTGCAACCTTTAGTTTAAATGAAGAAGGCCAGGGAATAGGCTTAAAGATGAAAGGTATATCACCCAATATTGATTTTAGTTTTGATTTTCAAGATCTTGACTTAAGACGAATTGAGTAATATTTTCAGGTTTTCGATTGGAGGGGGATTTCCATCTTTTTCCTAAATTGTAAAAACTCTATACAAGACTGATTTTTATACTGATACTCCTTATTTTCGGGAAAACAAGAGTACGATCCTGGACGGGGTGTTTGCGATTGCATTGGCGGTTGTCCCTTTTGGCGGCCCCCTGGAATATTTTCGTTTCCAAATCAGTTTTACAATCGGCGGGTACGGACGTGATCCAAAAGCCCCAATTTGGGTTTTGCAAAACCATTGTAAATCAAAAAACCTATTAAACACCATGAACCTTTTCAAAATACTTGTTTTTTTGTCGGCTGTTTTTATAGGTTCTCATGCAAATGGGCAAGTTTTGAACTTTCATCTTAGTTTGAAAGACAGTGTATACAAGGGGACAGTTGAACCTAGTTATTTTGATAGCCTGATAGTATATCCCTCTAATAATCCACAGCATCTACTATTGAACTCGCATGGAGTGCTTTACAATGCAGAGCATGGGAATTTTGAATTTGGAATTGTTGAAAACAACCTTGATGATTCCAGTGATTTGTTGATAAAAGTAAGCTTTGGCTGGTTTCCTCTCACTAACATTTCTACTAAGAATGAATCACTTTCATTCTCTTGGGATTGGGACTACAGACCTGCTCCTAATTGGTCTGACATAGCCATTTTGAAGCGTACCGGTGAGTTGCTTCAAGATGAAGAATCATGGAACAAGAATGATGATAGAGAATGTGACGATGATAAAGAGAACAAAAAATGGAGCCTGTATTGTGCCTTATATCAGGCATCTGTGGATGTAATGGGTGACTTTAATCATAGAAATGCAGCTATGGAAATGGTAAGGGCAACCATCGAAGAAATAACTCCGAATAAACAATATCGTCATCGTTTGATGGATTTCAACAACCAAAATTCATTTAATGAAATCAAAGAGCTATTGAGCAAGTCGATTGAAAAACTTGAAGCTATATTAGCGTACCAATAAAAGATAAGGTTCATTACATTCTGCACCGGCGATCACTATTTAAAAGGCATTCGGAAGGAAATTGTCCTCAGCAGAATAATTCTTAATTGAAAGGGAAATGCAAACAAGGCAGGGATGTCTGCAGCATTTCCGTTAGTCAGACGCTTAAAAGGATAAATGCAAGATTATATTGACATAGCAAATAAAAATGGGGTGACACTGTATGACAATGGAAAGTGTCAATTCTGTGGGGCTGATACCAGCCACGGGGTCCACGAGTGTGTTGAAATATTTAGCACAGGCTTTCAGATGATTGATTATTCAAAACCTGAAAATCACTTTTATCGATTTTTAACGGTGGATGCACATACGCTGCAACATCCAGAAATTCACGGGCGATGGAACAACCATTTCCATTTAACCAGGCAGCATTTGATATTTCATTATCAGGTTTATTGGAATTATGATTTGTCTCCAAAACTTAGCAACTATTTGAATGCCTACAAAGCCAATAAAAGTGGAGGGTTTTTGAATCCCCCAGGAGTTTTGGAGCGAGGGAATATTACAACCACAGATGTTTTAAATAAGGCTGGGAATGAAACAGATTGTCAAGAAATGATTATGAAATGGGGAAAAGAAGTTTATAATTCTTGGAGTAGGCATCATGGGATTGTCGATAGAATAGCGAGTGGGTTTATAAAATTGAAATAAAGGCCTATTGCCAATTTCCGTATTCGTTAATAGCCAAAAGTTCCCATAAATTTTTGGAGAAGATTAATTGTTTACAAAATCGACCGTTGTGTTAATTTTTCTTTAATTGATTTTTTTGAATGGATATTGGGTAAGCAATCAGGTGGCAAAGTTTCCCTGTGGAATTTTCCTGTCTGATTAAACTTTAACCCAAAATATCCAAAAACTATGAATCCAAAACTACTTTTGCTGCTGGCGGGTATGTCTCTCAGTACCTATCCCACAGCCCAAGCAATGGCCTATAACACCGGGCCAAAATCACACTTAACCGTCAAGCAACTACAGGATGAAAAGACCATTTCGGGAGTCGTCAAGGATGCTTCCGATGGTCAGACGATTCCAGGGGTAAATGTCATGGTCAAAGGAACCTCAAATGGCACGGTGACCGATTTGGATGGTGTTTTTCAACTGACCGTAGCCGAGGATGCCCATACTTTGGTGGTATCCTTTGTGGGGTATCTCACCCAGGAAGTGGCTTTGGGAAACCAAGCTAGCTTGGACATCTTCTTGGAACAGGATGTGCAAAGCCTCGATGAAGTGGTAGTGGTAGGCTATGGGACTGCCAAAAAGCGGGACCTGACAGGTGCTGTCAACCGTGTTGGCGAGGAAGCTTTTAATAAGGGAGTGAATGTTTCTCCGGATCAATTGATCCAGGGGAAAGTAGCAGGGGTGGACATCGTCAATAATAGTGGTGCCCCAGGAGGAGAAGTGACTTTCCGTATCCGGGGTACTTCCTCCGTTCGGTCAGGAAACCAGCCGTTATTTGTAGTAGATGGAGTTCCCTTGGATGGGAGAAATACAAAACCGGGAGCCACTGCAGGGGAATTGGGTACTACAGAAGGGTCAAACCCATTGAATTTTATCAATCCCAATGATATTGAATCAATAGATGTATTGAAAGACGCTTCTGCCACAGCCATTTATGGATCACGAGGTGCCAATGGGGTAGTGATTATTACCACTAAGAAAGGTAAGTCAGGAGCTCCCTCTGTAACACTGGACCTTACCAGTGGAATTAGCAATATGGTCCGCCGTCCGGACATAATGGACGGAGATACCTACAGAAGGGCCTTGGAACACCGGGGTATCGAGGAAAATAACGGAGGATCCTCTGTAGATGCCTTCGATGAAATAACCCAAACTGCCTTGACCAATATCATGAACTTAAGTGTCAGTGGGGGCGGTGACCGAAATAACTACAGGCTTTCTTTGGGTTATCATGATCAAGAAGGGATCATTAAGGAAAGTGGCCTGACCAAGTATACGGCCAATTATACCTCTAGCTATAGGGTCCTTCCTGAGGATCGGCTGAAGCTGGATATCAGTGTCATAGCCTCCAATACGGTAGAAGATGGGGCACCTGTTGCGGAGAATTCCAATGTAAATGGTAGTTTGATAGGTAATGCCATCGAATGGAACCCAACTGTCCCCTTTAGAGATGCCAATGGGGATTTTATCCAGCGGATTTATGGCCAGTCAGGAAATGAGGTGGACGGTCTGCCGACCAACCCGGCAGCTTTGATAGCATATTATAATGACCGGAGTAATATCACCAATATTCTTGGGAGTTTTGCCGCCACTTTTAAGATCATTGAAGGTTTGGATTATCGCTTTAGTTTGGGGATAAACCACTCTAAGGGTAACCGACAAGTGGATACTTCCGGTGAATTGTTCTTAAGTACTATTACAGATTTGGGCCTTGCGGTGGTGAATTCATCAGCGTTGACGAGCAGGACTTTGACACATACCCTGAACTATCAAAAAGAATTTGATAATTTCCGAATCAATGCCCTGTTGGGTTACGAATTTCAGGATTACAAAAGCTATGTAAGCAATATCACTGCAAGAGGTTTTACCAATTTCGATTTGTTGGGTTCCAATATTTTGCAGAATCCTTCCAGGGACAATGTCAGTGTAAGTTCTTTTAGGGATGCTACCAACCAGCTACAATCAGTTTTTGGTAGGTTAAACATGAACTCGTTGGATAAATTCCTAATCACTGGGACTATGAGAGCCGATGGTTCCACCAAATTTGGTGAAAACAATAAATACGGTTATTTCCCTTCATTTGCCGGGGCCTGGGTATTGAGTGAGGAAGGCTTTCTTAAAGGAAATTCTTTAGTGGACAACCTGAAGCTGAGGATAGGATGGGGCAAAACAGGAAACCAGGAATTTCCAGCCGGGGCTTCCCAAGAAAGATATGCATTTGGTAACCAACAGATATCCTTGGTCAATGTGGCCAATCCAGACCTAAAATGGGAAACCACTGAAACCGTCAATATTGGTTTGGATTTCTCCCTTTTCCGGTCCAAGCTGATGGGATCATTGGAATATTTTGACAAATCCACAACGGACCTTTTATTCCAGTTGCCTACCATCCAGCCAGCTCCAGCAGCGCAGTTTTGGACCAACTTACCGGCAACTGTAAAAAACAATGGTGTGGAGTTGATGCTAAATGCCGTGGTCAAGGAAACCGAAAAATTGATGTGGGAAGTAGGGGTAAACGCCACCTACCTAAAAAACAAACTTACGGATTATAATGGAGCCCCAGTTTTGACCGGGCAGATCAATGGAAATGGGCTGGGCGGTGGATCCAATTCACAACAGCTTGTGGATGGGCAACCTCTCAATGTTTTCAAGATGTTGACATTTGAAGGTTTTGATGCAGATGGTGTTGCTCAATATTCCGATGAGGAAGATTTTGTAGGGAATCCTAATCCAGACCTGTTATTAGGTTTCAACACCCGATTAAATTATGGCAAGTTCGGATTTAATATGAGTTTAAATGGAGCCTTTGGACATCAGGTATACAACAATACTGCAAATGCCTATTTGACTGCGGCAAACTTTGGTCTAGGCAGAAATTCATCAACTGAAATTGGCTTGGGCAATGAAAATTTGGGCAATGCCAATGTGGTGTCCACCCGATTCCTGGAGGATGCGGATTTTCTGAGACTTCAGAATGCCTCAGTGATCTATAGCATTGGTTCTGTGAGCAATATCATTAGTGATTTAAGGCTTTCGCTTACTGGACAAAACCTCTTCTTGATCACTGATTACAGTGGATTTGATCCGGAAGTCAATACTAACCGCGCAGTTGGAGGAGTACCTTCATTTGGAATCGAATATGCCCCATTCCCTCCTTCAAGAACATTTATGCTTGGTGTGAGCGCCTCATTCTAACCCAAAAATACCTAGAATCATGAAAAAATTATCATTAATATATTCGATAGCACTTGCTTCGCTTTTCTCCTGTACTGATTTGGACGAGGATTTAAAGTCAAATCTTCCCAAGGAAAAGGCAGAAGAATTTCTAAAAGCTAATGTGGATTTTTCCTCTTTGATGGAAACGGTTTATAGGGATTTTGATAGCCGGTTTATTCAGCATGCAGGTTGTGTATGGCTTTTTCAGGAAATCTCAGCAGATGCAGCAGTGGTGCCTTCCAGGCCCTCAGGGTGGGACAACGGGGGCGTTTACAGACAGTTACATACCCATACCTGGGTGCCAACCAACCCTTATATCTTGTCCCTTTGGAGCGGGCTTAACAAGGGAATATTTGATGCAACCAATGTACTTTCCTTTGAACCAAACCAGGCCCTGGCTTCTGAGGCGAGGTTCCTTAGAGCATTTTTTATGTATTCGGTACTGGATTTGTTTGATCAAGTGCCTTTTAGGGAACCAGGCGACAATTTGCTTGAGCCATCCACAGTTCTTCGTGGAATAGAAGCGGCTGATTTTATCATACAAGAAGTGGAGGAAGTTTTGCCAAACCTCCCAGCTAGTGGCCCAGCGTATAGAGCCTCCCAAAATGCGGCCAGGGGATTACTGGCAAAATTATACCTTAATAGGGCGGTTTATGAAAACCGTGAAAACCCTCAGTTTTCTTCTACAGATATGCAAAAGGTCATAGAATATGTGGATGCAATTGAAGGTAAAAGCCTTGATTTCTATTGGGATAGCTTCATTCCAGACAATAATAATGCTTCCTCGGAATTGGTGTTTACTATCGAAGGAAAAGGAGGGGTAAGATCCCATGCCCTTTGGGTTTGGTGGCATGCCATTTTCCCAAGCGAGATGACATTGCCAAATGGAGGAGGCTGGAATGGTTTCTGTTCCACCCCCGAAGTATATGATTTGTTTGAAGAAAGTGATGTGAGAAGGTATTATGACCATCCCATTACTAGAGCTCATGGTTATAATGCAGGATTTTTGACCGGGCAGCAATATGATGCTGATGGGAATGCACTTCCCAATGTGGTATTTACCAAGGAGGTGCCTACGATAGTAGGAGCAACCCTTTGGAATGGTTATAGGCCGATGAAATATATCCCTGACTATGAAAATCCAGGAGCAGCCGACAATGATATCGTATTGTTGCGGTATGCGGATTTGCTATTGATGAAGGCGGAGGCACTATGGAGAAATGGAGAATCGGCTTCAGCCTTGGAAATCGTCAATGAAGTAAGGGGACGAAACAATATTGGTCCCTTGTCAAATGTTGATGCAGAGGTGTTGCTGGATGAACGGGGCAGGGAATTGTTCTGGGAAGGGCATAGAAGGCAGGATATGATCCGCTTTGGGAAATTCCTTGGTTCCTGGACGCTTAAAGAGCCATCCACGGCCAAGTACTTAATATTTCCCATCCCTCCTGCGGATGTGTTAGCCAATCCGAATCTGGAGCAGAATCCAGGGTTTTAATAAGGTGAAGTAACAAGCTGGGCTTTGGTTATATTGATGAGTAAGAGACCAAAGCCCAGCTTGAAGTTATCCTGAGAGAGCAGGATAGTATTAAAATTCCCCAATTGTAATATTGGTATAGTAATTAAAATTGAAGTAGGTAAGCCATCCCGATAAAGAGAAAAAAGAAAGGTGGTTTTTTATCCCAATAAATTATATCAGGGAGGAAAATGATGGGGCAGAACAGTAAACAAGAACAGCAACTCGTAGGGCCAATTGGAATAGGCCTGCATTGGAAGATTAAAGCATGAAACAAACGAATTATCAACTTTTTGATTTTCTGGATTTCGATCCTGATTTGACCGGGAAATCTGCCCAGAGCAGGCTATGGAGAGCAGGGAAACCTGCTGCCATTGAAAAGGATGGTTTGGGAATCCGCATTTCAGTTCCATTTCAATGCCAGAAGCTATCTAACGACATCCAACCGGATAGCACCATAGCCCCTGAATACTTTGATGTAGTGGTCCGTGCATACGGAGAAAAGATACTTCGTGTAGCCATAGAATTTGGGGAGTCCGTAAAGGAGAATTCCCCAATGTTAGCACTAGCTGAGGATTTGGAAGAAACAGCATTGCGAATTGAAAAACGTGAATCAAAATGGCTTGTCAAGGATGAGAAGGAAGTGGTACGGGCTGCCATTGATTTGTCCCCCCCGGATATCGATTTTTGGAGCGACCTTTTGCCAGCTCCTGAGGAAGTTTTTCAAGCTATCTTTTATCCTGATGGCAAGAAAGCCATAAGCATCAGCAGTCATGATCAGTTTTTCCCCGCTCGAGTGGATGCTGTTGGCCTAGGTGTGATTACGGAAGCTAATAGGGCACAGAAAGCAACGATTTCTTTTGCTGCCAAGCCGAATGAAAGATTTGTAGGCACCGGAGAACGCTTTACCAAGCTGGACCTTTCCGGTCGTACTTTCCAACTGAAAAACCAGGACGGTCAAGGTGTCAATAACAGAAGAACGTACAAAAACATCCCCTTTTACCTTTCCAGTGAAGGCTATGGGGTTTTTATGCATACCTCTGCCTATGGGAAGATTTCCTTGGCCGATCATAGTACCCGCTCTGCCCAGCTGTTGGTGGAAGAACCGCTATTGGATGTTTTTCTGATGGGAGGTGACAGTCCTGAGGATATATTGCTTCAGTACAGGAGATTAACAGGGTTCCCGGCCTTGCCTCCATTATGGAGTTTTGGGATATGGATGAGCCGTATGACCTATTTTTCTGCAGAAGAAGTAGAGGAGATTTGTGATCGACTAAGGGATGAAGATTACCCATGTGATGTCATCCACTTGGATACTGGCTGGTTTAAAACAGATTGGTTGTGCGAATGGAAATTCAACCCGGAGCGGTTTCCGGATCCCAGGGGCTTTGTGGGGAAATTGAAAGCAAAAGGGTATAGGCTGAGCTTATGGCAAATGCCCTACATAGCTGCAGAAGCAGAACAACATGAAGAAGCCAAGGCCAATAATTATATGGGGCCGATAAAGGAAATCAAGGTTCAGGGAGGTTCCAATTTCAGCGCCTTGGACTATGCCGGGACCATTGATTTCACCTATCCGGCGGCAGTGGAATGGTACAAAGAATTGCTGAAAGAACTATTGGAAATGGGGGTGACCTGTATCAAGACAGATTTTGGTGAGGAAATCCATTTGGATGCGACATATCATGACATGTCTGCCGAATCACTGAATAATTTGTATGCCTTACTTTATCAAAAGGCAGCTTTTGAGGTGACAAAGGAAGTGACAGGTGAAGGGATTGTCTGGGCACGTGCCGGTTGGGCCGGTTGCCAGCGTTACCCCATCCACTGGGGAGGCGATGCCGCTGCTAGTTGGGATGGTATGGCAGGATCACTTAAAGGAGGTCTCCATCTAGGCTTGTCAGGTTTTGGCTTTTGGAGTCATGATGTGCCAGGGTTCCATGGAGTGCCCAACTTTATGAATTCAGTCATTCCTGATGATCTGTATGTTAGATGGACGCAGTTTGGAGTGTTTACTTCCCATATTC
>Ga0207773_100746_pt1 | contig 11398 bp, 9 predicted proteins | sample TtaePargueraPR_2_FD_187281 | JGI IMG/M metagenome (GOLD analysis project Ga0207773, IMG submission 187281) | Aerobic enrichment media microbial communities from Bioluminiscent Bay, La Parguera, Puerto Rico - Tt and M1 (3) (SPAdes) | ecosystem: Environmental > Aquatic > Marine > Unclassified ...
TGCCCGCCACCCGCAGCCTCGCCTTCCGCTCGCTGCACACCGGCGAGGAGATCGGCGCCACCTACTTCCGCGACGGGCGGCTGCAGAGCGACGGCGTGAAGCTGCTGAACCACGTGCTGCGCGACTGGCGCAGCGGCGAGGTCTGGCAGATGGACCCGCAGCTCTTCGACCTGCTCTATGCCCTGCGCCAGCGCATGGACAGCAAGCAGCCCTTCGAGCTGATCTCCGGCTACCGCTCGCCGCAGACCAATGCGACGCTCGCCGCCAACAGCGGCGGCGTCGCCAAGCGCTCGCTGCATATGCAGGGCAAGGCGACCGACATCCGCCTGCCGGAGCGCGACCTGAAGGCGCTGCACAAGGCGGCGCTGGCGATGCAGGCCGGCGGCGTCGGCCTCTACACCAAGTCCGGCTTCGTCCACGTCGACACCGGCCGCGTGCGCCACTGGGGCGCCTGAGTCCTCTCACTCCAGGATGCGGTTGGTCACCAGCCATCTGGCGCCGCGCGGCCAGGAGTAGTTCGCTCCCATCCTGAGGCCCGTGAAGGCATTCGACAGGATGGCCCCGCTTTCGCTATCCCGCACCACGATCTGCAGGGTGTATTCCGTCCGCGTGATCCGGGTGAGGATGCCCGCCAGCGACCGCTCGGCGCCGAGCTGCCGCGCCAGCGCGCTCTCGCAGCCGCGGCAGTGACGGACGCCGCCAGCCGCGCGCAGTTCCTCTGCCACGCTGCCCGTCTCGACGATGCTGTAGCGGCCTGAAGCCGCCAGCAGGCGCCCGGCCTCCTCCGTTGCGAGGCGCAGCTGGTCGGCATCGGCCGCATCAGGCTCGATGACGCCGCCGCCGGCGCTGCGGTCGTCAAGTTCGAAGGCGAAGAGGGCGAGCTTTACGGATTCCGCCTGTGCCGCGGCGACCATCGGCGCGGCGCTCAGCCCCGCGGCCATGGCGAAGGCGATGAAGCGAAGCATCCTTCTGCGCTCCCGGCTGTCCTCCCGACAGTAGAGCGGCCGGCTGCCGCCTTGGCAATTGGCCGAAGGTGCAGGCCCCTCGGCATACGGTCAGCGGGGGACGAAGCCGTCGTCGGTCAGCGTCATGGCGCGGAAGTCCATCCCCTTCTGGCGCAGATTGCGGTCGGCGTGGTCGGCGAGCTGCTGCGGCGTGAAGGGCGCGCGGCCGTTCATCGCGTTGTCGTGCGCCGCCAGCGCGAAGGCGGCCTCATGGATCATCGCCTCCGCCAGGCGCTGGCGCGCCGCGTCGCCGGCTCCGGCGACCTGCTCGTTCGCCAGCAGGGCCCGGGCGAGCTGCGCGCGGATGGCGGCGATGCGCGCCTCGTCGGGGAAAGGCTCGGCGTTGGCGACCGCCCACATCGCCGCCCAGTAGGCGGCGAAGGCATCACCGAGGTTGCCGGAGCGCAGGCTGTAGGGCGCCATCTCGCGGTCGAACTCGGCGACGAGATCGGTGCGCTCGAACAGCCGCTCGATCTCGTTCGCCTGGGCGGGCGCGGCCTCCGACAGGCCGGCAACGAAGGCCTGCTCGACCTCAGCGGCGACCTGCGGGCTCGCCTGGTAGGAGAGCGAGGCGGGTGAGGCCGGCTGCTTCGTCTCGGAGGGCGTCGACGCCGCTTCGCCCGTGCTGCCGCCGGCGGCATTCTCGGCCGACTTCTGGATGGCGCTGTTCACCGCCGTCGTGCCGGCGACGCCGATGGCGCTGGCGGCGTTGGCGTTGAAGGTGACCATGAAGTCGACCTGCGCCGCAGCCGGCGCGGCCTTGAGCGCCAGGCACAGCAGCAGGGCACCGAGGGCGGGAACGAATGCGGCCTTGCTCATCGCTTTCTCCTCGATCGCGTTGGATTGGACAGACGACTACAAGCTTACGCAGGCACAGAAAAGGACGTGCCTGGGGCAAAGAAGGGCTAAGCTGAAAAGAAAGGCGCCCCCTTCCGAGAGGGAAGAGGGCGCAACGCCAGGGCTGTCAGGTTATGCGGCTTCGAAGGCCGGGGCGGCGGGCCTTACGCTGCGCGCACGCCGGCGAGGAAGCTCTCGATCGCCCTGCGCAGGTCACCGGACTGCGTGGCCAGGCTTTCGGCTGCCGAGCGCACCTGGTCGGCCGCGGAGCCCGCCTGGCCGGCAGCTTGCGTGACGCCCGCAATGTTGGTCGACACTTCCTGGGTTCCGCTGGCGGCGTCCTGAACGTTGCGCGAGATCTCGCGCGTGGCCGCCTCCTGCTCTTCCACCGCACTGGCGATGGTGGTGGCGATTTCGTTGATCTCGCCGATCGTGCTGGCGATCCCCTTGATCGCGCCGACGGCATCGCCGGTCGCCGACTGAATGCCGGTGATCTGCGCGGCGATGTCTTCCGTCGCCTTCGCCGTCTGCGTGGCGAGCGACTTCACCTCCGAAGCCACCACCGCGAAGCCCTTGCCGGCGTCGCCCGCGCGGGCCGCCTCGATGGTGGCATTCAGCGCCAGCAAGTTGGTCTGCTCGGCGATCGCCTGGATCAGACTGACCACCTCGCCGATCTTCTGCGCCGCATCGGCCAGGCCTTCGACCTGTCCGTTCGTCTGGGACGCGTCGTGGCGCGCTTTGCCGGCGATGGTCGCCGACTGGCTCACCTGGCGGCTGATCTCCTGAATGGAACTGGACAGCTCCTCCGCAGCCGAGGCAACGGTCTGGACATTGGTCGTGGCCTGGCCTGAGGCGGCGGCCACCGCCGTCGACTGGCGGCTGGTCTCCTCGGCAATGGCGGCCATGGAGGAGGCGGTGGATTGCATCTGCGTCGTTGCCGCCGCCACGTGGCCCAGCACGGAGGAGACCGTGCTGTCGAAGTCCCTGGTGAGCGTCTCGATCGTCAGCGCGCGCTTCTCCCGCGCGACCCGCTCCTTCTCCTGCTCCGCGGCGAGTTCGTCGGCGCGGAGCATGTTGGCGCGGAAGACTTCGACGGCGTCGGCCATGGCACCCACCTCGTCGGCGCGGCCGACGTGCGGCACGCGAACGGACTTGTCGCCCTTCGCCAAGGCGGACATCGCACCCGTCATCTCCGCGATCGGGCCGACGACCTTGCGGCCGATGAACACGTAGAGCGCGCCCAGGACGAGGCCCGCGGTGAGAACGAGCATAGCGGCCATGGCCGCCATGTAGAAACGCGTGTCCGCCGCCGCCTCGGCCACCTCGCCGGCCGCGCGCGCATTCATCGTCTGCTGGAACTCGTTGAGCGGCTCCACGATCACCTGCTTGTTGAGATCGTAGGTGTCGTCGAACATGAGGCGGCGGGCGTTATCAAAGTCGCCGTCGGCGACGGCCTGCATGGCCGCTTCCTCGGTCTTGATGAGGGCGTCGGAGTTGTTTTTCGCCTCTTCGATGAGGTCGAGCTCAGTCTGCGGCGCCCCCAGTTCCTGCAGCCGCTTAATGACCCGATCGCGCGTCCTGGTCTCCTTGACCTCGCGCCAGTAGTTGTCGAAATGGCGCTTCTCGCCGAACTGCACATAGCGGCGCGCCTCGTCGGTCAGGTAGTCCGAAGCGTTGGCAAGGTCGAGACCAAGCTGCTTGAACTCGCTCTGGCGGGCGAGCGCCAGTCGCTCGGCATCGACCGCGCGATCGAAAAGAACGACGCTGCCGCCGGCGAGGAAGATGGCGCCGACGATGGCTGCGTTCAGGGCTTTGATGGAGGTCGAGATCTTCATGATCATCCGCTGTATTAGAGAGTTGCGATATGAGGCATCCGTTGCGCGACCGCTCCGTCGATTGCGACTAAGCAGTGTCGCGATGCGCCTTCATCGGATGAACTAGAAGAAAAGAATTAAGTGTGCACTAACAGTGCGAGCGCGCCGCAGCGCCGCGGAAGCCTCGCGCGGTCGATGCCGCGTTGGCGATCGCAAAAAAAAGCGCCCTCTTCCACCAGGAAGAGGGCGCCGCGCTCTGCGGTATGGACGTCCTGAGGCTACGCGGCCCTCACCGTCGCGAGGAAGCGGTCGATCTCCTGGCGCAGGGCGCTGGCTTGGCGCGACAGCTCCTCGGAGGACGACAGCACCTGGCTGGCCGCCGCGCCGGTCTCGCCGGCCGCCGACTGCACGCCTGAGACGTTGGAGGAGACCTCCTGGGTGCCCTGCGCGGCCTCCTGGGCGTTGCGCGAGATCTCGCGGGTCGCCGCCTCCTGCTCCTCTACCGAGCTGGCGATGGTGGTGGCGATCTCGTGAATCTCACCGATGGTGTCGGCGATGGTGCGGATGGCGCCGACCGCGTCGCCGGTCGCCGTCTGGATGCCGGTGATCTGCTCGCTGATGTCCTTTGTCGCATTTGCCGTCTGCATGGCGAGTGACTTCACCTCGCTGGCGACCACGGCGAAGCCCTTGCCCATCTCGCCGGCGCGCGCCGCCTCGATGGTGGCGTTCAGCGCCAGCAGGTTGGTCTGCTCGGCGATGTCCTGGATGAGGCTCACCACCGTGCCGATCTTCTGCGCGGCCGTGGCCAGCCCTTCGACCTGCTCGTTGGTGGTGCGCGCCGTCTCGCTGGCCCGCCCGGCGATGCTGCTCGAGTTGGTCGCCCGCTTGCCGATCTCCTCGATGGAGGCAGAAAGCTCCTCGGCGGCGGCCGCCACGGTGTGCACGCTGGCCGAGGCCTGCTCGGAGGCGGCGGCCGCGGCGGTGGAGCGCTGCGACGTCTCGTCGGCGGTGCCCGACATGGTCTGCGCGGTCGCCTGCAGCTCGGTGGAGGCTGCGCTCAGGGTGTCGACGATGCCGCGCACGCTGGCCTCGAAGGCGTCCGCCATCTCGTTCAGCGCCTTCTTGCGCTCGGCCTCGGCGCGGCGCTTCTGCTCGGCCTGCTCGGCCTCCAGGCGCTTCACCTCGACGGCGTTGTCCTTGAACACCTGGACGGCCTGCGCCATGCGGCCGATCTCGTCGCGCCGCTCGCGGCCCGGCACCTCGACCGCCAGGTCGCCGCCGGCGAGCGCGCCCATGGCATCGGTCATCGCCACCACCGGGCGCGTGATGCCGCGGCCGATCACGAAGGCGGTCAGCGCGCCGAGGACCAGCGCGAGCAGCGAGACGGCGATGGTCAGCGAGCGCACCAGGGAAACGCTTTCCTCGGTCTCGGCGACCGCAGTGCCGCGCAGCGTCAGCGCGTTGCGGCGGATCTCGGCGACCTTCTCGGCGATCTCGGCGCCGTTGGGCGCCAGCACACCCTGGTCGATCTCGTGCGCCTCGGTCATCGTCTCGATGACCTCTTTCATCTTGGCGGCGAAGCCCGGCACCGTGGTTTCGCGCAGGCCCCTGACGCTGGCGCGGTCCGCCTCGCTGCTCAGCCGCCCCTCCAGGTCGTAGAGCGACTGCGTCAGGTTGCCGATCGCCTCGGTGATGCTGCCGGCGTTCTCCTCGCTGACCTCGCGCATGTAGGTCTGCAGGCGCAGGCGCAGCAGCATGACCAATTCCTGGGTCTGCCCGGCCCGGCCGGCGACCTCGAAGTCCTCCCAGCCCAGCGCCTTCTCGATGACCGCGGAGATCGCCTCGCGCATCTGCTGTCCGGCAGGCTCCAGCTCGCCGCGGAAGGTCGTGAAAGCGGCGTCGCGCAGCTGCGCCACGCGGCTGAAGCCGCGGTCGAGGCCGGCCACGAGCCGCAGCACGTCCTCGGCCAGTGCGCGGTTCTCGTCCGGGGTGCCGGGCGCATCGCGCAGCGCCGTCGCGGCTTCCTGCACGCCCGCCAGCTGGGCCGGCACCGCCTCGGCGTCCGCCGGGTCGCCGCCGGCCATGAACTTCTGGGCGAAGTACAGCGCCCCTGCCGTGTGGCCCTGCATGACGGCCGCGTTGATCGCCGCGTCCGAGCTGCGCTGGCTGCTGTCCATGCCGCTGGTGGTCTGCTCAAAGCCAAGCCAGGCGGCGCCGGCGAGCGCGATCAGCAGCAGGAGCACAAGGCCGAAGCCGGCGTTGATCCTGGCGCCGATCCTCAGGCCGCCGGTGAGCGATCGCTTGCCGGGCGAGCGGAGCGCGCCGCGTGCGCTGGCAAGGAGACGGGAAGCTTTGGGAGAGGAGGCAGCGGGAGCTTTCATGGGTCCGATCTTCACGGGCTGCGGAATAGGAGGGGCGCGGCGTCCGGCGACGGGCCGGCAACCGCGCGTTGCTCCCCCTTCTCTATCCCCGCAGATGTGAACGGCATGTTAATTTCCGCCAGAAAAGCTCATATAAACGAAAGGGTTATCCGTAAACGGCCGAGGTCCCGGCGGCACCGCCGCAGGGGGCTGTCGGCTCGTCTACCTGCGGTCATAAGTTTGTCAGCCACGCTATTAGGTTGTGCTTTCGCCGGCCGGCGTCCCGGCGCGCAGCAAGGTTTTGACCTTTGCGCCGGATTTCCTATGATCCGCCACCGGCGTCTGTCGCCAGCCGCCGCCATGGAGGTTCTGCGCAAGAGATGGAAAAGTTCACCACCCTCACCGGGGTCGCCGCGCCCCTGCCGCTGGTCAATGTCGACACCGACATGATCATCCCGAAGCAGTTCCTGAAGACGGTGCAGCGCACCGGTCTCTCCAAGGGCCTGTTCTACGAGATGCGCTTCGACGAGAACGGCAAGCCCAAGGAAGGCTTCGTGCTCGACCAGCCGGCCTACAGGAATGCGAAGATCCTGGTGTCGGGCGAGAACTTCGGCTGCGGCTCCAGCCGCGAGCACGCGCCCTGGGCGCTGCTCGACGCCGGCATCCGCTGCGTCATAGCGCCGAGCTTCGCCGACATCTTCTACAACAACTGCTTCAAGAACGGCATCCTGCCCATCGTGCTGCCGCAGGAGCAGGTCGACCTGCTGATGGACGACGCCTCGCGCGGCGCCAACGCGGTGGTGACGGTCGATCTGGAGAAACAGGAGATCGCCGGCCCCGACGGCGGAACGATCAAGTTCGACGTCGATCCCTTCCGCAAGCACTGTCTCGTGAACGGCCTCGACGACATCGGCCTCACGCTGCAGAAGGCCGACAAGATCGCCGCCTTCGAGAAGGTCCGCGAGACCAGCCAGCCCTGGGCCTGACCCGGGCGGCCCCGCAGTTCCCATGGCTTCCAGCGCCGACTTCGACGTGGTGGTTGTCGGTGCCGGCGCTGCCGGCGTCGGCGCCGGGCGCGCGCTGGCCGCGGCCGGCCGGCGCTTCCTGGTGGTCGAAGCGCGCGATCGCGTCGGCGGGCGCGCCTGGACGGTGGACACCGGCCACGGCTTTGCCGTCGACCTCGGCTGCGAGTGGCTGCACTCGGCACCGGTGAACCCGCTGGTGCCGCTCGCCCGCGCCGCCGGCATCACGGTTGACGAATACGACAAGCTGTGGGCCGACGAGTGGAACCAGGCGAAGCTGGGCGAGACGGCCTATGCCGAGTTCCGCGGTGCCGTCGACGACCTCTTCGAGAAAGCGGCGAACCTGGCGGCGGCCGGCGGGCCGGACTGCGCGCTGGGCGACCTGCTGGCGGCCGGGCACCCCTGGCGTCCGGCCATCGAGGCGATCTGCGGCTGGATCACCGGCGCCCGCCTCGACCAGCTTTCCGCCGTGGATCTCGGCCGCAACAAGGATCTACAGGTGAACTGGCGCCTGCCGGCCGGCTACGGCGCCCTCATCGCGCGGCTGGCCGAGGGGCTGCCGCTGCGCCTCGCCTGTCCCGTCACCCGCATCGACTGGCGCGACAGGACGGTGGTCCTTGACACCCCTGCCGGCCGCCTGACCGCCCGTCACGTCATCCTCACCCTGCCGACCGACGTGCTGGCCGGCGGCGGCGTCGAATTTCTGCCCGCGTTGCCGGCGGAGAAGCTGCAGGCCGCCGCGGACCTGCCGCTCGGCGCCAACCTGAAGCTCTTCCTCAAGATCGACGGTGAGCCCTTCGGGCCGCCGCGCGATTTCCAGATGCCGACGCGCTACGACCGGGCCGAGAGCAGCTTCCTGCACGTGCAGCCCTTCGGGCGGCCGCTGGTCGGCGCCTACTTCGGCGGTGACCAGGCGCGCGCGCTGGAGGCGGCCGGCGTCGCGGCCATGACCGATTTCGTCGAAAGCGAGCTCACCGCCGCGTTCGGCGGAAAGCTGGCCGGCCGCTTCACGCCGCTGGCCGCCAGCGGCTGGATGGCCGATCCCCTGGCCGGCGGCGCCTACTCCTACGCGCGGCCCGGCGCGGCCGACGCGCGCGCCCGGCTGGCCGCGCCACTCGACGACCGCCTCTTCTTCGCCGGCGAGGCGACCTCGCCGCACGACTTCGCCACCGCCCATGGCGCCTACCGCAGCGGCCTCGCCGCCGCCGAGGCGGCGCTGGCCGGCCTTGCGCCGCAGGCCGCTTTGGGATAGGCGAAGCCGGCCAGTCCAACCAGTCCGACCACCACAACAAGCAAGAGAGGGAAGCGCGCCCATGCCCGCGAACAAGAAACTGCTGATCCTGCCGGGCGACGGCATCGGCCCCGAGGTCATGGCGCAGGTGCGCCGGGTCATCGACTGGATGGGCAGGAAGCGCTCGCTCGGCTTCGACCTCGACGAGGGCCTGGTCGGCGGCGCGGCGATCGACGCCGAAGGCGCGCCGATCAGCGATGCCACCATGGACAAGGCGATGGCGGCCGACGCGGTGCTGCTCGGCGCTGTCGGCGGACCGAAGTGGGACAACCTGCCCTTCGCCCAGAAGCCGGAGCGCGGCCTGCTGCGCCTGCGCAAGGAGATGGTGCTGTTCGCCAATCTCCGGCCGGCGCTCTGCTTCGACGCCCTGGTCGACGCCTCGACGCTGAAACCTGAATTGGTCTCCGGCCTCGACATCATGATCGTGCGCGAACTGACCGGCGGCATCTACTTCGGCGAGCCGCGCGGCATCGAGACGCTGCCCGACGGCACGCGCCGCGGCATCAACACCCAGGTCTACACCACCGGCGAGATCCAGCGCGTCGCCCGCGTCGCCTTCGATCTGGCCAGGAAGCGCGGCAACCGCCTGTGCTCGGTCGAGAAGGCCAACGTCATGGAATCGGGCGTGCTGTGGCGCGAGGAGGTGACGAAGCTGCACAAGGCCGAATATCCCGACGTCGAGCTCAGCCACATGTACGCCGACAACTGCGCCATGCAGCTGGTGCGCAATCCCAAGCAGTTCGACGTCATCGTCACCGACAATCTCTTCGGCGACATCCTGTCCGATGCCGCCGCCATGCTCACCGGCTCGCTCGGCATGCTGCCCTCGGCCTCGCTGGGCGCCGCCGACGCGACCGGCCGGCGCGCCGCGCTCTACGAGCCGGTGCACGGCACAGCCCCGGACATCGCCGGCCAGAACAAGGCCAACCCGCTGGCGACGCTGCTCAGCTTTGCCATGATGCTGCGCTACTCCTTCGATCTCGGCGAGGACGCCGACCTCATCGAGCAGGCGGTGCAGGACGTGCTGGCATCGGGCAAGCGCACCGGCGACATCGCCCGCAAGGGGGAGCCGGTGGTCTCCACCAGCCAGATGGGCGACGCCCTGCTGGCGGCGCTGGACAAGCGGGCCGGTTGAGCGGCGGCGGGCGCGGTCGCCCCGGTCACAAGGCTGTCAATTGACGGCGCGGGCCGGGAAGACTACAGTCCCTGCCTCCGAGGCTCCTTATGGGAGATGGTTTGATGAAAAAGACCCTTACCGCCCTTATGGTTGCGGCAGGCGTCGCCGGCTTCGCGGGCTCAGCCTTCGCGGAGTGCGCCGGCCACATGCAGACCGTTCAGAGCTCGAAACCCGTCGTCACCGCCGACGCGGAGCAGTCCACCGTGACCACGACCACCACCACCGGGACTGCCAAGAACTAGGCACGAAACCCCATGGACGTCACGAAAGGCCGTCCGTCTGGGCGGCCTTTCTGGTTAAGGGCCCGTCCCAGGGGACAAGACAGCAGCCGGCCGGCGCGCCGGCCGGGCAGCGCGGCATCAACCGCCGCGTCCCTTTTTGCTTGCCGGCTGCCGGCCGGCCGACCATGTCAGCAGCATCGCGACGTCGTTGACGAAGAACCACAGGGCAGGGGCGAAGGCCCTGCCGCGGCCCGGGGCCGCCGCGGCAAGCGGCCGGCCACCAGCCGCCGCGCCCGCCAACAGCAAGCCGCTTAGCAGAACTCCAGACGTGAAAGGCACGATAGGTACAAGGCTATGGGATACAAGGTAGCAGTGGTCGGCGCGACGGGCGCCGTCGGGCGCGAGATGCTGAAGACGCTCGCGGAACGCAACTTCCCGATCGACGACATCGTGGCGCTCGCCTCCGAGCGCTCGGTCGGCTCCAAGGTCTCGTTCGGCGAGGACGACGAACTGAAGGTGCAGAACCTGGCGACCTTCGACTTCAAGGGCATCGACCTGGTGTTCTCCTCGCCGGGCGCCAAGATCTCGGCGGAGTTCTCGCCCAAGGCGGCCAAGAAGGGCGCGGTGGTGATCGACAACACCTCGCAGTTCCGCATGGATCCCGACGTGCCGCTCGTGGTGCCGGAGGTGAACCCCCAGGCGCTGACCGGCTACGACAAGCGCAACATCATCGCCAACCCGAACTGCTCGACCATCCAGCTGGTGGTGGCGCTGAAGCCGCTGCATGAACTGGCGAAGATCAAGCGCGTCGTGGTGGCGACCTACCAGTCGGTGTCCGGCGCCGGCAAGGACGGCATGGACGAGCTGTTCAACCAGACCCGCGGCATCTACGTGAACGAGCCGGTGCGGCCGGAGGAGTTCACCAAGCAGATCGCCTTCAACGTCATTCCGCACATCGACGTCTTCATGGACGACGGCTCCACCAAGGAAGAATGGAAGATGGTGGCCGAGACCAAGAAGATCCTCGACCCCAAGATCAAGCTGACGGCAACCTGCGTGCGCGTGCCGGTCTTCGTCGGCCACTCGGAGGCGGTGAACATCGAGTTCGAGAAGCCGATCAGCGAGGACGAGGCGCGCAAGGCGCTGAGCCGGCAGCCGGGCTGCGTCGTCGTCGACCACCGCGCCAACGAGGGCTACGTCACGCCGGCCGAGTGCGCCGGCGAGGACGCCGTCTACGTGAGCCGCATCCGCAGCGACCCCACGGTGGACAACGGCCTGTCGATCTGGGTGGTGTCGGACAACCTGCGCAAGGGCGCCGCGCTGAACGCCGTGCAGATCGGCGAGACCCTGGTGAAGGACTACATGAAGGTCCCCGCCGAGTAATCCCGCGCCGGCGCCGGGCGCCCGAGAGGGTGCCCGGCGCCGGCTAACTTCTTTGTCATCAAGGGAGATTCGAGGGGATGGACGGCGCCGCCGCGCCGTATCAGCCGTAGCCACGCAATCCCGCGCCGCGGCTGGCGCCAGCTTTCTGAGTGCTTCCATCCCCCGATGCCCGCTTTTCGAGGCCTTTTCCGTCCCGCCCGGTTCGCCGGGGTGCTGCCGAGCCGGCGGGCCGCCGCCGGGCTCGGCCTGGCGCTGCTGGTCGCCGGCTGCGCGGTCGGCCCGGACTACC
>Ga0207773_100747_pt1 | contig 11397 bp, 10 predicted proteins | sample TtaePargueraPR_2_FD_187281 | JGI IMG/M metagenome (GOLD analysis project Ga0207773, IMG submission 187281) | Aerobic enrichment media microbial communities from Bioluminiscent Bay, La Parguera, Puerto Rico - Tt and M1 (3) (SPAdes) | ecosystem: Environmental > Aquatic > Marine > Unclassified ...
GGCCAGACCGTTGTGCTCGTCGGCGTGCCCGGTGCCTTCACCTCGACCTGTCACAATGCCCATGTCCCGCAATTCATCGCCAACGCCGAGACGTTGAAGGGCAAGGGCGTCGATCGCATCGTGGTGATGGCGACCAACGACCATCACGTCATGCGGGCATGGGGCGAGGCGCTCGGCGGTACCGCCAAGATCGACTTCGTCGCCGATGGCAACGGCGACTACACTCGCGCCCTCGGTCTTGAGGTCGATCTCAGCGCCAGCGGCCTCGGCAAGCGATGCAAGCGCTTTTCGGCGGTGGTCAAGGACGGCGTCGTCGAGACGCTCAACTTCGAGCCCGAGGGCGGCAAGGGCATCTCGGCGACCGGGGCGGCGACGATCCTGGAGCAGGTGTGAAAGGGGCCACGAGCAACCTAGTCATTCAGGTCGACGCGCGACCGGACGCGACAGTGCTGCGTGCACTCATGCTGGCGTCCTGGGGTGAGCCGACGCAGGCTGATTTCGAGAGGATCTGGTCGCGCAGCCTGGCGCATCTCTGTGCCTTCTCCTGCGGCAAGCTGGTAGGCTACGTCAACATTGCCTGGGACGGTGGCGCCCACGCCTCGGTCTTCGACACGACGGTTCACCCCGATCACCAGCGGCAAGGGATCGGTATGGCGCTGGTCAAGGAGGCGGCCAGGGTGGCACGGGAGCGCGGCGCGGAGTGGCTGCATGTCGATTTCGAGCCGCGGTTCGCCGATTTCTATAGCGCCTGTGGCTTCGGCCCGACGACGGCCGGACTGATGCGGCTCAAGCGGCGCTGACGGACTGTCCGCTATTCACTTAGACACCTCGGCCGGTTGCCGGCGAGGTTGCCTTCCGCTTCTTCTGAAACGGCTTCATCCCTTCCCGGGCGAGCGCGTCGGCGCGCTCGTTGGCCTCGGTGCCGGCGTGGCCCTTGACCCAGTGCCAGCGCACCTCGTGCACCTGGGTCAGGGAATCGAGCCGTTCCCAGAGGTCGACGTTCTTCACCGGCTTGCGGTCCTTGGTGTGCCAGCCGTTCTTCTTCCAGGCCTTGATCCAGCCAGTGATGCCGCCGCGGAGATACTGCGAGTCGGTATGGAGATCGACCAGCGACGGACGGCGGAGCGCCTCCAGCGCCGAGATGGCCGCCATCAGCTCCATGCGGTTGTTGGTGGTCATCGCCTCGCCGCCGCAAATATCCTTCTCGCGTCCGGCCGCCATCAGCACCGCCCCCCAGCCGCCCGGTCCCGGATTTCCGGAGCAGGCGCCGTCAGTCCAGATGGTGACGTGCGGACGCTCGCTCACAGTTCGAATCCGTAGCCGCGGATATCTTTGACGCCGCGGTGGAAGCGGAGCTTCTTGTAGTACTCCACCGGGTCCTTGGGGACGACCAGCGCGCCGTCGGGCACGGTCAGCCAGTCATAGAGGCGGGTGAGGAGGAAACGCAGGGCGGAGCCGCGGGCGAGCAGCGGAAGAGCGGCGATCTCTCCAGCCGTGAGCGGACGGCTGCCATGGTATCCGAGGAGGAGTGCCCGCGACTTGGTGAGGTTCAGCGAACCGTCCGATTCGAAGCACCAAGCATTGAGGCATATGCCGAGATCGTAGGCGAGCATGTCGTTGCAGGCGAAGTAAAAGTCGATGAGACCCGACAGCCGGTTGGACAGGAAGAAGACGTTGTCGGGGAAGAGGTCGGCATGAATGACGCCGTTGGGCAGTCCTTCGGGCCAGTTGGCCTCGAGAAAGTCGAGTTCGCGCTCGATCTCGGTCGACAGACCCGGCGCAACCTCGTCGGCGCGGCCGGTACAGAGTTCGTAGAGCGGGCGCCAACCGGAAACGGACAGGGCATTGCGGCGGGTGAGGTCGAAGCCTTCCGCTGCTTCGTGAAGCTGGGCGAGGGCGCGGCCGACGGCGCTGCAATGTTCGGTGCGCGTCCGCCGCACCGAGAGTCCGTCGAGGAAGGTGACGATTGCCGCCGGACGGTTGGCGAGGCGGCTCAGGGCGCGCCCTTCACGGTCATGGACCGGCAGCGGGCAGTTGATGCCGCGCCCGGAAAGATGCTCCATCAGCCCGAGGAAGAACGGCAGATCGGCCGGGTCGACCCGTTTCTCATAGAGGGTGAGGATGAACCGGCCCTTTTCGGTCGACAGTAGGTAGTTCGAATTCTCGACGCCTTCGGCAATACCCTTGACCGACAGCACCGCACCAAGGTCGTAGCCGCGGATGAAGGCGTCGAACTCCTCGTCCGAAAAATCGGTATAGACGGCCAAGCTCCGCTTACTCCGCCGCTTCGCGCAGCTGGCGCGGCAGGTTGAAGGCTATGGCCTCGGTGGTGGTGGTGACGACCTCGACGCTGACATCGAAGCGCGCGCCGAACGCATCGATCACCTCGTCGATCAGCACTTCGGGAGCCGAGGCGCCGGCGGTTACGCCAAGTCGGGCAATGCCGGCGAAACGCGGCCAGTCGATCTCGCTGGCGCGCTGCACGAGCACGGCAAAGGGGCAACCATGCCGTTCGGCGACTTCGCGGAGCCGCTGCGAATTGGACGAGTTGGGCGCGCCAACGACGATCATGGCATCGACCTGGCCGGCGACCTGTTTCACCGCCTCCTGGCGATTTGTGGTGGCATAACAGATGTCGTCCTTGTGGGGGGCGGCGATGCTGGGGAAACGGCGCGTGAGGATCGCGACGATCGCCGCGGTGTCATCGACCGAGAGCGTCGTCTGGGTGATCCAGGCGAGGCGTTCCGGATCGGGCGGGTCGATCGCCTCGGCGTCGGCCTCGGTCTCGACCAGGGTGACGGCGCCGGGCGGCAGTTGACCCATGGTGCCGACCACCTCGGGATGTCCGGCATGGCCGATCAGGATCACGTCGCGGCCCTTGCGGTGAAGGATCTCGGCCTCGCGATGGACTTTGGTGACGAGCGGACAGGTGGCGTCGAGATGAAAGAGGTTCCGCGCCCGTGCCGCCTCCGGCACCGCCTTGGCCACGCCATGGGCGGAGAAGATGACCGGCTGCCGGGTGTCGGGGATCTCGTCGAGCTCCTCGACGAAGACGGCGCCCTTGGACTTGAGATCCTCGACGACGAAACGATTGTGGACGATCTCGTGGCGGACATAGACCGGCGGCCCGAAGCGCTCGAGCGCCAGCTCGACAATCTGGATGGCGCGGTCGACACCGGCGCAGAAGCCGCGCGGCGCGCAGAGCAGGATTCGGAGGGGGAGGCGGGGCGTTGCGCCCGCTGCGCCGGTTTCGGACATGACGCGAATAAGGGGAGAGGCCCCCCCTATGTCAAGCGAGCCGATCGGCGAACAGCGGCCGCGCCGCCGCGACCAGTTCCCGTGGCAAGGCGCTGAGATCGTTGCCGTCGGGTGACAGATGGGTGAGGTAGCGGACGACGAGTTGCGCTACGGCCTCCGCCTGGGCCTTGTCGCGCTGGCGCTGGATGGGCGGCCGGGTCGGGAGAAAGAGTCACGGTTTCGACAGATGCGGCCAAATCGGGTCACAAATGTTGAAACCGCCTGGAATCAATCGCTTACGCCTTCTCGAGCTGAGGCTCGGCCTCGGTCCGGAAGAGCAGTCGGTTCGCTTCGGCGGCCGTCATCGGCTGGCCATAGAGGAAGCCCTGGATGAACTCGCAGCCGAGTTCATCCAGTTCGAACGCATCGGCCTCCGATTCGGCGCCCTCGGCGATCACCTCCATCCCAAGGTCGTGGGCAAGCTCGATGATCGAGCGCAGGATCACCTTGCGATCGCCGGTGCCGGTGCCGCGCACGAAGGTACGGTCGATCTTGATGGTGTCGAACGGAAAGCGCTGCAGATAGGACAGCGACGAGTAACCGGTGCCGAAATCGTCGAGGGAGAGGCCCGCGCCGAGCTCACGGATACGGGTGAGTACCTGCGCGGCGTATTCCGGGTTCTCCATGACCAGCGTCTCGGTGACCTCGAGCTTGAGCGAGCCGCGATTGATCGAGGAGCGCACCAGCACCGACTTCACGTCGTTGATGAGATCGTGGCGGAGCAGCTGGCGGCTGGAGACGTTGACGCTGGTGAACAGCGGCGTCGATCGGCCGAGGGCCTCTTGCCAGTCGCCGAGCTGGCGGGCGGCGCGGTCGAGTACGAAGAGGCCCAGCGGAATGATCAGGCCGGTGCGCTCGGCCATCGGAATGAAGTCGGCCGGCGCGATGCGGCCTAGCTTGGGATGGTCCCAGCGTACCAGCGCCTCGAACCCGGCGATGGTCTTGTCGTCGAGGCGGACGATGGGCTGGTAGAGGACCTTGATCTCCTCGCGCCCGAGGGCGCGGCGGAGATCGGATTCGAGCGTGGCGAGATCGGTGCCGTGCTGGCGGAGGGACGGACGGAACGCCTCGATGCGATCGCCGCCGAGCCGCTTGGCGTGATACATGCCGATCTCGGCGTCCTTCATCATCTCCTCGGCTTCGACCTGCTTGCCGTCGTGCATGGCGATGCCGATCGAGGCGGTGAGGAAGATCTCCTTCTCACCGAGGGTGATCGGCGCGCGGAGCGTGCGGCGAACGGACTCGGCGAAGGCCGCGATGCGTTCCGGCTGGCTTTCGGACAGGAGCAGGAAGGCGAACTGGTCGCCGGAGAACCGGGCGAGGGTATCCTGCGGCTTGAGCAAGCGGGTGAGCCGCCGGGCAATGGTAAGCAGGATCGAGTCGCCGATGGCGAGACCGTAGCTCTCGTTGACCTGCTTGAAGCGGTCGACGTCAAGCATGAACACCGAAGGCCGGGCAGCGCCCTCGGTTTCGGTCCGAGTGACCGCCGCCTTGAGCCGGTCGAGATAGAGTTCGCGATTGGGTAGGCCGGTGAGGTTGTCGTGGACCGAATCGTGGAGCAGCCGTTCCTGCGCCGTGCGCTCTTCGGTGACGTCGAGAAGCGTGCCGACCGCGCGGATCACCTCGCCGTCGGTTCCCATCACCGGCCGGGCACGGAGATGGAACCAGAGATACTGGCCCTCCTCCGAACGCAGCCTGAAATCCTGGGTGATGCGGCCCTTGCGCTGTTCGACCATGGCATCGAGCAGTGTCTTGAAGCGGTCGCGGTCGCCGGGATGGAGGAACTCGAGCCAGTCGCGGGCAGGCCCCTCCAGGGCGCCGCGCTGAAGGCCGAGAAGGTCCTCCGCCTCAGGGCCGGCGAAGATGCGGTCGCGCTGGACGTCCCAGTCCCAGACGATGTCGCCGGCACCGGTGAGGGCGAGGGCGCGACGCTCGGTGTCCCCGATCGGGCCCTGGTGAACCACGCCGCCGGCGAAAGCGTGCTGCATGACGGTGAAGCCGATGAGGAGCACGATCAGCACCAGGCCGCCGGCGAGCGCGGGCTGGACCACGTCGTTGACCAGATAGCCGGTGACGGTGAGTGAGGCCGCAAACGTCCAGACCAGGAGCAGGATCCAGGTGGGGATCAGCATGATCGCGCGATCGTAGCCGTGGGTGGCGAGGTAGACGATCAAGGCGAAGCCGAGAATGGCGGTGACGCCGATCGACAATCGGGCGAGGCCGGCGGCAATCGAAGGCTCGACGATCGAGATGCCGAGGAGAACCACAAGCCCGACCACCCAGCCAAGGGTAAGATGGCGGTAGCGGACGTGCCAGCGGTTGAGGTGGAGATAGGTATAGGTGAAGACGACAAGTGAGGCGGCGAGGAAGACCTCGGCCCCGGCGCGCCAGATCTGGTCCTCGCCGGGGAGGACATCGATCACCCGGTTCCAGAACCCGAAGTCGATGCAGAGATAGATCAGCACCGCCCAGGCAAGCGCAGCCGTCGCCGGGAACATTGCGGTGCCCTTGACCACGAAGACGATGGTCAGGAAAAGCGCGAGCAGACCGGAGATACCCAGCACGATGCCGCGATACAGCGAGTAGCTGTTGACGGCGTCCTTGTAGGTATCGGCGTCCCACAGGTAGAGCTGCGGCAAGGTATCGGTACGGAGCTCGGCAACGAAGGTGACCACCGCGCCGGGATCGAGCGTGATGCGGAAGACGTCGGCCTCCTGGCTTGCCTGGCGGTCGGGGGCGAAGCCCTGGCTCGGGGTGATGTTGGCGATGCGGGAGGCGCCGAGGTCGGGCCAGAAGATGCCGGAACCGGCGAGCCGGAAATGCGGCGAGACCAGAAGCCGGTCGATCTGTTCGTCGCCGTTGTTGGAGAGGGCGAAGACGGCCCAATCCGAGCCGCCGACGCTTTCCTGCGCCTTGATCTCGATGCGGCGAACGATGCCGTCGGGACCGGGAGCGGTCGGAACCTGGATGCGGTCGTCCGGCTCGTGGAAGAGCTGGACCATGCCGGTGAGGTCGAGGGTGCGGCCGTCGAGCGGGACGCTGATCGCCTCGAGCGCGGTAACGCGGGTCATGGACAGCGCCACCGAGATGGCGGCGAGTACCAGGACAGCGATCAGACGCACATGGGACAACCGAGCCTCCGCGGCCGGGGCGATTCGCCAACTTCTAAGTTCATATCAGAGACCGGGCAACATTTCCGAAGTGGCAGTCACGGGCGTGGATCGTCGCGGACAAGGCCATAGAGCACATGATCCTGCCAGCGGCCGTCGATGCACAGGTATTTCCGGGCGTAGCCTTCACGGCGGAATCCGACCTTTTCGAGGAGATGCATGGATGCCTGGTTGTGGGGAAGGCACGCCGCGTCGATCCGGTTGAGATGGAGCGTGTCGAAGGCGAAGACGATCACGGTACGGACCGCCGCTGCCATGTAGCCCTTGCCGGCGAAGGATGCGCCCATCCAGTAGCCGAGGGAGGTCGACTGGGCGACGCCGCGCTGGACGTGGCTGAGGGTCAGTCCGCCGAGCAGGGTCTCGCCGTCGGGAGAGAAGAGGAAGAACGGATAGCCGGTGCCGTTGCGGATCTCGCGCTGATAGCGCCGGATGCGCCGCCGGAAGGCGAGCTTGGTGAGGTCGTCTGCCGGCCATACCGGCTCCCACGGCGCCAGGAATGCCCGGCTGTCCTCGCGGAGCCTGGCCCACTGAGGAAAATCGCTGATCACCGGCGCGCGGAGCAGGACACGGTCGCTGCGGAGGGTTGGGTTCGTTGTCTGGGTGGAGATCGATCGCAGAAAAGCCATCGGCGTCAACCGTTCAGCCTCGCCCCCAGCCGGTCGGCGATCGTTGCGCGGTCCATCATGCCCTTGATCGGGCCGACGCTGGCGAGCGTCGGGACCCCGCTGAAGATCCGTGCAGCAAGCTCGCGGACCCGCTCGGCATCGATCGCCTCGATCCGGGCCACCAGTTCGTCGGGCGGGATGACGCGGCCGAACAGGAGGATCTGGCGCGCGAGCTGGCCAGCGCGTGCGGCCGGGCTCTCGAGCGTCATCAGCAGCCCGGCGCGAAGCTGCGCCCGGGCACGTTTGACTTCCTTGTCCGCAATCTCGCCGGCGGCGCGGTCGAGTTCCTCGACGATGACGGGCATGAGCTCTGCCACATCCTCCGGACCGGTTGCCGCATGCACTCCGAAAATCCCGGTGTCGGCAAAGCTCCAGTGGAAGGCGTAGATCGAATAGCAGAGTCCGCGCTTCTCACGGACCTCCTGAAACAGACGAGAAGACATGCCGCCGCCGACGATCGAGGACAGGATCTGGGCGGTGTAGAAGTCGTCGGCGCCGTAGGGGATGCCCTGGAAACCCAGCATGATCTGGCTCTCCATCAGCTCGCGTTCCTCGCGCACCTCGCCACCGAGATAGGTGGCGGCGACCGGCGCCGGGCCGGTGTCGGCGGCGAGGCCGTCGAGCGCGCCGCCGGCGAGCTCGACGAGCCGGTCGTGGTCCACCGCGCCGGCGGCGGCGATCACCATTGCCGGTCCGCGATAATGCCGGCCGAGATAGGTGTCGAGCATCGGCGAGGCGGCGGCCTTCACGGTCTCGGCAGTGCCGAGGATGGTCCGGCCGATCGGCTGGCCAGGATAGGCGGCCTCGGCGAAGATGTCGTAGACGCGATCCTCCGGCGTATCGAGCGCGGCGCCGATCTCCTGGAGGATGACATGCTGCTCGCGCTCCAGCTCCTCGGCATCGAACACCGAGTTGCGGAGGATATCCGACAGGATATCGAGGGCGAGCGGCACGTCCGCCTTCAGTACTCGGGCATAGTAGGACGTGGTCTCGACGCTGGTCGCGGCATTGACCTCGCCGCCCACCGCCTCGATCTCCTCGGCAATGTCGGCGGCAGAGCGTGTCTTGGTGCCCTTGAAGGCCATGTGCTCGAGCAGGTGCGACAGGCCGTGCTCGTTGTCCTCCTCGAAGCGCGATCCGGCGCCGACCCAGACGCCGATGGCCGCGCTCTCGAGGTGGCTCATGTCCTGCGTGACGACTTGGAGGCCCGAGGGCAGCGAGGTGATACGGACCGACATGGGATCAAGCCTCATTCTTCACCGCACTGGCGTGCTCGGTCAGGTACGCCTCGAAGCGCCGCTGATCGTTGGCGATGACGGTGAAGGTCTCCTTGCGGCCGGCCAGGTCGGCGAAGCCCTCGGGTAGCGGCGGCGGCCGTCCGGCGGCGGCCTCGACAGCGGCGGCGAATTTCGCCGGGTGAGCAGTCGAAAGAGTGACCAGCGGCACGCCGGGATCCCGGAAGCGCTGGCCGACGGCGAGGCCGACCGCGGTATGCGGATCGGGCAGGAATCCGGTGTCTTTGTACGTCTCGGCGATGGTGGACGCGACCTCCGCTTCGTCTGCCATGCCGGCCGCGAAATCGTCCCGGATCGCAGCAAGCGGCGCCTCGGCGATGGTGAACGCGCCGTCCTCGCGCAAGCGCTCCATCAGAGCCCGCACCGCTGCCGCATCGCGGCCATAGGCCTCGAACAGAAGGCGCTCGAAGTTCGACGAGATCTGGATGTCCATCGAGGGTGAGGTGGTCGCGTGGACGCCGCGCATCTCGTAGCGCCCGGTGGCGAGCGTCCGCGACAGGATATCGTTGACGTTGGTGGCGACGATCAGCCGGGCAACCGGCAGGCCCATGCGCTTGGCGGCATAACCCGCGAAGACATCGCCGAAATTGCCGGTGGGAACACTGAATGCCACCGGCACCTTCGGCGCGCCGAGCGCGACCGCGGCGGTGACGTAGTAGACGATTTGGGCGACGATCCGGGCCCAGTTGATCGAGTTCACCCCGGTGATGGCGAGGCGGTTGCGGATCTCTCGGTTGCCGAAGGCGGCTTTCACCATCGCCTGGCAATCGTCGAAGGTGCCCTGGACGGCGAGGGCGTGGACATTCGCCGCCCCGGTCGTGGTCATCTGTCGCTGCTGGAACGGCGACACCCGGCCTTCGGGGAAGAGGACGAAGAGGTCGATGTTCTTCCGCCCGGCAAAGGCCTCGACCGCGGCGCCGCCGGTATCCCCGGAGGTTGCAGCCATCAGGGTGATGCGTTTGTTGCGGCGGGCGAGGACGTAGTCCATCAGCCGCGCCAGCAGCTGCATGGCAAAGTCCTTGAAGGCGAGCGTGGGTCCGTGAAACAGCTCCAGCACCCATTCGCCCGGGCCGATCTCGGTCAGCGGAGCGGTGGCGCGGTGGCGAAAGCCGCCGTAGGCCTCGGCGCACATGCGGCGGAGGTCGGCCTCGGCGATCTCACCGCCAAGGAAGGGGGCGATGACGCCCTGCGCGACCTCGGCATAGGGGCGCCCGGCAAAGTCGGCGAACTGCGCGGGAGAAAGCTTCGGCCAGGTCCGGGGCACGTAAAGGCCGCCATCATCGGCGAGGCCGGCGAGAAGAACGTCTGCGAAACCGAGCGCGGGCGCGGAACCGCGCGTACTGACATAATCCACTTAGCGATGCCTTCGGAAGGTCGAGGCGGAGAGCCGAATTTCACATTTCTGCGACGGTATCCTGCCTTTTAGCCGCCGGGCAAGCGGTGCGAAAGGGGAAACCGCGGGGAACGATCGGTTCCCGCCGCAAAATGGCCTTCTGTTTTGCTATGAGAAGCGTCGTGGTCGTTGGAGGGGAGATTTCCGCCTTGCAAGTAACGTTGGGTCGGCGCCTTGCCCGCCGGGTCCTGCCGTTGGTGGTCCTCGCCATGGTCGTCGGGGCCTGCACAGCCGCAAATGAGAAGGCCATTTCCAGCAGCACCGTGGTCGCGGCTCCAGCATCGCCGTCGACCAAGGAGATGACGGCGGCGGATTTCGTCAAGAAGCCCGACTACTGTCCCCCGGTACAGATCCGTTCGGGCACGGGGTCGTTGACCGTCTACGAGCGTGGACACGAGAACGAACCCAGCTTCGTCCGCTACCTCGCCTCGGTGACCCAGACCGCAAGGCAATGCACCTTGGTTGGCGATACCCTCACCATCAAGGTGGGGGTTGCCGGCCGGGTGGTGGCCGGTCCCAAGGGATCGGCCGGGAACATCACTCTTCCGCTCCGCATCGCGGTAGCGAAGCAGCTCGGCGGCACCGGACCGCTCTACTCGCAGCTCTTCAAGGTCCCGGTGACCCTGGCCGCGCCCACCTTCGGCGCCAACTACAACCAGGTTTATGATCAGGTGACCGTCAAGGTCGGACCGGACGACCGCAACCTGATCATCTTCGTCGGCTTCGACGAGGGACCGAAGGCCTGAGGATCGACCGGCACGAAGAGGGTAGGGACCTCGCGTCCCATCCTGGCGGAAGAGATATTAGCTCCTCTCGGTAGTTGTCCGTCCGTTTTGTTCGATGCGGTTCTCGACCATGGCCATCATGGCGAGATGGGGAAGCGGGGCTCGTCCGGGACCGGTGGTCCGAAAAGAGCCAGGACACATGACGGCAAACAAGGTGGCGTCGGGTCGAAGCGGCCGTGGTCGGCGTCGGCGGTGACAGAGGGTGGCGGCTTCGCTTGACTTTCATTCGGTACCTTGCGATTATCGTTAGATACCAAACAAAGTGGAGCGTTACGTGTCCTCGGAATTGCAGTCGGCCCCTCATGACACCGTCGGAGGCTGGGCAAAGCGATGCTACTTCGCGGGCCGCGCCGTGATGGATGCCGCCCTCCGCCCTTACGATCTGGGCTCGACGCAGTGGTATGTGCTCTACCACCTCGCGCATGACGGGCCGACCCGCCAGAGCGACTTGCTTCGTTCCCTGCACATCGAAAGGGCGTCGATGAGCGGTGTCGTTGCGACGCTGCAACGCAAGGGGCTGGTCGATCAGATTCCGGCCCCAGACGACGGACGTCAAAAGTGCCTGGGCCTAACGGCGGCCGGCGAAACGCTCTGGGGCCAACTCCCCGAACTCCTTCCCATCGTGACACGAGCCTTCGACGGCATCGACGCAGAGGACCTAGCGACCGCCGTCAGGGTCCTTCGGCAAGCGACGGAACGACTGGAACACCTTCTGAAGAAAGGAAATGACTCATGACGATCCTGATCACCGGAGCGAGTGGGCTTGTGGGCGCGCGACTGGTTAAACGCCTG
>Ga0207773_100749_pt1 | contig 11359 bp, 5 predicted proteins | sample TtaePargueraPR_2_FD_187281 | JGI IMG/M metagenome (GOLD analysis project Ga0207773, IMG submission 187281) | Aerobic enrichment media microbial communities from Bioluminiscent Bay, La Parguera, Puerto Rico - Tt and M1 (3) (SPAdes) | ecosystem: Environmental > Aquatic > Marine > Unclassified ...
TCCTCGGCTTCTATTTCCCTCACTACCACCCCATAGCTTTTGTCCACCAAGTTGAGGTACAGTGCTGCCCTGGTCGGTTTCGATCTGTCCTGAAGTGCTCCGATCACTTCATTTTGGTTGGTTTGATGCAAAGCCATCTTTTGTTGGTCCAAACGCAGCACAAACTCCTCTGAACTCTTCTCATTGTACCCCATCCGCTCATTGGTATTGACCTCCTGGATACGCTTATGCTTAAGCAGTTTCTCGGCCAATATCTCCGATTGCAGTTCCAGCTCATCGTAATTATAGCCTTTCATCATGACCGTAAAGGATGGAATACCTTCTCCTCCCGGACCAGCATGAAACCCCTGCCCTACCCCATAAATGGACCAATTGGCCCCGCTCCAATCGGTAGCCTTTACCGAAAGCCTTCCTTTCAGCTGATAGGGTAAAGCGGAATTTTCATACGCCTCCTTAAAGGTTATCGTGATGGAAGCGTTTTGACCAGAGGACACATTGCTGACAAACTTATCCACTCCTTCCACCCCTTTCAGGAATTCCTCAAACTCCCGGATGATAAAATCCATTTGGCCCAGGGTATTGCCAAAAGGCAGCCTGACATTCACATACAAACGGGTTTGAGCGGCTTCCCGGTAACCTGATTTTTCAAATACCCCTCGCACAAACATACGCAAGGATCCTCCCAGTGCTTTGTCCACATAAGGCCTGACATCCTCCTGATACATTGTACCGCCAATGACCTTATTGTACCAATCCTGTCCTTCCCATTTGGCAGGAAGATAAAATACAGGCAGGCCAAAAAGCAGCACCAATAGGGCCACAAAGGTCTTTCGGTACCTGGCAGTAAAACCAATTCCCTTCCGGTACCTTCCAAACCAACGTACTCTCCTGCGCAGCTCTTTCACCGATAAGCTTCTCCCTTCCTTTGCTTTTTCGCCAAACAATAACTGGTACATCGCTGGGGTAAACAGCAGGGCCACCAAAAGAGAAACAGCCAGCATCACCGCCACCACAACCGAAAAATCAGTTAGGTTACGCTGGTCTTCCTCCGGTAATAAAAACACCATCAACAAGGCCGCAATGGTGGTCAAAGACGCCGCTAAAAGGGCAAGAAAAACTTTTCTATTACGGTGCTTATGCAAGTGGTCGATCATAATGATGGCATTGTCCACGATCAGGCCAAAAGAAATGGTCAGCCCTGCAATGCTGTACAAATGAAGATGGGTTCCCAGGGAGTAAAGGATAATGCCCGTCACACTCAGGTTGATCAAAATCCCCAAAAACAGCACTGTCAGGTAGCGCCAGTTCCGGTTGATCAAAAAGATAAAAACCACCAAGATCAAGATGGACAGCCCGGACCGTTGGTAGATTTTATGCAGTTCTTTGGATAGGTATTCGGTATCATCCTGCTCCAAACGTACATCATATCCCGAAGGCAGCAGCTCTGAGGCTTCTTTTACAGCCTGCTTTAGTTTTTGCGCCAGCACCACCTTATTGACATCAGGGCGGCTGGTAATATTCATGGTCACCGAGTTGTTGCCATTGATGCGGTAATATCGGTTGGGCTCAGCTTCTTCCAAGGTAAGTTTGGCAATATCCCGCAAATAAACATCCTTGTCTTCCCGGGTAGTAATCCTAAGGTTTTCCAGCTGTTCCAAATTGGTCAGTGACCGGTCCACCTGAATGAAAAGCGCCTCTCCTTGGTGGTTCAGTGCCATTCCAGGATAACCGGTTCCAAAAGCACTTCTCAGTACACTGAGCAGCATATTACGGCTGATGTCCAAGGCCTGTAACTTTTGGATATCATAGGTCACAAATAACTGCAGGTCATTGGCCCCGTAAACTTGGATCTCCTCGATTTCATCAAAGCGGTTGAGGACCGACCTGAGCACATCCTCTGTTACCTTCTTGATCTCAAAAGCAGCAAAAGGAGCATTAATGCTATATTGCAGGATAGGAGGTTCATGATTGCTTTGGACAGACTGGTAAATGAGGGGATAACTGACTTTGGTATCCAAAGCAGGATATACCTGTCGGATCAGGGAGGCCACTTCAAATTTCTTGAACTCCATGTCCGTATGCTTATCGAACCTCAAGGTCACCGATCCTCCGTTATACCGGGAAACCGATTCGATTTTCTTCAGATCGGCCAATTGGCTGAAAAGCCCCTCTAAAGGGGCAGTCCCTAGTTTTTCCACTAGCTCAGGGGAGGCATCCCGTACTCCAAAAGAAATATTCAGCACCGGCTGCTTTTCCCTTGGATTAAGCTCCACGGTCAACCTGGGCACCAGAGCAAAGCCAATAATGGCCAGCACAAAAAACGATATGACTATTCTGAATGGACTCAATATTTAGATGTTAGCTATTAGACATAAGATTTTAGACTTTAGTATTGAGATGTGAGTCTTGAGTATTGAGCGGTTGTCGCGACAACTGTGCTACTACCCTCGGTTGTTCCCGTTATCCCGCCGGCTGTGCCGAGGGACTCCTAAAGCAGAGCTTTCAGCTCATTACAACTCCATTATCCCGTCGGCTGTGCCGCGGGGATTCCAGAAAGTTGAGCCTATCTGTTACAGGCAGGCTGCTCTTTCCTAGTGCCAGGGCGCAGCCCTCGGCACAACACACACAACCAGTTTTGAGCTCTGATCATCAAACCAATACCACCTCCACCAATCCCTTCTTACCCGAATAATCCCTTGCACTGCTGAAAAGATATTCTTCAGGCTCCTCCACTATCATCGCCTTTACGGGATTTTCATGGATATAATGAAGCTTTTGCTCCAAAAACTTAGCGGACTCAATACCTATTGCTCTATTATCATCTTCCCAAAACTAATAATTCTCGACTCGCTTTACCTGGCCAGCTCTAAACTTCATCCTATTGAGCATCCAGTCCCTTCTGGATTCAATGGATTCCGTTTCCAGACTTTCTACAATTCTCTTTGCCAGATGCCTTTTAAAGTCCCTCAGAAAATCGCTTAGACTAAAAGGCTCCCTCGTTTTACCTAGGAGATGCAAATGATTGCTCATCAGGCACCATGCATGCAAGTCCAAGCCCTTGTTCTTCACGCAATAATTCAAACTGTCCACCACTTCTAACTTATATTCCTTTCTTGTAAACACGTCCAACCAATCCACTACGGTCAACGTCAGAAAGTAGATTCCATTTTGATCGGTTATTCGATAGGGTTTGTTTGAATTATTCATTTCGTAATATTTTGTTAGTTGTCCCGTCGGCTGTGCCGCGGGACTGCGAAAATTGAGTCCGGTTGTCGCAACAGCTGTGCTGCGCGACCATTAAATTTGAGCCTGTGGCTCTTTTTTCGAGCTGAAAGCTCTACTTTCATGGTGCCGGGGCGCAGCCCTCGGCACAACAAACTCACAACGAACTCTATTTTCTCAAGACTCAATACTTCACACTTCGTACTCCCTACTTAGTACTTGATACTAGCTACTTGCTACTTTTATCTTTATTCTTTGCTCTTTATTCTTTTTTCTACTAAATGCCCAATAACACAAAGGCACAAAATACAAGGCCGTCAAGGTACCTATCGTCAATCCCCCAATCACACTGAACACCAAAGGCCGCTGCAAATCCGCACCAAGTCCCGAGCTGAACACTACGGGCAACAAGGCCAGAATCGTGGTGATGGATGTCATCAGGATAGGTTTTAACCTTATCGCACCAGCCTCAAACAGGGCCTTGTCCAAAATGGCTGAAGCTCCCAAGTCTGGTTCTGTTGACCGGTATTTTATCCTTAGGCGGTTGATCGTATCGATCTTCAAAATGGCATCGTTGACCATGATCCCTAACATCACCACTAAGCCGATAGCCGACATCACATTAAGGGAGGTTCCACTCAGCCATAGCACCAGCAAGGCTCCTCCAATCCCCAAAGGCAAGGTAAAGATCACGATCAGGGGCTGAACAAAACTTTCAAATTGGGCTGCCAGGATAAAATAGAGTAACAGCACGGCAACGCCTAAAATCCCCATCAGCTGCTTCAGGTTTTCCTGATCCTTAAAATATTGCCCTGAAAAGGATACGCTCAGGTTCCTTTCCTTGCCCCAATCTTTCAGTATCCGGTCATTGTTTTGGGGATTGGGGGCTGTGATTTCCACCGACTGGTAAATCCCCGTCTTGTCCGCCGTGACGTATTTATAGTGGTTCTCATAGCTCACCAGTATAAAATTGGCAAGCGCATACCCCTGCCCGTCCTTACCCGTCAGGTAGTTGTTCTTCAAGATCGCAGAAAAATCTTCCTTGTTTCCCTGCAACCTGATCGGGGTCACCTCACTGAAGTGCTTGATCTCATCAATGGTATAGCGTCCAAACAGCTTTTCGATCTGGTTGGTCAAAGCACCGATCTCAATCTGGTATAAGGCCAGCTTCTCCAGGTCAATGCGGAAAAGCACTGCCGCCTCCTCCTGAAGCCCAGGCCCCTTTTTCCAGCTTTTTGCTGGCAAGGCTTCCAGCCAGGGCCCCATGGTGGCTGCTTCCACCGGCTTTTTGTTTTTCAGGTCCTTCCACCTCATCTCATAATAAGGGATATTCGAGGAAAACAGCTGGTCGAAGGCATTAGGGGCATCCATGATCTCCACGCTCGCCCGAGGATGGTTTTCCCGAAGCAATTTTTCCAATATGTTCGTTTGCCTTTCTTTGCTGTCCTGATCGCTAAAGTCAACGTATATGCTGGCCTGCTGCACGGCATTTTCCCCATCAAAAAGCAAAAACTGCCGCACTCCCACATCCGCTTCTGCCTGTTCAAACGTCTCTCCCAGGCTTTCTATGACCGTTTTCACCCGGTCCCTGTTCTGTTCCACCCCAATGGGTTCATTCCAGTCCACTTCTATTAAGGCATCCTTTTTTCCTATCGGCGGCAGGCCCTCGGTAGGCAACGCAAAACCGATGATCAAGAATACAGGAACCAAGCTAAACAATAGTCCCAAACTCCTACGACGACGGGCCATCACCCAGACAAAGCCTTTTTTATAAACCTTAAGAATTCCTCTAAAAAACCGGCTGTCTTCCTGCCTGCTGTCCCAAACTTTTTTGGCAAAAAACAAGCGGTACAACAAGGGCAACAGTATAAAGGCCACCACCAGGGACACAAACAGGATGGCCGCTACCGACACCGCCTGATCAAAGAACAGTGCCCCGGAGATCCCGCTCAAAAACACCAGCGGCACAAAAACCGCCAGGGTGGTCAAAACGGAACTGACCAAGGCGGACATCACTTCATTTACACCTTGGACACAGGCCTCAAACAAGGGCAATCCGTCCTGTCTTTTGCGGGTAATATTATCCAATACGATAATGGCATTATCGATCAGCATGCCCAACCCCAAGGCCAGACCGCTCAGGGAAATCACATTGATGGAAATGCCAAAAGCATGAAAAACCAAAAAACTGATCACCAAAGAAGTTGGCAGGCTGACACCGATGATCAAGGGCATTCGGTAATTGCCCATAAAGATAAAAAGCACCCCAAAGGCGAAGATCCCGCCAAACAGCAAACTGGTCTGCAGGTTGTTGATCCCGGCATTGAGCAGCATGGACTGGTCCTGGGTCATGGCAAAATCCACCTGCGGATAGTCATTTTTGAACAGCTCCACCGACTCACGGACCTTCTCCATCAGCTCATTCATTTTGGCCGCGGCCTGCTTGTGCACTGTTACTACCAAACCTTCTTGTCCTCCATAAAGGTGATAGCCCATGGTTTCCCCCATTTTATATCGTACATTCGCCACCTTGCCCAGGGCCACCACCGTGCCGTTTGGCCCGCTTACCGGAAGTTTTTCAATGTCCTCCGGGGTATCCACCCTAGTGGCCAGTCTCAAAAAGTAACGGTACTGCCCGTCCTTGACACTGATACCGGGAAGTTCCCGGTTGCCTGATTGGATGGCACTGATGACATTTTGCTCGGTCATGCCCAGCCCCGCAAGCACTGCCTTATTGGGCTCCACGGTGATCACCCGCTCCTGCTTGCCGTTGATATCCACCAGGGAAATGCCCTGCAGCTGCTCTATCCGTTTTTTAAGCACATTCTCGGTCAGCTTGGTGACCTCGGCATAGTCCGTTCCTTCCTTGGGAATGACCTGGATGCGGACCATGGGAATGTCATTGGTATTGATGCGGATGACCTGTGGGCGGGAGAGTTCCTCCGGAAGGCTGTTGGTCAGCCGGTCGATCTTTTCGTTCACCTCGATATAGGCCAGTTCCATGGAAGTACCGAAAGCAAACTGTAACCTGACCGTGCCTGTTTCACTGCCCGCCTTGCTTTCCATATCCTCCAGGCCGTTCAATGTGAGCAGGCCTTCCCGTACCGGCCGGAGCACATTCTGCTCAATGGCCTCCGGGGAAGCATTGGGATAACTGACCTTCACCACGATCTGGGGCACGTCGATGGGAGGCAAAAGGGAAATGGGCAGTTTGGTAAAGGCAATCAGGCTAAAAACCATCAGGGCCACAAAGACCATGGTCACTGCAATGGGCCTGGACAATAAAAATCTGACCATGGGCTATTCTTTTTCTTGGACTATTTGCACTGGAGCCTGATGGGCAAGCTGCAGGTTATTGCTGGTAATGACCGTTTCTCCATCTTTGATCCCATCAAGGATTTCTATCTCCCGGCCATTGTCCTTGCCCACTTCCACATAGTTCCATTTGGATTCCTTGCCATTGATGGTAAAGACCACCGGACGGCCGGAGCGGTAGACCAAGGCCTGCTTGGGTACCACCACATTATTGTTTTGTGGGGCACGGATCACCGCACGGGCATTCATACCGGGAAGCAGTTTTTCTGCTTTTCCAAGTTTGATATTGACCTCCACCAGACCATTTTCATCCACTTTGGGGTTGATGCTGCTGACTTTGCCGGAAAGGCTGCCTGTTCCTGCGGAGACCGGGTACACTTCTGCCTCCTGTCCGAGGGAAATAAAAGGAATATCGGATTCCAGCACTTTTACGTTCAGTTCCAGTTCGCCTGTACTCAGGATTTCGCAAAAATCCTCACCTGCCTTTACCAAGCTGCCCGGCTTGACCTTTAGATCGGCCACCTTTCCCGATATGGGGGCTTTGATGGTGGATTTGGCCAGTTCCAGTTCCGCTTCTTTCAGCTCTATCTCTGCAGACAATAGGCCGCTGCTGGCCTTCAGCTGCTCATCCACTTCGTTTATTTGTTGGATATCATTTCCCTCAAAGATGGTAGCATAGCCCATCTTTTCACTTTTATAGTTGGCCTGGGCATTTTTCAGCTGCACCAGGGCTTTTTCCTTGCGGAAGATATTGTCGGTATTATCCAGCCGGGCGATCACCGTTCCGGCCTCTACGAAATGCCCTTCCTTTATATTCAATTCTTTGAGGTAGCCCTGTCTTTCGATAAGCACCTTGACCTGCCGGGCGGCCTCCACCTTGCCAGAGGCATTGATCAGGTAATCAAAGGAACGCTTCTCCGCCTTGGCCACCGTGACCTTGGTGGCGCTTACCTCATTCCGCATGGATTCCAAGGGAATTTCCTCCGGCTTTTCCCCTTTGCTCTCACAGGAAAAGAAGAAGGGAATCGCTAAAAATGGCAATAAAAAAAGTGATTTTAAGCTCATGTATTGAATATAAAATTTTCAAAGCCTTAATTAACTAAATTATTAAGTAAAAGAAAAGAAATTATTATAGATGTTAGACACTAGATGCTAGACTTTAGATATTTGAATAACGTACAAATACCGTCCATATGATTGATGGAATGAATACTGTTTCATGGGACTCGTTTCCTGAGCTTGTCGAAGCCCTACCGCTAGTCCGCATTTACAATTCGGCCCCTGTGATAGCTGGCATTTGCAATGCCTTACCACAAATTTTATTGCAATACAATCATTCCTCATCCTACATTCTTCATTCTAAATTTCCCCGCTGGGGGTAATTTGGAATTACACCCTTCTATCCCTACCAATTTATAATTGGATAACAAACATAACTCTCCAATAATCGATCTCTAAAAGACCTGTTAATCTTACATAATTTCTTACACTGGAATACAAATAATCCTCGGGCTTTTCCACGATACCTGCCCGAACTGGGAATATAGGAACACCGACGATTTTATTAATATGATCTATTTCATTGCCGGTAAGCTCAACTTTAATTACCCACAGTATCCCATATAGAACCGTATTTTTTAGTTGAGCCAGAGGCTCAGCATTAAAAGTGCTAAGACACAGCCCTCAGCACAACAGCTAAAGCAAAATCAGCTAATTTCGAACATTTAAAACTAATTACTAGGTTACAAAACTAACCACTCAATCAAAATCAAATAGCCTCTTTCTGTTGAGGAGCTTGAACCAAAGCACTGATTCACCATGCAGCTTCCTATAACCCTTTACAATTAACCAGTCAACTGATTAACCAAATCCCCAACCCCACAGTTCGACAATTACACAATCCAACGGTCCCACAATTCCCTTCCCCACCATCCGCGGGAACCACCCTCATCGTTTTGGCAGAAGGACAAATCCCCAATCCCACAATTCGACAGTTCCACAATCCCCCATTTCTGCGCCAATCCCCGCCATCTGCGGGAACCATTCATGTCATTTCGACTCCAGCAATGCTCAATTAACCAGTTAACCGATAAATCAAATCCCCCTATTTCCGGCCCAACTATTTTTCCTAAATTTATATCCTTAAAAATCAACGAAAAGTCAATGCAACAAGCCCCTTCCGGATGGAACCCCAACCTATATAATGACAAACATGCCTTTGTCTTTGCCTATGGAGAACAATTGCTCGAATTATTGGCTCCGCTAAAGCATGAAAGGATCTTGGACCTGGGATGTGGTTCCGGACAACTCACTTCCTTAATTGGCCAAAAAGCAGCTTCAGTAGTGGGAATGGACCAATCGCCCGAGATGATTGCCGAGGCCAAAAACCTTTATCCCGGCATTGATTTCCTGGTCGGGGATGCCGCAGATTTCCACTTTGAAGAAAAGTTTGATGCCATTTTTTCCAATGCCACCCTTCATTGGGTACTCAGGTACCAGGAGGCAGCACAGGCCATGTATGAAAACCTCAAACCTGGGGGAAGGCTGGTCCTGGAGTTTGGCGGCAAAGGCAATGTGCAGCTTATAGAAACCCAATTGAAACAATCCCTGGCAGCACATGGCTATGAGAAGCAGTCCCAAAAACAACTTTGGTACTTCCCTTCCATTGGAGAGTACAGCACGGTTCTGGAAAATACCGGTTTTAGGGTGACTTTTGCCCAACATTTTGACCGGCCCACAGAACTGGCCGATGAATCCACCGGCATCAAAGATTGGCTTTCCATGTTTGGGGGAAAGTTTTTTGACGGCATCAGTAAATTGGAAATGGCCATCATTATCAAAGAGGTCCAGGACAAATTAAAGCCCCGTCTCTTTAAAGAAGGCAAATGGTGGGCAGACTATAAGCGATTGCGCATGGTGGCGGTTAAGGACTGAAAAGCAGAAAACTATAAACACCTTTTTCACACCAGCACCGACAACAGATGCCTATTTCCCAATCAGCGGTAGTACCCTAGGGCGCACAAGTACAGACCCAAACAAATTGATCCAGCTGAAAGCCTGTCTGCGGCAGACAGGCTCTACTTTCACCGTGCTGGGGTAAAACCCTCGGCACAACAAGGGAATCTGCGATTATCCGCGTTCTCTGCGGGAAACAGTTTACCAATTATAATGCAATTGGCATGATTGTGTATGTGTAATCATTTTAACTTATACCAAATCAGACACTTGGCATAACCGGCACTTGCTACTAAAAATCACATAGCACCTACAATCTCGAAATCAGGTAAGTAAAAAAGCTGTGCCGTATCTTTTTCTACCGTAATGGGATCATAATACATTCTCAGCCTTAAACTTTCGGGTACATCATCCTCATAATAATCGATCAATTTGGCCACCGTATTTGGTTTTAGCACACTGATATTTACCGGAGCCACCCCCATCTGAATCATGCCCAGTTTACGCGCGGCACCCCTGGAAAGATCTATTGTCCTCCGTGAATTTTGGGGAAGTCGGTCATTGATCTTTACAATGATTTCCTTGCCATTTTTCAGATTGGTAACTTTCACCTTAGTACCAAATGGAAGGTTTTTATGCGCAGCGGTCATCCCTTCCATATCAAAAACCTCCCCATTAGCGGTCTTGCGATTATGGAAAAAACGGCCATAGTAACTTGCTATCCCTTTCTCTATCACCAATGTCGAATCCGACTCCAAAATGGTCGGCTGTGCAGTTGCCTTAAAGCTCATCATTGCAACCAAGCACACAATTAAACAACAAGCTTTTTTCATAAGTATCGGCCTACTCAATTTAAGTGCCAATTTCCGGCACCTCCTTGAAATAGGTTTGCTTACCAAATTTTAAGCCCCTAAATTTAGTCTGAATTTTCTTCAAATCACAAATTCCTCTTTTTTAAAATATGTTAAAAATCTTACATTCAGCCGATTGGCACCTAGGGAAACGCTTACAAGAATACTCCAGACTGCCCGAACAACAGCTGGTACTGGAAGAAATTATCGATATTGCTGACCGTGAAAAAGTAGATTTGGTATTGCTTGCCGGAGACATCTTTGACTCCTTTAACCCCAGCCATGAGGCGGTGGAGCTGCTATATAAAAGCCTGAAAAAACTATCCAATGACGGCAAACGCCCCATAGTGGCCATTTCAGGAAACCATGACAGCACCCAGTTTGTGAGTGCACCGAACCCTCTGGCAAAAGAACTGGGCATTCTTTTCTATAGCCAATATGACCAGGAATTTCCAACCGGCAAATTGGATACTGGCATGGAAATCACCCAAGCGGCGCCTGGTTTTGTGGAGCTCAAACTTCCCCTATACGATTTTCCCATCCGGATTATTCTTGCCCCCTATGCCAATGAAGTGTTGCTCAAAACCTACCTTGGCGAGGAAGACAAGGAAGCAGAATTAAGGAACGTCCTAGGAAAAAAATGGCAGCAAATTTCGGATACATATTGTGATGACAAAGGCGTAAACCTATTTGTAGGCCATTTCTTTTTTATGAAAGAAGGCGAAAAGCCAGAGGCAGAACCAGAAAGTGAGCGCCCTATCCTCCATGTAGGTGGAGCCCAAGCCATCTATACCCATCTTATTCCTAGCACCATCCAATATGCGGCCCTAGGGCATTTGCACCGCTACCATGCGGTGGACAAAACTCCCTGTCCTGTAGTCTACAGCAGTTCTCCATTGGCTTACAGCTTCAGTGAGGCCAACCAGGAGAAAAAAGTGGTGCTGGTGGAAGCTATTCCTGGAGAGCCGGCCCAATATAAAGCCCTGCCCCTCAAAGAAGGAAGGCCGCTATACCAG
>Ga0207773_100751_pt1 | contig 11321 bp, 12 predicted proteins | sample TtaePargueraPR_2_FD_187281 | JGI IMG/M metagenome (GOLD analysis project Ga0207773, IMG submission 187281) | Aerobic enrichment media microbial communities from Bioluminiscent Bay, La Parguera, Puerto Rico - Tt and M1 (3) (SPAdes) | ecosystem: Environmental > Aquatic > Marine > Unclassified ...
CCGGCTCGCGGCGCGCGTCATCGCCGTCAGGGGCGCCATCATTCCCACCTGACCACCACCGGTGCCGCGGGTTGGCTGCTGTCGCCGCTTCACGCTAGACTGGCGGAAAACAGCGACGATCAGGGAGAGGCGCGATGCCCGCGCGAGCGACGATGGCGGCCTTGCTGGCTGCCGGCCTGGGGTGGTCACCAGCCGCCGCCCAGGAGGTGCGCCCGATCGAGGGGCACGAGAACTGGAAGCTGGGCATGACTTTGGCTGAAGCGCTGGCGGCCGAGCCCCGCGCCGCGCGCCACGCCTGCGCCGAGTCCACCTGCCTGCACTACGCCGACCGCCGTTTCCCCACCGCCGAGGTCGCCGTCTCCGCTCATTTCGATGCGGCCGAAACACTCGACATTATCGTCATCACCATGGACGTGAAGCCGGGCGACAATCGCTGTCAGCGTGTCTATGCTCAGCTGGCCGCGTTTTACACGGCAGCGCACGGCGAGACGCTGCCGGTGAGCCGCGAGGCCTGGATCTGGTCGCAGCCCCAGGCGACGCTCAGCCTGCTCAGCCAGTGCGGCGAGGGGCAGGATGAAACCATTAACATCCTCTTCGAGTCCCTGACTTCGCAAGGCGGCTGACTCTCTACCTCGCCGCGCTTTCATCCGCGTCAGAAGCAACCGTAGAGAGCTTTCTGACAACACACACCCCACTTGGTTGCAAGCGAGGCCAAACCCGTTTACACAGCATTGAGCCGGAAGAACTCACCCGCCCAAAGGGGAGCTTGGCATGGCCGACCGGACGCAGGAGAGACTTGCGGGACAGCACCCGCCCACGCGCAGGGAGGAATTGAGCGCCTTCCTGGTCCTGGCCGTGCTCATCTGGCCGGCCGTCGCAGTCGGCGTCGTTGGGGGGTACGGCTTCCTCGTCTGGATGTGGCAGCTCGTCTTCGGGCCTCCTGGGCCGCCCGGCTGAAAGCCTTTCGATGCGCGCTGGCCCCAGGCTCTCCCGCCGCAGCTTTCTCTCCGGACGGCCCACCGCCGAACCGGTGCCGCTGCGGCCGCCTTGGACCGACGAGGCTCGACTCGCGAAGGCCTGCGTGGGCTGCGGCGACTGCAGCACCGCCTGCCCGCAGGCGATTCTCTCGCCCGGCGCCGACGGACTGCCGATTCTGAGCCTGTCCGAGCGCGAATGCACCCTCTGCGGCCGCTGTGCGGAGTCCTGCCAGGAGCCGGTTTTCGCCGGCCGTGAGACGCCTGCCTTCCTCCACCGTGCCGCCATCGAAGAGACCTGCTTCGCGCAACGAGGCATCCATTGCCAGACCTGCGGCGATGCCTGCCCGCAGGCCGCGATCCGCTTCCGCCCGCAACTCGGTGGACCGCCCTTGCCCGAGGTCTCGGCCGCGAGCTGCAATGGCTGCGGCGCCTGCCTTGCGGTCTGCCCGGCCGAGGCCGTCGCCCTGCGCCCGCTGGAGGGCGCCGATGCCTGACGCGCCGCGCGAGTTGCACATTTCCAGCGCCGTCGTCAGCGCCGTGCCCCGGCACGTCGAGGCCGTCGCCGCTGCCGTCGCCGCGCTGCCCGACACCGAGGTGCACCACGTCGCGGGCGGCAAGATCGTGATTGTCATGGAAGGACCGAACGAAAGCGTCATCGGTGGTCGCCTCACGCAGATCGCCCTGATGGATCATGTGCTGTCCGCCAACCTCGTCTACGAAGTGATCGAAACCGAAGGCTCAGGAGAGGCCTGTCATGGAACACAGCAGACGTGAGGTTCTGAAGCTGCAGGCGGCGGCCGTGGCCGCCGCGGCCGCAGGCATCGGAACGGCTGCGGCGCAGCCCGTGCCGGGCGGGGTCGGCTCGCTGCAGATCGCCTGGTCCAAGGCTCCCTGCCGGTTCTGCGGCACCGGCTGCGGTGTCATGGTGGGCGTGCGCGACGGCAAGGTGGTGGCGACCCACGGCGACGTGAAGGCCGAGGTGAACCGCGGCCTCAACTGCGTGAAGGGCTACTTTCTCTCGAAGATCATGTACGGCCAGGACCGTCTTACCCGGCCGCTGCTGCGCAAGCGCAACGGCGTCTACGACAAGGACGGCGAGTTCGAGGAGATCGGCTGGGACGAAGCCTTCGACGTGATGGCCGAGAAGTGCAAGGCGACCTTGGCCACCAAGGGACCGACGGCGGTGGGCATGTTCGGCTCCGGGCAGTGGACGATCTGGGAAGGCTACGCCGCCTCCAAATTCATGCGCGCCGGCCTGCGTTCCAACAACCTCGACCCCAATGCGCGCCACTGCATGGCTTCGGCGGCGGTCACCTTCATCCGTGCCTTTGGCATCGACGAGCCGATGGGCTGTTATGACGACTTCGAGGCAGCCGACGCCTTCGTGCTCTGGGGCTCCAATATGGCGGAGATGCATCCGATCCTGTGGACGCGCCTTACGGACCGACGGCTCAGCCATCCGCATGTCAGGGTCGCCGTGCTGTCGACTTTCACCAACCGCAGTTCGGATCTCGCAGACCTACCGATCGTGTTCAAGCCCGGCAGCGACCTCGCGATCATGAACTACATCGCGAACCACATCATTTCGACGGGTCGGGTAAACCAGGATTTCATCGATCGCCACACCACCTTCATGACGGGGGCGACCGACATCGGCTACGGTCTCAGGCCCGAGGATCCGCGCGAAGTAGCGGCAACCGGCGCGCCGCGCGCCGGCGACATGGCGCCCAGCGACTTCGAATCCTACAAAGCCTTCGTGGCGGAGTACACGCTGGATCGCGCGGCCGAGATCTCCGGCGTCGAGCCGTCGCAACTTGAGGCGCTGGCGGAACTCTACGCCGATCCCGAGAAGAAAGTGATGTCGCTGTGGACCATGGGGTTCAATCAGCACGTCCGCGGCGTCTGGGCCAACCACCTCGTCTACAATCTCCACCTCCTCACGGGGAAGATCGCCGAGCCCGGCAACTCGCCCTTCTCGCTGACAGGCCAACCGTCCGCCTGCGGCACCGCGCGCGAAGTCGGCACCTTCGCGCACCGGCTACCAGCGGACATGGTGGTGACCAACGCCGACCATCGCCGCCACGTCGAGGAAGTCTGGAAGCTGCCGCAAGGCCTGCTGCCCGATAAGCCCGGCTATCATGCCGTCCTGCAGGATCGCATGCTGAACGACGGCAAGCTGAACTTTTACTGGGTGCAGGTGAACAACAACATGCAGGCCGCGCCCAACTCCTCCAACGAGACTTTCCCGGGCTATCGCAATCCCGAGAATTTCATCGTCGTGTCGGACGCCTATCCGACGGTCACCGCGCGTTCCGCCGACCTCATCCTGCCGGCCGCCATGTGGGTGGAGAAGGAAGGCGCCTATGGCAACGCGGAACGGCGTACGCACTTCTGGCACCAACTTGTCCAGGCTCCCGGGGAAGCCCGCTCCGATCTCTGGCAGATCATGGAGTTCTCCAAGCGCTTCACCACCGACGAGGTGTGGCCGAAGGAGATCCTCGACGCCAACCCGGACTACAAAGGCAGGTCGCTGTTCGATGTGCTCTTCCGCAACGGCAACGTCGACCGCTTCACGCTGGAGGAAACCGACAGCACCTACGCGAACCAGGAGGCGCAGCACTTCGGCTACTATGTGCAGAAGGGCCTCTTCGAGGAGTACGCGGAATTCGGCCGCGGCCATGGGCATGACCTTGCCCCCTTCGATACCTATCACGAGGTGCGCGGCCTGCGCTGGCCGGTGGTCGACGGCGAGGAGACGCGCTGGCGCTTCCGTGAAGGCTATGACCCCTACGTGACGCCAGGCAGCGGCGTGGAGTTCTACGGCCGCCCCGACAAGCGGGCCGTCATCCTCGCGGTCCCCTACGAGCCGCCGGCCGAGCCGCCGGACGCCGAATACGATCTCTGGCTGGTGACCGGGCGGGTGCTCGAGCACTGGCATTCCGGCTCCATGACCATGCGCGTGCCCGAGCTCTACAAGGCCTTCCCCGGCGCGCGCTGCTTCATGCACGCCGAAGATGCCCGCACGCGCGGCCTGAATCAGGGCGCGGAGATCCGCGTGGTCTCGCGGCGCGGATCGATCGTCACGCGTGTCGAGACGCGCGGGCGCAACCGCATGCCCCGCGGAGTTGTCTTCGTGCCGTGGTTCGATGCCAGTCAACTGATCAACAAGGTCACGCTGGACGCCACCGATCCCATCTCGAAGCAAACGGATTTTAAGAAATGCGCCGTCCGCATCGAGCCGGCCTGAGCGCCGCCACCTTCGCCTTCGCAGCCGTGCTGGCGGCGGGCGCGTTGTCCCAGGGCCTGCCGCAGCCGTCGCCGCGTCTGACCGGCCCGACGCCGCCGATGGATAACAGCGAGGCACCGCCGCTGGCCAATCCGGTAACCGACGACGTGCGGCGGATGCGCAATTATCCGGAGCAGCCGCCGGTGATCCCCCATTCCATAGCAGGCTATCAGCTGACGCTGAACGCCAACCGCTGCCTTGAATGCCACCGGCGGCAGTTCACCGAGGCCTCGGGGGCACCGATGATCAGCGTCACGCACTTCATGGACCGCGACTTCCAGGTGCTCGCCGACGTCGCGCCGCGGCGCTACTTCTGCCTGCAGTGCCACGTGCCGCAGACCGACGCGCGACCGCTGGTCGACAACACCTTCGTCGACATGACGAAGACCGGCGCCAGCAACTGAGGGACGGCCATGAGCGGACTCAAACGCCTGCTCGGCCGCCTGTGGCTGCTGGTCAGCCGCCCGGCAGCCCACCTCAGCCTTGGTTTCCTCACCCTGGGCGGCTTCGTCGGGGGCGTGGTCTTCTGGGGCGGCTTCAACACCGCGCTGGAGCTGACCAACACCGAGACCTTCTGCATCAGCTGCCACGAGATGCGAGACAACGTCTATGAGGAACTGACCCGCACCGTCCACTTCACCAACCGTTCGGGCGTACGGGCGACCTGCCCGGACTGCCACGTGCCGCACGAGTGGACCGACAAGATCGCGCGCAAGATGCAGGCGTCCAAGGAGGTCTGGGGCAAGATCTTCGGCACCATCGACACCCGCCAGGAGTTCCTTGCCCACCGCTTGGAACTGGCCCAGCACGAGTGGGCGCGCCTCAAGAGCAACGACTCCTTGGAATGCCGCAACTGCCATAGCGCTGTGGCCATGGATTTCACCCGCCAGGCCGACCGGGCGGCGGAGATTCACAGCCGTTATCTGGTGAACGGCGAGCGCACCTGCATCGACTGCCACAAGGGCATCGCCCACCAGCTGCCGGACATGACGGGCGTCGATCCGGGCTGGGTGGCGCCGCCCGAACTGCGCGGCGACGACGCCTACCGCCCAAGTCCCTAGATCCGAAAAAGTAACTTTAAAACAACCCCTTATCAGGCGACGGGGGCCTTCGAAAAAATTCCTTATGAAAGCTCTTGAAAGCGCCCGGGGAAGGGAATAAATCGGGGCCGAATTAGCACTCGCCGAAAGGGAGTGCTAACAACGAGAGGCACAGACCAACCCAGGGGAAAATCCCATGAAATTCAGGCCTTTGCATGACCGCGTCGTGATCCGCCGCATCGAAGAGGACGTGAAGACCGCCGGCGGGATCATCATTCCGGACACCGCCAAGGAAAAGCCGAGCCAGGGCGAGGTGATCGCCGTCGGCCCGGGCGCCCGCAACGAGAAGGGCGAGATCGTCGCTCTGGACGTGAAGGTCGGCGACACCGTGCTGTTCGGCAAGTGGTCGGGCACCGAGGTGAAGATCGACGGCAAGGAGCTGTTGATCATGAAGGAGTCCGACATCATGGGCGTGCTGGAAGGCACCAAGTCCGCCAAGAAGGCGGCCTGACCCGCTTAGGAGCCCGTTTAGGAGAAAACGACCATGGCTGCTAAAGAAGTCAAGTTTTCCACCGACGCCCGCGAGCGCATGCTGCACGGCGTCGACATCCTCGCCAACGCGGTGAAGGTCACCCTCGGCCCCAAGGGCCGCAACGTCGTGCTCGAGAAGTCGTTCGGCGCCCCGCGCATCACCAAGGACGGTGTGACGGTCGCCAAGGACATCGAGCTGAAGGACAAGTTCGAGAACATGGGCGCCCAGATGGTGCGCGAGGTGGCCTCCAAGACCAGCGACATCGCCGGTGACGGCACCACCACCGCCACCGTGCTGGCCCAGGCCATCGTGCGCGAGGGCGTGAAGTCGGTCGCCGCGGGCATGAACCCGATGGACCTGAAGCGCGGCATCGACCTCGCGGTCGCCACCGTCGTCGAGGACCTCAAGAAGCGCTCGCGCAAGGTCACCGACAACGCGGAGATCGCCCAGGTCGGCACCATCTCCGCTAACGGCGACGCCGAGGTTGGCAAGATGCTGGCCGAGGCCATGCAGCGCGTCGGCAACGAGGGTGTGATCACCGTCGAGGAGGCCAAGTCGCTCGAGACCGAGCTCGAGGTCGTCGAAGGCATGCAGTTCGACCGCGGCTACCTGTCGCCGTACTTCGTGACCGACGCCGACAAGATGCAGGCGGTGCTCGAGGATCCCTACATCCTGATCCACGAGAAGAAGCTCTCCGGCCTGCAGGCCATGCTGCCGCTGCTGGAGGCCGTAGTGCAGTCCGGCAAGCCGCTGCTGGTCATCGCCGAGGACGTCGAGGGCGAGGCGCTCGCCACTTTGGTGGTGAACCGCCTGCGTGGCGGCCTGAAGGTCGCCGCCGTGAAGGCCCCGGGCTTCGGCGACCGCCGCAAGGCCATGCTGGAGGACATCGCGACCCTGACCGGGGGCCAGGTGGTCTCCGAAGACCTCGGCATCAAGCTGGAGGGCGTCACCCTCAACATGCTGGGCCGCGCCAAGCGCGTCATCATCACCAAGGAAGAGACGACGGTGGTGAACGGTGCCGGCAAGAAGGCCGACATCCAGGGTCGCTGCAACCAGATCAAGGCGCAGATCGAGGAAACCACCTCGGACTACGACCGCGAGAAGCTGCAGGAGCGCCTGGCGAAGCTGGCCGGCGGCGTGGCCGTCATCCGCGTCGGCGGTGCCACTGAGGTCGAGGTGAAGGAGCGCAAGGACCGCGTCGACGACGCCCTCCACGCCACCCGTGCCGCGGTCGAGGAAGGCATCGTTCCGGGCGGCGGCGTCGCTCTGCTGCGTTCCGTGGCCAAGCTGGAGAAGCTCGAGGCCGACAATGAGGACCAGAAGGTCGGCATCCGCATCGTGCGCAAGGCCCTCGAGGCCCCGCTGCGCCAGATCGCGGAGAACGCCGGCACCGACGGCTCGGTCGTGGTCGGCAAGGTGCTGGAGTCGAAGGACCCCCAGTGGGGCTACAACGCCCAGACCGGCCAGTACACCAACCTGGTGAAGGACGGCGTCATCGACCCGACCAAGGTCGTGCGCGCCGCCCTGCAGGACGCCGCCTCGGTGGCCGGCCTGCTCATCACCACGGAGGCCATGGTCGCCGACAAGCCCGAGAAGAAGGCCCCGGCGATGCCGGCCGGCGCGGGCGGCATGGGCGACATGGACTTCTGACCTCCGCCTACAACGTAAACCCAAGGCGAAGACTGAGGGGCCGGTTGCCACCGGCCCCTTTTTCTTTGCCCCCGAAGCCTTCACGATACCTGCACAAGGGGAACCATCCCGCCATCGCCTGCGTTGATTACGGTGTCCGGCTGCGCCTGTCCTTCCGTGACCCGATGTCGCATTCCCCTTCCCTCCCGCAGACCATGGCCCGCAACGACGACCACCCGCTCCTGAGCGAGGGAGACACCTGCTGGCGCGTCGCGCCAAGCCGCCGCGCGCGCATGCTGATCGACGCCGCCGACTACTTCCTCGCGGTGCGCCGCGCCCTGCTGAAGGCCGAGCGCAGCGTCTTCATCGTCGGCTGGGACATCGACAGCCGCACGCGGCTGGTCGGCCCCGGCGGCGAGATGGATCCGGACGACGACCTGCCGGACTCGCTCTGCGCCTTTCTCACGGAGCTGGTGAAGCGCCGCCCCGGGCTGAAGATCCACCTGCTGCTGTGGGACTACTCGATGCTCTACGCCCTGGAGCGCGAGCCGCTGCCGGCGATCCGCCTCGACTGGGCGACGCCCCCGCAGATCTCCGTCTGCCTGGACGACGTGCTGCCGATCGGCGCCTGCCATCACCAAAAGCTGGTGGTGATCGACGATGCGGTCGCGTTCAGCGGCGGCCTGGACCTCACGATCCGGCGGTGGGATACGTCGGATCACCGCATGAACCACCCAGCCCGCAAGGACCCGCGCGGCGAAGGTTACCGGCCGTTCCACGACGTCCAGATGATGGTCGACGGCGAGGCGGCGCTCGCACTCGGCGAGCTGGCCCGCCGCCGATGGCAGCGCGCCGCCTGCGAGAAGCCCGAGCGTGCGCGGCCCAGCGGCGACCCCTGGCCCCAGGGCTTCGAGCCGCACTTCACCGGCAGCGACATCGGCATCGCGCGCACGCAGCCGCCCTACGACGGGCAACGCGAGGTGCGCGAGGTGGAGCGGCTCTTCCTGCGCAGCATCGCCGCGGCCGAGCGGCACATCTATTTCGAGAACCAGTTCGTCACCGCCGACAGCCTCTGCGCCGCCCTCATCGACCGGCTCAAGGAGCGATCGGCCCTCGAGGTGCTGATCGTGGCGCCGAACGTCCACCACACCTGGCTGGAGGAGCGCTCGATGAATGCCGGGCGCCGGCGCTTCATGGACCGCCTGAAAGCCGCCGGGTTCGGCGACCGCGTGCGCCTGGTGTTTCCTGCGGTGCCGGACGACGACAGCGGCGAAGGCGTGATGGTGCACGCCAAGGTGACCATCGTCGACGACCGCCTGCTGCGCGTCGGCTCCGCCAACCTGAACAATCGCTCCATGGGCACGGACACCGAATGCGACCTGGCGGTCGAGGCGACGACGACGGAAGAACGCGCGGCGATCGCACGGCTGCAGCACCGCCTGCTCGCCGAGCACCTCGGCCTGCAAGCCGAGGAGGTCGCTGCGCTGCTGGCCGAGGAGCGCTCCCTGCTCGCCGTGGTCGATCGCTGCGACGGCAACCCGCGTGGCCTGAAGTCCATCGACCTCAGCGGCGCGCCCTCCGACGAGCTGAGCCGCACCGTCGGTCAGATTGCCGATCCCGAGCGCCCCATCGAGACGCCGGAGTTCGTCGGCGACATGTTCGGCGCCCGGCAGAATCGCCAACCGTTCTCGCGCTTGGTGAAGCTCGCGCTTGCGGCGGTGCTGATCCTCGGCCTCGTCGCATTGTGGCGCTTCACGCCCCTGTCCGAGCTCACCGATCCGGAAACGCTGCGGGACCTGCTGCAGTCGCTCGGCGGCGGAATATGGCTGCCGCTGGTGGTCTTCGCCGCCTACATCCTGGGCGGCCTGGTGATCTTCCCGGTCACCGTGCTGATCGCCGTCACCGGCATGGTATTCGCGCCGCTGCCCGCCTTCGCCTATGCGCTCGGCGCCACCCTCGCGAGCGCCATCCTTACCTACGCCATCGGCCGCAAGACCGGCGCGCAGCCGCTGCGCAACCTGCTCGGCGCAAGGGTCAACCGGGTCAGCCGGGCGCTGGCCAGCCGCGGCGTCCTTTCCGTGGCGGCGCTGCGCATGCTGCCGATCGCCCCCTTCACCTTCATCAACCTCGCCGCCGGGGCAAGCGGGGTGAAGTTCTTCGACTACCTCGCCGGCACGCTGCTCGGCATGGCGCCGGGTATTCTGGTCATCACGCTGCTGGGCAATCAGCTGGCCCAGGTGCTGAGCGATCCGGAGCCGGGGCAGATCGCGCTCTTCGCGCTCTTCATCCTGGCCTGGCTGGCCGCCTCCTTCGGGCTGCAGGCCCTGGCGACGAAGCTGCGTGCGCGCGGCAATGCCTGAGTTGCGCGATCGCCTGAGGGTGCTCACCTGGAACATCCACGCCTGCATCGGCGCCGACGGCCGGCACGACGTCGCACGGGTCGGCGAGGCGGTGAGCGCGCTGATGCCGGACATCGCCGCCTTCCAGGAGGTCGACTCGCGCCGGCCCGCCCCGGGCGCCGGACGGGTCTACGACATCCTGCGCGCGCGGGTGGGCGCCCACGGCCACAACGCCTGGTCACTCTCCGGCGAGGACGGCCACTATGGCCAGATCCTCGCCAGCCGCTTTCCTTTAGAGGACAAGGAGGTGCACGACATCTCGGTCGCCGGGCGCGAGCCGCGCAAGGTGATGACCGCCTATGCCTGCCTGCCCGACACGCGCCTGCGCGTGGTCGCCACGCACTTCGGCCTCAGCCGAGGCGAGCGGCGGCGTCAGGTGGCCGCCCTCCAGCGGATCCTCGCTGCTGACCTCACCGGGCCACTGCTGCTGCTCGGCGACTTCAATGAGTGGTTCCGGCCGCTCCGCTGCCAGCGGGAGATCTTCTCGCTGGTCGGCGCCTGGACCCGCCATGCCAGCTTCCCGGCCCGCCTGCCCCTTTTCCCCCTCGACCGCATCGCCTGCCGCCCGGGTGACCTCCTCGTGCGCAGCCGCGCCGTCGGGGAAGCCCGTGCCGCCTCGGATCACCTGCCGGTGGTGGCAGAGCTGGCGCTGCCCGCCCCGGCCTAGGCCCCAGGCACGGTCGCCCTACGCGCCCCTTGACGTGGCGCCGATATATTCATATCTCTGCAATTATGAATGTGAACGATCTGCAGCGGTCGGCCGGCCAGGCCGCCGAGCTGATGAAGGCGCTGTCGAGCGAAAATCGGCTGCTGCTGCTGTGCCAGCTGGCCGAGGGCGACAAGACCGTCGGCGAACTGGCCGCGGCCCTGGGCCTGCGCCAGGCCGCGGTCTCGCAGCAGCTCGCCCTGCTGCGCAAGGACGGGCTGGTTGCCGCCCGCCGTGACGGCCGCTCGATGCATTACAGCCTCACCGCCTCGGAGGCGCGGGCCGTGATCCTGCTGCTGCACCGCCTCTACTGCGAACCCGCCAAAGCCATGGCGCTGACCGAGCAAACCGGAGCCTGAAGATGTCCTCGCCGCTGCCTGCCGCCACCCCCCGCCCGACCGCTCTGCGCAAGCTCGCGCCCCGCGAGGCCAAGGCCCTGCTCGACAGCGGCAGGGCAGTCCTCATCGACATCCGCGAGAGCGATGAGTTCGCCCGCGAGCACCTGCCGGGCGCTCACCACGTGCCGCTCTCCGGCTTCAGCGCCGCCGACTTCCCGGCAGAGGCCGGCAAGATCGCGATTTTCCACTGCGCCAGCGGCGCGCGCACGGCCGAAGCAGCGCCGCGCATCCTCGCCACCGCCTTCGCCGAGGTCTGCCAGCTGGAGCAGGGCCTCAACGGCTGGAAAAAGGCCGGCCTGCCGACGGTCGTGAACCGCCGCGCGCCCATCTCGATCCAGCGCCAGGTGCAGATCA
>Ga0207773_100752_pt1 | contig 11320 bp, 3 predicted proteins | sample TtaePargueraPR_2_FD_187281 | JGI IMG/M metagenome (GOLD analysis project Ga0207773, IMG submission 187281) | Aerobic enrichment media microbial communities from Bioluminiscent Bay, La Parguera, Puerto Rico - Tt and M1 (3) (SPAdes) | ecosystem: Environmental > Aquatic > Marine > Unclassified ...
AAAGGAGATCCAGATAAATTGGGGGCCAAAGAAGACGGGTATGAGCTACAATACGTGGATAATACCTTTACCCAAAACCCCTGGTGGGCAGCCTACCAATTTGAAAACTCCAATATCAGGGATAGGGTGATTGCTTCTGCTATGGCCAGGTATGATTTTACTGACTGGTTGTATTTGCAAGGAAGGATCGGTTCGGATTTCTATACCTCCAGAAGAAGAAGTTTGGAACCCTATGGTACAGCCTATATTCAGTTGGGAGCCTTGAATGAAGAAGAACACCGGGTAAGAGAGATAAACATGGACTGGATGTTGGGTACTGATTATAAGTGGGGAGACTATGGGGTCAACGCCTTTGTAGGAGGTAGTACCATGACCAATAAGTATGAGGTATTGGGTGGCCGTGCCACTAATTTTAATGTGCCTTTCCTCCATACCCTTCCTAATGGAGGCCAACAATCTATTGTATATAGTATCAGGGAGTTTGGAATCAATTCACTGTATGGTTCGGCTGAATTTTCTTATAAAAACATATTCTTCCTGAATGCGACTGCTAGAAATGACTGGTATTCTACCTTGCCTGCGGATTCTAATGACCTGTTGTTCCCAAGTGTGGGTGGTAGTTTTGTTTTCTCTGATGCATTTGATCTGCCAGAATGGATTTCTTTTGGTAAAGTAAGGGCCTCTTTGGCAGGAGCAGGTGGAGGTACCGATCCGTACCAATTGATCCTTAATTATAGTTTGTTTGGCCAGGGTCACAATGGTGCGGCTTTGGGTCGAATTGATCAAACCAGTGTGCCAAACAGCCAGTTGAAGCCATTAAGAACAAATGAAGTGGAAGTAGGATTGGATATAAGGTTCTTTGAAGACCGCTTGGGCATTGATTACGCTTATTATAACAGAGAAACCAAGGACGATATTATTCAGGCAACGATTTCCCAAACTTCTGGATATGGAAATGCCACCGTTAACGTTGGCCGGGTTTCCAATTCAGGACATGAGTTTTTATTGACAGGTTCTATACTTGAAAATAGTCAGATAAGGTGGAATTCCAGTTTGAACTTCTCTTATAATAAGAACGAAGTTGATCAACTTTTTGGGGATTCTAAGGTGTTGTCAGTTGAGTCTCCAAGAGGTGGTGGTGCTAATATCCAACACAGGATACCTTATACAGATGAGGAAACTGGGATGTTTATGGAAGGTGGTTATGGGGTAATCGTTGGATTAAAGCATATGCGAATTGACGGTCAAAAAGTCTATGATTCCAATGGACTTCCAGTGCAGGAGAGTGGTGCTTTTTATCTTGGCGATGGAGTAGCTCCTTGGTCTGGAGGCTGGAACAACAACTTTGCCTTCAAAGACTTTACACTAGGTTTTCTGGTAGACTTTAAGTTTGGTGGTTCTTTGTTTTCCGGTACTAATGCCAATGCATATTCCAATGGTATGCACAGAGCCACTTTGGAAGGTCGTGAAAACGGCTTGACCATTGAAGGTGTGGATATAAACGGGGATGCCCAGACATGGGACATTGCTGCCAGTGATCCTAATAATCAGGGGATAACCACCGTGCAGAATTATTATAGTCAGTTGGCCTCTATTACCGAATACTTTGTTTACAGTGCAGACTATATAAAACTGAGACAGGTTTCTTTGGGATATGTGGTACCAAGCAGTTTGCTGAGAAATACGCCTTTTACATCGGCTAGTTTATCGGTAATTGCGCGGAATTTATGGTTGATTCACAGTGAAGTGGATAATATAGATCCAGAGTCTACTTACAGTTCCTCCAATGGACAAGGACTCGAATGGTATGGTGTTCCACAGACCAGAAGTTATGGTTTTAACCTTAGTGTCAAATTCTAACAGGAATCTCCAAAAATTATGAAAACGATAAAAACAATTTATATAAAGATAGTAGCCTTAAGCATGTTGCTTATGGTGTCGCTAAATGCCTGTAATACGGATAATTTGAAAGAGCTGAATGTGGACCCTAGGGTGGCCAGCGAAATTGATCCAGGTTTTATTTTGGCTTATACGCAGCTTCAAACCTCCGGAGAACGTTTTGAAAACTGGAGGACGGTCATGATCTTCCAGTCTGTCATGATCCAACATTTTGCCGCATTGGCTACCTATTGGGTAGGGGACAAGTACCTTCATAATGACCAATATACAGCTGCACTATGGGACAGGGCATATGTAAATTACATTAAGGACCTGGTAAACTTGGTGGACATTACTGACCCTAATAAGGAAGGTGCCGATCCAGCGGATATAAACTACCATGCCATTGCCAGGATTTGGAAGGCCTTTGCCTTCCAAAGGGTGACGGATATCTATGGTGATGTTCCCTATTTTGATGCCGGTAAAGGGTTTATTGATCAAAACTTCTTCCCGGATTATGATCCTCAAGAGGAGATATACCCGGATTTGGTCAATGAATTAGAAGTTGCAGCAGGGATGCTGGATGCTTCCCAGCCAAATCCCGGCAGTCAGGATTTGATTTATGGTGGTGATATAGAAAAATGGAGAAAATTTGCTTATTCTCTTATGTTGCGAATTGGAATGAGAATGAGCAAAGTTGCCCCCAATATGGCTCAAGAGTATGTGGGAAAAGCCATTGCAGGTGGGGTGATGACCAGCAATGATGATATTTGTTATATCCAGCACACTGATGGACCTGAAGGAATTAACCGAAATGGGATCGGTGAAGTGTTCAATTATGATGCCGGTAGTAATAGTTATACAAATGATGATCAAGGTGTACTGAGCAAGACCTTTATTGATTGGCTGCTGGCCCATAATGATCCCCGGGTGGAAAAACTGAGCTGGGTGAAAAATGGAGGTCCCCACAGAGGATTGCCAAATGGTTATGATGGCAATACAATTGAAAATTTTGACCCCCAATACACTACTTCCGCCAGACGAGATGATTATAGCAGAATTAACCCTCTCTTTGTATTAAGAGAATCTCCTATGGTATTCCAGACCTATGCTGAAGTGGAGTTTTTGTATGCCGAGGCCATAGAACGTGGTTGGGCTACAGGCAGCGCTGCAGACCATTATAGAGCAGGAGTGACTGCCGCTATGAAACAGTATACAGTCTATGACCCAAGCCTGGAAATTTCTGATTTGGATATCACCTTATATTTGACCTTGAACCCGTACAATTCTTCTGACTGGGGGAGAATTCTCGGGGAGCAATATTGGGCAGCGACTTTACTAAATGAGTATGAAGCCTACGCCAATTGGAGAAGGACAGGTTATCCAGAGTTGACACCAGTAAATTATCCTGGTAATCAAACAGATGGTACCATCCCGAGGCGGTTAAGGTATCCAGGTGCAGAAGCTGCCAATAATCCGGAAGGATATTCTGCAGCAATAGCTAGGCAGGGCCCTGATACTTACACCACCAGAATGTGGTGGGATGTAGAGTAAATCAGTCGATTTATCAGTGACTATCAAAATTGTCAGAAAAAAATAATCAAAACATGAGCCACAGTTTTTCTTATTTACTGTGGCTCTTTTTCCTGGTTTATAGCAGAGGCTTATTGGTGTTGATAGAGCATTAACCGGCAATGTTCCATAGAATATCTTCCTTAGGAGGCGTTTGTGTTTTGGTTTGGAACGGCTTAAAATTTAATACCAATAGCTTCAGTTGGGTTAGGTCTGAAAAGTTCATTTTTTTTGTGAAAAAAATTAAATAATTATAGTTTTTAAATGTAAAATATTGTTTAATGATTTTGTTTAATTAAAAATAATGCACAAAATATTTTGTAATTTAAATCAAATTCCTAACTTTAATTAGTTTCTTTTCAGGTAGTTGAAATTTATAAAAAAGGATTTCATAATTATCGAATAGTAATAAATCAGGACATGGGATAGCAGCAGATTTGAAAAGAATTATCTCCCCCTGATAAAGCATTTGGTGAAGCGGCGATGCTTATAACTTGGCCCAAGGCCTGTTTTTAGTAATACAGATACTCCACAGAAAATCCCTCTATCCCTAGAGGTGCACTTGGTGAAACAGCTATGTTTCGAATTAGCCTAAGGCTAAAATTTTATTGACCAATTATTCTGAATAAAGATTCTAGTTTATTGATAAGCGCTAGGAGAAGCAGTAAAGTTTTGAATTTGGCAATAAGCCAAGTTCTATTGATGTAACCCTTAACAAAAACACCCAAATTCTATGAAAAAAATTCTACTTACCATGATTTTCATGGTATTGTTGGTAGGCCAATCCGTATTGGCCCAAACCAATACGATCAGGGGAACTGTTACCGATGAAGGCAATGGAGATCCCATACCAGGAGTAAACGTCTTTATCAAAGGTACGACCACGGGTACTTCTACCGATCTGGATGGTAACTATGTACTGTCCAATGTCCCGGGGAATGCTACCTTGGTGTATTCATTTATTGGTTATACTTCCCAGGAAGTGTTTGTGGGAGGGAGGAGCACAATTGATATTGTTCTGGCCCAAGATACAGAAGAACTCGGAGAGGTAGTTGTAACCGCATTAGGAATTAGTAAAGAAAAAGAAAAACTTGGCTATTCTGTAACGGAAGTTGGAAGTGAGGCCTTAAATAAAGCGCGGGAAACCAATATCGCCAATTCCTTGGCAGGACGGGTTGCCGGCTTAGTGGTTAAAGGAACCAGTAGTGGTCCAGGAGGAACATCCAAAATCACGTTGAGGGGCTTACCAAGTATAAGTGGAACAGGATCTCCGCTGTATGTTATCAATGGTATCCCCATGGATAACTCCCAACGCGGAGCTGCAACACAATGGGGTGGTGGTGATAGCGGAGATGGTATCGGTAACCTAAGCCCTGATGATATCGAGACTATGACTGTCTTAAAAGGCCAAGCGGCATCCGCGCTTTATGGTTCCCGGGCTTCCAATGGTGTTATCTTAATCACCACAAAAAAAGGTAAGAAGGGCGGAGACTGGTCATTAAATTATACCATGAACTTTATGGCGGAAGACCCAGTAGATTTTACGGACTTCCAGAACGTTTATGGACAGGGTACTGGAGGCCTGAAACCTACTACTGCTGATGATGCCAAGACCACCGGGCGATTAGCTTGGGGAGCTATGATGGATGGCAGCCAGGTGATCGGTTTCGATGGCAATCAATATTCCTATTCCCCTGCCAGTGAAAACTACATCGATTTTTATAGGACAGGTACAAACTTCACAAATACGGTTTCAGTTTCTAAAGGATTGGGTGAGGAAGGATCATTTAGGCTATCGCTTTCTAATCTAGATGCAAGGTCCATAGTGCCTAACAGTGATGTGGAACGATTGACCATTAACCTGAATGTGGATCAAAACATTACGGAAAAGCTGAATGTGGCCGCTATGATCAATTATATTGATCAGGAGTCCAATAATATCCCATTCCTAAGTGACGGTCCTAAGAATCCCAATAACTTCTTGTTTTTGGCTCCAAATATCAACCATAATATTTTTTCACCAGGATATAATCCTGATACCGGGGCTGAGGTGGTGTTCAGTGATGATATTTTCGTGACCAACCCTTATTTTATTGTCAATCAGGGAGAAAATGACCTGGGTAGGCGTCGTACCATATCGGCATTGTCTGCTAAGTATAGCTTTACGAAGGATATTTATGCGATGGTGAGAATGGGAAATGATGTTTCCAATGACAAGTTTTTTGGAATCGATCCTTATGGACTGGCTTATACCGGTGGTTTACAAGGAGGCCTGAGCTCAAAAGGGCAATCAGAAAGATCTGAATTTAACTTGGATGGTATTTTCGGTGTTAGAGCCGATTTGACGGACCTGATCGAACTGGATGCTCTCGCAGGTGTGAATTTGAGAAATAACAAGTTTGAAACCGTCGGAGTAGGGGGAAGTAGATTTGTGATTCCTTACCTATACTCTCCATTCAATGTAGAGACATTCTCCAGGTCATATGATTATGATGAGCGGGAAGTTCATTCGGCTTATTATTCCTTGGGATTTGGATATAAGGATTTCCTTACCTTGACCACCACGGGGCGGTATGATGTGTACAGCACCTTGCCTATAGATAATAATAGTATTTTCTCACCTTCGGTGACATTGGCATTTGTATTTGACCGATTACTTGACATTGAAGTCATGGATTTTGGTAAGTTCCGATCTTCTTATGCGGTTACCAGCGGTGAGCCTTTTGAGGCTTACCAAACTACTTTTTACTACAGTTCGGCCAATTCCTATAATGGTGTGCCAGCAGGTTCCTCCCCACTGTCATTGCCCAATTTATCTCTTAAACCCTTTACCACAGATGAATGGGAATTTGGTCTGGATCTGAGTTTCTTTAAAAATAGGTTGACCTTTGATATCGCTTATTTTGATAAGACCACTCATGATGAGATCATGAATGCCAATTACAGCGTGGCTTCAGGATTTACCAGTGCGGTGGTAGCCACAGGTTCTACCAGTAATAAAGGTTTAGAGGTTTTGGTTTCAGGAAGCCCTATCCAAACCCCGAGCTTTAGTTGGAGAACTTCCTTGAATTTTACCAATGTAAAAAATGAAGTGTTGAACACAGATAATAATGACAACCCGGTCAACCTGGGACAAAACAGGGCTACACTTGGTAATGCGGTTACGGCCTATGTGGTAGGGAAAGCCGGTCCCCAAATCAGGGCATATGACTATGCGTACGATAATAATGGAAACATTATGGTCGATGAGGCTGGTTTGCCTATCCGGGGAGAGCTAAAGGATTGGGGTTCAGTTTTGCCGACCGTTTTTGGTGGATGGAATAATGAATTCAATTACAGAGGAGTTTCATTGTCCTTCCTGGTGGATTACAGCTTTGGCAACAATGTTCTCTCGGCCACAGAGTTTTATTCCCATTTCAGGGGATTGCATAAAAATACCCTGGTGGGCAGAGAAGGAGGTGTGGTTACCGATGGAGTTGTAGCTACTGCGGAAAATTACTATAGGGCATTGGTACAAAATGTAACCAGGACCAGTGTAGTGGACGGGGACTTTATCAAGCTAAGACAATTGACTTTGGGGTATTCACTGCCTGCAAGATGGTTTGCGAACACTCCCGTGCTGAAAGGTTTGGATGTTTCATTGGTGGCCAGGAATTTAGCTATCCTCATGCGAAATGCGGATAATATTGATCCCGAGGCTAGCTTCGGTTCGGATATCAATTATACTGGTATTGAAGGAACTAGCTTGCCAAGCACCAGGTCTTTTGGGTTTAATCTTAACTTTAAATTGAATTAGTCATGAAAAGATATATCAGCATATTTCTAACAGGAATATTTTTAATGGCTTCCGCCTGTGACAGCGATTTCGAGGATATCAATACTGACCCTAACCGTGCAGATGGGGGTGTTTTTGATCCCAATTTGATTTTGCCTACCGTTTCTTATAACTATGGTAATATGATGACCGGTTATACCGGTGCCATTTTATTCCAAAGTATGTGGGTACAGGTAATGGCATCCACCACGACTGGGGGAGCAAACTATTACTCGAACGCCGATAAGTATGTGGCCTCGGTCAATACTAACAGCTATATCCAAAGTGTTTGGAATGACGGTTATTCCGCTGCATCCAGGGTTTTTCAAATGCAAAACCTGGCGATGGAAAAAGGCCTGACCAATCTAAATGCGGTGGGGGAAATTTGGAAGGTGCTTTGCCTTTCTTTTGTGTCAGATGTCTACGGCGATATTCCTTACTCCGAAGCATTAATGGCAGAATCGGGAATTACACAGCCTAGTTATGATGCCCAAGAGGATTTATATCCGATGATGTTGGCGGATTTGGAAGCGGCCATTTTATCCCTGAGTGCTTCCAATGATCCCATACGAAATGATGTGCTTTATGGAGGCGACTTAGATCAATGGAAGAAGTTTGGCTATTCCTTAATGCTTAGAATAGCCATGAGGTTGGTTGATGTGGATCCGGCAATGGCTCAAACTTACGTACAAAAAGCAGTTACAGGGGGTGTATTTAGTTCAGCTGCAGATGAGGCAGTGCTGGTTTCTGACCAGGCAAATGGTTATTCAAATTCCAGCGCAAATGCGCTTAATGTAGCAGATGACGTGTATGAAGTCCGTTGGTCCAAAGTCTTGATTGATTATTTGCAATCTAATAATGATCCTAGACTGTCGGTAATTGCAGAAATCCCACCTGCCGGTTTAGCCGCGAATAGAAACGGATCAGTGGAGGGAAACAATGACCCTGATGATCAAATTGGCATGCCCAATGGTTACGATTTAAAAGGTGGGGATACAGATATCACCAATGAGCCTAATTATCCCGGACCTACAGGCTCGGGGGGAGATGTGGCCCCTATTGGTGGATATTCACGCCCTACGGCCATATACAGAGATAGGAACGCTCCGGTTTTTATCCTTACCTATGCTGAGATTCAGCTATTATTGGCAGATGCAAAAGTAAGAGGCTTCAGTGTTCCCTTAAGTGCAGCACAATATTATGAAAACGGTGTAATGGGAGCGATGACCACTATTGGCAAATTTGGTGGAGAAAGCGTTTCAAGCAGTGATGCTCAGGCATACATTGCTGCCAATCCCTTGGATATGGGAAGCACTGAGAGTGCTCTGAAAATGATCAACGAGCAGATTTGGGCCACAACCGGTCTTTTGGCCAATTTTGTGGAATCCTGGAATAACTGGAAAAGATCCGGATATCCGGAGTTGACACCGGTAAATTATACAGGGAACTTTTCACAGGGGCAAATACCGAGAAGGCAGGTTTATCCTGCATCTGAAAGTACCACCAATCCAGGCAGTTTGGCCGATGCAGTTTCAAGAATGGGTGGGGATACTTGGATAATCAAAGTCTGGTGGGACCAAGACTAAATTTATTGGACCCATAAATGGTTTGTTTGAAAATTTATTGAATTTATAGATTTTGGTTTAAGAGTCGCAGTTAGAATTCTGCGGCTCTTTTTTTTAACTCGGATTATGCAATAGGATTCGTGATGAGGATTGAAAGTGCAAGAAAATCAGACTGTTTGGAGACAGAGGCATAGCATCGCTATGTTGAAGTCGAAAACAGAAGCAAAGCGACTGATTTTAAAGCAGTTTCAAACCGCAATGGGTTTTCTATTGCATATTTCGGGTTTAATTATTAATTGAAAATACTCAGGAGATAGGAAGAGCCCGTAAGGACAAATAGAAGACTGGATGTTTCATCCTGATTTTTTAAAAGGAGAAATGATTTGAAAGGAATTAAGTACGGTGGAAAATAAAGAAATCAAGTAAATAAAAAATTTTTAGTTAATAAACTGTTAATTAAAAATATCGATTAACAATAGTGGTTTTTGATAAAATAAAGATTTTTTGATGTTTGATTAATAAAAAAACTACAAAAATTTTTTTAGTTAAAAAGTGATTTAATATCTTTAAAAACCTGACTCAATTACCGCTAAAACAATTAAGTAGTTTTGAAAAATAATCAATTTGCCATCTGTCATTTTGTGAATTTAATTTTGCAGAGTAGAAAGATGGTCTTTTAGCCCTTGAGAGCATAGCATCCGGATAAATACGCAATGTATTTTGAACTTGAACTATCAAGTTTTTTAAATGAGATAACCTTAACCAAACCTAAAATTTTATGAAAAAGATTCTACTTGCCATGTGTTGCATGGCACTGTTGGTAGGCCATTCGTTGATGGCCCAGACCAAGACAATCAAGGGGACTGTTACCGATGCAGGTAATAGTGAGCCCATACCAGGAGTAAATGTTTTTATTAAGGAAACGACCACCGGCACTTCAACCGATCTTGATGGTAAATATACCTTGTCAAACGTCCCGGAGAATGCTACCCTGGTTTATTCCTTTATTGGGTATACTCCTCAGGAAGTTTTAGTGGCAGATAAGGGCCAGATAGATATTGCGCTGGCCCAGGATGCGGAAGAGCTGGGAGAGGTGGTAGTAACTGCCCTGGGAATCAGCAAAGAAAAAGAAAGACTGGGCTATTCGGTTACTGAGGTAGGAAGTGAAGCATTGAATAAGGCCCGTGAAACCAATGTAGCGAATTCCCTTGCAGGCCGCGTGGCAGGCTTGGTAGTAAAAGGAACCAACAGTGGCCCGGGGGGAACCTCTAAAATCACCTTGAGGGGATTGCCCAGCATTAGCGGTACGGGATCGCCCTTATATGTGATAAATGGAATTCCTATGGATAACTCCCAAAGAGGGTCAGCCGGCCAATGGGGAGGCAGTGACAATGGGGATGGTATTGGTAACCTGAGCCCTGATGATATCGAAACCATGACCGTATTGAAAGGTCAGGCAGCTTCTGCACTTTATGGTACAAGAGCCTCCAATGGGGTAATCATGATCACTACCAAAAAAGGTAAAAAAGGTGGGGATTGGTCCCTGAATTACACCATGAACTATATGGCAGAGCAGGCTGTGGATTTCACGGATTTTCAAAATGTTTATGGACAAGGTACGGGAGGACAAAAGCCAACAACCGCCGCCGATGCCAGAACCACAGGCCGCTTAGCTTGGGGGGCAATGATGGATGGAAGCCAGGTAATAGGTTATGACGGGAAGCAATATGCCTATTCTCCGGCTAGTGAAAGTTATATTGATTTTTATAGGACGGGATCGAACTTTACCAATACGGTGGCGGTATCCAAAGGCTTAGGGGACGATGGTTCCTTTAGGTTGTCCCTGTCCAATTTAAATGCAAAATCAATTGTGCCCAACAGTGATGTGGAGCGCTTGAGTATTAACTTAAATGTGGACCAAAATATAACGGAAAAATTGAATGTTACGGCTATGATCAATTATATCGATCAACAGTCTAATAACATCCCTTTCCTAAGTGACGGGCCTAAAAACCCTAACAACTTTCTGTTCTTGGCTCCAAACATCAACCATAATATTTTTGCACCAGGTTTTAACCCTGAAACAGGGGCAGAGATAGTTTTCAGTGATGATATATATGTTACCAATCCGCATTTTATCGTCAATCAAGGGGAAAATGACTTGGGCAGACGTCGTACTATTTCAGCATTATCGGCCAAATACAGCTTTACAAAGGATATTTATGCTTTGGTAAGGTTGGGCAATGATGTTTCCAACGATAGGTTTTTTGGGGTGGATCCTTATGGTCTAGCTTACTCTGCGGATCTGAAGGGTAACCTAAGCGGTAGGGGACAGTCCGAAAGATCGGAGCTTAACCTTGATGGTATATTCGGTGCAAGGGTGGATTTAACCGACAATTTTGAGTTGGATGCACTCGCTGGGGTGAGTTTGAGAAAAAACAGATATGAGACAGTGGGTGTAGGGGGTAGTAGATTTGTACTTCCATATCTT
>Ga0207773_100754_pt1 | contig 11287 bp, 10 predicted proteins | sample TtaePargueraPR_2_FD_187281 | JGI IMG/M metagenome (GOLD analysis project Ga0207773, IMG submission 187281) | Aerobic enrichment media microbial communities from Bioluminiscent Bay, La Parguera, Puerto Rico - Tt and M1 (3) (SPAdes) | ecosystem: Environmental > Aquatic > Marine > Unclassified ...
CAGACCCGGACGATGTCAGCGACGTCCTCGGTCGATTCGGCAAAGACCACCGCATCCGGCGGCTGGTTCGCGAGCCAGGTGAGGGTGTGGGCGTGCTGGCGCCGCACCGCTTCAGAGCGCACGAAGCGATCGCCAAAGCGTTCCGCCAGGATCGGCAGGGCGGCGGCGAGGCCGGCTTCGTTGCGGGAAACGGGTTCGACCGCGACCTGGATGGTCATGCGACTTGATTTCCTCCTAGGAGCGCTGTGCAAGTCACCGTATCAAAATGGCGAATGTGAGCCAAAGAAATCATGCTCCGGGCCGATCGGCCCGGCGGCGATAGGGATTGCAAGATTCGGCATGAAATCCGAGCGGACGGCGCCTAGATTGTCGCCCGTGCCACAGGGTTTCCCATGCCTCCCGCCATAAACCGCAGCATGACCGCCACCGAATGGGGGTTGCTCCTGCTCCTCTGCACGGTGTGGGGGGGCTCCTATTTCTACATAGGGGTGGCGATCAAGACCCTGCCGCCTTTCGTCATCGTCGCGTTCCGGGTGACGCTCGGTGCGGCGATCCTCTACGGCATCGTGCGGCTTTCGCGCCAGCACATGCCCACCGACGCGGCGACCTGGCGGGCCTTCTTCGTCATGGGCCTCACCAACAACGTCGTTCCGTTCAGTCTCATCACCTGGGCGCAGGGCCATGTGCCGAGCGGCTTCGCCGCGATCCTCAACGCCACGACGCCGATCTTCGCCGTGATCCTCGCCAACGCGATGACGGTGGACGAAAAGATGACGAGCGGCCGGCTCGCGGGCGTGGTCATCGGTTTCCTCGGCGTCGCGGTGATGATCGGCCCGGATGCGCTTGCCGGCGCGACGGACAGTCTCGTCGCCGATCTCGCCCTCCTCACCGCCTCGGTGTTCTACGCCTTCTCGCCGATCTATGGGCGGCGCTTCTCCCGGCAGGGGCTGTCGCCGATGGTGGCGGCAACCGGGCAGTTCACCGCGGCCAGCGTGATGATGCTGCCGCTCACCGCGGTCGTCGACGCGCCGTGGACGCTGCCGATGCCGGGGCTGCCGGTGTGGGGTGCACTGCTCGGCCTGGCGGCGATCTCTACCGCCTTCGCCTACATCATCTACTATCGCATCCTCGCGACCGCCGGTGCGGTGAACCTGATGCTGGTGACGTTCCTGGTGCCGGTATCTGCGATCATCCTCGGCGCGCTGTTCCTCGGCGAGCGGCTGGCACCGGTCGACTTCCTCGGCATGGCGGTGATCGGCCTCGGCCTCGCAGCGATCGATGGCCGCCCTGCCGCCTTCGTCCGACGTCGATTCGCCTGAGGCCGGCTCAGAGCCGGACGATCGACTGGAATCGCTGGCGGTAGCGCGCGGGGGCGACGCCGGTCTTGCGCTTGAACAACCGCCGGAAGAAGGAGGTGTCCTCGTAGCCGACGGTGTGCGCGACGGTGTCAGTCGGCGTATCCGTTCGCTCGAGCATCTGCTTCGCCTCCTCGACCCGAAGGGTTTGGACGTAGTCGACCGGCGTGTAGCCGGTGGCGGCCTTGAAGCGGCGCTTGAAGGTACGATCCGGCAGCCCGCTCGCCGCGATCATCCTCGCGACCGGGTTGGTGGCGCCGTAGTGATCGGCGATCCAGGCTTGGCTTGCGGCGATCGCGGCGTCGTCATGGCGATCCGCGCGCCGCATGGCGGCATAGGGAAGCTGGCCCTCGGTACGGTCGCCGAAGACAAAGATCTTGGAGATGCGGATAGCTTCCGCCTCGCCGACGAACCGTGCAATCAGGTAGAGCGCAAGATCCTCCCAGGAGGCGGAGCCGCCGCTGGTGATGATACGGCCGTCGGCGCCGGAATGGGCTAGCACGCGCTCTGGATGGAGGCGGATTTCGGGATAATAGGTCTCGAAGGTCCGTTTCGCCGCCCAGTGGGTGGTCGCCTCGACGTCGGCGAGGAGGCCCGCTTCGGCGAGCAGCATCGTGCCGGTGCAGACCGAGCAGACAGCCGCGCCGGCATCGTGCTCCTGACGCAGCCACCTGGCGGTATCCGGCCAGCGGCCGCGGGGGTCGACGTCGATCGGAAGGCCGAGGTCGGTCGCAATGACGATGTCCGATCCTGCAGCCCCGGCAAACCCGGCATGCGGGGCGACCGGCACGCCCATGGTCGACGTGAAGGGCCGTCCGTCGGGCGAGACGATGCGGACCGCGCAACGCTTTTCCTCGACAGCCTCGCCGGTCAGCGCATTCCAGGCGGTGCCGACCGCCCCGAAGACTTCAAAGAGTCCGTAGAGCGTCGCCGGAGTGGTCTCGGGGACGGCGACCAAGCTCACCGACAGGGGGGATCCGGGGCCTTTCGGCATCATGCGCGAAGACTGGCCCAAATGTCCTCCCTTTGTCCAATTTGCTCCTGAAGAGGCGGCCCGACCGCCGCTATTCCGTCGCCCATCGCAACCCGAACGATGGAGAGACGATGATGTCGCTCGCCTTTGCAGAAATAGAACCGTTCGACCGCCAGGAGGCGGAAGGTTTTGCCGAACGGATGACGGACGTGCTCGATTCCGGCGCGACGGCCGCCATGATGTCGATCGGCCACCGGTCCGGCCTGTTCGACGTGATGAAGGACATGCCGCCGGCGAGCAGCGCCAAGATCGCCGAAGCCGCGACCCTCGACGAACGCTATGTGCGCGAGTGGCTCGCCGTGATGGTGACGGCGCGGATCGTCGACTACGACCCCGAGGGGCGCACCTACGCCCTTCCCGCTGCCCATGCCGCCTGCCTGACACGCGGCGCGCCGCTGGGAAACCTCGCGGTCTACGGTCAGTTCGTGGCGCTGCTCGGCACCATGCAGGACCGCATTCTCGCCTGCCTCGAGAGCGGCGACGGACTCGCCTATGGCGACTACCCGCATTTCCACGAAGTGATGGCCGAGGACAGCGGGCAGACCGTCACCGCCCAGCTCTTCGATTCGGTCCTGCCGATGGTCGAAGGCATCGAGGCGCGACTCGAGGCCGGTATAGACGTGCTCGATGCGGGCTGCGGCCGTGGCGCTTCGCTGATCGCGATGGCCGAACGCTATCCGCGGAGCCGCTTCGCCGGCTACGATCTCGGCCAGGATGCCATCGACTTTGCCACGGCGCAGGCAGTCGCGCGCGGACTCGACAACGTCCGCTTCGAGGCCCGCGATCTCACCGGATATGACGAGAAGGAGCAGTTCGACTTCGTCACGACGTTCGACGCCGTGCACGACCAGAAGGACCCGGAGGGACTGGTGCGGGGGCTCGCCGGCGCGCTGCGGCCGGGCGGTGTCTACCTGATGCAGGACATCGGCGGTTCGGCAAATCTCGAAAACAACATGGATTTCCCGCTCGCCGCATTTCTCTACGCGGTGTCCTTCACCCACTGCATGCCGGTGTCGCTCGGCCAGGGCGGGGAGGGGCTCGGCACGATGTGGGGCTGGGAAACTGCGGAGGCGATGCTCCGCCGTGTCGGCTTCACCTCGGTCGAACGCAAGCTCCTGCCGCACGACCCGATGAACGTCTGGTTCGTGTCGCGGAAGGCCTGAGGATGATCGATCTGCGGGCCGGCGCGGCGGCGCCGGCCCGCTCCGTCAGGCATAGTGGTTGGCAATGACGGCGCCAGCCACTTCCGGCGCCGCGATGACGCCGACCACATCCTCGGGCCTCGGGATTCCCGAAGGCCGGTTGACGACGACAGCGATGCTCCGACCCCGGCGATTCATGCGCGTGATGATCGAGTTGAGGATGCTGGTGTCGGGGCCGATCACAAACCCGTCGTCGGCGACGGCGCGAAGCGTCTGTCCAGCGTAGCGGTCGGGAAGATAGGAATCGGCCTCGAGCCTTGCCACGCCGGCAATGCGGGGTCCGTCGGAGACAATGATGTGGGCCTTCGGCCGCTCGGCGATGGCGGCGAGCGCCTCGGCGATTGGGGTGTCGATGGGGAGGATGACGAAGTCCTTGTTCATCAGCTCGCGTGCCTGGCGGACCAGATACATGTTGGTGTGGCGGATGGTCGGGATCGGCCGCCCGCGCCCGCGCAGCTTGATGGTGTAGATGTTCTCTGCGATCAGCGCGCGACGAACCCCGGTGGCAAGGGCGACCGCCAGCACCAGCGGCACGATGACGTGATAGTCGCGCGTCATCTCGAAGATCATCACGATCGCCGTCATCGAGGCGCCGGTGGCGCCGCCGACCACCGCACCCATGCCGACCACCGCGAACTCGATCACCGAGAAACCCGACCCCGGGAAGATGATGTTGCCGAGGCCGCCCATCGCCGCGCCGAGAGTGGCGCCGATGAACAATGAAGGCGAGAACACGCCGCCGGAGGCGCCGGCGCCGAGACTGACCGAGGTGGCGAAGATCTTGCCGAACAGGATGGCGACGAGAACGATGACGGTGGTGTTGCTGCCGTCGAGGATGGACTGAATGGTGGAATAGCCGACGCTCGCGGTGTGCGGCTCACCGGTGGTGACCTGGAAGACATAGAACAGGATGCCGATGGTGAGCATCCCGATGATGTTCTGGGTATAGGCGTTGCCGGGGAGCTTCGGGAAGAAGTCCTCACAGAAGGCGAGAAAGCGGATGAACGCCCAGGAGACGACGCCCGCGGCGGTGCCGAGGAGGGCGAAGCCGGCGAGGACGAGGATCGTGATCGGCTTGTCGGCGGCGACGGCGCTCGCCGGCACGAAGAAGGCGGGCTCGACGCCGAAAAGCACCTGGGCCAGCGTGGTGGCGGTCGTCGTGGCAACCACCACCGGCAGGAAGGTGCGGTTGCTGACCTCGGGAAGTAGCAGTTCGACCGCGAACATCACCCCGCCGAGGGGAGTATTGAAGGTGGCGGCGATGCCGGCACCCGCACCGGCGGACAGCAGCGTGATCTTCTGCCAGCGGGCCAGCGAGAGGCGGCGGGCGAGGGTCGAGCCGAAGGACGCGCCGATCTGGATGATCGGGCCCTCGCGGCCGACCGAGGCACCCGAGCCGATCGATATCGCCGAGGCGATCGACTTCACGATCGCCACCACGCCGCGGACGTTGCCCTTATTGTGGTAGACGGCGTACATGACCTCCGGTACGCCGTGGCCTTTGGCCTCGGGGGCGAAGGTCTTGACCAGCCAGATGACGATCAGCCCGCCGATCACCGGCGCCAGGATGATGAACGGCCCCCATGGGCTGGGCGGGTCGTAGACGTTGGCGTCGTAGACGAGGCTGAGCTTGCCGAGGAAGAAGAGGTTGTGGGTGAACGCGATCATGGCGCGGAACACAGCCGCACCAAGGGCAGCGACGACGCCGATGACGAATGCCAGGAGGACAAGCGCCGGCAGCGAAAGGCTGCGATCTTCACCGGCAGACTCCGCGGACGGGTCTGCCGGAGCGGTTGCGGTAAGGTCAGACATGATCCGTCCGGGGGCTGAAGCCCCCTCCCTGCACCGTTGTGCCGCGAGGGTCAAGGATTCAGGGCGTCTTTGCCGGGATCATACGGCTTCACACTCGCAGCCGCGCCGCCGGGGAGGCGGCGCGGAGCGGAGTCAGTAAGGGCCGCGGCACACGTGCTGGTAGCCGTCGTAGCCGGTGAAGGTGTTGGTGGCCGGATTGTACGAACGATAGCGGTTGAGGCACCACTCGACATGGGCCTCGGTCCAACCGCGGTCGTAGTAGGCCGGCGGCGGGGGCGGTGGGTAGTAGGCGGGCGCAGGAGCGGCGTAGTAGACGACCGGCGGGCGCGGCGGCGGGGGTGGCGCATAGTAGACGCGCGGCGGCGGGCGGTTGATCAGCAAGCCCGCGCCGAGACCGAGGGCAGCGCCGGCGGCAAGTCCGGCGCCGACGCCCGACCAATTGGTGCCACGGTTGTTGCCGCCGTAATAGGGCCGGTGCTTGTTGTGGTAGTCACGCCCGCCCGCCGAAGCGGTGGTCGTGGCGCCAAGGATCGGTGCCAGGCCGACGATGGCGGCGATTGCGGCGGTGGCGAGCTTCTTCATCTCTTCTCTCTCCAAGCGGGTACGCAGCTTGAACCTTGCGGCAGGTCGTCCCGAGTTCCCTGCCTTCTGCGCGGAGAATGGCGATCGCCGGCTGAACGGTGGCTGAACGGAATCGTCACCCGGCGCTTGACCGGGACCCTTGGCCGGTCCACTCAGCGGCTGCCCGAAACCATGGATCGAGTTGCAACGCCGCATGTCCCGCCGCTACGCCGTTCTCGACGTCTTCTCCAACCGCCCGCTCGCCGGCAACCAGCTTGCCGTCGTGCTCGACAGTGATGGTCTCGACCGTGATGCGATGCAGGCGATCGCGCGTGAGTTCAACCTCTCGGAGACGGTGTTCGTGCGGCCGGCGGCCGCGCCGATGCACAGCGCAGCAATCCGGATATTCACGCCGGCGCGCGAACTACCCTTTGCCGGCCACCCAACGGTCGGGGCGGCAGTGCTACTCGGCCTCGACCGCGCGGCCTCGGGCAATGGCGACGGTCCGATGGTGCTCGTCCTCGAGGAGGAGGTCGGACCCGTCCGCTGCGGCGTCACGCCGGCTTCCGACCGGCAGGGTCACGCGATATTCGATCTACCCAAGCTGCCCGCAGAGACCGGACCTGCCCCTGATCGCGACGCGCTCGCGGCCGCTCTCGGTCTCATCCCCGGAGAGATCGGGTTCGAGAATCACCTGCCGAGCATCTTCGACGCCGGTCTCCCGTTCGTGTTCGTCCCGGTCCGTGATCTCGACGTGGCCGGCAAGGCGCGGGTCAATGCCGCCGCCTGGCAGGATGCCTTTGGCGAGCGCGGCGCCGCTTATGTGTACTGCCGCGAAGCCAGCGAGCGGGACCATCAGTTTCATGCACGTATGTTCGCACCGGCGCTCGGCATAGAGGAGGATCCGGCGACCGGTGGTGCCGTGGCGGCGCTTGCCGGCGTCATCGCGCGTTTCGACCAACCGCCTGGCGGGACCCACCGCTATGTCATCGAGCAGGGTTTCGAGATGGGGCGCCCCAGCCTGATCAAGCTCGAGATCGACATGGATGGCGGCATGGTGGTGGAAGGAAGGATCGGCGGCGATGCGGTGGTGGTGGCGCGCGGCACGCTGGAGGTCTGAGACGCATTGCCGAGACTCATGCTAGCTTGCCGCAATTCCTAGGGGAGGGGCACGATGAACGCGTTTCTGCTGTTCCTGCATTTCTTCGGCTTGATGCTTGGTGCTGCCGGCGGGTTCGCCAGCGGCATCCTGATGCGGCGCGCGGCGGGCATGCCGCCTGCGGAAGCAATGACAATCCGCGGCCTCGGGCCGATGCTCGCCCACGTCTCCGGGATCGGACTGGTGCTGCTGTGGGTGACAGGCCTGATCATGGTTTGGTCGAAGTACGACGGTCTCGCCTCCCTGCCCAGTCTGTTCTGGGTGAAGTTCGTCTTCGTGGTGCTGCTGACGCTCGCCAGCGGGGCCATCCATATGACCTATGCGCAGATCCGCCGGACCAAGAACCCGGCGTTGGCGACCCGGCTCGCGGTGCTGGGCCCATCGGCGGGTGTCTCTTCGACGCTGGCGGTGCTGTTCGCTGCTTTCGCCTTCAACTAGACGGGCGGACTGGGAACCGACGGGATCGGGAGTGCGATGACGGATCAACCGACATCAACGGGGCGCAAACCTACCCAGGCGGAACGGATCCGGACGAGCCTCGCCGACGCAATCGTCCGAGGCGAGCTAGGGCCCGGCGTGGCGCTAGACGAGGTTGGCATCGCCGAGCGCTTCCAGGTGTCACGGACGCCCGTCCGTGAGGCGATCCGCCAGCTTGAGGCGATCGGCTTTGCCGAGGCTCGGCCGCATCGGGGCGCCGTGGTGCCGCATTTCACCCCGGAGAAGCTCAACGACATGTTCGTGGTGATGGCGGAGATGGAGGCGCTGTGCGCGCGCTACGCCGCCGATCATGTGACGGCCGCCGGGCGGGGCGAACTGCTGCGCCGGCACGAGGCCTGCGCCGAGGCGGCGCGGCAGGGCGACGTCGAGGCATACTATACCCGCAATATCGCCTTCCACGATGCTATCTACCGTGCCTCGCAGAATGACTATCTGGTCGAGGTGACGCTCTCCGTCCGCAACCGGCTGGCGCCATTCCGCAAGCTCCAATTCGAGGGGATCGGCCGGCTGTCGCACTCGCTGGCCGAGCACGACGCGATCCTCCAGGCGATCTTCCGCGGCGATGGCGACGGGGCGGCGGCGCTAATGCGGAGGCACATGCAGTTGGTGAGGACATCGGTAGGCGAGGTGTCGCCATCACTCCGCGAGACCGAAGCCGAGCCCGGCCTGGGGAAGGAAGAGGCGGCGAATGACAGGCCGTCCACTCCCCGGTCCGCGCGGGCGGTCTGACCCTTCGCCACCGAAAGGGCTTGCCCAATGGGCGGTCGGTTGGCTAGAAGCTTGGCATTCGTGGGCCTCGGACGGTGGGTTCGGGGCATGGCGCATGGATTGGAAGCCGGCATGATCGCTCGCGATCACCAGATGCTGTCGGCGTCGGCCCTGGCCGGCGGACGGCGGACTCTGCCCGGCTCGGCGCTCCTTCTCGGACTCGGCCTCGCGCTTAGACGCCCCTGAGCGTCGACTGCCCGGACGGGCGGGCTCTCAGGGGACGAGAAGCGAGACGAACCCGATCCGGCCCGCGTTGCGAATGGCGGGCACCTTTCGAGAAGGACATTTCCGATGAGTATCGAGACCCAGGCGTCCGCCGAGAAGCAGCGCGTCGTCATCTTCGACACAACCCTGCGCGATGGCGAGCAGTCGCCCGGCGCATCAATGACGCTGGAGGAAAAGCTCCAGGTTGCCGAACTCCTCGACGAGATGGGCGTCGACATCATCGAGGCCGGCTTCCCGATCGCCTCCAATGGCGACTTCGAGGCGGTTTCCGAAATCGCCAAGGTGGTGAAGCGGAGTGTGGTCTGCGGCCTCGCTCGGGCCGGTAGCGCCGACATCGACCGCGCGGCTGAAGCGTTGCAGCATGCCGAGCGCCGCCGTATCCACACCTTCATCGGCACCTCGCCGCTGCACCGCGAGTTCCAGCTCCAGCTCGACAAGGATCAGGTCTACGAGCGGGTGGTGAGTTCGGTGACGCGGGCGAGGAACTTCACCGACGACGTCGAATGGTCGCCGATGGATGCGACCCGCACCGAGCACGACTACCTGTGCAGGGTGGTCGAGGCCGCCATCAAGTGCGGCGCCACTACCATCAACATCCCCGATACGGTCGGCTATGCGACGCCGGACGAATTCCGCGACCTGATCAGGATGCTGATCGAGAAGGTGCCGAACGCCGACACCGTGGTCTTCTCGACCCACTGCCACGACGACCTCGGCCTCGCCGTCGCCAATTCCCTCGGCGGGGTCATGGGTGGCGCGCGGCAGATCGAATGCACCATCAACGGCCTCGGCGAGCGTGCGGGCAATGCGGCGCTCGAGGAAGTGGTGATGGCGATCAAGACCCGTGGCGACATTCTGCCCTACTACACCGACATCGACGCGACGCTGCTGATGCGGGCCTCGAAGCTGGTGGCGGCGGTTTCGGCTTTTCCGGTGCAGTACAACAAGGCGATCGTCGGCAAGAACGCCTTCGCGCACGAGTCCGGCATCCACCAGGACGGTGTGCTGAAGAATGCCCAGACCTACGAGATCATGCGCCCCGAGGACGTCGGCGTGCGCTCGACCTCGCTGGTGATGGGCAAGCATTCCGGCCGCCATGCCTTCCGCGAGAAGCTGATCGCGCTTGGATTCGAGCTCGGCGACAACGCGTTCGAGGAGGCCTTCCGCCGCTTCAAGGACCTCGCCGACCGCAAGAAACACGTCTTCGACGAGGACATTGCGGCGCTGGTCGAGGACGAGATGGCCCAGGCGAGCGAGACGATTCGCCTCGTTGCCCTGACCGTCATCGCCGGCACCGGTGGTCCGCAGAAGGCGATCGTGACGCTCGACATCGACGGCACTCACCAGACCCGGGAAGCGACCGGCGACGGACCGGTCGATGCGATGTTCAAGGCGATCCGGTCGATCGTCCCGCACGAGGCGTCCCTGCAGCTCTATCAGGTCGGCGCCGTGACCGAGGAATCGGACGCGCAGGCTGACGTCTCGGTGCGACTGGGCGAGGGCGACAAGATCGTGACCGGCCGCGGCGCCGACACCGACACGATGGTGGCGTCCGCCAAGGCCTACGTGTCGGCCCTCAACAAGCTCGTGACACGCCGGGCTAAGTCGAAGCCGGAAGCGCTCAAGGCAAGCTGACGTCTGCGGCGGGCCCGACCGGGCCCGCCTACCGGCCTTCCTGCCAAATCTCAGTCGTCCCGCTCGGGCTCGTAGGTCGGCCCCTCCTGGGGCTTGGTCGGGGCCTTGGACCTGGCCTTACGGCTCCGGCCCGGCGGCTTCGGCGGCGGAGCCGGGGCTTGGTCGTCGCCGATCATATGAACGACACGCTGCGGGAACGGGATGCCGATGCCGGCCGCCTCGAGGTCGCGCTTGAGGTTCTGCGTCAGCTCCCAGCGCACATCCCAGAACGTGGCGGTCGGCGCCCAGGCCCGCAGCTGCAGGTTGACGGCGCTGTCGGCAAAGCCGAGCGGCACCACCATCGGCGGCGGGTCGTCGAGGACGCCGGGATGCTTCCGCGCCGTCTCGGCCACCACCTCCCGGCCCCGTGCCAGATCTGCGTTGTAGTCGATGCCGACCTCGATCTGCATCATGCGGGTCGGGTTGCGGGTGTAGTTGGTGAGGATGACGTTCCAGAGCTGCGAGTTCGGCACGAACTTGTAGATGCCGTCCCAGGTTCGCATCTGGGCATGGAAGAGGCCGATCTCCTCGATCGTGCCGGCGACATCGGCTGTCTCGATGAAGTCGCCGGCGCGAAACGGCCGGAGCCAGAGGATCATCATGCCGGCGGCGATGTTCGACAGGGTCCCCTGGAGCGCGAGGCCGATGGCGAGACCGGCCGCGCCGAGAACGGCCAGCAGCGAGGTGGTCTGGACGCCGAGCTGCCCGAGTGCGGCGACGCCGACCAGCACCAGGATCGAATAGCGCACCACCGAGTGGATGACGGGATGGAGGGTCGAATCGACCTTGCCGGTGCTCCTGATGGCCCCGGCGGCCGCCCGCGCCACCCAGGCGGCGACGAAATAGCCCACGATGATAATGAGCAGAGCGGCGCCAAGGCGCGGCAAGAATTCGACCGCCCAGGTCCAGAATGCGAGCGCGAGGGCGCTGATCTCTTCCGGTGCTTCGGTGATATCCATTGCCGAAGCCTAAAAGATCGAGGGCGTGAAGAACAACCCCG